>Ga0193742_1000124_pt1 | contig 53218 bp, 59 predicted proteins | sample L2c1metaG_FD_165511 | JGI IMG/M metagenome (GOLD analysis project Ga0193742, IMG submission 165511) | Soil microbial communities from a riparian zone of the East river system, Colorado, United States - L2c1 | ecosystem: Environmental > Terrestrial > Soil > Riparian zone | place: USA: East River... | reverse complement strand
CTTAAATGGTAATTTAAACGAGAATGGCTCGATAGAATGTACGAAATTTGGCCTGGAAGCTCCTTAAGTGGGTTTCTATTGATTCCGATGGTTTTCGGAGGTGTGGAAAAAATTAATTTTTTTTAGTTGTCTTTGCTTGTCCGCGACTGTAGTTTCCGGACAATATATTATTTCCTTGATATGACCTCAGATCGTAATCCAGACATAAACTGCTTGGTGGCAGAATGATTAGTATGGTTTGACTTCCTCAAGGAGCTTGTGGGTTGGAATACTGCTGGTTCTTTTTTGCCATGCTAATTCACCCTCGAAAACAATTTGCCACACCATTCTTGGGCTTTCTCCACAGGACTCGGAACACTTTCGGTCACAAAAAACAGGCAGGCAGACCTCTCAGCATCCAATGAATTTGGTTCAGGAAACAAAGCAGAAATACTGGGCTGGTGAACAAGCTGAAGATTAGGCATAACTATGTGATTTCATGTCCCTTACATATGTACATGTGCTAGGAGCTTTAAATGTACCTTTTCCATAGCATACGTGATTTTCCAAGTGCTCAGAGCGAGTTTTCGAGCACCTGGGAGCATTTGCGTCACGCCTGGACCATGGCCTGATCAACGGAAATCAGGGGTGGCCAAATCTGTGGTCCGGACAGATTTTCAGAAAATTTTCGGAATGCCAGGTGAGAATCCGGACGAAAATTCATTGATTCAAGACCCGTCCGGACAGTCACTGAACCCCCATTTTCAGATCAGGGCTTCCTCGACATAGACCGGGGTCCTGGGACACTCCCCCAAACGGCTAAAATCAATAGCTCCATCCCATTAGTGAAGGGGGTAAGGGAGCCGGTACAAGCCGGCCTCATTGAGACTGTGCTGTTGCCATAGATAAGATTGATGTGTTACATAATTTGATACGACTCGCAGCCTCCATGACTGTATTAAATTTCTCATACCCCCATCTCTCGCCTTACGCCTATGTTCTTTTTTGCCACTTTTTTGGCCCTCTCCTTCGTTTTACTCATTCCTGTCATTGCTTTCAATTTTACCCCTGGAACGCCCTCAGAATGCGACGACTTACCTATATCTTGGACTGGTGAGCATCTTTGGACCAGAAACATGCCCGTCTAATTATTTGAGCAGGAGGGACGCCACCCTTTCAGCTACTCTTGAGCCCCGTACGCGTCATAACTTGTTTCCACCGATAATCATCATCTTCATGACAGAATAGGTTTTTGGAGCGCAAAAGAATATCTCAATACCACCGTCAGCATTCAAGAACGGAGTGGGATCGTTTTCGACGCAAATACAGATGCCGCAAAATACAAGACTCTTGTTGACGATGTCGGACGCGACGGGCTTCAATTCAGGTGGAACAACTCCTGTGCTGACTATAGGAGCATCTAAAGGGGGGGCACCTTGTAATACAAATATGACAGGCGAGTGAACATCTGCAAAAAGTATCTTTCATTAGCCTAACCTTTTTTCCCAAACAGCTGCGTTCTTTTTTCAATTAAACTCCGCGTTGACACAGTGCAGGTGCGCCATATATTCCTGGTTGGCCTTTAAATACGGCTGAATTTTCGGTGGTGTAGACCTTTTGAATTCACTGGATACACAGGTGCAGTGCAACCTGTGACGATCGCCGTGAGTTTGATCCCTCATACTTTATTTCTTCCTGTAAATAAACATGGTGTGACCTAGGCCTTTGTCCCTGGCGGAACTGCTTTTGAATTGAATCCCCCAGTTGGCCCAACATCATTTACTTGGAACGCCAATGTAATTCGTGGTACATCTATGATATTTTCCATGACAGATTCACAAGGGCGTCCAGGTGGAAGCTCGGATATCACATTCGTTGGCGTGTCAGACGATAGCAGCTGTCTGAATAGTTTGTCCCCATCTTCGACCCTGGGTGCCCCTTCACCTACAGTATCGTCTAGCTCGAGCTCCAGTCCTACCTCTGGATCATCCGCTTCTTCGACCCCTGTTTCATCCCATGGCATCTCAATAGCAGCGATTGCTGGCACTGTCGTTGGTGGCCTTCTTTTCCTTGCTGTCCTTATCACACTTGGACTATTTTTCCTCAGAAGAAAACGTGATTCTCAAACACCAGGCAACGTCAGAAGATTCCGTCGAACAATGGAATCTGAAATCGACTTGACCTATGACCCACGTCAAACCCCTGTTGTAACGCCATACAATGTGACGCAAAATTACGACCCTGCTCCTCGTCCTTACTATCCCAATGACAACCCGTCGTTTGTTGCGAACCCTTTCCACGATTCTGCTCCCCAGCCGGTCACCCATCATCAAATACCCTCACAATATCAACATTCTGGCGCGTTCCAATCTTCATCGCAATATTACCCTCCATATCCTCCCGAGACTACAGTTTCTGATTCTCTCCGTTCTTTGGGACCTTCATCTAAAACAGAATTTGAACCATTCCCACAGACCATCACTGGTCAGGCAACATCACAAGACTCGATGTCAACTTCGCAACGCAAAGCGGCCATGGCAGGTGTAACGGCACACAAACCGTCACGATTTGTCGTACATACAGATGCAGAGGACGGCCTGCCTCAGCCTAATAATGATGGGGTAGTTGAACTCCCCCCCCAATATTCCGAGCGTCGAGGTGTGCTAGGAGTTGCCAACCCTACGCTAGATTCCAACGCAGGCGGTCCACCTAACAAATTCTCTCATGATTGACTCAATGCTGTCACATAATTATTTTTCGTCTGTTCAAACACTTTGGGCTATATTTCACGATGGAGTCTCGCTTTGACATTTTTCGGATATATAATTATTTATTTGCTGTATATTGGTTTCCATTGATGTCAATGGATTTCAAAAACTATCTTTTTACGACACATCCCTTTATATTTCCCTCAGCTCTCTTGACAGCTTGATCACTTGAAAGAGGCAACCGTTAGGTTCAGGTTGACACGACTTTCCAGTGACGCTGATGCACATATTTGGCGCAACAACCGGTATCGTGTCCTTGAATTGTTTCCAACCTACCACGGTGACTACAATAATTAGAATAGGGGTAGTGCTTGTTCCAGCCCTGACCAGTGGGCCAGGCATATCAAAGTTTTAGGCACCCCATTTTGAATCTAAATTTCTGACTAGTGTGCCGTTGTCCTGAATCGAGATCCAGTTCTCTGTGTTCAAGTTCACTTTATCATGTCGGGCACCATCCATTCATTTACCGTTTATTGTAAGCTTTCCTAACTCAAACATTGAACGTTGAACAGTCAAAGTTGACAGTATTCGCTGAAGGGAGCCTAGTTCTTCTCGGCCCTTCTTTCACGCTTCACTCTGTCCCATCGGAGGATAGCTTTATCTGGACGGATAATTTGTCGGCTGGCATACCCGTTACCTTATCCATGCGTGATCATAATTTAAGGCATAATTGGCTGGAAAATCATTGTTGAAAATCTACGAGGATGAAGCGTGTTTGAGCAATTCTATTTATCTAACAACTACGGCAGCTTCTACGGCCACGACTTGAAGCTCATCGACCATCGATCTCTGAAGGGCAGATGGAACGTCCTTCATATATTCGGATATTTCTAACGGTCACGAACTGCATACCAAGGTCATCGCTGGCGCCGCTTTGGCATTGGGAGTGCAGTCTTGATTGCTCTCCTCAATGCTCTTTTTGTTGTTCTTAAGCGGGCAACCCGGGCCAGGTGCACAAATCACGTACGTAGGCCTCACATATGACTTGTGCTCCAGTTCCCGGGCGCGTCATATCTTCCCTGGAACGTCACGCCTGGACAAAGTGAACTTCTACAGGTTGTTCCCCTCAAGGTTCTTTCAAGGAGTCCTATGGTGAATGCTTTTCGTATTACTTATCGACAACCACAACGTCTCCAGACGACATATCTTTCGAATGTCCTGGATAAAAACCAATTAGCCTTCCTTTAAATTTACAATATTCACGCCTAGCTTTGTCGGAAAGCTACAACACCCTGATCCAAATCTTGCCTCAAGAGCCCTGTCGACCATGCAAACACGGGTTCCCCAATCCCTGGATTGATTCATCACATCGCACGTTGAGCGTGTACATAGTTAAATATGTATCCATGTCCGAGCAAATATAAATGTGACGATCATATTTAAATACAGTGGGATGTCATAGCATACTAGTTCAAGAAAAAAGATATCTAAAAGATACACCAAGCGCGTTGGAGAATGGGCTCGAGTTTCTAAAACACATACAACAAGCTTCCTACACGGCTTCTTGGGGGATAAATAACCCACTGGGAGGAGATTCATGAATCGACGGGTGGACCTCCTTCGGATGTCATGACTTGCTCTGTACTTAAGTTCTGTTTTGCAAAGGCGTCAATCATGGCTTCTTGATCTTTTCGCCGACGATGCCTCTTGCGCCTATCATCTTTGATGAGACGTTCGATCTTCCTTCGTGCCTTGCTGTGGAGACGAGGGTCTGCAACAGCTTGTTTGCACCTATAGCACGCAAGTTCAATGCTAGCCAGTAGACGAAGGGTTTCGGAGTTGTTCAGGGCCTATATAAAGTGGGTATTCACCAAATAATTGAACGGTTGAAGGTTCAGCTTACGTTGAGCGACCAAGATATAACACGAGGTCCATCAACACAACCAATAACGATAAAGTTTCCCCTCTTCTCTGCCTGAAGATCGGAAGACTAAGATATAATATTAGACAACATGTGTTGAAAAGGAATTCAAAATGACTGACTTCACCAAAGGTAGCCATATCCTTCCCAGTGGAGAGATTTCGAACCACTATACGTGGAGCTATATGTTAGCCAAAAGGTACGAGCCTCAGACTTCAGTACAAGGGCATCAGGACTCACCAACACGGGACGAGTGCCCTGTCATCTCTTGCGTCACCACACCTCTTCCAAGATAGACCCATGAGTCTCGCTCCGGTTTTCGAATATGAACTTTGACCTGAATTTCCCGAAAGTTGTCTCGGCCTGACGGATTACCTGGAGAGAAAAGTGAGTCAGGCGGCATGTATTGGAGTTATTATTACCTTGCTGTGTAAATGATTCAGGGTGAGTATAATATAAGTCGTGGTTTGAAGTTGGTGCAGTAGGCGCGCCGTCGATCTCCATGGCCTCGTCTGCCATCCTGAGACCTTTGTGGCACACAACATGAGCAAGGCGCAACTACATGAAGAATGGACGGTTATTAGAAACATAGACTTACTTTTGAGATGAGCGAAGCAGTTAGCAGGTGGGACCGACTGCTGTAGGCGATAAGGTAGTCGTTTGAGGGCAAATTGGGGTTCGCGAATGCAATTAGGATCACGTGCCATCAAATCCTTTGAAGTTTAAGTTAGCGAAATTTAATTTTAGGCAATGGCCATGCAAACCGTGACAGAGTTGAACACCAAAAAATGTAGGCAGCTTTTATACCACAAATATCTGGGATCCCATTCTTATTTCATCCTTACCTAATTACACGCAAAATTTCTGGCCATAATACGACTGCAAGCTGGATGAGCAATGACAGCCACAGGTGGATGTCGAATTGGAGATGCACAGTTGAATTTACAATCGGAGGTTGTCAGATTTGATCAAAACCAATCCTTTGAACATTCTATAGCCCGAAGGCACCATACCACTGCCCTCTTTGTCGTCTCATGAATAAAGGAGCCATTCGCTTGTTCCTCATTCAGTCTATCATCTTGCATATTTTTGTCAAAAGGGATTGACTCGGAGCCACTCACATCACTATATGAATGGTATTCTGGAGGTGGCCATGGATATCAATCATACTTTCTCTTGTGCTCTGAAATATCTATCAAATGGCTCCAAGACGGAAAGCTAGCATGGCGAGCTCTAAATCACCCCACTACAATCCTCGCGATCTCTGCCACCCAGAAGAAATTGAAGCTGTAGAAGCTGTCTGCGAAGAAGACGACGAAACAGTGGAAAACCAAGATCTAGAGGTCAGTTCTTGCTCATGACCGTCCATCGACGCTTCCATAACATGACGCTTGCATCGCAGAACGGTGGCTCAGAATTTTCGCCATCCCAGAATTCATCACAAGTTACATCCTCCCAAAGCACTGTTCACAATGATTCCGAGGATACAGAATCCCAGTGGACCTATTCACAGAGTTCTCAAAGTTATTATGAAGAGGATGATGCAGGAGGCGATTTCACCGAGTACAAACCCTCTCAGATCTTTCGGCTTAGCTCAACCCTCGCTGCAGAGGCAAGCGTCGATAATCTTGCCCAAGATGAACACCTGACTGAAGGGAATTCCGAGGAACTCGAGGACAACAACGAATCCTGGTCCTTCAACTCGAGCTCTCCTATTGAGCCCAACTTTCCGCTTGATTCGAATGATCCGGAGACGTAAGTAGCATCTCAAAAAGTTCCGTGTTGCTCTCCAGTAACTCCAGATGTTATAGATCCAGGAAAGCCATCGCAAATTGATGAAGCTGCTGCCAAAGAAGATCGAGTCTTGTTGTTTTTGAATTTATCTATATCTTAGTCAATATCATTAAGCCGAATCAATGATATGAATGCATTTGAAGATCAAAGTAGGGGTAACATCAGAAAAGTCGTCGCTATCGTGATTCCGGTGATAGATACGTGCCACCGACTAAGCAAAGATTGCGAGAAGTGAACTGCACATTTGTGATGGGTGTTCGTTTTGTTGGGAAAGCGGCCAACAGGTCCGTACTGCAACTCTCCCGTCAGAAGGGCCAGAAAAACAACTGATAAAGCTTACGTTTCGATGCTCTCGTCGTCTCCGTGTCGACTTCCGTTCAGGGTACTTCCATTTTTCTGAGATTTAGCCCGCAGACCGCCAGGCCCTTTCACGTCCCAGCATCGAACGGTCCAGTCTGCACCCCCACTAACAAGTAAAGATGACTCAGCACTGAATGTAAGGGAGTAGACCGAGGATGTGTGGCCAGTCATTTTTTTAACCCGCTTCCCTGACCCAATATCCCACAAGTTGATTGCAAGGTCTTCACCTGGTAAGGGGATTAGGACAGCTTAAGCTGAATGATATACTATAAACCAACCTGAAGTTGCCAAATATCGACCATCTGGACTGATAGCAAGCGAGGATACAGCACCCTGGTGACCAATGAATACTCGTAGACAAGAGCCTCGTTGAACATCCCATAATCGTGCTGTCCAATCGCTAGATCCCGTTGCAAGATATAGCGAATTTGGATGGAATTGTAAACACTGAGCAAAATATCAATGAGCAAACAAGATAAAATTCAAAACCAACCCACATCAACATCGCTCAGATGGCCAGCGTATACTCGAAGACAAGACGTTTTTTCCGTTGACCAAAGTCGCGCAGTTCGATCTCGGCTAGCAGTAGCAAAGTATATTCCCAAAGGGCTCCATTTCACGTCCCAGATAGGATTTTCGTGTCCACGAAATGCTACGACATTCGTCATGGTGTCCAACGACCATAGCCTAGTCGTAGCATCTGCCGATGCAGATAAAAGATATTTCGGAGGGGCAGCGGATCCGCTCAAGGGGTCAAACGCAACAGAATAAACGGGCCCGCTATGTCCAATGAATTTTCTTGTTGTACTGCCCTTTTTTTCACGAATCTTATTTAGAGACGACGCTATGAGGTTTGCCAAAGATGAGCACGTTTCATAAGTCAAAGGTTAAATCATAGATACCATCTTTCACGATACTGGACGAAAAATCACTTCGCATGCCTCTCAATTTTTCGCCTTTGAGACTCCACAAACGGATATAACTCTCTGAAAAGCCAGCCGCCATCAGTGAGGTGTCGGGAGAAAATGAGCAACAAGGAGAGCTAAATAGAGTTGCGATCAGTATGTGAGGGCGGTAAATATCGTTCATTACTAACCCTTCGGCGACATCATGCAGGGTATATGTACATATACTTGGCAATGCACGAGCTCGCAATGCGTTGGCTTGAGTAGATGACGGATCAATATTGGCAAGTACAGAAGGTTCCAGGCGTATCCGTTTCCTAGCATCCCGTACAATGTTTACTTCACGTTCAACGTCGATAGTTTTGAACGTCGGGGGTCGGGGTAAGAGATCAGATTCTGCGGGAATCATGACACCTTGCGTAGGAAGAGGCCGTGCAAGCAAGACCTCATGCCCGGTAAAATCTCTGTCCATCATCGCTTGTTCTCTCAACAAGCGTTCAGTTTCAGTACGAAGTTCTTCTGACATTGGTGCAGGGCCTAATTTGAGGGCGCCTTTGCTAACATTGAAAGTTTGTGGATTCGTTAAACTGATTTTACTCCCGCTTGTTTGAGGGATCAAGGACGAGAGTAGACCGGTAGTTTCCTCCCACGCGTGAGGGGAGACGGTAGTTGGATTGGACGAGGTGACTGGATTGCTTGTGAATATATGGGACATACAAAAAGTACTTGAATTTGAGAATTACCGTCGAAGCGAAGGTGATTATTAACCACACGCATGACAGTTGCTCGCCCTCGTTTGCCCCTTTCACCCGTGAAACCATCACCAGCTCCAAGGGCTTCACCACCAACACCCTCTGTAAGCCATCCTACTAGAAGACTGAATCCGGAACGACTCATCCGGATCGCGTACTTCTCGTTGCGGAATCGTTGGGCCAGGTCGTCATTCTGGACATGAGCAGGAAGGAGAAGCGTAGACAAATGGTGAAGAATTGAAATGTGAGAAGGGGATAAGGAAGCAGAGAATGTAGAAAAGAATCGGGAGGCTAGCAAGGATATTTTGAGTAATTGGAACGGATTTTGACAAAATCTCATACCAGCGTCTTTGAAACCGTGTTGAATTAAATCAAGATAGAAGTGACAGAATATTGGGAAAAGAATAGGTCGAAATTCGGGCTGGATCATCCGGAAAGCCTTAAGTGTCTCGCACAAGTAAATCGTTTACGGGCCTACCCTGTACATGTCCAATGAACCATCAACCCATGCCTCGAGTTCCCGAAAGCCTTCCTGTTTGTCTGTAGGATCTAGAGACAAAATTTCTTCCGCTCCAACAGAGCCAATGCTTGCGATCAGGTTTTGAATATTAGCTGGATTGCCCATGGCGGTGAGTTCTTGCAGCACGCTTGCAGAATCCTTCAGGATATTCTCTCCAGGCCGAGAAGGTTTCTGAGCGAACACTGAAAGGACTTTAACAAGCTCATCTACGCCGATCGTTTCTGTCCGCCCCCCATTTTCTTCTGGGGAAGCAGCTTCAATTTCTTCAAGCAGGGCCTTTTCTGCAGCAGTGTGACCGCGTGCATGGAGGTAATCGAGAATAACGCGTTCAGTCGATGATACGGTGGGACCTGAGTCCTGTGCTTGATTGGTAGGCGAGGGAGCTACTGGTGATTGGGACGATCCCGTCGGAGTAGCGATGGACATTTGTGGTAAATCTTAAGCACAACAATTTAAGTCTCGACTTACCCGGGTCATGTGATCCTTTCCTTCCTCCTCGCGTTCCAAGCCAACATGTTACATTGTAACTGTGACGCGACTTCATGACATCCAAACAGGCAAATCGACAGGCAATCACACTCAAAGGATCAACTGCTCTTGTAACAGAATTCTTCAAATATGCTGTTAATACGTACGTTCACTAACAATCAGTTAATCTTTATTCTGACATACCCCATTGTTCAACAGCATCTTATTCCAACGCGAAGTGTATCCTTCAGATGACTTTCACATGGTCAAAAAGTATGGCCAAACTGTCTTGGTAACTCAAGACCTTGCATTGGAGAATTATCTAGACAGGTAAATAACATTTACTTTTATTGGTTCAAATATTGGTTATCGTGAATAGGATCCTTAAACAAGTGCAGAGTATGTTGCCACTCAATAGCAGATAATACTGAAAACATACAATATCACAGAGTGGCTTCTCACCGGCTCTGTCACGCAGCTTGTTCTCGCCATTATATCCAAAGACTCGCGGACACCACTGGAACGCTGGCTATTCGATATCAAGTTGGTAGAACCTCCTGCCGAGTCTGGAGAAAGGTACGATTATTTATCTATCTCTCATCTGTCCCGCTTTTAATAAAAGAGATAGTCGCGCACCGAAACCGGAATCAGAGATTCAATCGGAAATCCGAGCTATTTTGAAACAAATTATCTCAATGGTGACATATCTGCCGGTCATCCAGGAGCCAACAGTGTTCAACATTCTGGCGTATACGTCGGATTCCGCAGACGTGCCTGCCGGTGAATGGGTTGACACTGACCCTTTGGCGATTGAGGCCAGCAAGAGCCAACAAGTGAAGATGCGGAGCTTTAGCACAGATGTCCACCGAATTGAAGCAATGGTTGCATATCGGTATGAAGAGTGATGATGTTCGTCAGGTGGTCGAGTCGTCTATTAGCGGACACTGCAATGTATCTGGTGTCTAAGTGGAAGAGATATAAACCATGTCAAACGTTTGCAGAGCTTCGGCTCCTCGGAGATTGAACATTTTTTGCGGTCCACGTGATATTAAATTGCAGATTATGCTAAGATAAGGGAACGGACAAATCTGATCCAGCATGGACGGTTGTTGCGGTGCTGTATTGCCATGGGAGCCAGGTGACAATGTTCTCGGGTCCTTGATATCTACACAAAGTTAGAAAGAAAATCTTCTTCTCTCCCTCCACAATCTCATCCTCTTACTTACATCATCTGGCAGGTACCAGATTTATAGCTGATAATCTAATATCTTTCAAGTCATGGGTGAAAACTGGTTCCAACGTGAATTCCTTGCCCCAAGAAGGCTCGTCTTCAATATTCTCTTCTATGGTACCCAATTTGCTCTCTTTGCCTATGGATGGTACAGTCAGGTCAGTTAGCTCGATTAACGTGGTCTCTCAAGATTTTAACTTGTGTCATACTAGGCAACCAATGTGCACCTAGCTGGACTTAACACCTTGAAATTCTCTGTCTGGCTTTCTCGTGGCGCTGGTCTCGTTCTTGCCTTTGATGGTGCCCTCATCCTTGCCCCGATGTTGCGCAATATAATTCGAGTCGTCCGCCCTAAGCTTACATGGTTGTTCCCCGCGGATGAGAACATCTGGTTCCATAGACAGGTCGCCTACTCGATGGCTTTCTGGGCAATGGTCCATACCACTTCCCACTACGTCAACTTTCTTAACGTTGAGCTCACTCGTAAGCATCTGCCTTCATATAAAATCCTCGTTTCGTATAACTTGGCTGCAGAGATTCGAAAGGAAACCGCGCTCCAGATACATTATACCCAGCCCGGTGGCATCACTGGTCACTTTATGCTTCTCATCATGGTGTTAATGTACTCCACAGCACATCACACAGTTCGTCAACAGTGCTTTGAGGCTTTCTGGTATACCCACCATCTTGCCTTCTTCTTCATGCTGGGTCTCTACACCCATGCTACTGGATGCTTTGTCCGTGACTTTGCTGATCCGGACTATATCAGCAGCTTCCCGTTCTATTCAACCAAACATTGTCTTGGTTATATGAGTTGGAGATTTACCATCTGGCCCGGCATTCTCTATTTCGGCGAGCGTATTTACCGCGAGATACGCGCACGCCGAGCCACCCGCTTATCAAAGGTCCTTGTACATCCCAGCGGTACGTATGCTTACTGTCATGCCTAATCAAAGTGTCTCAATGTATGAGTAGGTGCAATGGAGTTGCGTATCGTCAAGCCTAGTTTCAAGTATACGGCTGGCCAGTGGCTGTTCATCCAAATCCCGGAATTGTCTCGATTTCAATGGCATCCTGTATGTATCTTATCTCTCTCTAAGTGTCCGTATCTAACGGCAACAGTTCACTATCACCTCTGCTCCCGAGGATCCGTATGTCTCTGTTCACATTCGTCAAGTAGGTGATTTCACACGCGGTCTCGGTGAGCGCCTTGGCGTAGGTCCGGCTGTCGTGGCTGCAATGACCCAGTCTGCCATGAAGGGTGCCGAGAAAGACAAATTGACTGGGATGACCCGTGGGGACTTTGTCGAACTTGACCCGAACACATCCTCAATCACTCTTCCCCACGTTCGCATTGACGGACCTTATGGAGCACCCGCAGAAGACGTCTTCAATTCTCAAGTGGCTATTTTGGTCGGCGCTGGCATTGGTAAGCTTGCTCTTTCTGTCCCTATCTGATCCGCATTGTGAAGTTCTTTACTTCAGGTGTAACCCCATTTGCTTCCATCTTGAAGCACATCTGGTATAGACAAAAGAAAGGCAAAATCGGCTCTCTCCGACGTGTCGAGTTTTTCTGGATCTGTCGTGATGCACCATCGTTCGGATGGTTCCAAAGTCTACTCCAACAAGTCGAGAATGCTCAAGCCGATCGTAAGTGCTGCTCTTTTCTTTGTTCGAGAGTACCTCACTTTTTGAATGAACAGCCAACTTCCTACGTATCAATATTTATCTGACACAAAAGATTGGGGAGGACATGCTTTGGAATATCGCAGTCAATGATGCTGGCGCAGAATACGACCCATTGACCCTCCTTCGCACCCGTACCATGTTCGGTCGCCCTGACTGGATGTCTGTGTATGGTAAGGTGAAGCAGGCCATCGAGACTGGTCAATATCTTCAAGGAAGCACTGCACAGTTGAAGACAAAAGTGGCGGTAAGTAACACCCTAACCTGACACTGTTGGGTTCAAGTATTGTATTAATATTCGTATTTAGACATATTTTTGCGGTCCTGGCGTCCTTGCGAAGGCTATCAAGAAGGCCTGCGTCCATCATACAAACGGGGAGGTTGAATTCACGTTTGCTAAGGTGTGTCACTTTTCAAAACATAATTTTTACTACTCAACAAGAATTAAATTAGGAACACTTCTAATTTATTTGTGGGGTTGCTGTATGGCTGCTGTGTTACTTATGTGGACTGTCAGAGCCTGTGACATTCTTGCTAGATGTATTTTTACCGTTCAGGGTGGAATGAAATAATCAGATTTCGGTGTGTATAACCATGGCGTAAATGATGAAGATATGTACAGATTATTCTCGGCCTCCAGCCATTATTGAACGTAAGGTACTCCGACCCAAGCAGACTGTCTTTGAGCCTATTCAGTTCTTAATCTCCTGCATGTGACTATCCCAGAAGTGAGCCCGTCGCGGCGACGGTGCTGGGCCGATCTGTGCTTGATATAATCGCTCTTCCACAACTTCTCTGATGCTCTTCAACGTGTGACGGCTCTTGGTACTGATGGGGGTGCAGGGTACGTCAGTGTCGGGAGGGTCAATGTCTTCAGCATTCTCAGACAAGAAGTCTTTGTATACTGTTTTGATAGAAGGTCGGGGAATAGCCGAAGAAAGGGGTCGATGGTGATGATGGATTGGTGGGGTATTCCAATCAAACACTGGTTCAACAGGTTCCACAGGCTGACATAGTCTGCTTGGGATATCCACAGGAGGCCGCTTCCAAACGGACGGAGAATAACGATCATCATCGTCATCATCGCTCTCCGGAGGCATACAAGGAGTTCCTGATTGACCAACAGAATAATCAACTTTTCCTAGATTGTGACGAGCCACGGAACTGCTAACCGATATGGCATCCATCGATGATTTGGTAGATATGCCATGATTAGCAGGTATTTTGGGAGAGGAGGGCTCGCTGAGGTTGATAGGTTTACTGAAAGCTTCACTGGTTAGCCTGCCAAATTTTATTGTCATTGGTAATATTAGTTCACGCGAATAGGGTGATTGCTCCGGAAGAGGAGGAGGGTGATAGACATAAGGCCGTCGCTCAGAGTAATTGGGAGAAGTTGTTTCCTGAGAATCTTCAGCATCGTTTGAACCTGTTCTATGAATCACAAATCGACTTTCATTCAGCGGTGAGTTTCGGCTACTGGTGTTGGGAGAATTCGACGTCGCTGTACGAGCACCCAACTTATTGGGGAGGTTGCGTTTTTTTCTTGGCCTTAAAGGAGGTGTAAGATATATTAAGGGGGGGCTTGGTAACCGAGGGTCCATAACATCGGAATACATTGTCCGTGCAGGAGACGAAGACTTTCGCGCACGATTGGCAGTGGAGAGATTAAATTCTGCAGTTATTGCCTCGAGGTCAGAATAAATTGAGTTGTAGAGGGAGTCTTGCTCTTCTCGAACTTGAATTGAATGATCTGTCCCTGTTCCGATATCGTTATGAGATGGACTGACGCGTGGAGAACTGGGTAATGCAATGGACGTGGGGCATGTATCAAATGCTTGTCCCATTTTGTCGACCCCGGGAAACGCCCATTGTGGTGGAAGTTTTAAGTATGGATGTTGCAAGAGCTTGACAGCTGGTGGTCGTTTTTCAGGGTCGCTATTTTTATGCTTAGCACGTCTCTGAGGGTTGAGAGGATCAATCATACAATTGAAAAGATTCTTGTCTAAAACTCTCTGCTGTCGTTGACAACGAAACATCGTCTGGAAGTGGAGGAGGGATTTTTTCTGTGTAGACCTGAACAAATGTAGGCAAATGGCCATGCTTGGTCTAAATGCCATTGAACTCACCTTCATAAAAATCTGCACCTCCTGCCTGCCACTCCATGGCATTTTGCTTGTCCACATTTCGAACACGATACAACCCACGCTCCATATGTCGATTTTAGAGTCGTAGCCATTCTTCTTATTATCAATCATTTCTGGAGCCATATAAGCGACAGTTCCCTTCATAGTGCTGAAGAGACGACCCCCATTCGTTTCTAAAGCCTTCTTCGATATACCGAAATCAGATATCTTACAAATGCCCCGGGGTTCGACAAGAATATTTTCAGACTTCAAATCCTGCAAATAACACTATTAAAATGTCTGACAAGGGTTGTATTTGTATGACTAACCCTGTGAAGGATCGATTTGGAGTGCAGATAGGACAGCCCTTCGAGGATTTGACTGGCAAAGCATTTGGTGACCTCTTCTTTAAACTTCCCATGTGTGTATAAGCAGGAGCGGATAGTTCCTCCAGGGACATATTCTAAAAAACTAAGTAAATGACGTTGAGCCAGGGAGAGAAGATGTAATAGTTCGTAGAGCCATACATGTTTAGGGCTCCTTGGACTTCTTCAAATCCAAGATAGTGGACGATATTAGGATGTTCAAGTTCTTTTAATGTCTCGCGCTCATCTTGGAGAGCCTGGACGAGCTTGGTCCTCCGCTTGATCCTCGAATCAACTTCCTTTACAGCGAAAATGTCCCCAGTGGTAGCATCAAGAGCCCGATAGACTTGACCATAGCTCCCTTTGCCAATGAAGCTAAGTCTTTTCCATTGACCTTGGAAGATGGTTTGGTTTGCAATGCCGCCTGATTGATCAATTTAGTGACTTCCAGAAATATGGCTGGGGATAAGATACCGTTGGGGGAAGGTATATGGTCCAAAATGTTCTCTGATTCAGACAGCGTGTGCACACCAACAATATTATTCCGCTGTAGCGCTGCCTTACTAGATGATCCATTGGATCGTCGTGAACCGGTGGGAGTAGAGGACAGACCAGAAACGCCAGAAATTCGATTGCGATAATAGTCGCCAGAATAAGCAGTATAATCGTGACTCTGCTGCTGCGATGGTTGGGGAGGGAGAGGCCTATATTTTCTTGTTGTAGGCCCGGAAACAAAGAGTTGATCCGACAGGTGCATGTACGTCTGTGATGAAATTTCAGCGGTTGGAAAGGTTACGGTACAGACGTGGAAACATGGGGAAAGAACTATTTATCATCCTGGCACTGCGCTATTCCAAGTCCAAGTTTCGCACATCTGATACTCAGGGCAGTTATTTTTGCGTCACTTGCCACGAGGCCTGGTGCAATGTGTTACCGCCTCATCATCGAAGGCCGATCAAAAGCCACCATACTGCAATAAGTGGGAGACATAATATTGATTCTGTGTAGTGTAAAGTCCGAATGCCGGGTGTGAGAAACGATAGATAAGGGAACGAGGAAACCCTTCAGTCAACAGTAATGGGATTGTCAATGGTTCCCAAGAGGGAAGCATTTTTAAAGCGTGCGATCAGATCATCTTGCACAGCGTCTTCTCCCGAGATGTGCCCACCCAGCGTGGAGGGTGAAAGTATCTTGACTTCGTCCTCTTTTCGAGCAGAAAGCACTGCGGAAGACGTAGATATAGATATTAGAAGGTCTCGGGTTTCGTTGCAGCTGTCGATGGCCGTTGAATTATTTGAGACTGAAGCCTGATCTGGCTTTTTGGGCGATATAAGATGTGAGGGAGGAAGTACTATTGACGTTTAAAACGGAACTTACATAATGAGATACATCAATCAAATCGCGAGCTTTGCGACTGGTCTTGAATAGCTACATAGACGATTAGATGTGTAGAGCTGTCAACAGAAATGCATCACCTCTTTTGAAGATAGGCTAAAACTGAATCCTTGTGTTTCACCATCCGAAAAAGACTGCTGTTCGGTGTCACTGTCCTCGGTCAAATCAATGATTGCGACGGAAGCCGGGATGCTGGTGGATGAACGTTGCTGAGGCTCCGTTCTCTTAAGAACACGGGAGTTTACATTTAATATCGTTGTTTTATTAGCCTTCATTCTGTTCTTGCCTGTGATTATACCCAGGAGTGAATAGAGAGTCAACAGTCAACGAAGAAGACTCGCCTTCCTTGACATTTTTACGTTGTTTGCTACCAGGGGGAGGCATAGCTTTCAATGCCATCCGCTTATGCTTACGCTGCCTTGCCTTTCCGATACTAAGTCACAGTCTAGCAGCCGGAGAGGTGAGATGATGACAAGCATACCGAAATGCATCATAGGCGAGACCGACAGTTTCAATGAGAGGGAGAAAACATTGCCTAGTATACGTTTGAAAGGCCCTAGCACCTTGCTCGCTGTGAAAGGCAGCGAGAATAGTCTCAAAAGCATCACCAGCTGGCTTCACTGGGAGACTCAGATCATGGAATAAGCCAGCCTTATGCATCAAGTGGGCAAAGGTAGAATTGGCCGCAAGGACACTCCTTGCCACCTGAATGGAGAACTTCAAAACGGAACGAGCTAGTCAAGTGGTGGTACTGACCGTATAATATCCCGGGCCTCCATCTGGTCTCCGCCGATATAGTTCTTCAGCAATGAAAGCTCCGATGAGAGCGTCGCCAACAAACTCCAGCCGCTCTCGCTCTGATGCGTCGTTACAAATTGTTGTCCATGACCTTTCGTTCAAGCAAGGTAATTGAAAGTGATAATCCAAGCGCTGAATGGTCGCCACAACACTTCTGTGAAGATGGTTAGTCTGTGGGTCTTTGAAAGGGAATGCAGACTTCATTAAGCGACAATCCCAAAGGCATGTGAGGTATTAGGTAAGTTAATAATTTGATGAACACGTGGTTTTCTTGAACGCGATCGGTGCGCCCGCTCCTTCAACCTTGTTTTGACCTCCGAGTCCCTCTTCAGGTGCCTTTGGTCTTATGGCAACCCCTTTGGCTCAGGCATCCACCTCGTCGACCTCCAACTTTACCCGACAGCCATCATCCACAAAATCTGATGTCGTAGATCTTCCAGCTTTACAGAGTGCTAGCTGTGTTTTGCTTGAACAACTCGCGAAAGATGCGCAAATAATCCCTGATATTGGCGAAACTTTGACAGCCCGTATGTCTTGTTTTTGTCCCTACCCAGACAACCCTAATACTGTGTAGCTGGTAACCAGGCCTCTGCGTCCTATAGTGTGTTTCCAGATGATATTCGAGTTCCTTTCCAAAAGAGAAGATTCGTGGGCATCCCAGAGGGTCTTTTTCAGTATTATGACAGTAAGTGTATAGCCCAGTATCTTGCGTCCCATGGCTAATACGTGATAGATGCAAATGTTACTTCACACATGGGTTTAATGCCAGAAATTGGACGTGTTTGGATATCAATAGACCATAAACTTTTCCTTTGGGACTACAATGATGGGTATGTGGATGTTTCTTTATAGAAAGTTAGTCATGAACTGCAGCTCTCTTAGTCAAGAAATATCTTCATTCCTAGAACAACCTGATGTCATTACCCACGTCTCCCTTGTTCAACCAAAGCGAGCTCTTTTTGTCGACGAGATCTCTTCACTCCTTGTAATCTGTACTCCTGTATCTGTCCTCCTCCTTGGCGTCTCCCTCGTCGACCAGCCTGGTTTGGATAAACGCCCTGGAAAAGGAATTAAACTCTACGCCACTGATCTTACCATATCCACGGACATTGAAATGACATCCGTCATTGGCACGAAAGATGGACGGATTTTTATGTGTGGACAACAGGACGGAAATTTGTATGAGCTACATTATCAGGAGACTGAGTCTTGGTTTGGCAAGCGAGTCCAGCTCATCAACCACTCAGTGGGAGGCGTACAGTCTCTCCTTCCCCGGTTCGCATCTACTGCCACAGATGGTAAGAACTTTCTCAAATATTCGTGGGTAATCCATTCTCATATTTCCCCAAGAACGGATCGTAGCGGCTGTTTCCGATCGCAAAAGAAACTGTTTTTATACCCTCAGCTCCCGAAGTACAATATCAATGTATGCGACCAACGGCGACAAAGCTATCCAACACATTCAAACCCTCTCTTCCCTATACAAAATAACTCAGGAAAAAGCGCCTGGATCTCCTGCGTTGACACCTCAAAACTTCCAGATCATCAATATCCATATCGTTGATGTCTCCGAATCTCGCTCTGGAGTCCAATTGATTGCAATTACGATGAATGGGGTACGGTTGTATTTTGCGCCTTCAAATTCATATAGCTACTCTTATGGAACACAATCACAATCCAGTGCGGGAGGACTTCGTCCCCTACAACTAATCCACGTTCGCTTGCCACCGCTAAATCTAATCCATCCTGACGAACATGAAAAATTATACCGCCCTCCAGCATCCAGCTTTGAAGGCCCACGAATTCATTCCCAACCGACTAGTAGGCCTCATATAGTGTCTACTCTCGACAACTCTTGCTATGCCGATGGCTTGACCATTGCAAGTCAGCCAGGCGACACAGACGGCACAGACTACATACTTTGTTTGGCCCCAGATCTTACTCGCATTGGTAACCTTGGTCAATTGAATTTGCCCGCACAACCTCAGCACCCTCAATTTGGCATTGGATTTGGACAATACAACTCTAATACTAGTACCAATCGACCCCCTCTCACCGAGTATGCAACTCTTTTGGCTATTCCAGGTCGGACTTGGGCTATGGCTGCCATTGCCAAAGCTTCTGTAGATACTCCACCCGAAACGCCCGCACCTTCAGCCATCAACGAACTTGCTACTCAATTTGGGGAATCGCCAAACCAATTTATGCTTCTAACAAATGTAGGGTTGACGTTTTTGACGAGACGTCGTGCGGTAGACTATCTCAGAGCAGTACTGGAAGAGCTGCAGGCTGAAGGGAGCGTTCAACCTATCATTGAATTTAGAGACAGGTGCCGAGGCTTTCCTTCCTGTTCTAAACAAACGGATATTTGGACCTAACGTTTCTCTAGTTTTGGTAGAGACCAGACTTGCTCTATGCTCCTTGGCCTCGCTAGCGGAAATACCTTTTTGGACCTTACTGACAAGTTAACCACGGGCAACATAAGTACAATTAGTCCAGAGATTGCTGCCGTGGCCAAGCAGGCGTTCTATGATTTCGGAGAACGGCCTATTTGGACCGAGCGAGTAATGTATGGAACATGTAAATCCTATCTTCTTTCAGCCTACCAGGTTCACTAACCACTGTCTTAGCGGAAAATAAGGGCTCAGCCATCTTCAGCGGTAGACGAGAGGGCTTTGCCCTGTACTTTGCGCGCCTCGTAAGGCCTATCTGGAAATTGAAAGTAACACGTACAAGGCAAGTATATAAATTATAATTGCAGTCGGCACTTTTATATTGACCTTCATTTCCAGCCCTTCCGGATCACAAATTCTCAATGCATCCGAAGGCACGTTGATCAACGTTCAAAAGAATCTTTATGCTTTGAAAGATTTTTTGAGCCGCAATCCACATCTCTTTCATTCCTCGCCAAGTGAACCAACGTCTAATCGGACCCCTGTGACGGAGCAGGAGGCATGGAAAGTACGTCTTTCTTGGCAATGTCGAATTGGAATACTCTCATCTCCCTCCCTTTCAATCAGGCCGAGCAAAACTCTGTATCCGAACTCCAAAGTCTACTGTCGAGGACGATAGAAGCTCTCTCATTCGTGTTACTTCTAAATGACTATCACCTTGGACAACTGATAGCTGAGTATGGATAGCCTTTCTTAGCGTGAATAATCCTGAAGTCTGACAGGTGTGATGCTGACACACAAAAAATTATCGCGAGTCAAACCTTTGAGGATTTGATTACCTCCTCGCATGGAATGACGATATCGCGAGCATTGGTCAATGTCGTAATTGATCAGCAGATCGGACAGCAGATTAGCGTAAGTCGGAATCTACCTAATTCACTCCTCTTTCGATCAATGTAGTCTTTAAGATCGATACAATAAGTGAAGTATTGCAGCATCGATGTGGGTCATTCTGCAGCACGGACGATGTCATGCTTTATAAGGTAATTCTTCCAACTTATGCAGTGCGCTCTGGCTGAACTAGACTTTAGGCAAAAGAAAAAATTCGCAAGGCGGCTGAAAGCCGTAATCCCACTGAAAGACAAAAGTATCTCGCTGAAGCTCTGCGGTATGTCTCGAGTTGCACTCGTTTCAAACATTTCCACGAGAAAACATTGAATGCTTTATCTAAGGCTCTTCACCAAAGGTGCTCGCGTCCTTGGGTTTGAGAAGCTCAGGGAACTCGTAGGTGACTTCCAACAATTGAATTATGCTAAAGGTAGGCCTTTCACCTGCTTCTGGCGCCGTGGCTTACATATCGTATGTTAGGTGCTGTCAACCTTCCATTGAGTTGTGCTGAGGCACAGGATCCAGACAACAGTGCCCTCGAATGCTGGCATGCTGGTGCAGCATCTAGTGATTCTCGACAAGAGCTGCTTCAACGAAGACTTGGGTGTTATGATCTTATTTTAGACTCACTGACGGTGTTTGAGGGAAAGTGCAGCCAGTCGCAGGCATCTGCTACCGCAGGCGTTCCTGCACTTGATGATCCCGAGACCGTCCGCAGCCATGCATATGAACTTGCATTTGCCAGCGAGGACGAGATGTTTCACTCGACACTTTATGACTGGTTAATAAACAGGAATTTGGCGGATGATCTACTCGAGGTAAGCTGTGTCACACCTTGATTTCATTACGTCCGTCATATCCTACGTTCTTGTTCTTCAGATGAGGCCGCCGTTCCTTGAAGCACACCTTAGGCGGGAACCTGTGACAGTTCAGAAATTCCAGCTACTTTGGCAGTTTTATGTCAAGAATGGGCAGCCACTAAGGGCCGCCGAAGTATTGGGTGCTATGGCAGAGTCCACCCAGTAAGCACCTCCCTTTCCCATTGGCATTCATCCGTTCAAGGTAAATCAAAGATTCGACCTCCATCTGGACGTTCGACTCGAATACCTTACCTTGGCAGTAGCCAATGCCAAATCACATCCCATCTCAATCGGTGGACGGCATGAAACTGCGATTGCCTTTCTGACAGATCTTGAAGAAAAACTTGATGTTGCACAAGTTCAACTAGAAATATACAACACACTTCTTCCTCACGTAGATGACGCCCCTGCTGTTGGTGAACGAATAAAACTCCTTTCAAAACAGTTGTTCACGATGACAGATGTGAGCAGGTGCAGCACTTGTGCAAACTTATCACTGATTTTTATTTTAATAGCTCTATCAACAATTTGCTGTCCCCTTCGATCTCCCTGCCATCAAATTGCTTTGTTTGCATGTTTCTGAACATCGCGATGAAGCAGTGGCGCGCCCGATCTGGAATCAAATATTTGAAGAGAGTTCGTATACTGTTCATTGTCATACTTGCCCGTCATCTTGATACTGACCATTCGCCATATAGTCATGCAAGAAACAGACGATCCCAAGGACCGTGCAGACCTAATAATGACAAATGTAATACCACTGGGACAACGATTCTACCCATCTGAGAGTTCGTTTCCACTGCGTTCGTGTTTTGGTCTGTTTTCAAGGCGCACACCTAATTTTTTGTTACCTCCAGGATTTATTGCTACCTTACTTGTCAGATTTACACTGGCCAACAAGAACACCCTAACATCTGGCTGGGCAGCTCGCGTTTTGATTCAATGTAGCGTTCGATTTGCTGAAATTTGGGATGTGTTCCATGAGATGTACGAGTCTCAGGTAATTAATTGATGTGATTTTATTCTATTTCTCCCATGACTTAACGAAGTCTTAGGTACCACCCTTCAATGATCAAGGAAACGTTCAAGCAGTGTCGTCAGAGATTGCCGTCCTTATAACAGATTGGATTGCAGAGTCCACTCGGCCCCAGGCAAACGCCTTACGAGGAGAATTCCCAGTCGCTCGAGTTGACTCTGCATGTGATCAATATCTGTCTGAACTGGAGCCCAGCCGGACTGAAACGAAAGTTTTGTATGAGAATGCTAAACGCCAGCTGCGAAAATATTGGTAGCAATATATGTACATGTAGTATATAATTCATGCCCTATCCTTCGAAAATTTATTGCGATTTCTGTCAAAATTGCTCTAAATACATAAATAAGCAGTGTAGTAAAAAATGAGCAAAGTAAGTATGTCTTTAGTTAACTTCCAGAATGGCATCTTCAGCTCGTAGGAGCACCCGCCTTGTTATAGATTGTGTGAATTGATAGACTTTGTACAACGCTCTGGCGTTATCCATAAGTTTCAGCAAATATTCCAGGACGATCACGATCTGCTAATATAATACGTACCTAAGGGCACCGACCATGAGTAAACTGATGACGATAAGGGCGGCAATATCTCCCGAGCCACCATTATTTCGTCGGCTGCGGCTGCCTCTGTACCGTGCTAGCCATTGAACAGGAGCAAGAATTTGCACAGATAATACCATATGGACTAAGGACCCTGCTCCCACCAGGGGAAGACCGATGATGAACCGCTGAATGAAGTGTGTTATGATGCCACGAGGAGGCCTTGGCGCAGAGGGTACAACAGGCACCGTGCCTGTCGAGGGCTGTCGGGTGATATCCTCGAGAATACTGGCCAGATCTCCATCCTTCATGACACGAAATGCTGCAGTGACAAGATCATGGGCTACGTCCAATGGGTTGAAATAGAAAGGGTGGTAGTATGTAGGTTCTTCAAAAGAAGAGATGAAGAATGTGGTGATGTAGGATGCCATCATCACAAGAAGAGTAAAAAGCAGACCAGATAAACCGCCCACTAGAACTAGAAGGATATAAGCATTTGCTAACTTGAAGAAACTTATATGCACCTGGATTGGTCCCAATGCCTACAATACGAGTTCTGGCAAAACGATACTGATAATGACATTGGGGGCATGCAAAGAAGGCACTTTTCGACGCCGACATGCTTCGCCACTTGTGCAAGCATTTGAGGTGAACATACTGCAACATACTGGTTCAAGATCGCTCTCCGTCAAGTTCTCGAATGGCGAGCTTACACTAATCGACCCCTTACACAGACAAGGGCGAATAAGACGCCCAAGTTCCTGTTCAGACTCTGGGCCATCGAGGCATATTCTGCATTGTTTCTCTTCTGACGGCATGTGGCAATAGTAGAGATAGTTGTTACGGAGGAGCACACTGAACAAACACCGGTCTCTCTTTGTTTAGCCGCTATGTAACAGTCGGACTTTTATTCAGGACCACCACTTTATTATCATCCAACTTCAAGGTTCTCCATTTCTCCAGGGCAACCCGAATGAGTCAAGATGAGAATCAGAGTCATCGGATTAGACTAGTTGGCGCTCTTGCTGGCATGGGTAGCGGTACGGTCCTCCAGGTCTCTAATCAGCTGTTCAAACCTGGCTCAACTTTTTTCTCAAGGTCTTACTAAAGTTAATTCCACGTTTTATTCAATTCGATTTCGTAGTTTGAACCTGTGGCGTTCATATATTTAGGTCGCTGTTGGTCATGGGTAGGCAAATTATCTGTAGGTGCTCTGACCCTTCATTCAGACCTTCATACTCAATTATTTCCTCAGAGGTATCCTTGACTTCAGTCACAACCTTTTCAAAGTTTTGATACCGTCAAGACGCGTATGCAATGCTCTCCACCGGGTACGTACCGTGGCGCTTGGGATGTTGTAGGAAAAGTGATAAAAAATGAGGTGCGAAGATTGTTGGTACCTATGCGCTTACCACTAATTTCGAATCCAGGGTATATTTGCTCTATACAAGGGAGCAAGCCCTCCGGCGGTTGGCTGGGCTGCCATTGACTCTGTTCTTCTTGGCTCTCTGCATAATTACCGACTATTCCTTCTCCGACATGGCATGTCCGAAAATACAGGACCTGCAGGGCCCGCTCGTCTAACTCTTTTTGCTCATGGTATTGCTGGTCTACTTGCCGGCTGGACCAGGTACGAAGTTCCCGTGATGCATAATCTTTTCGTACTGAACCATCAAAATTCCTCAGCGCCCTAATCGCGACACCCATTGAGCTTTTGAAAGGTCATCTGCATATCTACGATCCTTCTGGGTTGTACTAACCGACCTGCGTTGAAGTCAAACTACAGCTTCAGTCTCAGAAAGCCATCTCATCTCGTGAATTCAAAGGCCCCATCGACTGTGCAAAACAAATAATTCGCGTCCAGGGTCTTGGGGGTCTATGGTCTGGGTTTACTGGTAGCCTTGCTTTCAGGAGTAACTTTTTCTGGATGTTCCTATCCTTTGAGGTGTGAACCTAAAAATATGCAGAATTTCTGATGGACAATTGACTAACCCAGCTTGAAAGGTGCTCATGCGGAGTTTCTCCCAATTGGCAGGGACGCCTTACGAGGTAACTGGAATTTAGAACTCACGTTATAACATAGCCTCACCTTATCCCAACAGATAAGCACTGGTGCTGCTAACTTTCTTTCCGGTGGTCTCGGTTCCTTTGCTTACTGGGCGATGGCCATCCCCTTCGATAATATCAAGAAGTAGGTGTAAAATAGTACGAAACGGCTCTGTTAACTTATTTTTTCTTTTCTTTATCAAGTCGAATGATGGCTCATCCTTATCCACTCCCTTATCTAACTTCTTCAACGTCTGTTATGACACGACCATCTTTTCTCCTGATTGCACGCCGCATCTATGTTCGCGATGGGTTGGGTGGATTTTTCCGAGGTCTCGGGCCATGTTTTTTACGTGCGTTCCCCGTCAATGCCTCCGCGATCTTTGTCTATGAAGGGACGATGAGAGTTCTAGGTGCTGAAAAGGTATTGACCGTGACCCTATCAGCAATGACGCTGGTCTTACACTCCTGACAGACACGCAGTTAGAGTTTCAACTAAAGTTACACGTTCCAAGGTTTGTGCGACATGACTGAACCCGTCTGTCTGCCAATGGACTATGCAAATTTATGGGGGATCTAAGAGACTCAATTGACAGGATCTCCTTTTGGGGAATGATATACCAAATATATCACCGCGTCTAAATTACCAGATCCATCGCCATTTTTTGATACCCTCGAAAGTACAATAGACTACAATTAGAGTTTCACCAAGCCTGAAGTGAGATTAAATAGCACTAAAGATCTAAGCCAGAGGTATCGCACATGGCCGGATCCGCAAATACAGGAATAGGGACGACATAAAGGAGATGTTCACATTGAGATAGGAAGAATTGGAAAGAAAGAAAAAAAAAAAAAAGTAAAATTGCAAAAGATTTCAAAGATAGCAGCGAGAAAATGTGCTTGGTGGAAGAGCGCAAGGCCAGTTACCCTGAGAAATTGAACGCTCCCATGCTTCGCTATCTGAGCGATAAATGTCCAAAGCAGCACGAGCATTTTCAAGCTTCAGGCAGGTGATGAGGATGAATGCGTCTCCAGATAGACTAGTGGATAACAACTCACTGGGTGTGACTGGCCTTCTTGGCAGCGTCTCGACATTAATTGCCAAGCGAGGGTTTGTAGACCGATGATTTGATTTGATCGTAAAGCATTGCGAAACGGCTAGGTTGGATAAAAGGGAACATTTTAACCAAGTCAGTCATTGAAAAAAAAAATTTAAAAAAAATTCACGACAGAGCGAACCTGATAAAGTGCCACATCGCGTGTGTCAACAGCGGGATGGGGCAAACCAAGGACTATGAAACGTGATTAGTAAAATCAATGAAGAAGATATATGTTTATGGTAAGTTGTTACCTGCAAGATCATTCCAAAGGCTATGCCCAACTAAGATTTTTCCTCTGAAAAGATTTGAAGCTTGATTTTGAATCATATTGAATGTCCAAGCATCCGCTTGGAGGTACGAATAAACATCTGGTGGAATGGGTAGAGTCCCAAAAACCATACGAACCTGCATAAAGGTGAGCTCGAGTAATACCCGTGCTGGCCGTTCGATAATCGGTCACCTGAAGGAAAAGTTCAATACGGGCATCGGGTTTTTATTTTTGATCTGCAGACCGTAGTGGTAGGCGACACGTATTTGTCAAAGACAGTCGTACCACGATAATCCACGATGGCCAAACGTCTAGGACATGGATCAAGTTAGCGTGGTACGAAACGAAGAAAGTAGTGGGGGACTGTACGCGAGTAGGTTTGTAGTACCGCCAGGCCCGACACCAACATTGGTGCATGATATAGACAGAAAGCGTTCGATTGAAGGAGCCATTAGACAGAAATGTAGGAAAGATGATTGTCCTGAAAGCCCAGCAGCATCGTTGCCTTTATAATTTATTTTATTTTATTTTTTCTTTTTCGGTGTGGCGTATGTACCTGTGATTGGGAATGAAATTAAAGACAGGGTGATCTATACTATGACATGTTTGGAACGGAGGTGAATGTTCAAGCGGGCGAATGACGTCAAATCAACGACATAAAATAACAAACCGCACGTACGAAAGAAAGTGACAAGGTGAGCATGGCAAGAGACTGGCGTACCCATAGATGGATGAGATCGCGAACAAGAAATGACTCCTAAAGATTGGGGCGGAGGGTAGACAAAGTGCCACTCAATGAGGCTCCCAGGAGACTCAAACAAAGCCACAAAGGTACTTGAAGGAAAAAAAAAAAGAAGTAGTAGCCTAGAGAGATGGGACGAGTGCCCATATGATATGCAAGTAGTCATCGGCGTTAACTCTCGATCCAATTCGGCGAGATCATACAGCATGATCTGGAAACCTGGAAAGGTACGGATCACGAAATGAGCGGGGTTTTCAATGAAGCTCTTAAGAATTTAACACCTTTCAAAAAAGAAGGCAAGTACCCAAAGGTAATCAATCACCTATCCAAGTCAAGGAGTTCACCGCGCCAAATAAAAATTAAAAAAAAAGAATACTACTGCCTGAATGAAAATTTCTCGCAGAGTTGACCATTTCTGAGCGAGATGAAAAGGAGGGTCGATCATCTAACCCGCTTTGGCGAGCCATTCTCGCACCAGCCTGGGACCTGAGCGGCACAGTAAGTTAAGTTTTGCGGATATGACTCAAGACAGGCAAAGAAAAGAATCAGAAGCAACAGCATGCTGATCGTTTTGACGTCGATCGAACTTGCGATATTGAGGAGTCGATGGCCAACCCTAAAAATCCCTACAGTGCAATTTCAAAAAGGTAGTTTCGGGGTTCGCTGCTTGAACTCCTAGTTAGGCGCCTCAAACTCAGCATCCAGCTAACCCACAGACTAAAAGTTATATTTCTTCTCAGATACCACCGAGACTAATGATTTACAGTCCCCACCATATGGTCCATATCTTGATCGGATATATAATACTCCGGTATTCAACATGGCCAGGAAACAAGGAGGCTATAACTTCGTAATACGGCGAAAAATTTGATGCCCAGTGGTCGGAAAACTCCCAGCGTCAATGATAGAGATACAAGTGTTGACAGATCCAGGCTCGCCCATATACTGCCTGCGTTATGGCATAGAATCCAATGCAGACATTCGCCGTGTTTTGGTTAACTCGCGACCTTGAGCTATATGCTTTAATAATTTGTGATGGATTCGGGTACGAAGGCGGCGCCACAACCGAGCCTCTCCGCCATTGCGAGGATAAATCCTCCGTACGGATGGACGCCGTAGTAATTTGGTACGTGGCCGTATCGGGCCTAGCACCTTAACTTCCAATAAACGGCGTTGACGAGAACGGCGTTCAAGAGCTTCTGCTCGCAAAATAGTCGCCACGATGTCCATGCGCCCTTCCTTCAATGCCCACTTCGAAACACGTCTTTGCACGCGGCGGTCTTCCACCTCGGGACCCCATTTTTCTTTGCAGAAAGAAACAAAATTCCAAGCCTTCGTGCCACAGCGCTTGGCCTTGCTCAGAGTGGACAGAACGAAAAGCACGGTGTCAGGGGTGGGTCGCAATGACGGGTTGGATGACAATAGAGAAAACAAAAGTGCTTTCGCCGCATTGAACCTAGGTAGGCCAGTTTTGCCAGTGCCATTGAAGACTAAATGGACTTTGACAATATCAAGACACCGGTGGTTCGCCCCTCTACTCAATTCAAGAGGCAGAGTTTTGAAGTAATCTTCGGTGAGTTTGATAGCCTGGTGTTTCAGCTTTGCTTTCACCATCAGTTCCACTATGTTGCGGATAGCAGTGGGTGGCGTGTCTCTAAGTGCGGGGATTGGCAATGGCCTGTTTGTATTCATGATCTTCCTGCGCGCAGAAAAGAGCGATGATGGCTCATCTAGCCGAACGATATTTTTTTTTGGATTGAATGCGCCTTCTTGAATGATAGTTCGACCCTTGCATGTATGACAGAATTCCAACCAGATAGGAAATGGGATCGTGCCTCCCGGGAATTTGTTCATCAACTGCATGACGTAACTCCAAGCCCTATCCCAAAAGCCTTGATAAATAAGCCAACGAACGTGCAGTCGGTAGGTTTCAATGTTCTTCTGAATGGAGCGGCGTTGCATTGCGCCGAAGAGTGACTGCGCTATACCAAAAGAGCGATGGTGTATACTTAGAAAAATCAATAAATTGTATGACTTAGTCGACTGGTGTTCTGGGAAGAGTAGATGATAGTCTATAAGCGCGGCAAGGGTTGGCTGGGGTTTACGCGTCCTGAGGATATGGATTAGATTATGGTAGAGTAACCTGATGCTTGTGGGTATTGGGAGAAGGAGGAGGCTTCCGGGCAGTAACGGTTCGATGCTGACAGTGGTGAGATACGGTGACAAATCCTTCGAAGATAAATCTCTAATGGGGGCCTCTTCGAAAAATAAATCAGTAGGAGTGGGTTCGTAGTTGTTCGGGACTGGGTCAAAATAGGTGTAGCCGGGAACTGTCCCAGTCATGCAGGCATCTATGTCTTCTGGATCAACGGAGGGGATATGAACCGGGCATTGTTTTTGTTTGCCACGAAGTACAGCCGTCTTTTTGTTAGGCGGAAAACGCGCCGTAGGACTGCCATCTACTTGGGCATCGTGAGAGGCACTACACGAAGGGACTGCAGCCATTCTATGATCATTTTCTGTCAGTATTCGAAACGTCAGACAAAGTATGAAGTATAACCTGGATGGGCCAGCCGTCAGAATTGACTTGGTCGGTTTGGACAACTTCTTTCCATGTGTAGGAATTTTTGGTTGAGCATGAGCCATGGCACGTCGAGACCATGCTCGACTGGCAGCGATTTGTAGGGTAAAGGTGAACGAGGATGATGTGACAAAGTTCGGTTCGGTAGCAACCAGCATAGGAAAGAGGCGAAGGGCGCGTAGGGGCATGCATGGAGGAAATGAGTACTCCGCCCCGAACAACGATTTGGAGAGTTGCAAACAAAATTTTGTTGGTTGCGGGTATTTGTTTAGTAAATATTGCAAAATTATTTAAATAAAATTGTGGTTTCCAAAAACAGTTAATATTTATGTATCCATTTCAGATTTCATCCATGGGATGTTGTACTATCGTCCTGCCCACCAGCCATCCAACTTTCGACACCCAGCTATCCCTTACACTTCTCATCTCATTTGACACCGTTAGTGCATCTGCTGCCGCCATTTCATCCAGGCCTCGTTCCCAACTTCGGACCGTCTCACTGCCGAACATGCCGCCCTGTCTGTTAACAAGTTCATCAACTTTATCTACCCACATTTTCCAGTCTTCAGAAAGTCGGCCCAGAATCAACGGAGAAAGCTGAGACAGAGTGAGAGGTGGTTGCTCTATGAGATGTTTAGTGACCGCTGATAGAAAAAGGAAGGTCTCCGAAGGATGGAATTTGTCTTTATGTAAAGACTGGATCGTCGTTGCCAAGTGCGATTGCGAAGTCGGGGGAATCAAAGATAGCTGTGTCGAAGAAGGAACACAAGTAAAGTAGGGAAGATATGACATGCAGCTTGCAACAAAATCGGCGACATGAGGCCGCAATCGTGATATTATATAGGAATCTCGCATCCCTGACGGATTCGCATGGGAGGAAGTGTGGCCAGTGTGGCCGAAAGTTGACTGTTCGGAAGGTCGTATAGTAGATCCAAAAGATGAATGCACTTGAGAAAAACCAGGGGGATTGGAATAAGGGTATGCCTCTCGCAAGCGTTTGGCAGATTGCGCAAGTGCTTGAATAGCAGTTTCAAGCGTGGGTCGTGGAATTAATGGCAGTATTGTCGACTTTAAACCCGGCTGAACTTTGAGCAAAGAAGAAAGTAGAGGCAAGAGGGATTGAGGTGGTAGACTGGCTGTAAAAGATTTACTTCAGTAAAAGGCTCATAACAAAAAATAAAATATGCTAACCTAACAACACTCCGATATCGACGTCGTCCTCTGCTGTACTACCTGGCGATTTGTTTTCCTTCTCGTTACATTCATCTTTTGCACCAGAATCTATCGCATTCACTATACGAGCTCGCTTGGGGGCTGCCCGCTTTGGCCGCTCAGGTGTAGGACTTCGGTCCATGGATTCATCCCTATTTATTGAATTTGAGTCTGAGTCATCCTCATGATCAAGTCTTCTCTTCTGCAGTCTTGTAGAGGCTGTCTGTGTGACGGATGTGGCAAGTTGATGAAAGGCTGCAGGATTTGTGTGGCCTGGTGTGGAGGGTGTCCAGCCAGTAGAAGTCATGGAGGAAATACTGGAACCTAAACCAAATCCGAATCCAAATGGTGACGGCGCATGGGAAACGGGTCGAGGATGAAAATTGATTTGGGGATGCAGAACATTAGCCATTATATAGTCGTGAGGATGAGAGTCAAAGAGCAAAGGGCAACAACCCAATGTGGTATGTCGGAAGAAACGCGACTGCTTCACGTGATGCTACAGAACGACCGGCCCTTAACCTCATCACATAAAGCGTTCTTTTACTCTTTTTTTTTTTTTTTTCGTTTATGGCCACTTTCCATCTCGACTCTCAAGGTACGTGCTATCTTCTTTGATTTCTTATACACGACGAGACCAATGAATCGCTACTTCGAAGCCATGGGCTGATGAACTTCATTTATATACCCAAATTTCTGACCTTTACATCATACCCTTTTTCTCAAACAATAGACTGACAGTGACTGTTACAGCTTCTTTTGTCTTTGGAACGACCTTTCATTGTGAGTCGCCTCTCCGTGTTGTTTACAAATGATAGAATAATATAGAAGTCAAGCACTGACCTTGTCTAAAGGACAAGGGATGTTGATTTTCCATGCTAATACTGATTCTTGCTGCTACATGAATGTTTGAATATTGCTGCTGACCATGTCTTCCTTAGGTTCTTGCTCTGAGCCATTACAGTGCGCAAACTATCTTCATATCTTCGGGTCTCCTCATATCTATTCACGTCTGCTGTCTACAAATGTACTTTGTTATTATGATTCGTCCTTATATTCTACAAAAATACGTAACACTGTATAAAATTGGATAAACCAACTGTATCTATCATTCTAGAATGGAATCATGAGGGTATGGCCATAGCATGTTCAGCAGCCATAGGGCGCTCATAAACAAGAGGATTTTGGTTTTCAACCCTAGTATCCATCTTCTTTGTGGTGATGATGTACCGTCTGCTAAACGGTCTACCCACCGTCTCGGTCGTGCTGGTGTGTCAGGCGCGAGCAATGGATTTGTGGTGGCGTCATCTTTGGAACTGGGTGGTATGGGCGACATTCGTATCGATTGTTGACTGTTGGCGGTGTGCTCTTCGTGGATTGGAGCTGGTGCGGTGACTGGCAATGGCAATGCTCGCGCCGGTGAGCTGCCTCCACAAATGGAATTCGTAATTTGTGTTGCTGCATGGGCTACCCGATCAGAAAGGTAGATAAACATCACCGTTGTGACAATGAAGTTTATCGGTCTCCATCGAGTGCCAGGGACGACGAGTAAGACTCCTTTGGTATCGCCAGCGAGCCAAAAATGAAATTGGATAACAAAGGTTTCCAACGAACATTTTCCAATGAATGCAAAGGCGCGCGACGTGGCAGATCTCAATATGGGATTGGAGTTCCTAAGAATCACAAACGCCAAGATGGGAAGGAATGAGATATAAGGATGCCACACATTATAAGTGTATTTTGATTCTTGATAGAGCTCGAAAGCAAAGAACCATAGAACGGTGGCTGCTGATATCCCAATTGACGTTTTGACCACCATGTGCCAGTGCAGGTGGTCCGTGAGACGATACTCTCGAACTTTGATCACAGCGACTGCGGCCAACATCCCTACATATACAATCCATAGGTCAAGCCTGAGTCGGAAAGACCAGTCGCGTGACGACCACCGAATTCCGCAGAAGCGATGGAGGGTATCGAAAAATAGGCCCAACAACGAACTTCCCATGAACCATGTCATGAAAGCCGCTGAGGCCAGGATCTTGCAGAGAACAAGTGGCGTACGATCGTTGAATTGGGCCCCGACCACCATCGTAAAATAAATGACGATGTACCACATGGACACAAGCGGCGTGAAATAGTAGGATATATAGTCGGCGTTCATGGTGTATGCGAGCAAGATGGTGAAAAGATTTAGCCGAATTAAAACCTAACATCATAACCTTAAAAATGACTGTAAATTTACTTGAAAAACAAAACACTTACTTGTGCAGCACGAAGAAAACTGAAATCCGCTTTACGAATATAGAAGCTAGTGTGTCCATATCCAGTCATGAAGAGATAAGATGCTACAAGCACCCGCACAGGGTTATAAATCCCAGATATTGTCGATGCCCCGCAATAATGATAAATGAGGATCACAACTATTTGACATCAGCATGAACGACGGCAGCAATGTAAATTATAAGGAACCAAGTGCGCACTTTGCATCCAACCTTTCCATTCATCTGTTTGATCTCGATTCAAAAATCCCATGTCCTTGTCCGCGCGTTTAACTGTGGCTAATCCAACGGCAAGACTTGCGAGGCACAAACATCCGAAAGTCCATGGCTCAAATTGTTTCTGCTCCTTTAGCCAGAATCCAGTCCTATCAGCTATGTATATCAAGGCGATTGCTACACTGATGATAACCGGGGCTAGCGCTTGCTGTCCTGCCAGAACGGTCGATAGTCTGCCTTGGCCTGGATTTCTCAGAAGTCAGGCTTCGCAGAGAGAAAGCAATAGCTGCGTCTCACCTGAAACAATAGCTTTATAAACCAGCCAAGGTCCTGAGAGAACCGTGAACCCGAGGACAAGTAGATGGAGAGCAGAAGGCCAGGGATAGCGATTACAGCATGTCTTATTGAAAGGAAAAGCTTTGGGTAGTTTGTCGTTGCATTGTAGATTGAGCAAGATATTTGCCTGTATTTTGATGACAGCATCAGAGTAATGAAGCCCATCTTCGGTCAGCGACTCGTCAACCATCTGATTAAATACTAGAGGTAGAGACACCGCAATGGGTCGCGGGGGGTTGGAGAAGGAGGATTTGAAGTGGTCGGAAGGAGGATTTATCCGATGGTACAGGTCAGAATTCATGGCATCAATATCGGACGGGTGCATAGTCAAAGCCCGTTCTGTAGTTAGTTTTGAGGAAACGATGTGTTCAACTGGCAGGATCACCACTTCATCTGCAGGTTTCGGGTTGGTGGCCAAAGAATAAAAAATATGCTCTATTCTGCTCTCCCATGAACGAACGCCTCCCGATGAATTAGAATAGCGAAGGTACCAAAGCCCGGAACCAAGGACAAGCATTGCTGGGGAAGGTAAAGATTTACTGGTATCGTTGTCCCTGGATTTAAGAAGGACAGATTGGGTGTAGGATGTGTTGAGAAAAGGATCCCATGCGAATGTGAGGTCAATTCCAGAAGCCGTATGGAACCTATGATCTGCATGCTTTCCAGCATCGTTTGGAGGTACACTGGGTAAAGATCGGTCAAGAACCTGAGCAACTTGAAAGAACAGTTTTCGCGTCACGGAATCTCCAATAAATATCAACTCTTTTGACCGAAAGCAAGCAGAGGCCTCCTTTTCCTTGTACTGATGAAGCGTGCATCCTGGATACGCAAAATGATCAAACGTGCACCATAATGCATGTTGATTGTTCTACACACCATCAGGTTGCCAGTTCATATGGCTTGAGTCCAACCAACTCCCTCGATTTAATAATGCACTGCAATGTAGAGGGTCCGACCAGCCTGGAGGATATGATTCGAACTTGGAAATGTGCTCCTCAAATTTGGGAAATTACTCACCACCAATTAGAAATCGAGTCACTCCAAAGATACAAGCAAGGACTATCGAGAAAATGCCCACAAAATGTGGCCACGCAGGATTGAAAACGAACATGGGATGTAATTATCCAGGTCAACCGTACGTGTCAAGTGTGACTCGGCAAGGATGATAGGCAACTTGAAGGAGAATACAGCATCGACAACCACCTACGCAGAAGATTGGCGCGGGTTGTTCTCCGTTAACGTTGGTGACAGCACTTACGACAGCGCCCCATCAAATGCCAAGGTCCGGGCCGTTCAATTTGAAGGCTTCTCTCTCTTTTCGATTTACATCAAGGAGTTTGGACGTTAACATTGTGTCCGTATGCCAGTGTCGGTTCAATCGTTCCAACTCAAAGATCCTGACGAATCCACACCATGACCGCTCTTTGACGGATCCAACTCTGGACAGCTCGTACACAAAATGATTAATATTCGATTCATGTTCGTCATGGAGGCCGTAATTTTCTCAACTTGGCAAAAATCTACCTATCGCTTGGTGAGACAAACTGAGAATGTATGCAATGCGTATTGCAAAATATCAACCACAATCCTACTCACACCTTTGAGTGGCATAGACATTCTTTCTTCTCCCTGACCTTGGGGTATTCCTTACTAGGAGTCTTGTCTTATCCCGCTCCAATGGTATAGTTAAAGAACTTTGAGACAAAAAGAAGATATTTTTTAATTCAACAAAAAAGACAGGTTCGGACACATGTCCTACTCCTGTTGTATCGAGCGAGATTTTTCACTCTGTCTGGCAGTGTCTGTTTCGACTGAACTCGGTTTGAGTTATAACTGATATGGCATCATCATGTGCAAGTTGGATTCTTTGGATTCTGATCAATCTGATCTCTGGTTTAACTTTATAATTTGGTTTATGTGACCATCATCATTATTTGTTGGGGTTTGTCTCAGGGCCAGAAAGCGCGCTGGGTGGAATTCGAACCAAAGTCCAAACAACCCCATACACACCAAATTCCGTGGCTTAACCACTGAGCCAAATAGTCCCAGCAAATCAAGCTTTAATATTCAACTTGACAATTACTTTTGGGTGGGTAGGTGGGCAAGAAAGAGAAAGAAAAAAGACTAACAATCCACTGTGATATATAGCAAATGTTAAGTAGTCCAATAAAATCATGCATTAATTTGTGAAAATATATCTTGCTATTAATGGTGTAGCGATGTGATCATTGTCCATATCATAAATAGTTTCGTGTCGGGAAAGTAAACTCGATCGTATTTTGCCCGAAGGGATGTTTCTACATTTAAATGGAACCATTTGATGATATTAAACCTAAGGGCGGGATTAAAAAGAAGGATAGGTCAACAGATTCTAGGACAAACCGGTCCTGATACATGTGTAAATAAAGATATTTGAATTTTGAGGAAGTGGAAGAACGTACCCTTGGCAATGATTGTTAAGATTAGTCGGTATACAAGATAAATACCGGCATCCCGAACAGGCTTGTATAAAGGTCGGGTTTTTAGCCTGCTTCACCAAATTATAAGAAACATACTGACCAGCATAGGGGTTTGAGGTGTAGAAGTTCCTTATAAGAAGGACAAACAGGACAACTGCTACCGGAATCGCGGCCAGACGGAACACCCATGTTATTAGTAGATGTCGCCTTGTGACGCTGATAATAGGGTAGAGTACTGTGCCGACCAGAAGACCCATAACAAAACCTCCGATGTGAGCTATAATAAGTACAATGTCAAAAACTGCCTAGGCGAAAAAAAAAGATATCTACAAACCAAAGTTATCAACAACTGTGCAAATTCTGGAATGAGTGGGCGTAAACTATCAGACAAGACCAAAAACGCACACGGTATGTATCCGATGGCAATACCAATGATGAGCTCGATGATCATGAAAATAAGCTATTGATTGTGAGGGAGGTGAATTAAGAGGATGAGATTGCTTTGAATATCTTTCGCTAATTTACCGACGTACCTTCTTGACGGGTTGATATTGATACTTCCAATGAGCTATAAGATCTATCCATGCAACCTGGAGCGCTGTTTTAGGGAAACTCATTGTGCTTATGGAATATAGAGCACTCCTTACAGCAGCCGTGCCGAAAATTGCACCACTTGCACCAACGGAAGGTACACCGACTAGTGAGAAATTTCCTCCTAGGACATTTCTAACGAATTATTGAATAAAGACCAATATAACTGAACCAATGAATCAACGTACCCAAAAATCCCAGCAGCAAAATACGTAATAAGAAACCCTGCTGAGCCCATCTCTCGCTCAACCTAAACAGCATTTCAGAAATTATTTTAGCATGAAGGCGCACAGGAGATAGCATACCTGAGCAGATATGATAAGTTGCGCGAGCATGTTGAGGAGAATATGGATGATCCCCGCATGGAGGAAGATAGGTGTGATAAACCTTCAATGAATTTAGTATTAAGATTTCTGCAGCTCGGAAAGTCATCAATTCCAACCTGAACCATTGATTCGGCGCTTTATTGTGAAAACCTGCAGAAAAGATAATGGGAATGTGACTCAAGAAAGATGTGTGACGCCGACATACCACCGAATCCGCACAGATCTTCTACCGTACATATGGAGGTTGCTGGGTTAGCTGTATTGTTCATGCCTAGAAAAGGGATCTCAGATAAGAAAAGTTGTATACATAGTCGGAGACGATTGAAACTGACAGCCTAGTAACGTAGACGGCGGGACCTGGTCAACGAGTTTCATGCAAGGTGGAAATCGTGATCCAAGATTGATCAAGGCGCTTGATGATGGACCCAACATGGGATTGACTACAGGCTGAAGGCTGGCACGTTAGATTATGGACGTAATTCTCCATATCACTCTTGATTCACCTTGAATGAAAGGGGACTACCTTGCTGGCGCGAATTTAAAACGAGTTCGTAGATAAACACACCAATCATAGCAGCCGTCAGGATGTAGACTGTCAATGTGGCTCAATAAAGATGCAAGGATCGAATAGTATTAAAGGCTTTCTACCAGCAAAGGGATATTTCTGACGGCCGATTCCTCGTTTCTTGTTTTCGATACGTTGATTTAAGGAAGCCTGCGCTGCAGTAGAACGTGATAAATCCTTTGTGGTAGTAGCGTTCTTGTTGTGGGGGTCTGCATATTCTTTAACAGAGGTGAGCTATTGAATGGCAGTTCAAAGATATATATACCTAAGTCATCGAATGGCCGATGATTCTGAGAGACCTTGCGCACTAGGGGTGTGGCTGGTGAATCGTCCGCAATTTGCTGGTCAAATTCCTCGGGATATGTGGGCCTGTTCCTATTGGGAAATGTAACTGAAAGACTGTCGTTGAGATAGAATGGTTCCTACTTCATTTTAGATTGCGCTCTGGATATTCCTACATGGGTTGGGTCATAGCTGTCGTCTGTGTAATGCGAGTTTTCATAATTGCTGGACAAGCCTGTTGCTCCCTCAGCGTGTTCAGAGTCCGTGTAAGGGTTTTTCCTGTCCAAAGGATAAGAGGGCATGATGCAAGTTTGACAGAAGAAGTAGAAGTTATTTATTGGGACGACGTTAAAAGGAAGAACTCGCAGTGAGGGCTGTGCCTTTTGCCAGAAGGGTTGGCAACTGGAGTTACTTCTTACATAAACGATTCAGCCAGCGGTGTACTTATTATAACTTTACAAAACTGGGTCTTGCCAAGTACAATGCGCTGAACACTTTTACCGAAGGCGATGTGTAGTATCTACTTTTATATACACAAGTTGTCTGAAACGCAGTACATTTTGTTGAGTTCTGATCAATCTGCGCAGCTGCTCCACCGGTGATCGGCCATGCAGGAGCACATGCAAAGCGTCAACAGCATGCCAGCCCTATCCACCCATCGGCTTTGATGATGCTAAACCCCCGGGAGCGTATCATCTAGTACTATGGCAGACTATGGCCTGGCAAGGATTAGAACTTGTGGGAGTCGGCACTTCGGTGTTCAACGTTCAACATGTGCTCTGGATGTATACATAAGTTACAGCTAGGTAGTGGACTGCAGCCTTATGTTCTTGTCAAGTGCTTAAAACAATGGGTTAAACGTGTCCTGATTGAAATGGTACAGTGTGATGTGTAGGTAGGCTTCTAGGTGGGCAAGAAACACAAAGGATGCGTATCTGCATGGAGACCGGTATTTATTACCCAGTACCGTGAAATAAATTTATATTTGAACAAATGTGGTGCTTATTGAGGATCACTCGACAAAGACTTGTCAAAAGACCCGTTGATGGGTGTGATCTCGCTCGTTGACAGACGTCCCTTGGCTCGGCCAGAGGGTTTACGGGTAAGTGGCGTGTTGTGGGTGTTGACTCTGATGATAGTTGGTTCATCGCATTCTGGTTCTTCAGTGGGAAACGTAGGAATCTGGGCCTCCTCGTCTCCACCTTCGAAATCATGGACTAGAGATCTGCCCCAGCGAGAGGCAGATCGGACGCCATCCACCCATTGTAGAATTTCGATACCGATTTCTCGTACTTTCCGATTCCTCGACCTCCAGGTGAAGGGTTCCGGAGCATTCGTGTGACTTGAACTCTTGTCTGAATCCGATCTGGAACTTTGCATCGAGGTCCTCTTTGAATCCTCAGGATGAATCATATGACCGGGAAGGGCAGCGAGCAGTCGAGGGTTGGACGGGAAAAGTAATGGAAGCATATGCCTAGAGTCCAACAACTCGCCAAGTGCTTGAGGCGGCCGGACTGGTTCCCAGGTCGACTTGTCCACCGATCTATCAAATAATATATCTATGCTCTGCTGGGCTGAAAACGTGGCCATGGAAGGCGTTATAGAGGGCGTTCGGCTAGAAACGCTTGCAGTGTCGTTTACTAAGGAGGATATGCTTCCCTCTCGATCATGACCACGTTCCCCGATCTACAAAGAAGTCAGTTTTCGTGTACTCCTGGAATTTTTTTTTAAAAAAAACCTCTTTTCTTAAAGCTTCGACCTCCAATTTGACTCGGTGCCTTTCCCAGTCTTTCTGCAGCTGAGTAAGATATTGGATGCACTCATCAGTCATCCGACCTTCGTTGACCTCATATTTATAATCACGAACGGCACGCCGCATCTTAGGAGGAAGGTTTAGAATAGAGCCATTCAATGAAAGGGATGAAAGGTACCTGTAAGGGATTGACATTCTTCATTGTCTGAATCGTTGCGACAAGATCCGGAAATTCTGAAATTGATGAGAGGCACTGTTACAAATGAACACAAATTCACAAAGATGATGAATATTATCTTACCTGAAGCCAGTTTAGTAAATCTCTCACTGGGGCAAAGTGTACTTGTATGCCAGCCGGCAGCCCCATCCCCTCTACCCACTCCTCAATAGCTGTCAAATTCATGCTAATTTGCAAGGCTCGAGACCTGGATACTGGTAAGCAGGCGCACAGTGAAAAAACGAAAACTTACCTGCATATGTACTTCTTCCGCGTGATGACTCGGTTGAAAATCTCACCTGCGGCTGGAAGTCAGAAAATCATTATTGAAGCAAACAATGCATGTCACTGACAGCACGTCCAATAGATGATTTGTGACCACAATTGAGTTATAATGACGGGGTTGATGTTTGACATCACGAGTAGTGTATGCAGAGACGTCATGAACGAAATGAGATTGAGAGGTGATGGTAAAGGAGAATCTTGGAAGAAAGAGGATAGATGGGAAGCAGATGACTGCCCTCGAGCTCGTGATAGGGTTTGCCTCAGTGACGATAACCCCCTCGACGTCGATGAAGGGACTGAAACTTGGCTCTTCGACGGTGAAATAGAGAGATGTGGACTGGGAGGTGACGATGGGACATTATTTCGGCTGCCTGGTGAAGGCTGCGCGCCTTTCCGTTTTCCTGAAAAAGGTCGCAGGAACGACCACTCCGATTCGAATTGAATGGCTCCGAACTCAGAAGCCAGGGGTGTATAGGTTAAAATGGTATCGTCCAGTAGTTGGTCTATCCGGCGCTCCGCGAATCGAATGATGAAGACTAAGCAGGATCACATAAAATGACAGAACTAATGTGATGTTCATCAGGAGTGCAACTTACCGAATACAGAGTTGATCACTTCTTCTATGAGTTCAAATGAACCCAGCATTTCGCAAGCCTCGTGTATCAATGTGTCACACTGTAGAAGGTGGAGCCACAAAGTCGTGTTGTACAACCAAAACACCAAACACGAAAGGTCTTCGGCTCGATTCTATATGAATAAATATGATGATCTAGGACGACTTCCTATGAATGCAAGGCAACATACAAAAAAGGTCTCTTCGATGGCATCAGCGGCACCAATAATGAGTTCCTCCAACCATATGTGATCGCAAGTCAGGCAAGCAAACCTTGCCAGCATATATAATGTGTTTGCTGGTGTAGCGTCTTTCAATTTTGGAGAAAAATTGGAAATGAGAGAATCAAATATTTGAGGCAGCAGAGGAGGGGAAAACACCAGCATAGACGTATAGTCTGGAATTGGTGTCTGAAAGTGCAATCAGACAGAGATACGCACACAGAAAGGATCCCACTGACATATACACGCTCATCCAGATCAGTGTCATCCTCGACATTACCCTCATCGTCGTCTGAGTCAGATTGGTCGGATTCAGAGTCTTTCCCCCACCAATCTGAGCTGACTCCAAGAGTTTTCCCGATATCTTCACAGATCGCTTTCCGCTTGCCTTTGTTTTTGATTCGTTGATCAAATAACCTCCGTTTCTGTTCCATCCGCCCTCCTGCCCAACCTTGTCCACGCATAGCCTCTTCAAGTAATAGAGCGACATCCTCTTTCCCGGGCAATGTCGATTGCGCCGTGACAATATCCAGAGCTGTTAATTTCCTTGCCGTGAGTGCGAAAGGAGAACACCCATGAGTCATTAAATAAGAGACTAAGGTCGGAGGCGAAAAGATTGCTGCGTAATGAAGTGGTGTCCAGCCAGCTTGGATACCATTGCAAGTAAGTATTAGTCAACCAGGTCAGAGACTACTAGCCTTACCGTTGTCTGCAGTCACGTCAGCCCCTTGGGAAACCAATAGTCGGACACACTCCTCGCGTTCTACATCACGATCAGCGTCACCGCCAAAGCCTTGAATCGCAAGGCTGATTAGATTCACGCCGTCCTCGTCGCGCAAGCCAAGATCGACGTAAGCCTGCGTTTGAGGATCTGACAGTAGATATTGAATAATAGAGATGTCCCCAAATGTACATGCACGGGTGAGGCAGTGGGAAACCAGTTTCGCTTTTTGTGCTGGGTCTAATCCTGAATGAGAACTGATTTGCTGGGATATCTGTGATGTAGTTGGGTACAAAGGGGAGAGATCCGGCTCTGGAGAAAGATCTATTGGCTGAGAATACGATGACATGCCAGCCTTTGCACCAACAAAGTTCAAAGTTGGACGCGGTTGACCAAGATGAAAGTTTTCGATCTTCAAAGTCTGGTTGAGAATTAGTGAAGACGCGTCTCCAACGCGTGGTTGTGATCCTGATAATCCTAGTTTCTAGGACTCCCCGTGCCTGATGGCACTTATTTCGGCGCACCTATCGACTGAATCACAAGAGGAGCCTGCTGGGGCTTTTATGATAGACGTTGTTGAGAGCAACTTTGAGGGAGGGTGAAGTTTGATAAATGATGACTTGTTCGTGAGTACATAAACTGCAGCACTGATCGGGTAAAGCACTTTTTGATCCCTGATGCCTCTCAATAAACGCCAAAAACTGTCTCCAGCGGAAGACCACAGTGAGGACGAACACTCAGACTTGTCTGGGGATCTTTCAGGAAGCTCCATTGATGACTACGAGGATGAAGAAACCCGGTCAGAAGGAGGTGAAGAAATACAGGACTTGAAACCACAGAAATCTCGCCAAACTTCGAAAAGAAAACTTCGAGCTACTGGTAGTTCAAATTTTGGGGCAACATTGCAATCTCTACTCGACACGAATACACCTTCAACGCTCCCGCTATCACTCAAACCTTCGATAGCAAGGAAGCGCAACGATGAAAAGTTGGAACTGCGAGCTAAAAAGGTTTTACAAATTGAAAAGAAGGAAAAAGAGGACAAGGCACGGGTCAAGGATGTGATTGGGGGTTGGGGAGGGGAAAGCGAACGAGCTTTACGAAAAGTAGCCCAGAGGGGAGGTATGTCATGGTGTATCTCCGTCCTTCCTTTACTAATGAATCTGTAGTTGTGAAGCTATTTAATGTGATACAGCAATCGCAAACCTCGGTCTCTGCTGCTGCCGATAAAGCAAAAGCTAACCGTGGCACTGGGAAACCAACCCTCGTTGCGCCTGTCGTTGACAGCAAAAGAAGCAAAGGTAAAAAGGATAACATAATTGGGAGAGGAAAAGAAAGTGAGTCCATGTTAACTTCGAAGCCGCAAAAAGCCTCCAATCCCATTCCTAGTTACCGTCGACAAAGACGATTTCTTCAATATGATTAGAGCTGGTGGAGTTGTCTCTAAGGCATGAACATTCTATCTGTATTTCAAGGGACCTGGCGAATGCTAGAGCTTTATTGATGAGTTTGCTCCCTCAAAATACGCGCTACGAAATACACAAAGAGCACAGAACGTTTTCATTTCTTCCCTCGACTCCCTCAAACTGGCGCTGTATCGATCACTTCTACATGGGAATGACCCTTTTTCCATTCATATCCGTACCTTCCTGATTCATGGACACATGGACTATGCCATCAGTTCTATATGATTAATATATGCAATAGTACACGCCTCGCGGACATATCCCATCTCCTCTGACTCCACCGGTATTTTTCCGAATAACTTTTGACTGCATGAAGGGGTGACAAGATTCTCAAGGAACCAAGGCCAGGAACAGATATCTGCACAGTCGGTGAGCTCAAAGTTACCAAACAGGATTATACATTGACGTCTGTGTTTGCTAGTTGGCGAGGCGCTGCTTCTCGAAGCTCGACTTTGCTCGTCATATAAAGGTCTTATCCCATTCTACTTCCTTGACAAATGCCTTTCACATATTAGATGGAAAAGTCTGGTCATCTTTGCAGATACCCTGCAATCATCACCACTGTCGAAGCATTCCTCTAAATTGGTATGGAATCACGTAGGTAGCGGGATAGCTGGATCGTGGTGGTGCCTAGTATTTTGTCTACGGCCTTACTGGGATTCCTGGGAAGTACTCTGCTTCCCGCCTCTCCTCTCCGGTCTATAACGGCGAAGGCCGTTTGTTCGTCATGATCAGCCTCACCATATGTGTGATTTTTATAATTGGGGAGGCGGTTTTCAAGTTGATAATCTGTGCTCCCCATTCTTCCGTCAATGCCATGTCCGTCACTTCAGACATTCAAGTCGACCAACTTCCTTGAATTCCCGCAACCATTCAAAATTTAAAGACTAGGACTCGACTTCGTCACCTCAAACCTTGCTAAAATACTAGCCTAAAATGAGTAACAGTCAAAAACTTTACTGTTCTCGTTGAGTTATATATTATGCTTAATAGTCATATTTTCAACTTGTTTTTGACATACATTCAGGTGTTTACTTATAATACATCATTACAATGTGCCGTACTAATGGCCGCAACACGTGGTCCAACTTAAAAAACTTGCCCTAAAGTGAAGAAATAATCTTCAATAAAAGTGGCCACCCTTGTCAAAAAATTTGCCCGATGGTTTGCATTACTCCCACTTCCGTCTATCATGGTTGACTTATGGATTTACAGCCTCCAAAACCTTCCATTCGTAGGGAAGATTGGGACAGGCGCCTCCATGATGTTCAAATTACGAAAACGTGAGTCAAATGCTTCTTGTCTCTTTCATAGGCCTGTGAGATGATAAAACAAATGGGAATCTCTCTGATATTTTCATGCTGAGATAAAAATATTGCATGTATTAGCTGACTCTTTCACCTTCTCAAGTTCTTTATACGCTCTTGCTGGTCGCTAACAATATTCCCCGTTAGAGACCTGAACCGTCTTGTCATGGACTACCTGGTGATTGAAGGCTACAAGTCGGCGGCAGAGGAGTTTAGCCAGGAAGCAAATCTTACACCGCCAGTTGACTTCGAGAGTATCGAAAGTCGTATGGATATTCGGGAAGCTCTGCAGCGGGGTGATGTCGAAGACGCCATCACACGCGTCAATGATTTGAATCCAGAGGTATGTCTTTCCTTTGCGATGTAATTTTGGGCAGGGAAGGAAGGATTAAAACTTTTCATGCACCACTCATAGTCCTATCTGGACAATGGTGATAAATTACCAAAACTTCAGTCTTCAATATGATCTTGGACCTGCCCCATTCTTTTTTGTTCCATTGCAACCGTTGTATATAGACACGTTACTGAGATTTGTTGATAATAGATCCTTGATACGAACCCTGCGTTGTACTTCAAACTTCAGCAGCAAAAGTTAATTGAATATATACGCCATGGCCGAATACAAGAAGCCCTTCAGTTTGCTCAGGAAGAACTTGCGCCTCGGGGTGAAGAATCGCCCGAGTTTTTGTCAGAACTTGAACGGACGATGGCGCTGTTAGCTTTCGACTCTGCCCCAAATGCGCCACCTGCTATTGCGGAGCTGCTATCGCCTGCTCAGCGCATGAAGACAGCGGGTGAGGTGAATGCTGCGATTCTTGAAAGCATGAGCCAAGGGAAAGAAGTAAAGCTTGTTGGATTATTGAAGTTGCTTTGTTGGGGTGAGACTATGTTGGAAGAAAAGGCGGATTTTCCCAAGGTAAGTGAGGCAGCTGTACAGAATTAAATTTCTTGACATGAAAAGTATAGTTGAATGTAATGGAGGGTACTTTTATGTAGAGATAAGATATAATGTATTTGTATTATTTTATACACGTGTGTGCACGCTGTCTTAGTCAGCACGGATGTATTCGTATAGTAGGTCTCAATCTCGACGATGCCGCTGTCCTCGCACCCACCTTCCCAGCTGCTCCTTCCTCGTTGCTATACACAGTCTATCCTCATCGTAGGCATCCTTATCTAGTTCCTTCTTCACGCTTGCGACACACATTCTATCTCAAGTCTACCCGGATGTCGGAGGACGCCCGATCCACAAAGGGCAGAAAGGTCCTCTACGTCGCAAATCCGGGCTCTGGAGGCTCCGACGACGGCAGCGAGGACTATCATCGTCGCCCCAATGGCCATAGTTACCCTTACAAGAGACCCCACCAACAAGTCTATCTTGCTTCACGTCAACCAAGACTCACACCATCTCAACCCCCCATTCTAACCACGGACCTCCCTCTAAAAAATTCTAATTATCAACAACCCCAGCCTCAGCTTTCTCCTGATAGTACTGGTTCACCCGCAGCGGACGAGTCAACACCTCCACCTACAACCCCAAGCCTTCATGCTCCATCGGCCTCTGTTGATCTGCAACCTAGAGCTGATAATTTTAACAAGCCATTACCCATCCCAGATGCTACAACCAGCTCTCATTGTGATCGGGCATCGCCTAATGAGACTACTCCTCGTAGCATAACATCTCGGAAAGGAAAATTTCTTCAGACTTTGAAAGCGCCATTCGGCAGCCGTCCTCCACCCAGGACTGCAGTCGATAACAATTCTCCTCGGAGGCCCCGTACAGTAAGCCCCTCTCACTATATACCTCTATATTTGAAGCTTACATTCACAGTCTCCAACTGCACCAACTCCAGACCCTATCACTTCACCTTCATCCGCTACACCTGTGTCAACTGCCTCCGAGGTCAAAAAAATTATGGCTACCGTCGATTCCGAGCGCTATGTTACTGTTGAGTTCAACAGTACATGGACTGCGGCTCAAATAAGAGAGCTTATCTTAAGTAGGGTATGCATGTTCGCTTCTGCCTTCTTCAAACCTCGGCAACTAATGCATTTTAGTTGAACATCTATAATGACGATGAACAAAACCCTTTTTCCATTTATCAGACGGAGATTGGTTCATATGCGATTGGAGACGCGCTGACAAACGACGCACTGCTTGCTGTGTGTCTTGATCAGGGTGATTCGAAAGGCACTCTAAAATTCTTCGTCTCTCATGCCTCTGCATCTGTCCATGAGCCTCCACCTCCGCCGTCAATGGAGTACACTATGCCTCCACCTGTCCTTCCTCATATGGTCAATATCAACCCACTACGCCTTAAGCGACGGTCCAGATCGAGGAACGGCAGTTTCTCGTCAACGAGTGAAAACCTTCCTCCGGAGGTTGCTGCAGGTTATGAAGCGGACCTTGACTACCCTGATCGAGAAATCAATAAGTCGAGTCCGAAACATCTGATTGCTCCTCCAATGGCTACATCATCAGCTAATCAGCTTTCTCCGCGTCGTCTTCCGAGTAATCAAAACCGACCTTCTTCCCCTCTTATTCAGAACCCGGAACCCGCTAGTTCTCCCCCCAACTCCTCTGAACGTACATGGTCTCAGAGAAAAGAAGACAAACATCCTCATGCTCTTCCTGCCATACCAATACCACAACCACCGCAACCGCCATCTCTTTCCCCAAATCGACCATCATTCACATCGCATGATGAGCTTCCTCCTATTCTTCCGAATCCAAAGCTACATTCTCGGACGGGATCAGACGCCGATGTTGTATCAACATTGAAAGCTGCGGAAAATACCGACAACTCCGCCAAGCCACTGAGGAGACCTGGGCCTGATAATTCATCTTATGGTAAATCACGACTGGAATCCTTCAACGTGAACGATCTTCTACCATCACGAAGACCCCAAGATGACGAAGACGCTTCCTGGGAGATCGTTCCCTCTAATCTTGTTCAACGGCCTACCGATGACTTGGAACGTGTGTCTCCAATCTCTAGGCACACAGCGCGACAACCAGGCATTTCCCGTTTTCGACCGTCGTCTCCATACACAAATAGGCACCAAGCAAATCGTCATATCATGAATCATCCTCCCACACGAGCACCTCCGGCTACACCCTCAGGTCCACAAGAGATCAGGACAGCAACCCAGACCCGTCCCGCTCGACTTCCTGTTCCCAAAAATGTCTTTGTTACATGGAAGGGAGAGGAGGGAGGAAATCGAAAGGCCTCCCCAGCTTCAGTACCCACAAACGGCAGTCGGCTTGGCAAAAATGTTACGAAAAGCATGGACAATCTGAAATTATCTTTTTCGCCAACAAGTCGACGAAATCCAATCCTTCCAATCACTCGACCTCCTGGGACTGTGCGTGATCTCTCATATTCTCCTAACACAGTCACATATTCTGGTATTCCCAAGTCGTATGAACCTCCCCGACCTAATTTTGTCAGACCTTTACCAGCTCAAGGATCCTCACATACTACCTCTCCTGATGTTGCCCAGGGTTCTTCTATGCCATATGCTTTCCGAAGTAATACAACCAATCTCACATCGCCGAGTCAAGACCCCTTCCCAAGACCACAATCAGCAACAGGTGATCCTTTGATATCTCCCTCACGGAGCCACATACGACTTCAATCACCTTTCTATGGCTCTACATTGGATTCGGGAGAAGCCAATCTTTCACCAAGAGCGGTGTCTCCTCATCGTGGCTACCACTCGTCAGGCATTCCAGGACCTCGACCTCGACCTCGACCTACTCATAACAGCGATCGTTCAGATCGTTCTTCAGATATCCAAAGCGGCCCAGAAACTACCAATTCAACCCCGCCTCGTACGCCCATCAGTCCTCAGAGCCCTCGTTACGACGGATCTGAGCAATTACCACTATCGTCTTTGAGTAGTTCCATCTCAGCAAGCGGAAATCGAAGCTCAGAGACAACTCTTAAACAGGGAGATCATGTCCACTTCACTAATCTTCTTGATCACTTTGATCAAATGGATGATAAGACGCATGTTGTGCCTCGGGCACTACCCCAACCGCGGCAGTTGACACCTCCACCTCCACCAGAAGCTCCAAATGTTCGAAATTCTTTTGGACTAGATTACGAGGAGGAAGATGATGAATCAGACGACGGTGGCGGTACTTGGATTCGCAGGCCTGATCCTCCCAAGACTTTACGACCGCCCTTGAAGGTGCAGATTGACAGCTCTGCTGTCTCACAGAGGTCAGCGGATGCCATTACCTCTCAGGATACACCTCCGGCCAGCCTTCTGCCGGGTTCGACAGTGGTCCCGAAGCAACTGCCCAAAGCCAGCGCCCGACCTGGGAGTACCTTCATCGATGCGGATAGCGGCTCTTGGGCACCTCGTCCTCCACCAGAAAATATCTACGATCACCTCGATCAGTTCTTTTCCAAACATGATCTCGATAAGCCCGTCATTGAAGCAATTTCGGGAGATACTTCTCCAACCACAGCGGAGCCAGCGATTCCTCCTCCTCCTAATCCAGTCAACGATAATAAAGCAAGAATTAGGGCGAAGAAATCCATTCGTATCGTTGCTGAAGAACACAAGAAGCGAATTAATCGTACATCAGTGGCTGATCCAGCCGCTTTGGCAAGCAATGTTTTGCGGAAAAGGCATACGAAATTGTGGGGGAGTAAGTTGGAAGAACTTACGACGTTTCGCAGTAGTTCCACCATCTCTCTTCCTGAATCACCGTCCAGCGGACCCAGCAAGGGTATTTATCTTGTGCTACTTTTTCTCATATGTTTGCGCTAATCAAAGCTCCACAGCTACGTTCAAGTGGGTACGTGGTGAACTCATTGGTCAAGGAACGTATGGTCGAGTGTACCTGGCCCTCAATGCAACGACTGGGGAGATGATTGCTGTGAAGCAAGTCGAGCTACCACGGACCGCCAGTGATAAAAATGATTCCCGTCAACATGCTGTTGTGCAAGCCCTGAAAATGGAAAGCGAGACATTGAAGGATCTCGACCATCCTCATATTGTGCAATATCTTGGTTTCGAGGAAACGCCTTCAAATTTGAGCATGTAGGTCATCTATGCATTAGCTCACGTGTATGGATGTCTCATCCCTTCCCCTAGCTTCCTGGAATATGTTCCTGGTGGTTCAGTTGGTAGTTGTCTGCACAGACATGGCAAGTTTGACGACAATGTTACGAGATCATTTACTGCTCAAATTCTGAGTGGGTTGGAGTACCTTCATTCGAGAGGAATCCTTCACCGAGTATGTTTGAACGAATTACTTGGCCGTTTCTTTTCCTTACTATTTTTTGGCATAGGATTTGAAAGCCGACAATATTTTGGTCGAAATGTCAGGGACCTGCAAAATTTCAGATTTCGGAATTTCAAAACGAACAGAAGATGTCCATGGCGGTGCCTTCACGGCAATGCAAGGCACTGTTTTCTGGATGGCACCTGAGGTCGTCCATACTAAGAAGTCAGGCTATAATTTCAAAATTGATATCTGGAGTGTCGGCTGCGTTGTTCTTGAGATGTGGGCTGGAATGAGGCCGTGGATGGGTGAAGAGACGGTGGCAGTCATGTTCAAGGTACATTTTTTGTGGCCGTTTTAGCTGCTGTTTTCGTTTTTAATTTAAACCAATGCACAGCTGTTCCAATCAAAGTTGCCACCACCTGTGCCGGACGACGTTGTTCTGGGCGAGGATGCAGACGACTTTAGACGAAAGTGTTTCGCTATGTACGGTTCTGTTTCTTTGGCCTTTGACTTTTTTACTCATTCCGTATTTCATGAAGTAACCCTGAGGAGCGTCCTAGTGCAGCGGAGCTCCGAAAACATCCCTATCTCTTGCTCCCATCTGACTGGGAATTTACTGGATTTACTTAATCACGGCACATCGCTTAAGAACGATCTATGACTACTGACTCTATCTCCGTTCCTTCTCCTGAGATCTGTATAATTTTTAGTTTTTCTGTCTTCATTTTTCCCAGTGACAACTCAATGCCCCCTTTCCAAGAGTCCACACACATCCAGTCTGTTTCACTATCATTCCTGTTACTCGTAGTCCTATCTCACCACACGCATTCTTCTACTCTGTGTCTCTGACGTGAAGCCCGTACGATACCCATCGTGTAACAAATCTAATCCTTAATGCCTCAGTCCGTGCAGGCTTATAAAATTGACCTTTTTAGCCCCTTCAAATAAGACGTTTCGTGACTTTGGCTAACAAACACGTTGAGGCTTACGATCTCATCTATTGATACATATTTCTTGACAAAGGCACGCATATAGTACAATTCCATTTGCAGCACAACTTTAGGAGTCTTCATGCTCGATCCCACCGACTTTGGAAGTCAGAGATTCCAACCGGAAGAGCAGCCTAACCAACAGCTTCATCAGTAACTTTGCATGATGCAAAATATTTGAAAGATTCTACCTTTTCATCGTAATCATTCCATTCACCTTCTACTAGCTCTGCCTCTGAAAACACTGTCCCTTTCGTGCCAACACATTTCCAGATACCCTGGAATGGGTGAGCTGACATTCCTAGCGAGGGGATAGATGAACAACTAACACGAGGGTCAAAACCAGTGAACTCTAGTCCTCGGCATTCTATGACCACTAGAGGTTCGAACTGAGCATTTTCTGATTTATATGGCGTGATCGCAGTAGATTCAAACTTTGCAGAGCTTTCGCGCTTGCCTGACAGTAAGGCACAAGATCATCGAGAACAGTTAGCGGCATCTGACGGTATGTTTGTGGATTGCGCACATAGTCCACATCGCCATACAAAATGTGCTTTACTTCCTTTTCCGCCAGTCACTTCGCGTTCTTCCTAGACACCGATCGGGATGAGGAACAATTCTGAGTGATTGACTACAAGATATCTCACTATACGATTCAAGGACACGATTCTGGGATGTTCTTCATTACAGCTGTTACATTTTACCTATACGACAGGGATATTCAAACTAGATCAGTGTTCGAAAACAGGTAAAAGAACAGAGTGTTTCGAACCCTGAAAAAGAATTCAAAGTCTTTGGCGGCTGGTTCCACGCTGGTGACATTTTCAAGTTCTGCTTTTATGGAAAGTTGGAGTCGCTGGACTGAACTTGAGTGTGAACATTGATTCAAAGATGGTGGTTAGTACATACGACCATGGTGAATAGAAAGAAAAAAAAGTCGGATTAAACGCCAAGCAGCAAGTTTCTTCTTCGGGCGCTGTCACGTGGAAGGGTATCCAAAAGTTTTGAGTACTCCGGAGTCCCTAATTATTTTCTAATAGCTCGGGATTTCGAGCATGGCATTATCCCTAACTCGGTGTTTCGGCGTTTATAAACGTCTATCGGTCTCTCCTGCCTGCAATACATCTGTCAGATCCTTTCTTACCTCCTCGCCTGCCTTTCAGCCTCGAAGAGCTGCTGGCAATGTACAAGAACTTGAAGAGGAGGAAGATGGCCGTCGGACAAGGAGTGTACTGGAAGATGATATGGATGAACTTGTGGAGCAATGGGATGAAACCTCAGAGGTAGAAGACTCTCCATCTAGTGGACATATTATGCTGCAAGAACTCCGTCAAACTCTCCATTATCTAAGGCTTATTGAACACGAAATGCCTAAACTCGTTGGTGCGCCTCTACTATATTCATCTCTGCGGAAAAACGGTGCGCTAAAAGTTCTCAAACAGCATACCGAAAACATTTTATACCGCCAACTTCGTCGACACCAGCTATTGTACGGTCCATGCACTACCAGGGTGAAAGTCATCCTGCCGTGATTAAACGCGTTATTGTGGTTCCAGTGGATCGACTCCCTCTGACGGGAGAAGAGGCCATCCACAAAATCAAGCTTTTGGCTGGATCAAGATGGACACCTAATCCACCTATAGATGCTGGTGTCAGTCGCAACGAAGAATGGGGGAATGGATTCATAAAAATCTCTTGCGAGTCCTTTCCAAAACCATCTATGAACTTGAGATGGGCGAGCGATACCTTGGACAAATTGGTAGAAGTAGCTAATGTAAGCATATCTTTTTTTATCATATATGAGTACCGACGTTGTATACAGAACACAGAGGATACGTTTAGTGACATGCCGATTGACATGCGTCATGTTTATGCCAAGGCATTAAAGGCAAAGAAGGGAGATCATCTTCGGAACAGAGTCTTGAAACGTCCGTCCGTAAAAGACTTTCCTAAAGAATGGCTACCCCCAACTCCAGCTTAGGCTATCCTTTTCTCTGTGAAAAATATATTATATCCAACACACTATCACTATTCTTTGACAGGAGGTTTCGATTGATATAATTTAGCTCTTGGAGATGCGAATACCCGCCAGCGGTCGTCCACTAACCATGACGAGCACGGGGTTTGGCCTCTTACACTGCTACATTTGCGTTCAGGCACACTGGGTTTTGACAGAACGATTCGATGAACAGTTGACCACAAGGACTCTGCAGGATGGCAAGGGCGCGTCCAAGTTCACGTTGACAACGGTTTTGAAAGGGACTTCACCAATAGATCTTGGTCGCCAATGATGAATGTGCGTGACTTTTCTGTCTAATTTGCCTCAAAATTTAAATCAGGGCTTAATTATAGTTCTGAGGTAAGGATATAAAGGCATAAGTCTTTGGATTGGTTTAATCTTCCTTCGCTATTGAGTCACTCATGCTACATGTAAGTGTTACCGACTTTCTTTCGACCCCTGCGATAACCTTTCTGTCATCAGGCTAGCTTTTATTCCTATAAGAACGAGTTCAGAACTCCTGGTCCGTATCTTGACGCTGCGAGTCTTCTTACTTTCTCTCTATTGTGCCTTGCACCATCTTCTGTCAGATATTTTCTTCTGCGATATTGACTCTGCGATGCCGAGAATTAGAGCAAGCTTCATCTCCCAACACCTCTGCTGAAAGGCAAAGGTTTCAAG
>Ga0193742_1000123_pt1 | contig 53225 bp, 69 predicted proteins | sample L2c1metaG_FD_165511 | JGI IMG/M metagenome (GOLD analysis project Ga0193742, IMG submission 165511) | Soil microbial communities from a riparian zone of the East river system, Colorado, United States - L2c1 | ecosystem: Environmental > Terrestrial > Soil > Riparian zone | place: USA: East River... | reverse complement strand
ATTCCTATGTCCTTTAGATCCTGTTACTTGCTATTATTCCGTTGCACAGGTTTAATCCGCTCTCATCACCAGATGGATCAGGCAGATCTTGGAAGAACTTGGTAATGTTGTCTCCTCGTGTTCTACCTACGTGACACCTCTGTGTTATGGTCAATGACAAATGTATGTAATTAATCACGTGACCAATATGTCACGTGATATGCTGGAGTTCTACAGTACTCCGCCGTGAAAGCTTAAAATTTCAGAAAAACACAAGCCCAAACATAAGAGGAGCTATAAAATTATGAATAGGTGCTCGAACTCGAGAGGCTTGGATACGTCCACCTCGATACCTGGCGCAGAACTGGTACTTATGTCCGGATTGGGGACCTCGCTATATTCTGAGACAGGATTTCTGTCCGGACAGAGGCTCCCGGCCGTTTCAAAATTTGGGTCGATTTTGTCCCGATTGGGTGCCGGCCTTTTTGAAAAATGGGTGTCAGGAGGTGTCAGGCCTCGCCTACCATTGTCAGGGGTCCTGCCGCAGCGCATGCGCTCGACCCTATCCGGTAACCCAAGACTTCCAACACCAAGTTATTAGTGCAATCTCGATCACAGGCTAGTTGGACCATTTCTCATGTGTGGCCAGATTTCCGGTTATGACACCAAAAAGGGGTTATGGCACAAAAAGGGTACCATGTTCATAAAATATTCATAGCACATCCAGAAAGGCTCCTTAAAATTTGGATATATTACAAGTGAGATGCTAGGAATATCTAGTTTTTTGTTGTCGATAGCCTTTTGTGGGTCTCGAATAAATGCGTTGGGGCGTTACGGTGGCCAGGTTCCTGATCAGGCATAGTAAGTTTCCGGGGTTTCGGGTTTTCGTTTTAAATTTTAGTGTGTTTTTTTTTTTTGGTTTTTTGGGTCAACAAAACTCTTTCGACATGTGTGTGTAAAAGGGCCCGATTCTTACATAAAGTACTATCGAGTCTTCCTGTCAGCTTAGTTCGACCCTAAATCTCTTGCTGGATCTATCCTTGTTTTTTTTTTTCATCTAAACTTGCTATTTAAATTCCACCTTGCCTAGTAAAATCTTTCTGAAGACTATTTAGAAATGCCTCGCACTATTAAACTTGCCGTGGTAGGCACCGGACTTGCAGGTCTCACGGCAGCTCATCTTTTAAAAAGGCCAGTCGGAGGTTCCTTTGAAGACGTTGAGTTCGAGGTTCATGTCTTTGAGAAGGTGCGTTTTCCCAACGTGTATTGGCGAATGCTTAACTGTGGTAAAGGCCCCTTCGATTGGTATGGATTGTTCGTCCATTTCACTCACAGCTCCTGGTTTGAAGGAAGATTGGCGGGTCGATGTACCTATGCGGTCATTTCAAGGAGGTACTCATTATACCCCCATTTTATGACAAGTATGACCTACCAACAATTTTGGTCAGGCTACTACTCCCATCTTATCTCATTATATAAAAGTCTCGGAATCATGTTTCGGCCAGCCGATTTCTCATATTCTTTTTCTTCCCTCTTTCTCTCGACAAACATTTATCTCCGGAGAATTACAACTACTATGATTTATAATGGGCGCTCTGGTCGTGCAGGCATCAGCAAACCCTCAAGTCTTGGCGGTAGCGGCAAAAATCAAGGAGTCCTTGTATCCACGATACAGAGTGTCTGGGTAACTGGGCTATTTATTTGCTTGACGGTGCAGCTGCTGCTCTGTTATATAATCACCTTGTTCCATGCGGTACCAATCTGGAGGTCTGCCAGCATCCCAAGCACTGTCTTCCGGGACTGGGCTGTGCAAACCAAACCACGCGGATTTCTCGTCAAATTGTGCGGTATGGACGTAGCCTGGCAGGATTACATTCATTCTGTTTTATTGCCTTTACTATCTGCTGTGTGTACAGCGCCTGAGGAGGACGTCATGAACCATCCCATGGAAGAACTTCTTGGTACGTCATTATGGACCTATCAATTCCTTTACCAAAACTGATCTGATGCATAGATTATATTTGGCTCACGCTTGGCACACACCATTATGTGGTTGTCAGTGGTGTTCGCGAAGTTGTTGCTCGTCTCACAGCAAATATACAACATATTCATCTGTCCTCACCCATCTTAGCAATTCGATCTGATCTCCAAGATCCTCGATTCGCCACAATACAGTACCTCCATGACGGCCAAACCCAAGAACTCACGGGCTTTCGTCATATAATTTTAGCAACCCAAGCAAATGGAGCAATCCCTCTCCTAACGTCATATCTGCAATCCCTGCCGTCCAATCAACTTGACGGCATAAAGGCCATACAAGATCAAATTCAATGCCTAAAAGCATTCCAATACCGTCGATCTACTGTCGTCAACCACACCGACAACTCTCTTCTACCCGACAATGGTAGAGATTTACGAGACCTCAATCTCATTACCCTCAATCGTAATTCCAACCACGAAAAACTTTTAAAATCGACAGACAGAACCAGCTTGTGTGTCTCGTCATCATATACGATGACCACACATATTCTGCCTCGTCCCAAAGGATACCCGGAGGATAAGCCTCGAATATACCAAACTACAAATCCAATTCTAGAGCCCAAAAAGGATTGCCTGCTCAGCGTAGCGACTTTGGAGCGAGCTATTGTTACTATGGAAAGCAAGAAGGCTCTTGCATTATTATCCGTACCGGAGACGCGAACATGGTGGCAGTGCCCCTATCAAGCTACCACTCGCTTGGGTGAGCTACAGGGAGCCAGAGAGCCTTCTAGGGCAGATAGCCCAGGAATTTGGATATGTGGGTCGTATGCGCATTCCGGCATACCTCTACTTGAGGGTTGCGTAGTCAGCGCCAGAAATGTTGTTGAACAAGGCATTTTAAAGAGTGAAGGGGTTCAATGGGTTCATAAACCATAGCATGGATGATTATGATTGTATAGAATAGACTCTGACAAAGTTACATGTTGCCCTTACGAACTTTCTTCTGCATTTCATTGTGAGGGTCAAGTGAAGGACCAGTCTCCATCCCTATGTAAAAAAAAATGAGCTGATAAACAAATTATAATGCACTGAGATACGTCACCTAAGAATACGTCTGAAGGTTCAATCACTTCATCGCGACCCATTAGGATATCGAGGTGGAGATTAACCTGAGGACCGCCGTACATAGGTGTCTTGTCATACCAGTGAGAACGGGAGTAATCCAAATATAATACAGCTTACATTTGCTACGATCTTACGTTCCATGAGGCGTCGCATTGGCGCATGCATTCCGAACAGATCACGTTCCAGTGTTAACTTCATGTTATCTTGGGTTGCTTCCCACTGATAATAAGATGAACTAATGGAATAGTCATTTGAATAGAAGACTAAGACACCTACGTTCTCGAGTCGATCTTTCAATGTACCTTCGGATTTTACTTCGGCAGCCAGGCTGCGAGGACCATACTGAAGAGTATCATGCAAACCCAAAGAGTTGGATGTGTCCTTGACCGATGCTGACTTAGATGCGGATGCTGGGACGATGCGAAGAGATGAATCCTATGTGTTTATTGAGTTCTGAAACAAATTATAGAAAGTTCTGTATACCATGTTGTAGTTAGAGGTAAAAGACGCGTATGTTAAATAATTTGCTCTCACGTGCCTCTACCCCTACTAGGCCTTGCCTCTGATCCACCATGAACACTAGACCATCCAGATCGTCCAGTATTCCAATACCACGCAGTTCTTCATCTTCAGGTGCAAGTCGTAATATCGAATCTCTTATTTCAATTCCCCAGTATGGTTCATCAAGTCGACCTCAAAGACACAACGTAGAACGACTACATCCCTCTCACGCTTTCAGGTCTACCAGTGGTAGTAACAATATTTCAGCTTCTCCAACCCGAAATCCACGATCTGCGTCTATTAGCGCACCTGGAAGAAATTCTACCCAAACTGCTTTTGAACCAAGAGTCATTCGTGGTTCTGGAACTGAAATGCATCCCTCACCCGCCCCAGAATGTCCAACTCCGAGTCAACCCCAACTTTCCAGCTCACAATCACAAACGCGGAGATCCAGTGTAACGAGTATTAGAACTTCAAATAAACCTCTAACGACGCAACTTATCGCACGTCCGGCCTCTGTGCCATTTTCTAGGCCAGCATACCTTGAATACTCGTCCTTGAGGCATCTGCTGCAAGCTGAAGTGCCCTCCCCAGTCTCAAGTCGAAGAGCCGATCCCTCAGCTGGTGCCAGGTCCCAACCTTATTCTATGTCTCCATCTTCGGACATCGACGATGATAGCAATGCAACTCCTCCCCCTCGTGATCTTCGTCCTCTCTCTGCATCGCTCCCTCTTGCTACACAAGATACGCCATTCAGACTGCCGACTCGTTGGGGCGATCACCATCAGCATCTAAGTCTTTCGTTAGATGGGAGGGAATTGACCTATGAGGGTTTGTAGCTTATATCTTCAGGATAAACATTAGACTCATACTGAGATAGGGGCATCATGTACGGGAGACAAAGATGCTGCTGCTGCTCGGACGGCCTACCCAATACCCCCTGCTTGTGGGGTTTACTATTACGAAGTCGAGATTCTTGGTAAAGAGCAAAAAGCGTGAGTATTCTCCATCGTTATTTTCACCAAACACTCACTCCTTCATAGTCATGTCAGCCTTGGGTACGTTGTGTCATACCCACATCTATATATCATCTGAAAACTCTGATGCTAGATTTGCTGGTCGAAACGTGAAGTTTTCTCGATTACCTGGTTGGGAGGTTAATTCCTGGGGTTATTATGGAGATGATGGACATGCTTTATCTGCCGATAAGAGCGGCGCTCAATACGGTGCACCTTTTGGTAGTAAGCTCCGTCTCGCCGTCTCTCGATCTTCTTTTCTGAGTAGGATGTAGCTGGAGATATCATTGGTTGTGGAGTTGATTTCACGACGTACAAGGCTTTCTTCACAAAGAACGGAACATTACTTGGTGAATATGTCTCTCTTTCCTCCTTTTTTCAACCAAATACCTTTGTGGCATAGAATTAATACCTATCTTTAGGTTCAGTTTTCGACAGCATCGGAAGGAATGTTGATCTTTATCCCGCTGTTGGCCTACAACATATGGGTGAAATGATCCGCGCCAACTTCGGCCAGGAACCCTTTAAATATGACATCGATTACCATGTCCAACAACAATTGAACGCTACCTGGTCTAAGATACTGGGTACATCCCTCGATAGCACGCTTTTACGCCTTTTCCGCAAAACGGGCCCTGCATCAATTGCATCCATCACGAATGATACCTTCGAAAAGACATCCATTTCGGAAGAAGAATCGAAACTTGTTCTAAACCAACTTGTCATGACATACCTCATCCATCACGGATATGCTAAAACTGCTCGTGCTCTCGAAACTCAGCAGGAAGCAAACGAAAAGGCTATCACGAGTGTCCCTTCAGGACCAGATATAGACGATCATGATGTTGAAATGCGTCACTCCGCGAACAAAAGTGATCTCATTGAAAGCGATATCGAATGCCGGACAAACATCGTGAATCACGTACTTGGGGGCAAAATTGACCCAGCTATAGAGGCTGTCCAGAAACATTATCCGAAGGTACTGGAAACCGAAGACCACTTGATTTTCTTCAAACTGCGTTGCAGGAAATTTGTTGAGCTCATCCTGGAAACATCTGAGATCAAAAAGAAAATGAAAGCTTTACGTGAAAAGGTCGATAGACGCAAAGATCGAGAGGAAACATGGATAGACGATGAAATGAACATGGATATCGATGACGATGCTTCAGGGCCCCTGCCATATCGGCCTTCATCGAATGAATCTTCAAGTATCATGACCAGCACCAGTTACTCAGCGCCCGACGGTGAGGATGTGGGTGAATATCAGGATCTGGTGGTGCAGTACGAAACTGCGCTGAACGAAGCAATTAACTACGGCCAAACTCTGTCCAAGAATTACCAGTCAGATCCAAGACCTGAACTGCAGCAACTTTTCAAGAAGACGTTTGGCATCGTGGCATGGGAAGATCCCTTGGAAGCGGGCGGTTCTATTGCTGATATTGTTGGACATAATTCAAGAGTTGCCCTTGCGCATGAGGTTAATCAAGCGATTCTTAGTAAGTGATATGTTCCATCCATGAAGCTCAAGATCACTAACACGTGTACCAGAATCACAAGGACATCCGGTGCAGCCAGCATTAGAAACTGTGTATCGGCATACTTCTGCCTGTGTCACGCAACTTGGCTTATTAGGTGTCGGTGCTGCTGCTTTCGCCGATATGTCACGAGAATTTCTCCAAGCGTGAGTTGTCTCTATTGCTTTCCCTTACATTTGGTTCTCCATTGGTTGGCTCCGGTATTAGAATTGGACTGTTATTTGTTCTGTTTTCAATGCCCTTTACATTTACCAACAGATATATCTGATCTCGTATCAATAATAATACAATTCCCTTTCTCAGAGATTATAAATAGGTAATAATCTATCCAGTATTAAAGACTGTCGGCAAAGTGGGCACTCAGCCTTTCGTATGACGAAATAAGCGCCTGTTTGTATGACTCCAAAGGAAAAACAACGCTGACCTTTTCTCTTCCCCAACCCACAATACAATTCCAGCAAAACAAGTGTCCACATTCAGTTGTACAACTATCTGTCCTTTCTTCGAGGCACAACGTACAATTTCTGGATGCTCTTAATTCGGCAGAAATCGCAGTCACATCTAGCGCAGTTCTTTCATCTTCTTCGGCGGGCTTTGCAGGCTCGCCTTCTGGATCTTGCACATTTAGCAGAAGAGAAACCCTCCGATCGTCAAGATAGCTGTCATGTGGAGCTGGTATGGTAAGCCTTTCTTTGCCACTTTGTTGAGCACGCTCGGCATTAAGATAGCCAATCAACCGGTGAATGAGTCTGACGCCGATCATGACCCCAAGTAATGAGTAAGATGGTGCTCGTGTATGTGGATCTTCTGGAACAGAGGATATCTTGGAAACATCAAAAAAACCAGGATGTACCATGCAGGAACAGAATACACACATGATGAATTCCCATTACACGTTTGACGAGGTCGTAATAATTTCCTCTGAGATAAAATATGGCTAAATTAATCTCGGTCAAAATGTCCAATGCAGAGGGAAGACGTTTAAGCCATTTGGCCAGGTTGGGATATCTGCTGTTGAGCGCTACATTTTGTCCTAATCTTCCAATGAAGTAAGATGGTGCTAAAGACAGTATAATGAGAGTTGTCCGAATGAGGCTCGAGGGAGGAACAGTTTGAGCGGCTGGAGAATACTGCCATATGCCTGTGTACTCTTCGCCAAGTGTCTGCGTCGCTGCAGGATAATAAATAAGTCTGTGAGTAGCGGGAGACTCAATATACCTGTTCCTGTCGTGAGGCCATAGTAGCAGAGTTTAACAAACAGATCCAATTCCTTGTCACATCGAGTCAACCAACGAGTGCCTGTATAGTTCTGAGATTTTTACATAAAGACATGCCGCCGGGACAACCAACCAAACCATGACCGTAGGGTGCTTTCGACCTGCGCTTTCAAGGAGGACACATGGTAAAGATCCCGTTGATTCGCCCTAACTAAGTCGTATTTTAATTCAAACGGTGCATTTTTATAAAGATGACATTAACGAACTTATTTGAGCTTGCTGAGCAGCAGGAAAAAAAGGGGTCGAAGTGCTCATGGGTTAGACGGGTGTGTTTACACTGGTTTGGATTGAAACTGAAACGGCTGATTTTTTGTTCTCGACTTTGTTTCGTTCAGTATAAGATGCCTCCTCCGCCTGTGCACTATCAGGATGGGCCTTCCATCTGGCAGAAAAGTGAGTAGCCCTTTTTTTATGGCTAACGTTTGTTCATCTATTTCAAATTACAGTGAAGTAAGAATGCTAATTAAAATACTATTCACTTCGTGCACACGAGCTTCGAGGGCGTTAACCTCTACGTTTACAGAATGGGAGCTCTCATGGGTGGTGGTGTCGGCCTTACCATTGGATTTATCTTCGGGTCATGGAGTATCATCAGGTTTGTATATTATTTCAATCTTCAGTCCCTCCGCTCATTGGTTCTTTAGGGGTGGCGCTGGTCCACGCGGATTTTTGGGGACACTTTCGCAATACATGCTCAGTAGTGCAGCCACATTTTCATTCTTCCTCGCAATTGGATCTGTATGTTGTCCATATTAGAGGCGCGTCGTCAAGTCATTTCTAACGCAACAAATATAGGTAATTCGCAGTGATTCATTGATACATCCCCATTTGCAAGCAGCGCAAATGCAATTCTCCTCTTCAGCATGCGACCTACGCTCTCGAGTTGAAGGTGCACGACTCATAAGAGCACAATGGGAAGCAGAGAGGAGACGTACAGCTTCAACTAAGGCTTGAAGGCAGTAAGAAAGGTTCCAACTGCGCCAACAATTAAAAGATTTAATACGGTTGACATTAATTTGAGACTAGTTTGATCTTGGCATGAGGGACTTGACAAATGCAATTTGTCCCCGTTTACCTCTAGCGTCATAAAAAATCTGGCAGGTACTTGCTTGGAAGAACCAACAGGAATCGTATTATGCTCAGCAAATTTCAACACAACAAAACGTATGAACTGCCTAAACTAGACTAAGATCACAACATCAATCGTCGTCCTCTCTAGTTGAGAGCTCTTGCGTGGGCTCGTTTGCCTTGCGTCTTCGCTTGTGCTGTAGCGGCGGGTGCCTAAAAAGGTTTCAATTCAACAGCAGGCAGTGTCAGAGAATAGATTTTCTTACATTGCTGCCAGCTTTGGCTGCCGGTATGGATGCCGCAGCTTTGGTGGCCGATGCGGAAGCCACTGAGGCAGCTTTGGTAGCCGATGCGGAAGTCACTGGGGCAACTTTGGTAGCCGATGCGGAAGCCACTGAGGCAGCTTTGGTTGCCGTTGCGGAGGCCACAGGGGCAGCAGCACCTTTAGCTTTTATGGTGAACTGGAGGATTTGAGTTGACCACATAAAGACGGGAGAATAAAAAAGATCATGCTCACGTAGACGGCGTCATCGAGAGAACCGTGTTGCGCAATGGGAACCAGGACGGGTTGATGGTTGGCGGCGGTATTGATTGATGAGAGTTTGTAGAAGCCAGCAGGAAGGCCGGCAGTGACGTCGGCAGTCAAAACTCCATTAACCGCAGCAGCGTTCAGGCCCTTGAAGAAAGCAAATTTCCTGGGGTCGGTGGGCGTGGTTTGGTCGATCGCCGATAGGGTCTCCACAACAACATGAGAGTGGCCGATGATGTTTCCCTGTCTGTTGACCTGTTGCGGGGCAGCGAAGTAGTTTTCTTGGGCGTTAACGAAGGCACCGGACTGAAAGTTTTGAATGGCCATCGAGATCGTGAATGGAGTACCTTCGACGAGTGAAGTGTCGCCGTTTTTAGGGAAAGAGAATTTGGCAGAGGGCATGTTGTTGCTCGATGGAATCACACCCATGGGAGCTGGATTGCATGAACCAGTCGCAATCTGCTTTCCGTTTGTGATAGGAAGGTTGGATACGGTCAAACAAAAGTTGATGAAGTTGTTCGTTGACGTCAGAGAAGCAACTTGACCTACAACAAAATCAATAAATCCTGGTGGGGAAAAGCAAATAATAAATAGTTACCAGCAGCTGGGACATCTACAGATAAAAGGAATGAACATCAAAAAACCTAAGCAGAATTTTAAAAGTAATGAACTAACCTTGACCGTCGTTCGCGAATCCAGTTGCGATTACCTTGGGGTTAACAACTAGAACAGATTGGATAAAATAATTACAATAGGTGTGGAGAAACGAACTCAAGGAGGTCTGTGGGTTGTTTCTTTGGTCTTGAGCGATAGAAAGAGAGGTGGCTGCGGCAGAGGCGGCAGTCGTGGCTGAAGTGGCGGCTGTGGCTGAAGCGGCAGGAGGGACTGAAACGGCAGGAGCTGCAGCTCCTGCAGCATAGACAGAAAGAGCCAGAGAGATGGCCGCAATAAAGGAAGCAGTCTTCATTAAATAAAGAAATTAAACAACACAATTGGGAATTGCAGGACTAGCCGCTAAAACGATCCCTGATCGAGAAAGGAATTCGAAGGGTAGATAAAATGAAAAGGTAATGAATAAAAGAACAACAAAGGAGGGGAAAGGTGGGAATAACATATAACAAACGTCGACGAGTCTTTTAAAAGCAGCTATTTATAATCATACATAATATATAATTAACTCAGTAACAATCACTGTGACAACGATGGGGGCAATCCTAAAAATAGTAATCAAAGAATCTGGGTTTGTCGCTTAACCAGTCATGTCAGTGGTCACTATCGTAGTAGAAGCGGTATGTATTTATTACTCGGCCATGGTCGCGCTCAAATTCCCCATCTTCTCCAGGTCTTGTTTGACATGGACGGGTACATTTTCATTGACCTCGTAATCGTCGCCGTTCCCAATATCGTGACTCGTTCAGGACGCTGGTTGATTCTACGCCTGGTGTACTACAAGCATGGAAAAATTTTGCCATCGATTACAATCTTGAGGATTCCAACGCAGTAGCCCATGCAAGTCATGGTCGCAGACTTTATGATACATTGAAGGAGTACTGTGGCATTACTGATGAAGGCCATCTTTTGGTCTGTCTGCCACAGCCAATGGTAATAGTGACTGAAAATAAATCAATCCTTAGGAAGAAATCGATCGATTCGAAGATCAAGTCATTCAAGGTGGTCCAATAGCTTTACCAGGTGCTATTGACCTCGTATCCAAGGCAGGTTGCAAAGGTATCAAGTGTCCACAGTTCTGAAGTGACCGACAGTTGTCCTCCGATCCATCAAGCAAATCAAAATGGACTATTGTTACCTCAGGTGAGAAAAAAAATTCCACGAAGCCACACATGATCGCTATTCTCCATCATAGCTTCCAATAGGTTTGCGCCACGGGCGTTACACCGTTCAGGCATTCCTGTCCCTGCCTTAGGCGTTATTGCCTCGAATGATGTCTTGCAAGGCAAACCCCATCCTGCTCCATACTTGGCTGGTGCATTGAGATGTGGCGCAGACCCCAAGAAGTGTACGTCCTTTCCTTTGTACCCAAATCTTGTTTGAAATATTGGTTTTTAGGTCTTGTGGTCGAGGATGCAATCTCAGGCTTATATTCTGGTCGTGAAGCTGGTTCTCTTACTCTCGCCGTCTGCACTTCGACTCCGCGAGCAACCATAACCAAGTCGGGTGCCAATCCCGACTATGTCGTTGCCGATCTTACAAAGTACGTGTTTTCGGCAACTCTATTCCGTACCCTGATCACCGTCCGATTCCCCAAGGGTCAAAATAAACATTGTTGATGAAAAACTGGAAATCACTATAGACCAGTCTTGCACCGATTAACGTCAAAGGATCAATCAACTTGAAATTTGAAGGTAAGCCCTCTCTCATCGAAGTTCGAACTTCGATTAACGGATGCCAACGATGGGTAGCAGATATTTCTCTCCAGAGCCTTAAGTGGGGCTGCCTTATCAAAAAAAAAATTGTCAGGTAGTAGTTGGTAACAGGAATGATCTATGTATAGTACCAGTCCGCAAAAACTACCTTCTTTTTCAAACCTCCCATCTATACTGGGATCATTCATAGATATATTGACCCTTGTTGCAAATTGATTGTCGACGCTGAAGCCTTGGTGTAAGTACTAAATGGTCTTGCCGATCATGCGTCAACTGTCCGTATGTCTAGATGCGGCTGGCGATACTTGGGGATACCGTCAAGATTTGGTCGTGAGAAAAGAGATAACACAACAACCCCTTCGGCTGGCCGTCCAACCAGCTCGGTGGGCGGGGATTTGTATACCATAAATAACCCATAAGTCCACCATAACCCCCCGTTGTTGGCAAAACCGATAGATATTGGCCAGCAAAGCATCCAGTCTATCAAAAAATATAGCTTAAAATGAAATTTGAATCTTCGATCCATATGCATCCTCCCATTATTTTCGAATCTATTTCAGCACTCCCCTCTCAACCCAGAACCCCCAATAACCCATAGCCTGGGCCGTCCACCGAGGATCGTGGGTTAGTAAGAGGGGTTCGACTGTACAGGAAATAAATTCTTCTTGCCAATGACCTGCAATTGCCGTTGGAGGAAGCCCCGGAATCCAACCCCTGGCTAAGCACAACTAACAAATATAACGCCGACCCCCTGTCACTCCGACTCACATGCTACAGTAATAATAGTGTTATTGGCACTTGGAGGGATTTTTGCCGGCCTATATTTAGGCACTGACGGCAATTGCCCTATGAAATATGTAAAAGGGCAAAGTTCTAGATGGCAAAATTGATTATCCTGAGGAACTTGGAGAAATGGGACACAAGAAACTTGATAATTTCGGATCAAATTGCAGTACTATGTCATGAGTCCGGGAGTTGCAAAACTTTTTACTATTACTCCACATCCTTACTACCACGTCTACCTCTTTCCACAATTGCAATATAATATCATACAAATAGTCATTATGAATTTTATTGTTTTTTTGTAAAAATTACGGGCATGGTACTGCCGGACGCCTCCCAAGAAGAGGATCAGCTGCTTTCATGCTACACTGGAGGGTCGGAGAGACACCACTGGCTCAACCAAGTTGAACACCAAACGGCAGTCGATCTGCATTGTATAACCGAGTGTTCAATAGGCAACAGCGTTCAAGACTGTTCAAGTCCTCCCCGGTCGAATCCCAGGAGCGTGGATCGTGCATGATACTAGCTAATGGAACCCTCCAGTAGATGGCAATTTGAATGCGCCACATATTCACCACGCTTAAAGGGCAAACAATTGAAAGTTGGGGGCGTTCCATTGATGGGCAAAGGTCTCTGGCGGAATCTTGAAGATGTCGTCTATGTATTTTCTTGCTTTCAAGTTCACTCCGGAATGGAATGCGAATACATCAGTATGTTGAATATTCCAGACACCAACTCTGCCCTCGTATCAAAATGCTCAGGCCTCACGACTATCACAAAATATCGTTAAGTACTTGTATTGAGGGTCTCAATTTTTGTATCAAAATGATAAGATAATGCGTTTCAGATCTAGGTGAAAAGATCCTGAAGCACAGTTCTACGCGGTCTAAAGATTAGAGCGTAAAGTTACTTGGCTGGCTCAGCATCTTCAAGGGGTGGAGGCCCATCATCATCAGAATCATCTTCGGCAAGGTCGCCAATGTTGCCATCTGTGGGCCCAGATGATCCTCCCATGCCTCCCATGCCTCCCATCTGCGCCATCATCTAAGTGATAAGTCAGTGGTTGAGATAAGAGATCATTCAGAGGATGTGCTTACCTTTTCGAAGTCCATTCCTCCACCCATCCCGCCCATTCCACCCATCCCGCCCATCCCGCCCATCCCGCCCATTCCACCCATTCCACCCATTCCGCCCATTCCGCCCATTCCGCCCATTCCGCCCATTCCGCCCATGTCAAGATCTGGATCTTCTGCGACAGCGTCACCATTTTGTTCGTCTTCGTCCACCCATTTAGAAAAGTCGGTTTTGAGGAACGCGTTCTTGACCTTTTCTTTCGTGAGTCGGGGCCAATATTCAGCTTGTTTGACTTTTTTAAGAATGGTCAGAGAGAGAGAACGCGTGTTCAAGCTCTTTTTAGATTTCTAGAGGCAACAAGGTGAGTGTCATGAGATAATGGAGTTGAGCTGCTTCAACAAACTTCTGGAACGACCTCGCTATAGAGTTCAAGCTCGAAAGCATACTCCTTCTCAGCTCTAAGAGATTGGATGAGTGTGGCGCTTGATAATGGGCTGGGATAAAACTTACTCTCCAGCCTGTGCCTTGAAAGAAATGACTGTTGGAGTTAACTTGTATTCCAGTGACGATTCTTTGATGTCGGGTAGGTTGACTGTCACGTAAATAATATTCTAAAGTCTGCGATCTGAATGATGATCAAGGAGGATAACAAAAAACCAACTTTTTCTTCATCTAATTCTGAGCTACGCTGAGCCCAAAGGACCTCTGGATGTTGTACCATAGTGTCTGTGTTGTGATTGGGAGTGAAAAGGACTTGTGGAACCGTCCAGAACGTTCAGAGCTTTTTAAGGAAGGAACCGGTGATACCGGCATACCCAATACGGCGAATTTCCCGGCCGAACTGCTCTTAACAGTGACCGCGATGTGGTAGGTCAAACAGCCAAGCAATTTGGATTCGCTAAACTGACCGTCTTTTATTAGGTGCACACGATGGTTTCTTCCTTTACTTCTTCTTCCTCTCCCCACAGCACCACCGTATTTTCTAATTTTGTTCTTGTTTTCTCTCACAATGCACGCAAAACCTTGGTAAGTTTAGACATATCGCAGTGCTCAAACGTCGGCTTACATTGTTCAGTTTTTATTGCATCGTTCTCTTAACTACTCTCTTCGTCTCATCTTGTTATTGGCAACCATTCCCCATCGACAGTCCACTCACCATCCCCTGGTCCAACAACATCACAACCTTTTCCGAAGCTCTTAACTCTACACTGATGCCAAACTACTCTCATGCTCTACCCACCGTCATGCGCGCCGTAGATAGATGTTGGTGTGACTTTTCAACAGGCGGTTTTTGGGAACCCTTCAATGTTTCACAATGGGAATATTTGAGTGTTCAGCGACTCCGTCGTGAATTAGAGCAAAAGGACGCATATGCCATTCTAGCGGCCAACAACACTCAAAGTCTCGTTCCCGCCAACGACAGTATGGGCATGCCGCTAAATCAAACACTGCTGCCGCTATCGAACTCTACCGTTCCTACTTCGACTTTCTGGTCGCGGCTCAGGAATTTCCCTCAAGGATCCCAGCGTGTACCGACAGCAGAGACACGAGAAGCGGACCCACCCTCATTTGTGGAAGTAAAGAACATTACGAGTGCGCCCCAGGCGATGAGCCAATTTAATCTTCCGTTCATCCGCCAAGAGTACGACTTGCGACCGTATGGCATCGGGCTGGTCGTTGACTTGGGTTGGTCTCGATAGGATATCTACCTTGGTAGTCAGATAAATCAAACCTGTGCTCCATCATAAGTATAGGGACCATATCATCTCGACCAGATAGGCGACGTAGAGAATAAAACTTGATATAACAGGCTAGTGTAGTAGGCTATTTATTAGGTATGGGAAATAATTTCCAAAAATAGGCAATCTGAGCCAGAACTGGTTTCGTCGAGCTTCCGACCTTGAAATATTTGGCTACAATTCCTTTCCTCAACACGACCTTCATTCGCCTGTATGGTATCCGAGCCACGGGCTCGGAAAATCGATCAGCAACGCCAAACTGCTCGCGGAGGGTTAGAACCAACAATAAGCGACGGAGCGACTACGCCGTCTAATGCCTTGAGCAAGTTCGAGCTTGTTCAAAAAGCACTCATGACTCCTTTCACTCACAAGAAAAAGGATTCAACCCGTATTCTGTCTGAACGTACGTAAATTTAATGAATACCGAATAACGTCTAGCGTACGTTCTAACAGGATGGCTCTTGTGTAGTTGCTCCTGTGATCATGACACCGCGTATGATGAGTTCTGCAGCAACGGTTTCATCTAGGCCACGTGCATCTGTGGCCTCTTCATCATTATCAAGGTCAAAAGTGGATTTTGCTACTCTTGGCCGTGCTCCCCTTCGTCTGGGACTTGGGTCGAAGCGTATCACATCTGGGGACTTGCAGATCATCGAGGCAACAGAAGAATTGCTGGAAGTAGACATACCGGAACCAAATGGCGTGGCTTCAAACGTCAGCCTTTTACGAGGCTTTAATGCCACCATCCCAAGTGCGGAACAGGGTAAGACCAGAAGGCGGCAGATGCGCAACGTTGATATACCGAAGCTTGGCTTGAAGAAACTTGGGATGAGCGCAAGGGGCTTGCTCATGGAACAAGAAGACGTTGAAGACGTTGAAGACGATGTAGTGATTGTGGGTCATGGGAACAGAGGCCAGAGGAAGAAGGGTAGGGAGAGTCTGAGTGCAACAAAAACACTGGGGAAGGAGGAGCTAACACGGCAGACCCAAGAGATCATGCGTGATAAGGAGAACCTACATGTAAGAAGGGTAAGCACGACTTTTGTTCCATGCTAATTTTTTGTTCATGCTTCGAGATTTTACAGAGTCTTGTTAATAGCGAAATAGAAGAAATTACACATAAGATCCAGGCTCTAGATGGAATTCGAGCGAAATTAGAACGAGATTTGCTCAAATTGCAGGAAGATGAGCTAGAACTTGACGATGAATGTAAGCCTTTCAATTCGATGCATCATTGCGGAAGACTTAAGTTTTTCGACAGTGGAAGGTGTTAAGGAGAGGATGAAATTTGAACAAGCTTCGGGCCAGTCACAGAACACCACAGTCCAGAAATTGCACCTGCCACCCAGTTCCCGTCGACGCCGAGGTATCTGATACTTTCTAGTTTATGTATTATGGCTCACCTATCGTATGGAGGTCCGGCATTTTTACCGTCGGAGCATGACGATTTACCACCTGGAGTTGCCTTCATGGTAGGCGTAATCTTGTCATCAACAAGCGAGGCTAATTCAGATTCATGCGTCAGACTCTGGACAGTCACACAACTCCAATTACCGCCCTCGACATCTCTGAACCTTATGGAACTCTCGTCAGTGCCTCTCAAGAGGACGCTCAGCCCCGTGTGTGGGACCTCCTATCAGGCGATGAGGTAGGCAGATTACGAGGCCATGTCGGAGCCGTACACTGTTTACAAGTCGAAGACCATGTGTGCTTGACTGGGGGCGCAGATGGGAATGTAAGATTGTGGGATCTTAGAAGGGTTGGCGATGACGATGATTGGGGAGAGGGGGAAGTGGTTAGTCTTAGCGACGTTGCAGAAGAGGACGAAGAAGGGACAGATTACTCTGGTGAAATTAAGACGCCGGCAGCCAGCGCATCTGTAAGGGATCATCCTTGTGTGCGGGTTCTCGAGGGACACACGCAAGCAGTAACTGCACTCTACTTTGAGGATGAGTGTCTTGTGCGCCATTCCACTTCCCTTCTAATGCTGGTTTGATTCTGAAATTATCCACTACGAAGGTGACGGGGGCATCGGATAAGACCCTACGGCAATGGGACCTTACAACGGGCCAATGCGTAATGACTATGGACATCCTTTGGGCTATCTCGCATCCATCATCTACAACTGCGCCTAGTCCGCTACAGAACCAAACATTCCCCGGTTCTTTTTCTGTTCAAATGCCACCATATGCTGATGGGACTGGAGAATTTTATGAGGATTTTGTCGGCGGTGTACAATTTTGGGGTTATGGGCTGGTTAGCGGAAGTGGTGATGGTGCTGTCAGGATGTGGGATAGTGAGTATACGAGATTTTGGATACATATTCAAGCTCCGGAAGTTGACCTATCACCAGTGCGCACTGGACAAGCTCATAGAACGCTACTGGGGCATACTGGTCCAGTAGCCTGTTTACAGTTCGATGAGATACATATCGCCAGCGGGAGCCTTGACAAGACACTGAAGGTGAGTAATGACTCATATCTAAGATGGATGGACGCTTATTCTGTGATAGGTTTGGGATCTTCGAACCGGCGGTATATTTGAAACCATCCAGTTCGACCATGCGGTGACAGCTCTACAATTTGATTCTCGAAAGATCATTGCTGCCACTGGCGAAAATGGCGTTAAGGTACCTCTCTCCCATACAGCGTATTATATTCAGCCTTTGACTTCCTTTTTTCAAGGTGTATAACCGCACAAGTTCACAGCAATCGACGCTAATGACAAATGGCCACACCAAACCAGTGGAAAGATTAAGATACATGGATCGATATCTTGTAACTGGTGGTCGTGACGCAAAGCTAAAAATATGGTCATTATAGTGGTACTTATACATGTAAATAAATTCCCAGTACTGACATACAAGCATGAGCTCGAGAACGAAACTAATATACATCTAAGTTATTAGGAAACCGTAGTATTGGCGCCTCAGACAGGAGAGAATCCACTGGAGAATTCACCTGCTTCATATCCGTCAACGACGTACCAGGATCTGACTCTGGACAGCAGCAGCTACCTTCCCCTCTTGGGCGCCCCACGACGCAGGCCCGTAGAACTCAAACCGGCTCGAAACTGGATGTAATTTTATTTCTTTGCGTTCCTCTTCTATATCAATCAACGCGCATGCACATAATTTATTCCTGCAATGAAAATGGATTCGATATTTTGAGAGGAACTCTAGATACATGAGAGCTGGCACTTGTGCGATATATCAATCGTTGAGCTAACGACGAATCATCACTAGGGGCTTCTAGCTAATTTTGGTTGCACACACCCTTCTTTAGCTTTAGTCACTCTTCTCAATTTCACCATCTCCTGAATGTCACTCAACCATCGTTTAGGTTCAGAACCCCATCCACCAATTCTCCTCATTCTCCGCCTTTCAACGTTACTTCCGATCCCTAGGCTTATCTGTTTCTATTCCGTTCACGCTTACTCCAGTGATTACTTATGCACCACCAGATAATACTTTCTTTGGAAAAGAAAACTTCTCCAATCCCTTCCTCACAACCGGGAGCACAAGGAGGACGAAGGCGGAAAAGACGCAAGAAAGTACGTATCACTAGAAGAGAGAAGCAGAGCAGCAGAGTGGGATCGAGCCCTACATGAGTAAGTGAGTATCCGTTGGCTGAAGGTAGTATTGGATCTATTCGATTATTGGAATTACTGACATACAATATCCGTGGCTTCTTCATCTATTATCCATCTTCCTCGATTCATGTGATCTCCATCTGCAATCCATCCTCTCTCCTGATGTTCGTCAATAAAGGACCTTAGCTTTGTCCGAAATTCATCCCGTGGAGTTACACCCCAATCCGACTTCCATCTAACAGTATCCAACGAGATGAAAGGCACTCCCAGTATAGTTTCCAACGCAGCACAAGTAGTGCTCTGCAGGTAAAATTCTTATGAAAGAAAGTCAGAGAATGGGAGCACACTTGCCTTCCCCGAAGGGTTGATGGAAGGGATTAATTGCTTATTATGTCCGTCCCGGCGGCACAAATTCGCGATCACGTGGACAGGCTTGGTCGCAGAAAACCGTGACGCGTGACATCGTGTTCCGTCAACTTAACCACACTCAGGTTGAGGAGGGCCAGGAGGTCCCGTCCTAAACTTTGATGTATGTACCCAAATCATCGTCTGAGAGAGAAGTAAATTCAATTACCGATTTATTTATTTTTTTCATTTTTCACATTTGGTGGTGACCTTATCAATATTGGACCTACTTCACGAATCGCGTACATACCGCTCACCAGTGTCAGTGATTCAACGTTTTAACCACCATGAAAAAAAGGCCGGATCTCTACGGAAGTGATCTTGAGGTGATTCCAGACAGTGAAGATGAACGCCTTAGGTGTGATGTTTGGCTCCAGCTGCTCCCTACGCGCTCTGACTGTCCGCAGACAGGAGGCAGCTGAGAAACGAAGCGACCGCACCTCTGATTTCACTGAAGTGATAGAAATATCTTCTGACGAAGAAAGGTGCTTCTTTCTCCCAGCACTTGATCAATCTGTCCGCAAAGTCTTGATCATTAGCTCTGCACCAGCCCTTCTACCCTAACCAAAAGCCAACAATGGTGAGGTTCTGTTCTGGATATATATGTATTCAACTAAGGATTCAACTTATCCAGGACCCCAAGACTACCAGCTAGCTATTTACGGACCACGGACAAGCAACCTTATCGACCTCAGATGATTCAAAGCCTTGAAGATGATTCTGGTGACGAGATAATTGAGCTCACAGATAGCTCAGCTGAGCTCACGCCTGCGAATGTCAAAACTCTGCACTATAAAAACAAATTGGGAGAGAGGAATTCAAACACCCAAAGGACCCCAGTTCGCTTGGGTGGCGATGAATCGATCATTGTTTTGTAATTCGTTCTGTTTTCTTGGCCATTATGCATCTATCAAATTGATTGGCTCTACATAGTGATGAACGGAAGTCTGCTAAAACACCCTTACGCATTGGCACGAAGGACACGAGCAAGAAAACACCAAATAAGTCTGCCAACAATTCCGAGATAGCCAACAACGGCCAAAAGCCTTCATTTCTTTCGCCCTCTGCAGTTGCGCTAGTCCCTTTACGCGTTGAACCATCTGGAAGTTCCCCGAAGGCGCCCCGTTCTACCAACAAGAAGGCCCAACAAACAATGGAGCAACAGAGAAGACACGATTATGCCCAACAGCTGTTTGAGGATCTCAATGCTTCCGTATTCAAAGGTGGCCTACCCAATAGTACGGCACTTAACTGGAACAAAAGGCTTCTAACAACGGCTGGCAGAGCAAAATGGCATCGGTGAGTTGACCTTCCTCAACAAATTTCCATGTCTTATGGGAACAAATCAAGGGCAAAAGACGGAATTGAGACCACACAGATTGAATTAGCGGAGAAGATTTTAGATCGCGATGGTTTGTCATTCCTAGACGAGGCTTTGAGACGGTTAGTTAATTGGAGGATGCCATTTCAGAGCGGATTAGGAACACACTGTCGCATGAAATGTGCCATCTGGCAACTTGGATCATTGACAAGGAAATAAATGAACACCACGGCCAAAACTTCAAGAAATGGTGAGTCTGGGATCAACTCCCTTTTTTTAGAGGGGTTGTAATTCTGCTTGGTGCCGTCCTAAAGGGCTAGTAGAGTCATGCAGAGACGTCCTGACATAAATGTTTCCGTGAGTAGATTTCTTCGCAATCTCCACAGCTATATTGTACTCATTTTCTGCCTTTTAGATCAAACATGACTACCAGATTTCTTATCCATATGAGTGGGGTAGGTTTGCTAACATTCAAATTTCTTACCTTGATACTAGAACGACTTATTAATCCGTCAGAGTGCCAGAAATGTGCGAAAGTGTACGAGTCGATCGTCTGTGAACTCAGTAACTCGTTGATTTAGCTGCCACTTCAGGTATGGTCGATTCAGTAAATCTATTCGACCAGATGAATGTGGTAAGTTATCAAATGGAAATCGCAGACAACTCACCCCACCTTCGTAGTTTGCGGAGCGTGTAAAGAAGGAAACCTCGTTCCTTTGTTTACTTCAAAGCGACAGTCCAAGTCTCAGAAATTGAGCCGTATGGTTGCTGTGAAAACCCAAGGTAAGGCTTCGAGTCTGTCTTCAGCAAGACTCTTTTATCATATTACCAGATTCGCCCCGATCTATGGTTCGACCCGCCCATGCAATACCCGTAGGCAGCGTCTCCACGGCGAGCGGCTATTCGTCTTGCGATGGATCTGAAAACGATTCAGACATCGAAATCTTAAGCAATGCGCTAGCCTCTACATCGATCAATGTGTAGCTTCTGCTTCAAAAAGAATACACCTCGAGTCTGTCTACTTATTATATACATCGTATCTACGGCTACATACAATTAGATATAAATTATTTTTACTAATATACCTTTGTGTTCTAATTGAGCTGTCGAACACGGAGCGGTAACTGTGTTCCTTGAGCCCATTTACCCGATAGGAAAGGTCTCGTAAGTATTGAATTAAATTTGGTGATTTTGACATCCTCGAGAGGACTGAAGGCGAAGTTGAGAAGAAGAAGCGTGATGAAAACCTTGATTTCTGCCATGCTAAATTTGTAGCCTAGACAGGACTGAGGGCCGTATCCAAATGTCATCAGGTTACCAATACCTGGATTGCTTGGCGGACGCCCTTGCAAGTCTTTCCACCTATCGGGACTAATTCATGGTTAAGCAATGATTAAAAGGTCTGGCGTAGGTTGACTTACTTGAAGTCTAGGGCATCTGGGCCCCAAAGATCTTCGCTATAGTTCAAACCCTCTATGGGAATGTGCACATAACTCCCTTTTCGAATTTCCAAGCATTCATCTTTATGAATGACCTCTCCAGTTGACAAGGTAACAGGACGGGACACGGGGATATGGGTGTCAGCAATCGCAACACGGATAGTTCCATGGACCGGAGGACAGAATCTCAAGGTTTCGCGAACCACAGCTTCAAGGTATGGAAGACCCTCGATCTTGCCCCATAATGCCTTGGGGCTACAAGTATAAGAACTAGGGCTGCAACCGTGAAAGCCAGAATCCGCAGAGCTGTCTGAAGTATTTCCATCTGCATTATGGTGGCAAGTCATGGCATCACGAAGTTCGTCTCGAAGTCTCGTCTGAATGGTAGGATGAAGGGATAGCAGGTGTAAGCACCAAGATAAAGCGACGGAAATAGTGTCAGTTCCAGTGAAAATAAGTGAAGAGCATTCATCCAATATTTCTTCGTCAGACAATTTATTTGATGGGTTATGAAGATTCGATTTGACTGGAGGGTGGTGGTAAATCAAAAGAACTTTCTTAAAAAAATGAGAGGGAGCATACGGAGAACTCTCAACACGTCGCTGCTCTGAATGTTGGACAACCGAGCTTGCTGATTTTCTGTCTTTCTCTCGGCGATCATGGCCATTCCAGCACGGTTAATTATTTTTTGGCATTCAGCTTTCATCTTGATTTCATCAGTCATCTACACACTGACTTTAGCTAGAGCGTTGAGAGGTTGTGTCCTGCTTACCCAAAGCCTTGATAGGATTGGAAAATATAGCTCAAGCAACCCTTTCAGCCCAAATCCCTTCTCTATAATATTGAATATGCGTCGATAGGCAGTATAGACCTCTCGAGAGTCGTCTTGCACCACATGGAAATCATGATCAAATGCAGTAAGGCCCATTACATCAAATGATGCACGGGATGTCCAATGAGCTACGTCAATGACAGCACTATGGTCGGAAGTGGGGTGTTGTTGTTTGTGCAGCAATGCCTTCCATTGTCCACATAATTCCTCCGCTTTTCTAGCAAAATTGGGTGTCCAGGAATTTGCGGACTGTGATGAGAAAGACGGAAATAGAGCTTTGCGCTGCGCTTTGTGTTCTGCACCTTCTGTTGAGAACAGTCCTGTGGAAAGATTGGCAAAGGCTACACCGATAGTAGGTAAATTTTACCTCTGCCAATGAGCCTGTTTATGTAAGTCTTTGTTTGCCAAGGTTTCTCAAAGAGTGGGGAGTTCAGGACGTGTGAGATGACACGGAAATCGAATGACATCAAACGATAGTCGTGCTAAAGGATACAATGTTGGTGTGACATAAGCGGACAAGCTCATACATAGCCCACCTTTCCAAAGCCATGAAATTTAAAAGTCTTTCCATAGCGTTTCACCCATTCCGAGTGTGTTGTAGGAGTCATTCCTGGACTACAGCAAGACTTAGCGTGGAATTTCCTTGAATGTGAGCAGACTCACTCCAAGACTTCGCGAAAATGGTTCTGAAAAAAGGAGGCTGATGGACCAGGAAGGTGTCGTAGGGGATCAAAAAGTGGTAGAAGGAATATACTAAGCAACCAGCGGGGAACGCCGCGAAACAGAACGATGATGAGTGCAACGATACATGTCTTTATTAAGGTGACCGGAGGAATAGACAGGTCGGGGACATCGTTCAGAATGCGGCCAACACAGAAGAGAGGGCTATCGATCATGGTGGGTAAAAGTAGAGAGCCATGTTGCAGGGGTAAGTCGACTATATATCACCCGCAGAATACAAGGGCAATGCCGTGACCTGTGACTGACCGTGACCTACCTTTAAGCGGACTTTAAACCTTAAACTAGCCTCCTGTATAGGCACTCATCCTTTATCGTCAAGTTTCCTCAATAACCAATTCTTCATACAAAATGACCCACGACGCAGTTTGGTTCTCTCGTCCCAGAAAATTCGGAAAGGGCAGTCGCCAATGGTAGGTTGCAATTAGTGAAATATTCATCCCTGTACTAATATTTGCCAGCCGACTGTGCGCGCACCAGGCTGGTCTCATTCGCAAATATGGTCTTGACCTCTGCCGGCAATGTTTCCGCGAAAAATCAGCCGCCATTGGTTTTGTCAAGGTGAGAGCAGCTGATCAGCCTTTGCGTCGACATGTCAAATTCATTTATTATACCCTAGAACCGATGAATGTAATCCCTAGCACCATCATATGTCGCTTACCCTGGCTCAATAACACCAAAAAAATTACCTTCGTAGACAGCATCCCATGAGAGCAAATAGTGTGAAGGCAGCCAAGTCACGGAGGGCCGCTTCAGCCATAGACAAGATTGACTCGCAACAAATTCACTTCAAAAAGTTTATATTGCTGTGTAAGAAAGACTCGAATTGAGACTCAAACAAAACACGTCGAATATTGGATGTAATCAACAACGCGAAGTAGCTGTGTGATCAAAAGATTTACACTTATGTGTTTGAATACAGACTGCTTGCTCAGGTTTTGTGAGAAAAAGAAACCAATCGTGAATACCCACATAGATTGATACCTTCTTTTTTTGGTTTAAGACGCTTGCTGAATGAGAGTAATATTATCGCCCTTCAAAATGATGCGACCTGTAGTATTGTTAGTATTATTGAATCGATGCAGCTTTATCACTTACCAAGTTCTCTACGTGGTTTTGCATCCTTCACAAACACTTCAGCTGCTTCGTCGATCACAATGTTCATAAATTCGTCAAACCCCTAAGGATTTCAAGGAATTAGAATACACTTTGCATCGAAAAGAAGGGAAAAAGGTGGCGCTAATGACACAACTGGATGTTTAAGTCTGACAGAAAGATACGCACAATTATGCGGCCCTCTATCCTCATTTCAATATTGTCATATAGCCAGATAACAACTTTACTTTTCTAATCAGAAGTTAATGCCCAAAACTAAACAATAAATGAGATTATACCTGCTGAAGATTTTTGAAGATTACATTCTATTAAAAAGAGAAAATATCAGTAAGGACGGGATACAATATTTAGATATCAAACCTTACGATAGGTTGAACCATCACTCGCTGTTGGCGTCCCGACATCTTGATAAAACGAGAGGAGCAAGGGTTTTATGAGATGTGGTACAGTGTTGAATGGCACCTAAACCAAATCCAATTGCTATTCTAAGGGTCAGCACGTGACAAGTATTAAAGTAGGCGAGCTCTCGTCACACAGGCGACGCGTTGTTTTCCAACTTACCATGGAGGTAGGGTACATTTTATCGACTCTTGTGGCTTTAACTGACAAATTACTAGGTCTTTGCACCTTCGAACTCATCGACTGCTGCGGCGGTCACCTTCATCACATTTGTACAAGATTTGAAGAAGAAAACGAAAGCATGGGGTCCCATGATCGAGCTCTGTGCTAACGGAGAGAAAACTCTAGAGCGCTTCAGATACCAATTTCCGGAAGATTGGCTTTATAGTGATCAACTTCGAGGCGAATGGAGTGCTTACAATGAGATATTGAAGAGGAAGAACGACTCTATCCAAGAACAGCTCGGTAGGAGGCCATATACTTGTTTGTTTTATACAATGCCTGAAGAGGCACTCTATCTCTAGCCGGACTTCAATTAAAGATTGTTGCAGAAGACAAGATTGTGGAGAACAGAATCAACGACATACTTCAGGAATGGGAACAGACACGTCCCGTTCAGGGCAATATACGTGCAGACAATGCCATGAGTACTATCAACATCTTCGAAGGGAAACTCAAGCGTGTGCAAGAGGAATATGACCTTGTCTGTCGCGCGAAAGAGGCACTTGACCTCGAATTGACACGCCATACGCGACTTGATCCTGTGTTTGAGGAGTTGCGCGACTTGAAGGCCGTGTGGACTGCGCTCTCAGGTATTTGGAGCCAGATCAGCGAGTTGAGGGAATTGTCATGGGCAACAATACAGCCGAGGAAGTTGAGGCAGCATATCGACGGGCTTCTGACGTCTACGAAGGAAATGCCAACGAGGATGCGGCAATATGCTGCTTTTGAGTATGTTCAGGATGTATTACGAGGTTTACTCAAGGCAAATTCCCTCGTGTCGGAATTGAAATCAGAAGCACTCAAGGACCGACACTGGAAACAACTCTTTAAGAATTTGCGACTTCCTGCGCAGATCAACATGGTGTAGTATGTGCAATTTTTGTCCTATATGATACCTGGGCAACTTATTTCTGTACTCATGATAGTATGACACTTGGACACGTTTACGATTTAGACCTGAAAAAGAACGAAGGGTTAATCAAGGATGTCATTATCCAAGCCCAAGGAGAGGTGATGTCAAGCTGGCTCTTTTGTGAATGTTCTCTGACAGCGATTAGATGGCTTTGGAGGAGTACGTCAAGCAAGTGAAAGAGACTTGGACCAGTTACACGTTAGATCTTGTGAATTACCAGAACAAGTGTCGGCTTATCAGGTAGGGGTGCATTCAAAATTTGCTGTGTTATATGCTAATCTCCTCGTAGAGGTTGGGATGATCTCTTCAACAAATGCAGCGAGAACTTGAACTCTCTGACTGCCATGAAGCTATCACCATATTACAAAGGTCTGTCAACTTGCCTTGAACAGCGTTTATAGCTCATTCTTGCTGTCTTCAGTTTTCGAGGAAGAGGTGAAAAATATTGATAGAGAATAAACCTTCGTTCTGATTTCATTATAGGCAGGCTCCTGGGAAGAGAAACTGAACAGGATCCATGTCTTATTCGGTGAAGCCTTTATAACAAGATCTAGTCAAGCTTACACTGACATCTTTCAGATGTCTGGATCGACGTCCAACGACAATGGGTTTACCTAGAGGGTATTTTTTCAGGCAGTGCCGACATCAAACATCTACTGCCTGTCGAGAGTTCCCGTTTCCAGAACATCAACTCCGAGTTTCTTACTGTTATGAAGAAGGTCTACAAATCACCATTTGTTCTCGATGTTTTGAACATCCAAGGAATTCAGAAAAGTTTGGAAAGGCTTGCCGACCTCTTGAACAAGATCCAAAAGGCGCTTGGCGAATATTTGGAAAGAGAGCGATCCTCCTTCCCGCGGTTCTACTTTGTTGGCGACGAGGACCTTTTGGAAATCATCGGAAATAGCAAGGATATTCTGCGTATTATGAAACATCTCAAGAAGATGTTTGCCGGAATATCGACAGTCATGCTTGATGAAGATCTGACTCAAATCCAGGGGATGGCTTCGAGGGAAGGAGAAGAAGTTCCATTTACCGACCCGATCTTGCTCAAAGACTTCCCGAAGATCAACGACTGGTTGGCGAAAATCGAGTCAATGATGCGCCTGTCCCTGGCGAATCTTCTGATGGATGCGGTAACTGAGCTACAAACCTTTTACGGGAAAGAGCCGACACTGCTCGCAGACCAACTTGTAGTATGGATGGAGAAATACCCCGCACAACTTGTCACCCTCGCCATTCAAGTTGCTTGGACTTTGTCGATGGAGGAATCTCTAGAGGCCTCTAAGCTTCCTGAGGCGCCTTTAAATGTTATCTGTCAAGCGCTGGATCTTCTTGCTGATATAGTGCTCCAAGAGCTTGGTCCAGTGACGCGACGGAAATGCGAACACCTCATTACCGAACTTGTTCATCAACGTGATGTCACCCGAACTCTCATCCAACAAGGTGTTCTGGATGCTAAGAATTTCACCTGGCTGTACCAAATGCGCTTCTATCTTGATAAAGCTGCCGAAAACCCGTTGGACAGATTAACTGTTAGGGCTGCAGATGCATCATTCCCCTACGGTTGGGAGTATCTGGGAGTGCCAGATAGACTTGTCCAAACACCGCTGACAGACAGGGTATATTTGACATTAACCCATGCACTTGATAATCAATTAGGAGGCGCGCCATTTGGACCTGCTGGGACTGGTGAGAATACTCGCTTCTATTTTTTTTTTGAGCTCATCAAGGGTATAGGCAAAACGGAATCGGTGAAAGCACTCGGAGTACAACTTGGTCGATTTGTTTTGGTCTTCTGTTGTGACGAAACTTTCGATTTCCAGGCGATGGGACGGATCTTTGTTGGATTATGTCAAGTCGGTGCATGGGGATGTTTTGACGAATTCAATCGTCTCGAAGAACGTATCCTAAGTGCGGTCTCTCAGCAAGTTCAGGCCATTCAACAAGGTTTAGCCTCGCTTGTCAAAAATCCAAACACTGAGATAGAGCTCGTTGGTAAAAATCTGAAGATAAACAGAAACATTGGTTAGTATCTACTCACGTAGAGTTCCCTTCTAAGCTCATAGGTCGACATAGGTATTTTCATCACGACCAACCCCAACTACGCTGGTCGATCTCAACTGCCGCCCAATTTGACCAAGCTTTTCAGACCGTATGTCATCCACTCATATATATATATACACCCTCAGTATCACTTCTAGGATGGCTATGACTCGCCCTGATCGTGAATTGATTGCCCAAGTGATGCTTTTCTCACAAGGTTTCCGTACAGCAGAATCACTCGCTTCGAAGATTGTCCCATTCTTCAATCTTTGTGATGAGCAATTGTCGCCTCAACCTCACTACGACTTTGGGCTTCGAGCTCTCAAGGCTGTCCTTGCAAGTGCCGGTATATTGAAGCGCGAGCGCCTCCAACAGTCTAGATTGCACTCAGAAAACAATGCAGCGGAGCTCTCTGACGAGGTATCCGAACAAATCATTCTCATCCAAAGCGTCACCGAAACAATCGTGCCTAAACTGGTGGCAGACGATGTTCCACTTTTGACAAGGTAATGCAGACGAGCTGGACTTTATTAAATGATTCTCATCTTCCCTTTCCTTCATAGTTTGCTAGCAGACGTGTTCCCTGGCGTAGACTATCTGCCTGTGGATCTTGAAGCCCTGCGAGAACAGATTATAAAGGTTTGCACAGAAAGACGTTTGGTCGACGGCGAACGTTGGGTAGCCAAGATTTTGCAGCTTTACCAAATCCAGAAGATCCAGCACGGTCTAATGATGGTTGGACCATCTGGTACTGGTAAAACAAATGCGTGGCAGGTCTTACTCTCTGCTTTGGAACGTCTGGATGGCATCGAAGGTGTTTCTTACGTTATCGATCCCAAAGCCATGCATAAAGATGCGTTGTACGGTACTTTGGATCAAACAACAAGAGAGTGGAATGATGGTCTATTCACTCATGTTCTGCGCAAGATTGTCGATGACGTACGCGGAGAAAGTGGAAAGAGGCACTGGATCATCTTCGATGGCGATGTCGACCCTGAGTGGGTGGAGAATTTGAACAGGTAGGATCTCATTATCAATTCAATCCGTGATTATCCTAACAGTGTATCTCCAGTGTGCTGGACGACAACAAGTTGCTGACGCTGCCCAATGGTGAACGTCTGAACCTTCCCCCAAACGTTCGCATAATGTTTGAAGTCGAACATCTAAAATATGCAACACTCGCCACTGTCAGTCGTTGTGGCATGATATGGTTTAGCGAAGACGTTGTGGAACCCGATATGGTGTATCGCAATTATCTGGCAACCTTGGCTTCTGTACCATTAGACGCGGATGACGAGGATATAGGAGATATTCTCGGACAACGTGCAAACATATCTTCTGATACAACGGCGTCCGCAAACCTCGAGACTCAGAAACAAATTGCCAGCATCCTTGAGCGTTATTTCGCAGAAGGCGATCTTGTCAGTACAGCATTGGCATTTGCTGAATCGATGGACCATATCATGGATTTCACCGCCACCCGTGCGCTCAATACCCTGTTCTCTCTTGTTAATAAAACGGTCCGAAATGTTGTTGAATACAACTTGCAACATCCTGATTTCCCCTTACCCCTGGAGCGAGTGGAACAATACGTGACCAAGCGATTACTTCTTAGTATCATTTGGGCTTTCTCAGGCGACGCGAAATTAGATTTGCGAGCCGACATGGGTGAATTTTTACGCAAACAGACTAGCATTGATTTGCCCTCACTGGCGCCTGGCACCTCTTTGATCGATTTCGACGTACAAGTGTCAAATGGTGATTGGATATCATGGCAATCTAAAGTTCCGGTAATCGAGATTGAAGCCCACGCCGTTACCGCTCCCGACGTTGTTGTTCCTACCATGGACACAGTCCGCCATGAGGAAGTCCTGTATTCGTGGTTATCAGAACATAAACCTCTCATGCTCTGTGGACCTCCGGGATCTGGGAAAACGATGACCTTATTTAGCGCTTTACGAAAATTGCCTGATATGGAGGTTGTTGGCCTTAACTTTTCCAGTGCAACAACGCCTGAGCTGATACTGAAGACATTCGAGCAATATTGTGAATATCGAAAAACCCCCAATGGCGTTGTTCTGGCGCCTATCCAAATCGGTCGTTGGCTTGTTGTTTTCTGTGATGAGATCAATCTACCGGCTGCTGACAAGTACGGCACACAACGAGTCATCTCTTTTCTCCGTCAATTGGTCGAAAGTGGTGGATACTGGCGTGCAAGCGACATGGCATGGGTCAAACTTGAACGAATACAGTTTGTTGGTGCTTGCAATCCGCCTACTGATCCTGGCAGAGTTCCTCTGAGCCATCGGTTCCTGCGCCATGCTCCCTTAGTGATGGTTGATTATCCTGGCGAAGTTTCGCTGAAGCAGATTTATGGCACATACAATCGTGCTCTTTTGAAAGTCGTTCCAAATCTTCGTGCATATGCAGAACCTCTGACGGACGCTATGGTGGCGTTCTATCTTGCCTCACAAAAACAATTCACTACCGACGTGCAAGCTCATTATGTCTACAGTCCTCGTGAACTTACACGTTGGATTCGAGGAATCTATGAAGCAATTAGACCCCTAGAAATTCTTTCCGTTGAGGGGCTGGTCCGTGTCTGGGCCCATGAGGCCCTCCGCCTTTTCCAGGATCGTCTGGTCAGTGAAGAGGAAAAAAATTGGACAGATGAACACATTGATTTGGTGGCCACGGAACATTTCCCAACCATCAACCATCAAGAGGCTCTAGGCCGACCAATCTTATTTTCTAACTGGACCTCCAAAAATTACATCCCTGTGGATAGAGAGACTCTCAGAGAATATACGAAGGCTCGGTTGCGCGTCTTCTACGAGGAAGAACTTGATGTCCCTCTCGTCCTATTTAATGATGTCCTTGATCATGTCCTCCGTATTGACCGAGTATTCCGTCAGATCCAGGGTCATCTATTGCTCATCGGTGTCAGTGGCAGTGGCAAAGTGAGTTTACTTCTTCTAGAGTGGACTAGCGAAGGTAATCATAATTCCGCAGACCACCCTCTCTCGGTTCGTAGCTTGGATGAACGGCCTAAGCATATTTCAAATCAAAGTCTCAAACAAGTACACTGGTGAAGACTTCGATGATGACCTGAGGGCCGTCCTTCGTCGTGCAGGGTGCAAGGGCGAAAAGGTCTGTTTCATCATGGATGAATCCAACGTTCTGGACTCTGGTTTCCTTGAGCGTATGAATACTCTATTGGCCAATGCTGAGGTTCCTGGACTTTTTGAAGGAGATGAACACGCAGCCTTAATGACGGCCTGTAAAGAAGGATCTCAGCGTGATGGATTGATGCTAGATTCTCCTGAGGAACTGTACCGGTGGTTTACTCAGCAGGTGGCCAAAAATCTGCATGTAGTATTCACTATGAATCCTCCAGAAAATGGTCTGGCATCGCGAGCCGCGACCTCCCCTGCATTATTCAATCGTTGCGTCCTGGACTGGTTCGGGGATTGGTCTGATCAAGCATTCTATCAAGTTGGCATGGAGTTTACGCATACCCTTGACCTTGATCTTCCTTCCTATAACCCACCTGCTCTTTTCCCAATTGCATACCGAGGCTTATCAATGCCTCCTCTGCACCGTACCGCAGTTGTTAACGCCCTGGTTCACGTTCACTGTTCCCTGCACCAGATCAACCAACGCCTGAGCCGTCGACAAGGTCGCTACAATTATGTCACCCCTCGTCACTATCTTGATTTGTAAGAGCATTTTATTTGTTTGTCATTCCTAAGTTACTCAGTTGATGATTGCAACTTTCTAGCATTAACCACTATGTTCGACTCTACACAGAAAAGAGAGATGAACTCGAGGAACAACAGCGCCACCTTCACGTCGGACTGGATAAACTGAAAGACACTGTCACCCAAGTCGAGGAACTTAGAAAGAGCCTAGCGATCAAGCGATCGCAGCTTGAAGCGAAGGACCAAGAAGCTAACGAAAAATTGAAACGCATGGTTGCAGATCAACAGGAGGCTGAACAAAAGAAAGCAGCATCTATCCAAATCCAAGCAAAGCTCGCAGAACAGGACCGCTATATCGAACAACGTCGAGCGGTTGTCATGGCTGACCTTGCAGACGCTGAACCTGCTGTTCTTGATGCACAAGCTGCTGTTAGCAATATCAAGAGACAACACCTCCAGGAGGTCCGCACGATGGCAAATCCGCCCGAAGCTGTCAAACTTGCAATGGAGTCGGTTTGCACAATCCTTGGACACAAGATCGACAGTTGGCGCACTGTCCAGGGCATCATCCGTCGTGATGATTTCATCCAGCGCATCGTCAACTTTGACACCACCACACAGATGACCAAAAGTCTCCGCGATACTATGAGGAAAGATTTCCTTAGTCGACCATCCTATAATTTCGAAATGGTCCAAAGGGCTAGCAAAGCATGTGGGCCCCTTGTCAAATGGGCGTTAGCTCAAGTCCACTTCTCCGAAATTCTAGACAAGGTTGAACCATTAAGGAATGAGGTTCAAGACCTGGAGCAGCGAGCAGAAACTACCAAGAAACAAGCAAGTGCTATGGTACAGATGATCGCTCAATTAGAATCAAAAATCGAAAAGTACAAAGAAGAATACGCGCGACTCATCAGCGAGACACAGGCGATCAAGTCTGAAATGGAACGCGTTCAAAGCAAAGTTGACCGTAGCATGACGTTGCTGGGTAGCTTGTCGTCAGAGCGCAGTCGATGGGAGTCTGGAAGTCGCACCTTTGAAGCCGAGATGAGTACGATTGTTGGAGATGTTCTTCTGTCTGCTGCTTTCCTAGCGTACGGAGGATTCTTTGACCAGCATTATCGCGAGGTAATGTGGCAGGAATGGTCTAACCATCTGGCAGAAGCCAATATCAAATACAAGCCCGAACTGTCCTTTACGGACTATCTTTCAACTGCGGACGACCGCTTGAGCTGGCAATCGAAATCTTTGCCTGCCGATAATTTGACAACCGAGAATGCCATTATGCTCAAGCGATTCAATCGCTACCCACTTATTATCGATCCAACTGGCCAAGCAACTACCTTCCTTCTAAACGAATACAAGGAACGCAAGATTACTGTTACCAGCTTTTTGGATGAGGCTTTCCTCAAAGTACTGGAAAGCGCCCTACGCTTCGGAAATCCTCTTCTTATTCAAGATGTCGAACATCTTGATCCCATTCTAAATGCAGTCCTCAACAAAGAGATCAGGCGCACTGGTGGCCGTGTCCTTATGCGACTCGGTAGTCAAGACATTGATTTCTCGCCGTCCTTTACCATGTTCTTGTCCACGCGAGACCCATCTGTGGAATTTTCGCCTGACATCTGCAGTCGAGTGACCTTCGTTAACTTCACGATGACCAGGAGTAGCTTGCAAAGTCAGTCACTTGATCAAGTCCTGAAAGTTGAACGGCCAGATACGGAGCGGAAACGGACGGATCTAATGAAAGTGCAGGGCGAATTCCGTCTTCGTCTCAGGACCCTGGAAAAACTTCTTCTGCAAGCCCTTAATGAGTCAACTGGAAATATTCTCGACGACGACAAAGTAATTGATACACTGGAGACATTAAAACGGGAAGCTGCGGAGATTACGCGTAAAGTCGAGGAGACTGATGTGGTCATGCGAGAAGTCGAGCAAGTAACAGCTGAATACCTTCCTCTGGCTCAGGCTTGTAGCTCGGTCTTTTTCGTTTTGGAGCAACTGAGTCTGGTCAATCATTTCTACCAATTCTCACTTCGGTTCTTCCTCGAGATCTTCGACTATGTTCTCCATCACAATCCCAATTTGAGGAACGTCACCGATCACGGCATCCGACGAGATATCTTACTTAAAGATTTATTCTTGGTGGTATTTAAAAGGACCTCCCGTGCATTGCTACATAGGGACCACTTAATGTTGGCTATGCTACTAGCGCAAGTCAAGCTGCGTGGGATAGAGGACATAACAGAAGAACTGGAGTTCCTCCTGGACAGTGGCGACGGGCTTGCCTCGGTTGCAGCAGTCACTCAACAGGGTCAAAATCACCCTCTTCTATCGCCCGATCAATTGGTAAGGCTGGAAAGCTTTGCCAAGCACGCTATCTTCAAGCCGGTGGAAAGGCATATAACAGACCATGAAGCAGATTGGATGCCTTTCCTCGAGTCCAGTACTCCTGAAGCTTGTGTTCCCACGCCTTGGGAGCCCAGTACCGGTACGTGCTGATGTGTTAATCGCGAATAACTTGACTAATCCTTTCTGTAGCTGCTCTCGAGTCTATTCGTGCCCTCTTGATAATGAAATGTTTCAGGCCAGATCGTCTTCTGCAGTCGACGGCAATTTTTGTGCGGACTGTCTTTGAAACTGACATTTCCGCAGAAATAACATACGACTTCCATTCTTTGGTTGTTGATGAGGTACCAGCTGCTATCCCAGTCGCATTAGTGTCAGTTCCTGGTTATGACGCTAGTTATCGGGTTGAAAATCTCATAAAAAATACGGGGGCTCGTGCATCTTCAGTCGCTATGGGATCGCAGGAGGGCTTTACGTTGGCTGACCAGGCGATCGCAGCGGCTTCTCGTCAAGGATCATGGGTACTTCTCAAAAATGTTCACTTGGCGCCGTCCTGGTTAGGTCAGTTAGAGAAGAAGCTGCAAACCTTGAACCCACACCGGAATTTCCGCCTATTTTTGACAATGGAAGCTAATCCTTCAATCCCAGTCAATATCTTGCGACAGTCTCGCTTGATTATGAATGAACCTCCTCCTGGTGTGAAGGCAAATCTTCTTGATTCACTCCAAAGCATACCATCGCATCGCCTTTCTCAAGGGCCGGCCGAAAAGAGCAGGCTATACTTCCTTTTGGCTTGGTTCCACGCCGTTGTTCAAGAACGACTTCGCTATGTCCCTCTTGGCTGGAGCAAAATCTACGACTTCAACGACTCTGACATGGCATCCGCTTTCGGTATTATCGATACTTGGCTAAACACGATTTCGCGAGGAAGAGCTAATATTGATCCCGTGACCATCCCCTGGGATGCCTTACGAACCCTGGTCAAGCAGTCTGTTTATGGTGGCAGAATCGATAGTGATTTTGATCAAAGAATTCTCGATTCATTTGTGGATAACTTGTTTACTCCAACGGCCTACAACGTCGACTTCGATCTTGTCCCAAGTTTAGCTGGTCACCAAATGCTCGCGGCTCCAGAAGGTACCAAAATGGAACACTTTTTGACTTGGGTACAAGCTTTACCCGATCGTGAACCGCCAGCTTGGTTAAGTCTTCCTCCAACTGCGGAACGACTTATTGCTGTTGCTCAAGGTGACCTTTCTCTCCGACCACTTTTTATACCTACTTACAATTATAAATTCTAGGCAATGAACTTCTAGGGAAACTTCGGAAAATGAGAATGTTAGCGGACGATGACGACGAACTGCTAACCACTGCCGTCAAATCTCAAGGCTCGCAACAACCCGCATGGATGAGGACGCTCTTCGAACGATGTCGTGAATGGCTGGGCGAGTTGCCTGGGGTATGTATATTCACCGCTGTTCGCTCTGGCCTACCGCTGACTTGGGTGCACTTATAGCAATTTAATACTTTGGCCAAACAAGCAGCTGAACATCAAGATCCTTTGTATCGCTTGTTCGCCCGCGAGGGTTCCATTGGTCGCAAACTGCTAGATCATGTGCGAAAGGACCTTCAAGACATAATAAAAGTCTGCCAAGGAGAGTTGAAGCAAACAAATCATCTCCGGACGCTCATGAGTGCACTTACGAAAGGTATGTTTTGCCTGAACTTTCCATTGAAACAAGTCTTAACTTCATTTAGGCACGATCCCTGAACATTGGAGACGGTACAAGGTCAACAAATCTATGGCCGTTACTGGGTGGATTGCAAACTTTGCACGACGATTGGCGCAGCTGGATCATATCGCTGGTTTAGACAACTTAAATAACCTGGAAGTATGGCTCGGAGGTTTATTCTACCCTGAGGCGTATATCACCGCCACCAGGCAAGCTGTGGCTCACCGCAAGAAGTGGAGCTTGGAGACACTGTATCTACGACTTGATCTCGAACGCGTTAATGATCCCGGTGCCTTCGTTGTTGATGGTATGTGAGCTTTCACAATTCTTCTTGACTCCTGTTCACGTGTTTTACTTTTAAGGCTTGGTGTTAGAGGGCGCCTCATGGACTAATGATCGATTGGCTCTCAATGATGGGGATGCCGTTAGGCTTAACTCTTCTCAGCTCAGATGGGTACAAGTCGATGAATCCAACCAACAGGGTTTAGTCAATTTGCCTGTGTATCTCAACAATGATCGGGGCGATGTACTTTTCACGGTGGATCTGCCATTTGATACCACCTCGGGACCACTTGTAGCTACCAGAGCTGTTTGTTTGACAGCAGGGGGTTAAAAGCTGGTAGCTTCCTCAGATATATCTCATATACCTATACCATCAACGTAGACTAACGTTCCTAACTTATTTAACGGCTATCACTTTGCATCTATTGCCACACAACGCTACCGCCGACCACCTCTAATACTTTCCAATCTATTGCAATGCCAAAAGAATCAAATATTTTACGAGCATCTTCAGCAATAGCGTCAAATCCTCCTGTAGCTAAAGCAAGGATGGTTGGTCCCGCTCCTGAAAGACAGATCCCGAGCAGTCCGGGATGAGTTGTAGGTGTAATGGATGAAGTTACTTCCGGTAGACCTGGTATCTAAAAAGTATAACAAGCTTAAGGATGACAAACGCAGCACTGCAAGAGAATCGTACCAGAGTTTTCCGATATGGCTGATGCACGCGATCTTTCATCGCCTCATAAATCAGGTCGGGGTCCGGTGGAGATTGACCAAGAGCAGTTGTCAGCACCGCTAATCGTTGTAAGTTAAAAACCTAAGAGGAGGAAATATAAGGTTTCAGATGGCAAAATAAATAAAAATGGAACTGAACGAACAAGATCTTTTCTAGAATAAAGAGTGGGTAAAACTTCCCGTGCTTTCGCAGTGCTCAACTCGAATCTTGGAATAATAGCAAGGGCTTTAATGTTCGTTGACCATCCGAAACGCACATAATGGCCGATCCCAAAAGGTGGTATCGGCGGATTTAGCCCCCAATCCTCACCTGCATCCGGGGGATACTCTGGTAGAATTTCACTCAAAGGAACACTAGCAGCTTCCGTAGCCTTTTCATCCAATTCCTTAAGATAAGAACCCACAAATCCACCAACCAAGGCTGCTGTAACATTATCCGGATGCCGTTCGACCATTAATGCAAAATCGAGAACACGTTCGGTGGATAGTTTGAGTTGTCCGAGCGAGTTGGCGAGGAGGACACCGGCGATGACTGCTGCACCGGATGAGCCTAGCCCACGACCGAATGGGATTTCATTGTTGACGTGGATGATGAGGTGGGAGGGGAAGCGAGTGATATCGTAACATCGTAGGACGTAGAGAGCTACTCGCGTCGTCAGATTTTTGTATGGGTCTAAAGGAACTTGATCTGCGCCTTCTCCTGAGTATGTTAAAGTAGGAGGACAATGCGTCGAAGAAGGCGGCGTAAGAGGATATGAGACTGATAGAGTCAGATATAGGGAAAGCGAAAGGCCGACGACATCGAAGCCTGGTCCAATATTCGCAGAAGTAGCTGGCACACGAATGGTCAACATATCTGATGAACAAAAAGAGAAAACAATGCTATTTATGTGGAATACATAATTTAATTAATGATCTCTACTACTTAACAGGATAGCTACCGTAATAGTTCTGATGAGGTTGTTGGTATGGGGTAGACGAACCATTAACAGGCTGTACTGGCCTGAGATGAATGGGCAAGGTAGGTACTGGATTTGTGGTGGTTTGAGTATATGAAGTCGCAGCAGTTGCATTGCCCGCTACTGTGTTGGCTACAGCAGGTGGTCGAGTACCTACAGCACCACTAGCATTGAAAAAACCGCCGTATGTAGATGGCACAGTCGTTGTTGTTGCAACAATAGGTTGAGGTGTACCTCTACCTGAACTTGCGCCGCCTTGAACGGGATAGCTGTACCATGAGGAGTAGCCAGCATAAGGTTGCTGTGCAGTTGTTGCACCATAAGGCTGTTGGTTGGCGGTTCCAGTAGCGTACGTTTGCGGGCTGTAGTAGGTTTGCTGCTGCTGAGTACCAGGGGCAACGTAACCTTGGTAAAATGAAGGAGTTTGGCCAGCCTTGAAAGGGGTGTATGAAGCAGGCTGAGGGCGATATGCTTGTTGCTGCTGAGTATAGGCATAGGGATAACTTCCGAATGTGTTTGTAACAGGAGTGGCGATAGTAGTAGTGGTGGTGGTAGCAGCAGCAGCAGCAGCGGGTGTTGGGGCAACTACACCTGGGCGAACTTTTACTGTGGAGTCATCCCGGAGGGCTGTGGTGTTTCCAGATGGAAGGATACCATACCAGCCGGGTGAAGGGCCAACAGCGAGTGTACGATGAAGCTTATGAAGGACAGAAGGCGGAGGTACGAGGGTGTGACTATCTTCAGATGAGGGCCGAGGACGCAATGAGGCCAGAATAGTTAGCGAGTCAAGGACGGCCTGGGCTGTAGCAAACGGATATAAGGGAAAGAAGTCGGTTGGATGATGGGTGGCGACGAACCTGTGTCCCATTCTTCTGAACCTTCTTCTGCGTTGGATGTTGGGTGATTAGTCAAACGCTGACTCTGAAGCTCTTCCAACCTCTCTAAAGCCTTTTGATTTCTTTCTAGCAATTTCTGCACCGAATTTTCCAGTTCGAGACTATTAAGGGCAGCTTTGAGCGATTTGACTTCATCAGGTGGCAGCAAGGTTTCAAGATCCAACTCGGTATCAAAATCATCATTTTGTGAAGGGTCTGGGCGATCTTGAGGTGTTTCGAGAATGGAACCTGCACCTTGCAAACTTTTTATGGCATGTCGAGTACGCAACTTCTCCTCTTGATAGTAGAGGACTTGACCTAGCTCACGCCTGCCCACGAGTTCGCCGTCCTGGTCGAAAGAAGGTGCGAAACTGGAAAATGGACCATAATTTAGAAATGCGCCTGTTGATACAACGCGATGGGAGTGGTGAAATTTTTTCTGCGGAAATGATTTTGAGGAATAAGAACCCAGAGTTGTTACTGAATTTTCAATGGATGAGGGTGAAGGGAGGACTGCAACCAGTTCTGCTTTTGCTGTTTGTAGATTTGATGGGGAGGTGAGAGAAGTGAGAGATGACCACCAGTCGCCTGAAGGCAGATGTTGAACGAGTGCATAGTTTGACTGTGAAGAAGAGGTCTGATCCAAGAGAGAAAGAGCCAGATTGCAGAGATTGTTTTGTTGAGGAAGAGAAGCAATAGCCGTTCTGAGAGCTGGAATTGGTGTTGATTTTGACAAGAGTGAGCGTAGGGAGGGGTCGAGAAGACCCTGTGTATCCTCTGTCTCCAGTATGTGTAGTATTCGAGCGACTTTGTTTGGTGCGTCGTCCGTTTCGTCGTCCGCTGTCCTTTTTCGTTTAAGGTCTGCAGTCCGTGCCATCATGAAAATCCAAGAGCAAAATGGTTTCAAACTCCGATCCCTCCCACCATCAACCCCAACCCATGATACTCTTCAGAGCCCAGCTTCGCTCTCGTCCTGCCAATGGTCATACAGCTTTTCTCCCTCAACTAAGAAAAATTGTTTTCGAGTTTTGTGACAAATGGCCGTCATCGGCAAACACTACAACTTATCTGCTCTCAGCCGTACAATCCCTCGCTCGTCAAAACCCGCATGTAGAGGTCGTCGTAAAACAACGAAATCAGAAGGAACCCATCGTCCGCGGCTTTTATCGTATCCCTATTTCTTCTATCTCCACTCACCTCTCTCCTGACTTTTTTTTTTTTACATACAGTCAATAACAGGGAAAAGGTCATCCCCCTAAACTCGTTAGAGGTCACTGCTATCCACAAAAAAGTACAACTTCTTCTCGACTCATCCGGCGCAAAAATACGACCACTCAAACGTCGCACGGTAGAGAGCACAACGGAGGCGGCAAGGGGCATTTGGAGTGGTCTCCATGCAGATCGACCCACATTATAGCTTGACCTTTTACCTTGTCACGTGATAGATAGCATCACCTCATTCATTTCAGCCTGCATCCTGCCGTGCTTCCTTCTCCTTCCCTGTCTTCCAGAAAAAATGAGGCCAATTTCTTTCTCATGTTCCATCAACCTGTACACGTGTGAACGGCAAGGTTTTGGCCATGTATGTATATATCCGTTTTGCACTTTTTAATCCTACAAAATCGACCCCCCTCTTCTGCTAAACCTTTCTGGTTTCCTTTCATCCTGTCATGCTCGTAAGTTTCCTATGTATACATTCTTCTTTTTCAGGGAACTCAATGAGCTACTAGTCCGTACAGCAAGGAATGTCCTTGTCCACTGAAGAACTCACTTGGTTGCAAGCTAATGCTCTGATAGACGTATGTCCTCGACCACTCCTTTTTCCTGGTCTAGCGAATATACTGATATATATTTTATCAGCTTCCGATAGAAGGGGATGACAACCCTTTCCTCAACGACTCTGCATCTTCAACCTCTCTGTCCAACAGTATTTCCTTTGACTCCAATTTATCTCATCAATGTATCCCAGTGAGTGCCTGCCCGTTTCTCCGCTTGCGCTCTTTTCTGATGTGACCTATAGACCTCACCAATGGCAAGCCCGGCGCCCGCAGGCTCTGGCACTTCTAACTCCCCATGTAGCTATACCCGATCTTTAAAGCCACCTCGTCCCGAATGGATCTATCGTCGTCCTAAACGTTACTGTACCAGTCCATCTCCATCTCCATCTCCATCCCCATCCCCATCTCCACACCATTTGAAAGGACGTAGCATGGACTCGTCATCCCTATCTCATTCTAATTCTACTGTCAGGGCTGGCATGTCTTTTGGTCGTTCGCCAGGTAATAACACGTCGTTATATACACCTGATCCCTTTTCATCCACCATCTTCCATCCACGACCTCATTCAGAGCAATCTTTTTCACCTTCTCTTAAACGTATCAAATCCCAATCGGAGACCGCTTTGAAACACACTCTTCCCTGTTCCTCCCGCTCCAAAATTTCTTCACCAAAGCTCATGTCAGTTCGCCCTCCTTCAACTTCGTCTTCATCCAGTATATCTACATCGACATCTCGGTCATCTTCTCCGAGGACGCCTGCATCCCCTTCCTCTTCTCTATATACTAGAATCCGTCGACCACTTCCCTACCGCCAGCATCCCGAGAATGATTCTATATTAGCTCCATTGTCATCGTCTTGTCCGAGTCCACCGTCTAAATCTATTTTAACACGGACGTCTTCCATCTCAACCAAAGACTCTTCCTTTACCGGCAACAAATCCGTCAAGTTCGCAGCTGTCCCCGTCGTCCACTATGCCACTGCCAGCTACTGGGACCTTGAAAACTTTGACAACGAAGAAACAACGATGGGTATCAACGTCGATGCTATGGATGTGGATGATTCCTACAATGGATATCAAACTCACGTTGCTCTACGAAAAGACTCCTCAGGCATGCTCGATATTGCAAAACTGCGCGAGTCACAATGTACTACGCCAACTCCTGAAAGAGAGAAGGCGAAGACCAAAGGCTTGAAACGTCTCATGAGTCTGACTAGAAAACCAGTAGCTACAACTGCGACAAGCACAAGTGTAGCTACTGTCCATCGATCGCCATCCTCAAGACCCGCCATCTCTATGCCATTTGCGCTCGGCACCCATACAACGTCTCTTCTGCAGTCCAATGCATCATTGCCATATTCCGCCGCCGCTGCTGGTTCAGCACCTGACCTTGTGGCTGGTATACCGCCACTACGACGCGTATCATCTCTGGAAAGCTTTCGAAGTTCCAAAAGCTCCGCTGCCAGAAGTGTGCGCAGTATGTGGAGCGTCAAGAGTAGTACGTCAAGTACACAAGGCCTCAGAGCCTGGTTGAGTCGTGCAACAAGATGGACTTGGGGTGGACAGCCACCAGAACGCTAGACAACGACAGCTCATCCAGACTGACGGAATAAATAGAATTTATGTTATATGTTTATCCATCTAAGTAAGGTTAATTGGCTCACTCGACTCTCAAGGAATTCGCTACATTCGTACGATGGCAATAGAATTTATGGTGTATACAGAGCGATCCAATTTTGGGCCTGATATACAATACAAATTTTGAGTAAAGTTTTCGCTACATGAGAAATATACTGTCAGTCTAACCGTGGTATAAAGATGTGTGTGTGTGTGTAACGCAGACGTGAAGAATTAGGCGCGTGGTACCGTTAGACTGTCGCCAAGCTCATCTTCCAGCGAGGCAAGCATGCTTGGGTACGACAATATCAACAAAAGGCTCGCTTTGTTCTGTCTTTTCTGGTTTCATTACCATAGATGACAGAGGCATCGGTAGAGGGTCCACGTAGAAAGGCACTTGATCGTCGCGATGAGCAGGATCTGATTGATGATGTCTTCGGTCTTGGACGTTCAGTGTGGCATCCATAACACTACCATACGCGACACGTTGAATGCCATTGGGTTGATACATTCTAGAGAGATGCTCGTTGGTTTCGTCGGATCGATTGGCATGCTCTCTTGCTCGGTGCAAAGCTCGAATGCGATACTCGGTGCGGGAGCGTTCTAGCTCTTCTTCTTCGCTAGGCGGAATTTCATTTCCATCCGGATCAAGACGGGCTAAGTACAAAGTTAGCTAAAGATACCTTAAACATAAAACCAACGCACCCCAGCCGCGTCTAGGTAGGGAATCCTCAGACGGAGAAATAGCAGTATTGGTTGTCCTCGTAACACGGATAGCATCATCGCGTTGCTGTCCATTATACCGCGAAGGCAAAGGCAAAGGATCTCGATATTGTTGAGGAAAATCATGCCGTGGAGTCGGGACGAGCCATGAAACGAAATCAGTGTCCCAGTCAGCATTCAAGTTACCAGGAATGTCACCGAACCGACGATTCCTCTGTGCAAGTGGATGATCTTCTATTAATGCTTCCTGGTATAGCCGAAAATGTTCGGAAACTGTCGGAAAACGTCGGTTTCTTTGATCAGGGGCAAAAAGAGAAGAATGTGGGATTGTTGATGAGGGTTGCGACATGAAATCGTTGTTAACTGTATTCGAAAACGATGGGTATGCATCTAAACGATCGTAAGACATAGGACGGGCTGTTTGACGGGCATCTTGACGCAAGTTTCGCCATCTACGAGACTCTGAAGCACGCCACGAGGCCGAAGGAGGATTAATGGTTGGGCTCGCAGTTAAGATGGGTGATAACGGAACCGTACGTCGAGATTCGGGATTTCGAGATAGTCGACTGGGTGAATCATTGGCAACATATGGTGGGCCGCTCCTTTCGAGATGTCGTGGTGGTCGCCCATGGATTACACCAGACAAAAGAATCTCCATATTTCGATCCATCTCAGCGACACTTGCTCGAGCATTTGCCTCTCTGGCTGCCACCCTTAACCCCCTAGTCGTTGATGCAGAATCCTCGTTGGCACCGTAACGTTGGGAAAAGCGGGACTCATTGGGGGCGTCTGGAGGAAAGGAACGCAAAGAAGACATGTTTTGGGTCGTGCTTTGGTAAATGCCTGAGTGAAAGACAGGTTGATTGGAATTGGCAGGAGATGTTGTGCGAGATGGCCCGATTGCGACGTTGCGACGTTGCGACTCGAAGTTTGACAGCGTGTTGGGACGCTCAATCGATAGTGAGGAGAAATCTGCACCCAGTGAATCCTCATAATCCCTCCCATTGTCTGAGTGGCTCGTCGAAAGTAAAAGGGCTCTATGACCAGGACCGAGGCTGTCCAGGTCGTGGTCGAAGGGTCTCTGAGTCTCTGGGTTTGGCAACGATTCTGAGAGATGTAATAAGCTTTGCACTCGTCGGATTCGATTATATGCCGTCTCTAGAGCCGCAGATGCTTCATGCAAACTTCGTTGAGTCTCTATGTGCTCCTGATCAAGAGTGACCTGGGCACCAGTTCTCGGTCCGGGCGAGCTGGTAGGTTCAAGTATTGACCCCGATGGAGGAACCCCACTCATACTGTTGAACATAAGAAATCTATGTAATACTCAGAACGAAGACGCATACCCTGAGATGTAGAAGTCGGTACAAGGTTGACCCTTGTTTAAGCGAACCAAATAACACGACCACTGACTGTTTAAATAGTTTTTTTGAAATAAAGACGACAGAGTCTTTTTTGTGCCGCCCCAGTTGGCTACAACAACGTTTGCAATTCCAAGTGTTTGGTTGTGCTTGGCGGGACCGCCAATTATAACGGTACTTTAAACCTGCCTGCTCTGCCTCAAGCCTTGACTCAAACGCCCATCCCCCGAAACCTTTATTGATAAGAACCATGAATTACATACAGGCAAGTTCTCCGTGTTAACCTTCATAATCGAATCTGAATGTTCTGCAGCTGGAAAAACTAGGCATGTTCTGCATTATCTTATTACCGCTAAACACTTCATGATTTGATCAACAGGCGAGGGGACTTATGCAACCGTCTTCAAAGTCAGATATTATATATTCCTCTGAATTTATTCTAATTGTTTTTAAAGGGTCGCTCGAGAACGACAAACGAAATCGTAGCGTTAAAAGAAATCCACCTTGATGCCGAAGAAGGGACCCCATCCACTGCGATTCGGGAAATATCTCTCATGAAGGAACTCAAACATGTCAACATTGTTCGTTTACACGACGTAATACATACAGAAACCAAATTGGTCCTCATTTTTGAATACTGCGAGCAAGATCTCAAGAAGTACATGGATCAGCATGGAGACCGTGGCGCACTTGATCCAAACACTGTCCGTAGCTTCATGTTCCAATTGTTGAAGGGAACCGCCTTCTGTCATGAAAATCAAGTCCTACATCGAGACTTGAAGCCCCAAAACCTTCTCATAAATCGCAAAGGCGAACTGAAGCTTGGGGACTTTGGTCTGGCAAGAGCCTTTGGCGTTCCCGTGAACACGTTCTCAAATGAGGTACGACCTCGATCTAGTATCGGCGCAGTGGTCCACAATTTATTAATGTTTGACAGGTGGTCACTCTTTGGTACCGTGCACCCGATGTTCTGCTGGGCTCTCGAACATATAGTACATCCATTGACGTTTGGTCGTGCGGCTGCATATTTGCCGAGATGATTTCTGGCGCCCCACTTTTCAGAGGCCGAGATAACCAAGATCAATTGCTACACATCATGCGAATCATCGGTACGCCGTCGGACGCTCAATTTCAGAAGATAGCCAAAGAAACTGTATGGCTCTCGTGTGTGACACTCTCAGAACATTGGCCTCATTGATCTTTATAGCCAGAACTTCAGCTGAAACAGTATCCGAGGTATGTGAAGATGCCATTCCAGCAAATCTTACCCAAAGCATCATTACAAGGTACGAAATGTGTTGTCATTTGAAGTTTTGTCTGGTAATCGTGCTCGTACCTATCCTAGCAATCGATCTACTGGAAAGGCTCTTGAAATTCGATCCTGCTGAGCGGATTTCAGCTGCAGAGGCACTATCCCATCCTTATTTTACAAGTGCCGTCACACCTACGCCTTTCGGACTCAACACTTCTCCCGGATCAATGCCGCCTCCCTCCTTCAACTTTCCACATCCTCATGGTCACCAGGCACAACAACAGTTCCACCAACAGCAACAGCGAAGTCAGAATCCTCCACACGGTCATGCACCCCAATATGCTCGCCCCGTATATAATCAACATATGCCACCGCCCTCGATGGCCTACCCACCGGATCCCACAACCATGGGCCAACCTCAGTACACTGGCGTGCAATTTGCTGCCGCTCCTCCCTATAATCATGCAGGTCGTTAAAGCTACCCTTGCTCTGGCCAGTTGGTTCAGCCACTGGATACGATAACCCACATATTCAAAGTTCTGTACGGCACCAATCTCTCGGACCTCAAGTCATTGTATCACGTAAGAAGAGTCAGTCGATGTGATATTCGGTACTTGCGTAGAAATGGCTTCATGTCTCCCCAGATCTATTTATATTAGTTAAAAACAGTACAGTATACAGTAATGAAGTCTCAAGCCAAACAAACTGGACGTGAAGGCAGTCTCATAAGCAAAATAAACATAATATTGATTCCTCGCTTATAGAGGCGAAGTAGATTCGACGAGATTAGAGATCAGGTACATGAGTTGCTACATCGCTGATACGTGAAACCAAAGAATAATTTTAAGTACGTCTGTAATTGCCAACTGGTTCAATGATGTCGCGATTATTACGAGGTGGAGGATAATCTCTAGAGCGAGGGGGAGCGACAGATGGAGGTCCGGCTGACCCAGAGACGTAGCCATTCGCCTGATAGCCATCATATGTGGGAGAAGGACGAGGGCTTTCAGAGCGACGCCTGTAGAAGAACGTCAACATGTGAGCCTTTCCGATTTGACAGCACCAACACCAACCTGTATCTGGGAGCTGGAGAATCATTTGTAATACGAGGATACTCAGGTGCATAGCGCGGCGGTGTCACGGGACGACGATATTCAGGGTAATCGCTGCGCTCTGAGATGAACAGACAACATTGAAAGAAGTAAGCGGATAAATTACCGGGGTGGAATCCTGTCATAATCTTCCCTTGCCCTCGTAGGGGTACGAGGTCTTGGCCCGGCGGGCTGAGCATAATTTGCCGAATATTTTTCATTTGGCCTTCTTTCGTAACGGTCATAGACAGGTGGCAGGGGGGGCCCATAGCTACGATAGGGCTGTTCCGACGGAGGAGGATAACGGCCCCTGAAATCTGAGGGGGGGGCGAACCTCTCTCGTTCAAGTGCAGGTGGTGGAGGTCCTCTTCGATAGTCATCATAGTCACGTACACGAGCACCAGGAGGTGGTCCATATTCCCTGTATTCCCGGGGAGAAGGGGGTCTACGATAGTCTCGCACTCCTCCAACAGGTGCGGGATAATCATACCGACTATCTCGGGGAGCTGGTCTTTGAGTGAACTCATCACGAGACGGGGGCAGACCTCGAGAAGGATGTGAGTGGTGTTCCCGCTGTTGTATGCGATCAATTAAGGGAGGCTCATAATGGTGGTGACGCCGGTGCGGACTGCAAGTCGTTAATGAGCACATGGATTGAAAACTTGATGAAACAAACTCACATCCCAGTGTTACTCGGACATTCTCTGGAGCTATGAATGAGCCCATAGAGCAGAAAACATGGACAGGAATTCAAACCTTGCCCAATGTCCTAATTGTCCACATTTGAAACAGGCTCCTGGATCGCCAGCATATTTCGCAGTTCGTCCTCCACCATGGGATAATTCAACACGTATTTTGTTGCCCATGAAATAACCTTCATGATATTTGGCTACGCTTTCCTCAGCCGCTTCTCTACTGTCAAATTCCTGCTCGGTGGCCATGACCAAATGCTCTTAATGTGAATGTCGACACATACCACGAATCCATAACCGACTCTGGATGATATGTCAGTTGATGAAGATAACTGGCGGATGAATACGTACTTCAGCTCAATGTTGACAATATTTCCAATTTTTCCAAAACAACTTTGAAGATCTTCTTGGCGTGTGTGTTCAGGAAGACCACCAATGTAAACTTTGTTCGGCTGCACAGCGGAAAGTAAACACCAGTCGAGACACAAGAAATCAAAAGAAGTTGTCAGGACACAGAGTCTAGAATAGCCTCCCAAAGAACAACAGAAGTTAATGTCTAGGGTAGGGAGAGGTCAAGAATGTATAGCCCAGCATAGGAATGCCAAACCCAGAAAGAGCTCCTAACGAGCAAAGCAAAGGACGGACAGAAATAACCTAAGCACCTTGACCTGCTTTTCGCGGAATGCTTCAGTGTCGCTTACACTGGAACCATGGGGGTAATCTGGATTTTCTGGATCCTGACCAGTGCTGCGGTCGTCGACAGGTAAAGATGCTCCGGTAATGGGTTGACCGTTGCCCCCAGGACCCATGGACTGGTCGTCTTGAGGACCCCAGTTGTCGGATTGTTGCATTGAAGGATCGCCTATGGCGTTTGAAGCAGCCATGGTTGGAAGCAAGAGATGACAAGTCAAAAGTCAAACAAAAACCACACACATACATACAATGTGGTTTTTGAGACTCCGATTGACCACTTCTATGTCTTCAGTAGTAACAGTGCCATATACTACCCTGCTCTCTGCACCCCTCTCTTTGACCTCTGCCGTTGGTGAAACCATATATTATAACATATCCACGATTGTTATTGATCAATTATTAGAGGAGGCCTTTGGGTCGCATCCATCCTCCTTGGGTATCATAGTCATTCGTGACTTACCACCAGAATATGCAGCTTGTCGGGAACGGCTGCTCAAACTCTCCTACAAATTTGCCCATTTAGCTGAGAGTGTTCGTGAAAGTTACTCCGATCCCTTTAGCAAATACAGGTCTGTATATTGCTTTCGATCGTCAGGTCATCATTAATTAATTAATTCTCAGCTTTGGATGGTCCCACGGAAAGGTACAGAGTCCCTCAACTGTCACCATTCGCACTACCTCATTTTCATGGTAGGAGATAATGAATGGAAGGCCAGGTAAACATGTCTTCTCCGTATTCAACGATTAGCTTGAAACATTTCGTCGCAGATACTCTGAAGGGCTCATTCTATGCCAATCCTGTTCAAGGCGATCCTACAGCCTCACCCGAAGAGAGGCATACGTTTCCAGAGTATTATGGGGAAAATATATGTGATTGATTGCTCACAAACTGCTCTGGCGTAGCTTTAAGTCCTGATGAAACTTTTTAGGGCCTAGGAAAGATGAAAAGGGCGTGGAAGATTTTGAGACTGTGTTCAAAGAACTATCTCTGTATGTGTCAATGTAGCATTGAACTATTTAAACTTACATAATTTATCCAGATTTATTTTCAATGTAGGATGCATGGTAGCAGCTGCTTGCCAGCCATTTGGTTTGTCTCCCGGAGTCGTTTTCCCCGAAATATCAAACTCACGAGCACCTTAGCGTCATCTCATCTGCTGGATTCCAGCACTTCGTTAGAGGACCTGTTGCGCAAGTCGCAAATCACAAAGGGGCGTCTGTTGCATTATTTCCCACGGGACCCGAACAGCGCGTTCTCTACCGAAGACGAGCCCATCGATAACTGGTGTGGCTTCCATTTGGATCACTCTTTCTTGACTGGCCTCTGTCCGGTTAGTAGGTTAAAAATTTCATCACTATTCATTTAGCTGATGCGGCTCAACAAGGCAATGTTTCTGCGACACATCGAAAATGGGGAACCCGAAATCGTTAGTCCTCCTTCTACATCTGGCTTATACATTCGCACCCGCGGTGGGAATGTGGTCAAAGTGTCCATACCCAAGGATTGTGTAGCTTTTCAAACTGGAGAGGCTCTTGAAATAGCTACTAATGGTCATTTACTTGCTACACCCCATTGTGTTGCGGCAGGTGCCCTGGGCCCAGGCACGATATCAAGAGAATCCTTTGCACTGTTCATGCAGCCTAACACTGATCAACACCTTTCCTCCTCCATCACCTTTGGGGCATTCAGTAAAAGGGTTTTCGATGAGCATTATGATATTAGTGCTACTGGAATGTAGCAAATTACAATAATGAAATGAAATGTAATTCTATCTATGTGGTTTTTTCTAACGGTATCTAAGACTGACAAGGCGATCTGCGTGACGGCGACTCTGCGGTAGAATCTGGTGAAATGGGCGGGCTTGAACTGATAAGGCTCGTACGTTTCTTCGTCGTCCGCCTTTCGTTTCTTCGAGATCCAACTGATGACCGTCGACCATCTTGCTCAGAGATAACACTCCAGTCCTCGCTCGGTGCACCCCGAACGGAGCCGCTTGAACTGTAGCCTGATAACGAGCTTGGAGTCATATTGTCGTGATTCCGAATCGTGGAGTCTTCACCATCGACTTCACTAACTTCGAGGTCGTCGACCCCATGACGTTGTTTGATTAATGAGCGAGCATATTCCAAATCTCTGTAGATAGATTCGACAGCGGTAGCAACTCCATCCTCCTGTGTGCATAATGAGTACATACAGCAACAACGATATCTCAAAGATATACTTACCCCTCGAATCTGTTCTCCAATGACCTTAGCACGATCAACCTGTTTATAATCTGTCGTCGCTGCAATCAGCGCCTCCGACAGATTCGAAACCGTCAATTTCCTAACGCTAGCCCCAACACCCAGGGCTTCAACACGATCCGCCCAAAAGAACTGATCACCGAAGAATGGGTGGATTATAGTTGGAATTCCAGCTAAAGGAGGTTGCGTTAATAAGCTAATCCAGAACCTAAGAAAGAAGCGAGATCACCTCTCAGACTAGCACCGGTTGTACCTGCACCTCCATGATGACAAGCTGCATCGATGCGTTGGAACAGCCAGTCATGGGGGATCGAAGATATGGGATAAATCTCTGGTGGAAAAGGCTCCTCTGGCTCATTAACATCACTCGCTTTAGCCTGTAGTCGATCTGACCACCCCTTGGAAAGAATGGCGTGCACTCCACTGCGTATAACCGACTCGACGATACATCGAGTCATCGCCTTGGGATCCTGAACGACAATGCTACCAAAACCAATGTACACCACCTTGACATTTTTCTTGTGTGCATCTCCAATGAATTGGAGAAGTAAAGGTGGGGGTGTCCATTTTGTGGCACTGACGTCAGCATCGTTGAGGAACCAGTAACCTATAGTGATCACTCAATGTTTCAAAATAAATTTGGGAATCTGGAGTGAACAAACCTGTCACCCGAATCCATTCCGGCCAATCCAATGGAGGAGGAACTGCATGAGGGCTGAAATTATACAAGAAAGGAATCTTGTGTGGTTCCATTTTATCAAGACTGGTTGGCCCAAGGTGTAACAGGTCGCGCCGCCAGCGATTTATTTGACCCGCTATTGCACGCCAGAAGACTTGATCAAACATAACATATGACTGCACAAAGAAATTTTAGAGAAACATCCAGGAAACTTGAATAAACCTGACCATGTAGTTATAGCTTCCACCCATCTGCATGTCATCATCAGTACCTTGACAAAATAGGAGCAACAAAATGTCTACTACCTTCCTTTCTGGAACCGCGAAAGCATGAGGATATGCCCTAAACACAAGACCTATTCAGAGAAACATTCGTGCATCAATTGACTAGAAGCCTGCCTTGTTCTAGTCCACGTCATAGTGAATGCACGGAAATATGGGATTGCTAATGCCTCTGCGATGTGGTATCCACCCATAGCACTGGGACTTTCAACTAAAACATCAGTTCCTTGGCATGCCTCCCATGACGTTTTCAGCAAATCGTCAAGCCATCCACGAAACTATCACACTGTCAGCATATTATTTGGTGTATAAGGAGCTAGGGCCAGACCTTTTGCAAGGCTTCCTTGAGGAATGAAACCGTAAACAACCCGTTTTCAACGCAGATGCGTAACAGCTCCGCAGGATCACCACCCACAAACCCAAATTCGATCCCATGCTAAGCAAATATCAACAATAGAGCACTGCATATCAAAGATAATTTGACCTACGGACACAATCCACTCACGAAATTCACCATGAGTAGCAATCCTACATTTGTGACCGTCGGCTATTAACCCTTTGGCCAAAGCTATGTATGGTTGAACATCTCCACGGGATCCAATTGTCAAGAAAGTAAAGTGGAGTGACTTCTTGGGTTTGAAAGTCAGAAAAGTTGACGAAGCGGATGTGAACATGACTGCTGGAAGAGAGTCTGCCATATTGTCTGCTGGTGGTGCAGGGTCGGAATCACTGCTCGTTGAATTTCTTGCTTCAAATTCTCCCAGAATAAGTGCATCTTGTTTTCCCGACGAAGGTATCGATGCTTCGCCTGTGGCCAGACGGATTCGCACATCTTCCATTTGGCGTTCCAGAAGTTGGACAAATGAATCACGTTTATCGTCCGCTCCAAACTCAAAAAATAACTCCTCATGTCCTTTGACTATGATTACTAAACCGTGGTGACCGAATCGCGATGCCTTGGATTTTTCCAGGGCAAGTATATCACGTATGGGTAATGTCATCTGTTAATGATCGTATCTTTTAATTTCACCGAAATGAAATAATGGATGTTACTAACTCGAGTCCGAGCGGCCAGAGGTCCACTCGACTTGAAACAAAAATGATTTGTTGAAATGTATAGCTTGCCGAACACAGGCAGGAGCCTATAGATATACCCCGGGAAATCTGTTCAGGAGTGAATATGTTTTGATCAGTGCAATAAAACCATTGCATAAGACGCACAACCCAGCAACGTTTCTTTCTCGTCATATGCGAACGCAGCGCGAAATTTCTCTGCCGTCTCTTGATCAGGTTTTATATCAGGCGTCTCCAAAATGCTGAAAGCCATCTCTCCGCCACTATTCGGACGACTCATTGGACCAGGCGACGAAGCTGCTGATGAATAAACCTCTTTGACTAGCGTTGAATTGAAAGGTGCCATAGAATCCACTCCTAATGACGGCCCAAACACTCTTCGCGAGCTCTTGAGCCATGAAGGGACACCAACAGCCCAAGAACTATTATCTCTGCTTAAGTAAGAATGATTAGGACTTATTGACGAAGAGGGAATGGACGGTGGGTACGTGTGGTCGGGAGGCGGCAAAGATTGCGTTGAATGCCTCAAAGTCAAATTCGATTCATTGGGCTGTCGGGAGCTCGGAGCATCTGCCATAGGCTTTGGTGAAGTAGTTATCGGAATGAACGAGGTAGAATCAGGTTTGCGCGATACATGAGTATAGTCATCATTTTGCAATTCTGAAGGTAACGTGCTTGTACGATTAGCTGCAAGGGTATCTGCGAAGGGACGAAATATTGACGCCAGCCTGAAGCCTGACGTAGCCTTTGGAGAGGAAGCTTCGGGTAGAGTATGCACGGCACGGTCTGGCATTATGGGCGTGCGAGAAACAGTGGTATCAAGTACTGCTGGGGGAGAAGCGTTCTCGGAAAGGTTACGGGAGGTCCGATAAGTGCGCACAGCATCCCGAATCTGGTCGAGAGCTCCAGGTAAATCATGAAAGTAAGCGAAAAAGTAGGAATCAATAGCGAAGTGGTCCTCCTTGTCTACGACCTTGACCTCAATTGTTTCACTGAAGTCCATTGCAGTCGACCGTTCAACATCAAGGATTGCAGAATATGGGATTGCAATCTGTAAGTCATTTAGAACGAGGGATAATATAACACGGGAGGTATTTACCT
>Ga0193742_1000120_pt1 | contig 53829 bp, 32 predicted proteins | sample L2c1metaG_FD_165511 | JGI IMG/M metagenome (GOLD analysis project Ga0193742, IMG submission 165511) | Soil microbial communities from a riparian zone of the East river system, Colorado, United States - L2c1 | ecosystem: Environmental > Terrestrial > Soil > Riparian zone | place: USA: East River... | reverse complement strand
ATAATCTAGGATTCTTAGTGAACTTAATTTTATATAATCCTAGGAGTGAACAGTGAACTTATTTTTTCTTTTTAATTTCTTATTTATTATATATTGTATACATGTAAAAGTAGTTTAGTTTAACATATGTTTTCTATTATTAAAATAATAAATATTAATAGTAAATATTTATAATAAGTTAAATTCTTAATACAAAAAGTTTATTAACAAAGCCTATGATTTAATGGTAGAATAATTTCTTGATAAGGAATTTGTAGGAGTTCAAATCTTCTTGGGCTTATTAAATTTTATAAGTTCCAGTACAATTACAATTAATCTGCACAATTAATCTGCAACTACAATACAAAAACAATTATAATTATAATTATAAATAAAAATACAAATACAAGTACAAATAATATTTTAATCTGTTAATCGATTAATATTTTAATCTGTTAATCTGTTAATATTTTAATATTTTAATCTGTTAATCTGTTAATCTGTTAATCTGTTAATATGTTAATATGTTAATATGTTAAGTTTTGGTAAATTTTTATCTAGTTATTTATTTATTTATTTATTTAGTTATTTATTTAATTATTTACTTTAATTATTTAATTAACTTAAAAAATCGTTTTTTAATTGTTCCAAGAATTATTATAATTATACTGTTAAATATTATATATTATAATTACATTAATTACTATTAATTTAGAAAACTCTTAAATAGAACTTTTTTTTTTAATAGTAAAGTAAAGTAAAAGTAAGGTAAAAGTAAAGTCCTAATACTTTAATAATATAAAATATCAGTATATTTGTACTGTAAATTGTTAATTTATACCTTTTTTATAGATTAATAATTATGATAAATTTATTATCTATATCTATATCTATATTTATATCTATATCTATATCTATATCTATATATAGTTTATAAAAGTTCAATATAAATATAAACAAAAGAATAATTCATTAATTAAAAAACCTTTTTTGATATTTTATCAAAGTCTAGTAAAATTATAATCTAGCTTATTATATTTCAATTATCTATATATTTAAATTATATATATATATATATTCTTATTAAACATTATACTTCAATATGTATATTTTTTATAATTATAATTAATATAAATATAACTAATATAACATTAAAAGTCCAAGTTTAAAATTAAAGTTAAAGTTAAAGTTAAAATTAAAATTAAAGTTAAAACAAAAATACTTTAATCCTACTATCATAATATACTAATATACAACTCTTCTTTTTCAAATTAAAATTAAAATTTAAAATAAAATTAAAATTATTCACAATAACAAATAATTTATGTTAAGTTATAGTTTAGATTTTATAGTATATTCTATATATAATTATTAAGTAGACACATTTTATATTTATATTTATATTTATATTTATATTTATATTTATAGTTATATTTATAGTTATATTTATAGTAATATTAATATTATCTACAAAAGAAAGATGTAAAAAAACTAATAAAAAAGGTTATAAGTTATATTAGTAATTTAACGTTTTATAATAAGATATATAATATACAATATAAGATCTAAGATATAAGATCTACAATATTAGATATCAGATATAAGTTCTAAGATATAAGATCTAAGATAATCAAATATAAGTTCTAAGATATAAGATCTAAGATATAAGTTCTAATAAATTATATATCAGTTATAAAAAAATAATATAATATATATTCTTTATAAGATTAAGATCTAAATTAAAATATCTAATATTAGCTAAATATCTAAAATGAATATATTTAAAATATGCATATAATAAAAAATTAATAACAGTAAAACAATTGAGTTTTTAAAGTTAAATGAGGATTTTAAAATCAAATTCTTTATTAAGACTTTATAATTCTTATGTTGTTGATTCCCCTCAACCAGCTAATATTTCTTATATGTGAAATTTTGGTTCTTTATTAGCACTTTGTTTAATAATTCAAATACTGAGCGGAGTATTCTTAGCAATGCATTATTCTCCTAATGTTGATTTAGCTTTTAATAGTGTAGAACATATCATGAGATCAGTAAATAATGGTTGAGTTATAAGATATACACATGCTAATGTAGCATCTTTTTTCTTTATTTGTGTTTATGCTCATGTTGCTAGAGGTATATACTATGGATCATTTAAATCTCCAAGAGTATTAGTATGAAGTATCGGTTGTATTATACTTATTTTAATGATGGCAATTGGATTTCTTGGTTACGTATTACCATATGGTCAAATGAGTTTCTGAGGTGCCACAGTTATTACTAATTTATTAAGTGCTATTCCAGTTTTTGGACAAGATATAGTAGAATTGATCTGAACCTTAAAATTATGTAGTACATAACCATTGGACAATTAAAAAAATTACCTTTATGCTTAAACACCTTAATTATATATTAGTACTTACTAATTATCAAGTTACCATTTCTTCCTTAATTAATATAAATATAAATATAATTATAAATATAAATATAAATATAAATATAATAATAAATATAAATATAAATATAAATATAAATATAAAAAAGGGAAGATAATCCTGCCCTAAACCCGGCCTAGGTATTTCCAATTTGGAGCCGAGGACAGAAATTGACATCTAGCAAGTAAAAATCTTTATGTATCAGGTAATAAGCAGTAGAACTTAAACTATTCAACGATTTTAAGGTAAACTAATTTAATTAGAAGATAAAATCTATATTTTTCTTTCGCGAATGCTTTGCATTAGTTCCCTTTTGTCTAAAGTTATTTGATAAAGCTTTTTTTTTCTAAAGACTGCTCCAGATTCTGCAAAAAAACTTCAATTTTCAATTTGGAGCCAAGGTTAATAGTGCTAGTTGAAAACGCTCTCTACCTAGTTTAGCATCGTTTTTATTAGTTCCATTCTATGGACTATGGACCGTCTGACCTAAAAACAAAATACGGAGTCCAAGGACCAAGGAGAGTAGTTTCTATTTATTTAACGTTAACCTAAGGGATTTTCTAAGTTCTAAGAAAGATTTAACATGGAGGTGGTTTTTCTGTTTCAAATGCCACACTAAATAGATTCTTTTCTTTACATTTCTTATTACCCTTTTTATTAGCTGCATTAGCATTAGCCCATCTTATTGCTCTACATATGCATGGAAGTAATAATCCTAATGGTATAGGAGCCAATGGAGATAGATATCCTATGCATCCTTATTTTACATTTAAAGATTTAGTAACAATATTTTTCTTTTTACTTTCTTTATCTGTTATTGTATTTTATTATCCAAATTTATTAGGTCATTCTGATAATTATATTCCGGCTAATCCTATGAGTACACCTGCATCAATTGTACCTGAATGGTATTTTTAATTTTAATTTTAATTTATATTATTTATTTTTATATTTATATTTATATTTATATTTATATTTATATTTATATTTATTTAGATGCCATTTAAAAATTATGCTCTAAGCTGAAAAGTTTATTTAAATTATTGTAAACTACTTAATTATAATTATAAGTTCTAATGTCTACAATACTTAATTATCAGCTACACTAAATACTAAATAATAGTGTTCAGAGGCTACAACATAAAACGTTATACGTAAAGATATAGTCCAAAAATCAATTTATTCTTATAAATATTTAATATTTATTATTATTATTATTATTATTATTATTATTATTATTTTTATTATTATTATTATTATTATTATTATTATATTCTCAAGTAAACTTTTGTTTATATAGTATTATTATTATAATTATTTGCACAAATTATCAATTAAAGATTAAAAAAAGGAAGTTTTTTCTAACAGATAATCCTAACACAATAATCAGAATTTATAATCCTAACACAAGATGATATAAAACTAATATAATCGTTTAAAATGTTATGCTTATGCTTATGCTTATGCTTATGAAATGTCAGTAACAAATTTAAATTTCAATTTAGACAAATAACGTTTCGATCTATTACAGTTATAAATAAAAATAAAAGTTACAAATTAGGTATTAAATAATTAAATAATTAAAAAATTAAATAATTAAATAATTAAATAATTAAATAATAAAATAATAACAGAATTAAATAATTAAATAATTAAAGAATAACAGAATAAATTTCTTTTTGATTTATTACCATTTTATGCAATTTTAAGATCAATCCCTAACAAATTAATTGGTGTGATTGCTATGTTTGGTAGTTTACTGATATTATTAATTTTACCTTTGGTAGATCTTTCTAGAGTAAGAGGAAATCAATTTAGACCAATAATGAAAATAGCTTTCTGATTTTTTGTTGTAAACTTCTTCATTTTATTCTGAATTGGACAAGAACACCCAGAATCACCTTACATAGAAATAGGTCAAATATCAACAGCTTTTTATTTTGTTTGGTTCCTATTTTTAGTTCCTGTTATCGGTTTATCAGAAAATTCATTAATGGATGCAGCAACAGAATAATATATATCTAACAATTATCAATTATCAATTTTCAATTATAAATTATCAATTATAAATTATCAATTATCAATTATAAATTATCAATTATAAATTATCAATTATCAATTATCAATTATAATACCTTTTTTTTTATACATAATAACCCCTATCTCATTCTTTAATTCTCTAATTCTAGAATTCTCTAATTATTTAATTCTCTAATTCTCTTTACAAAACTGAGTTATAATATTATTATATTATTATATTAACCTTAATAGTTTGACTAGGTGATTAGGTCCATAGGACTGTTTTTTAAATTGTTGTTATTGTTTTATTTTTATAACTTTATAACTTTATATTTAAAATTTAAGATTTAAGAATTAACATTTTAGATTTAAGATTTAAGAAAAAAGAAATAATCAGCTATTAAAAACCTTTTAAAAGAAGATATTAATGAATTAAATTATTTTAATTATAATTATAATTAGCCTCGGTTGCTTAGTGGTCAAAGCGCTAATCTGAAGAATTAGAGATGGGAGTTCAATTCTCTCTCAAGGCAATGTATAAAATGATTTTCTTTTTAACATTTTATTTCTGAATACTGAATACTGAATACTGAATACTGAATACTTAATACTGAATACTGAATACTTAATATTATTTTTATTATTATTCTTACTATTACTATTACTATTACTATTACTATAAATATTACTATTACTATTACTATAACTATTATTGTTATTGTTATTGTTATTGTTACTGTTACTGTTACTTTCTCAAATTATTTTAAAGTTAAACCTTTTTTAAATAACTATAAAATATAATAAGTGGATAATCAAATATTTATTTTAATAATTGTAAATATATTTTTGAATAAGGATTAAGTAAGATAATAACATAATTTTTACAAATGATTTGTTAAATTAAAACATAGTATAATAGTTTTTTATTAATTTAAATTTAAATAAGAGAGAGCCGAAATAGTTTAATTGGTTAAAATCAATTCCTTGTAAGATTTAGATAGAGGATCGTTCCCTCTTTTCGGCAAATAACAAAACAGAATATATTTATTATAAATTCTAAATTCTAAATTCTAAATTCTAAATTCTAAATTATAAATTCTAATTTCTAAATTCTAAATTCTAAATTCTAATAACAATATCAAATATAAAATAAATTATTTATTCATGTTCATTTTTATTTTTATTATTCTTTTTATTCTTTTTATTATTGTGAACTGATTTTGTGAACTGATTTTGTGAACTGATTTTTATCACGCGATTCTTTATTCTTTCGCTAACAATTATATTATTTTTAATAATTTTAATACTAACACAAACACAAATACAAACACAAACACACATTTTACAGAAATAGAAATAGAAATAGAAATAGTTTTTTTATAATAATAATCAAATATCTTACAACAGCTCTTAAAAATTAAAAATAAAATTCCCAAATAGAAGTAATATAGAAGTAATATCGTAAATCCGGGTTTGGTGGACTAATCTTAACTGCTTAACTATATTTCTTTAAAAATAAGAATCCAAGTGTACTCATTAGTCTAAACTATTACTGATTGATTAAACTAAAATTTTATTTTCTCCTTACGTAAAGTATTCTTATATTATTTAATTCTTTAATTCTTTAATTCTTTAATTATTTAATTCTGTTATTATTTAATTCTTTAATTCTTTAATTCTTTAATTCTTTAATTCTTTAATTCTTTAATTCTTTAATATAAAAAAAGGATTTACAAATATGTCAAAGTCTATTTAAATTATTAAAAGTTTCTTTTTGTATTTACCATTTGGATTAATTTTAATTTTAATTTTAATTTTAATTTTAAGAAAGAAGTAATATAACAATTTTATTATAAAAATAAAAAAAATAATTAGCTCTTACATTTTCATTTTCTAAATAACAAGAATGAATAACAAGAATGAATAACAAGAATAATAAGCCTAGGATTTTCATTTATATTTTAAACCACTTTAAAAGTAGCTAAATAGTAATAGATAATGTATTTGATTTGGCAATAATAATAATAATAATATTACTAAAATAAATCACCTTAATTTTAACAACTTTACTTTATATAATGTATATATGTTATAAATCTAAGACTGAAGACTGAAGACTGTAGCATAATTTGGTAATGCATTCTGCTCATAATAGAAGGGTTTTGGGTTCGATTCCCAACGGTCTTAACTATCATTAACAAGTAAAATATATAATCTAAAATAAGCACTTATGTTTTAACATTATTTATATTATTGTTAGTTATATTTATATTTATATTTATATTTATATTTATATTTATATTTATATTCATATAAGATAAATTTCTAAAAAAAACTGTAAATTTAAGCTAATTAGAGTATAACATATTTGTTTCAATATCCAGAGCGATAAGGACAATATTCCTATAAAAATAACGTCCAACATATCTTAAATTATAAAATCTAATATTAAGTTAATATGCCAAGGTTAATCTATTTCTTAGAGGATATTAATATGAAAATGTGACTATTACTAATTAACAGATTCATTACTAATTACGAACTTAATTACTAAGACTTGTAGTTGGAGTTGTAGTTGTAGATTTAAAAGAGATATTTCATTATTTATAAAAAAAAAAATAAAAAAAAAATAATAATAATAATTATAATAATAATAATAATAAAAATAATAATAATAATAATAATTTCAAAGGGCATTTGGTCGAGTCTGGTTTAAGGCGCCTATCTTGAAAATAGGTACTCCAAAAGAGTCGTGAGTTCGAATCTCACAGTGCCTGTATAAAATACTAATTTTTAATAAATTCTAGTTCTAGTTCTAGTTTTAGTTCTAGTTCTAGTTCTAGTGCTAGTTATAGTTATAGTTCTAGATTAAATAAAATCATTTAGATAGTACAGTTTAATATACAATTTTTAAATACTTTTTTTTCTTTTTCTGATTCTGATTCTGATAGTAATAAAAAATATATATATACATAAATTATAAATTATAAATAATAAATAATCAAATTATAAATTATAAAGTGAAGTAATGAGATAGTTAAAATTACTAAATATTAAATTAAATTAATATATTAATAATATTTGTAGTTATATTATTTTTAATTATAAATCCCTATTATGTTCTGGTTTATTTACTTATATTACTAACTAAATATATTTTTCTTCTTAGTTCTTAGTTCTTATTTCTTATTTCTTAGATTATAAGTAGTTCAGTTTAACATATATATATGTATATTTCATTAACCATTAACAAATATTTGTGTAAGTTTAACATATATAATATAATATATTATAATAATAATAATAGTTTAGTTTAATATATATTTAATTCAAATTAACAATTAACAATTAACAATTAACAATTAACAATTAACAATTAAATAAAATGTATTACATAAAATAGTGAATATATAATATAATATGACAATTTAATTTATCTAAATTTATATAACATAACTTAATAAACATACTGGATTAGTATATTAGTATTAGTATATTAGTATCTTAGTATCTGAATATCTTAGTATCTTAGTATATTAATATATTAGTATCTGAGTATCTGAGTATATTAGTATCTGAGTATATTATTATATTATTATATTATTATATTATTATATTATTATATTATTATATTATTATATTAGTATATGAGTATATGAGTATGATAGTTGTACTATAACTATAAATATAACTATAACTATCAGTATAACTATAACTATAACTATAACTATAACTATAACTATTACTATAACTATATTATTGCAAACAAAAGTCTTTTATATTATTATTCTTATTTTTATTCTTATTCTTATTTTTATTCTTCTTATTCTTATTGTTATTCTTATGTTATTCTTATTCTTTAACTATGGTTCCAAGGTTATTTTAGTTAATAAGTTTAATAAATTCTAATTATTAAATTTTTAATATTCATTCTTATTCTAAATATTTTACATTCTTTAATTAAATTTAGGATATTATTCATAAAACAATTATTATCTTAATATCTGAATATCTGAATATCTTAATATCTTAATATCTGAATATCTGAATATCTGAATATCTTAATATCTGAATATCTGAATATCTTAATATCTGAATATCTGAATATCTTAATATCTGAATACTACCTAATTTGTTATTTATCTTGACAAATAATAAATAATAAAATAAATAACACATAAAGAGTAGTTCGTTTATATTTATATTTCTGTTAATGTTTATGATTATGATTATGATAAATAGTATTTCGTTTATGATATATGATAAAGAGTATTTCGTTTATGTTTATGATATATGATAAAGAGTATTTCGTTTATGTTTATGTTTATGTTTATGATTATGATAAAGAGTCAGAAGTAAGAGTAAGAGTAATTCTGTTATGATAAAGGCTTACTATTTAAAATTTAAAAATAAATGTACACTGTAACCAATTTTCACAATAAAATTCAATACTATTTAATAACATCTAAAAAAATATCAGTCTATATTAAAATAATAAAATAAAATCTAATCTTAATCTGAATCTTAATCTGAATCTTAATCTGAATGTTAATCTTATTCTTATTATTATTCTTATTCTTATTCTTAATCTTAATCTTATTATTATTAATCGATTTATTATTGGTTAATTGATTATAATAATTATTGTTTAGAACAATTAAATATTTAAATTTACTTCATATACGTTAGAAATTTAGATTTAATAATTAATTAATATTTATGAATTACTTAATCCACAAAAAGGATTTAAAGAATTTAAAGAATTTAAAGAATTAACAGAATTAACAGAATTAAAAGAATTAATTGTTCACTTTTTATTAGTTATTAATTATTAGTTATTAGTTATTATTTATTAGTTATTAGTTATTAGTCAGTTATTAGAAAATATGAAATTAAACTTGTTTTTTAACTTTAACTTTAATTTTAACTTTAACTTTTACTTTAATTTTAACTTTTACTTTAAATTTTACTTTTTTGTTTACGATTCCGATTAACAGTCGTATACTAAAGTTTCCTAACTAATCTAACCAAATTTCGATCAATTATTGACAATTATTTATAATTATTTATAATTATTGATATAAGTCATATATATTATTTATTAACTAAATTATCTTCAGTAGATCTTAATATTATTTATATATTTTTATAATCTTTTTATAATAATCAATATCAATATCAATATCAATATCAATATCAATATCAATATCAATAAATACATTACTACGACCTTTAAAAAAGTAACAAGGTTAAGAGTAACAAAAATAATCTATATATATATCTATATCTCTATCTATATCTATATCTGTATCTATATCTATATCTATATCTATAAAAAATAACAAGAAAGTTAATAAATTCATTATATTTATATTTATATTTTATATTTATATTTATATTTATATTTATAGTTATATTTATATTTATATTTATAGTTATATTTATATTTAGTTTAGATTATTCTTATTACAATTACAATTATAATTACAATTACAATTACAATTAAAGAAACAGTACTTGTATCTTATATCTTATATCTTATATCTTATATCTTATATCTTATATGTTATATATTATATGTTATATGTTATATGTTATATCTTATATCTGATATCTGATATCTGAAATCTTATATCTTATAAATTATAAATTATAAATTATAAATAAAAACTTACATCTTCTAAATTATTTATTAAGATTGATTATTAACTGATAGCAAATTTATTCGTTTCTAAATTTTAAATAATAGTATAAATTACTGTTTTTTAATATACTTAATTTTTAATTCTTGATATTTTATCTTGACTGTATAAATTTATAAGTATACAGTGTTCATAAATATACTATATCTTATTTAAAATAAATGGATATTTTATCTTATGAATTAATTTAATAAAAAAAAATAAATAATAACAAATAAAAAAAAGTGATAAACAATAATTTGATGTTAAATATTTCAGAATTACTTCTGGGATTAGTAGATGTTTTGACTATTTTATTACCTATACTATTATCTGTTGCATTTATGACAATTATAGAAAGAAAAGCTTTGAGTTCATTTCAAAGACGAAGGGGGCCAAATACAGTAGGATGATATGGAGTTTTACAACCATGATTATAAATATTATAACAATTTAATAATAAAATAAATTCAATTATAACATGAGAGTGGCACATTATGTTCTTTATCCTTTAAACCAATAACCAATAACCAATAACCAATAAACAATAACTAATAAACAATAAACAATAAACAATAACCAATAACCAATAACCAATAACCAATAACTTTAGCGTAGTCTAGCGAATTCTATCTTACTGTTAGTGTAAGTTTAAGTTAAGTTTAAGTTAAGTTTAAGTTTAATTTTAAGTTTAAGTTTAAGTTTAAGTTTAAGTTTTAGTTTAAGTTTAAGAAAACTTTTATATTTATATTTATATTTAATATATTTATATTTATATTTATATTTATATTTATATTTAAATTTAGATTTATAAAGGAAAGGAATAAAAGTGAGAAAATAAGATTATATGCTGGAAAAAAACTATTAATATTAATATTTATATTACCATTTATAAATTAATATTGCAATTGCTTTAAGAAACCTTTAAATTTATATTTTTAAACAAGTAATAAAGTTAAGTTAACACAATTACATTTAACCAGCAGACCTTCACATTTAGGTCTCAAAGATCAGTAAATCTTACGTATATTATTATCATTTTACTTTAATATTTTACTTTAATATTTTACTTTAATATGTACCATTTAACATATTACGTATTTATTTATTATTATTAAAATTCTCCTAGGAGTATAATAAACAAATAATAGCGATTATATGATCTAGTAGTTAGATTAAACATTAAACATTCTGTTATTTAATAATTATAATAATTTTTCCTATTTCTAAATTCTAAACCATTTAATTAATAATAAAACTTTCTAATTTATAATTAATTATTAATGAAAATTAAAATAAAATGGAATATATTAAATGTTAAATTTTAATGTTAATGTTAATGTTAATGTTAATGTTAATGTATGTTAAATGTTAATGTTAATGTATGTTAAATGTTAATGTTAATGTTTATAGAATATGTTAATGTTAATCTTAATGTTAATAAAATTATATATATTATATATTAAATATTAAATATTAAATAAAAAATATTAAATCTTCAACAATATGTAAACTATAATTTATGTTTAATTTGCTAATAGTCGCTGATGCATTAAAATTAATTCTTAAAGAAACAGTAATTCCATCACAAGCGAATAAAGTTTTATTTTATTTAGCACCTGTATCTACTTTAGTATTTAGCTTATTAGGTTGATATTTAAATAACAGTCTGAATCTTTTTAAATTTCACAGTCAAAGTAACAGTCCTGGCCTAATTAAACTCTCACTATATGCTAGAAAATATTCATTTTATTATTCTTATTCTTATTCTTATTCTTATTCTTATTCTTATTCTTTTTAAATTATCTTTAAGTTTAAATTATCGATGCAACTAGCAGGCTAACTTTTAGCCTCAGAGACTATACGTGATTTTGCATTTTATGTTTTTATAATATTTATAAGATATATAAGATTTATAAGACATAGTCCCTACTTACAATTAATGTTTATCAATTTTTAAATAAATTTAATTTCTCTTATGTTTATGCTTATAATTATGCTTTATGCTTTATGCTTTATGTTTATATTTATGCTTATGCTTATGAATTAATTAACTATAAAATAAAATAAATAGTAAAGGTGATTTAACATATCTGATCTAGCATCAGAATCAGAATCATAATACAAAATTTTTAGCTACTGAAATTTTTTAAATAAGCCTAGGATTCTTATTATTATTCTTGTTATTTAATTTAAATTTAATTAGTTAAACTTCATTTTATACCTTCAATGTTATATAAATTAGGATTAGATTATTAATTATATTATAACCTCAAATATTTATTTTTATTTTAGATTTTAGATTTTAAATTTATATCTTAGATTTTAGATTTTAGATTTTAGATTTTAGATAAAATATTAGAAAATTGATAAGAAATTAAAACAGTCGTAAGTCGTTGTGGGGTATTATACCTTTTGGTCAAGGTTTAGCTATTACAGATTTTTCAATGGGAATTTTATATACTGTAGCATTATCATCTTTAGGTGTTTATGGAATATTATTTGCAGGTTGATCTTCAAATTCTAAATATTCTTTATTAGGTTCTTTAAGATCTAGTGCTGCTATGATTAGTTATGAATTAATTTTAAGTGCAGCAATTCTAATAATTATTTTATTAACTGGAACATTTAATTTTACATTAATAATAGAAAGTCAACAATCTATATGATTTATAATACCATTATTACCGGTATTTATATTTTTTTTTATTTCTATTTTAGCTGAAACATCTAGAACACCTTTTGATCTTCAAGAAGCTGAATCAGAATTAGTATCAGGATTTATGACTGAACATAGTGCTGTACCTTTTGTATTTTTCTTCTTAGGTGAATATAGTTCAATTGTATTATTTAGTTGTATTTCTGCAATATTATTCTTAGGTGGTTATAATATGCCTGAATTATTTGTTAATAATAGTTTTTTAAATATTCAATCAATAATTTTAGGACTAAAAACTTGTATATTCTGTTTTTTATTTGTATTATTTAGAGCTACTTTACCAAGATTAAGATGAGATCAACTTATGGATTTATGTTGATTATATTTATTGCCAGTCGCAGTAGCTTTCATTATTTTAGTTCCAAGTATTTTAGTAGCATTTGATATAGCACCTTATTAATTTTTATTTTAACACATTAACGCTGTTAATTGATCCTTTTAAAAAAAGATAAGAATAAGAATCAGAATCAGAATCAGAATCAGAATATGATTTTTAAACTGAATATTACTAATTACTATTACTATGACTATTACTATTACTATTAATATTACTATTAATATGAATATTACTCTCTAAATAGCAAGCATAAGAATGAATAACAAGAATAATAACAAGAATAATAACAAGAATAATAACAAGAATGAATAACAAGAATCCTAGGATTATGAATGTTACTATTTAAAAAACAATAGCAAGCATAAGAATCCTAAGAGACTATTTCTCTAAGTCTAAGACTTAATCTAACTCTAACTAATTTACAATACAAAAGGTTTCTTAAATTAAAAAAAAAGAAGCTCCAATTTGAAGCTTAAACTTATTTAATTACTCCAAGGAAGTGTTATATGCAACAACATAAAAAACAAATAAAATTAAAAAAAACAAAAATAAATATAAATCTAAATATAAATCTAAATATAAAATATAAATCTAAAATATAAATCTAAAATATAAATCTAAAATATAAATCTAAATCTAAAATAAATAAATCTCTCCAAAAACAATAGCAATAATAAGAGTCCTATGATTATTATTATTAACTCTTATTATTTAATCTAAGAATCTAAGCAAGAATCCTATGCTTAACCTTAACCTTAACAATTCTAAATTTCTATTACAATTTCAGCTAAGCTCTATGCTTAAAGAAATAAATTAAATTAAATTAAATTAAATTAAATTAAGTTAAATTCAATTAAATAAAAAAAAATTATTCAAATATAACTATTAAGTTTTAATTATATTATTATTATTTACATAATATTTACTTTTTATCTATTATCTATAATCTATTATCTATAATTAGAATAAGAATTAAATTAATTATACTAAATAAATTATAATTTTTTATATACATATCACTTCTCTTAACTTTATCTTTATCCTTATACTTATCCTTATCTTTATCATTATACTTATCCTAATCTTTATGCTTATCTTTATCTTTATCTTTATCTTTATCTTTATCTTTATCTTTTATATTTATCTTTATCTTAATCTTAATCTTAATCTAAATCTGAATCTTAATATTTATGCTTATCTTTATCCTTAATTTCTTAATTTATTAATTTCTTAATTTATTAATTTATTAATTTATGAATTTATTAATTTATTAATTTATTAATTTTCCATTATTATTTTTAACAGTTCCAACTTACAACATACAACAATAAACGAAAAAAAAAGATTTCTTAAAATCTATATGTATATTAGTTTAAATTTATAATTAACGGTGATTCAGTCCTTTATCTTCTTTAAATTAATTACTATCTAAATATATAAATCTATAAATATATAAATATATAAATATAAAAATATATAAATATATCCAAAATCCTCCCACAAGATAAGTGTAGTTTAGTGTAGTTTTCTTATTCTGATAACTGATAACTGATAACTGATAACTGATAACTGATAACTGATAACTTAAAACTTAAAACTGATAACTGATAACTGATAACTGATAACTGATAATTGATAATAGATAAAAGATAATTGATAAAAGATCATTGATAATTGATAACAGATAACAAAAAGGTTTATATAGTATAAAAATAAAATAAGGAAATAAAAAGGATATAAGTATTATTAGCAATAATAAAAATATTAAGCTTAGATATAACAAAAATAGAATAAGAAATATTACAAAAATAAAATACAAAACAAAGATAAACTATGTTGATATTATTACTCCTTGTTCCTATTTTAGGTTGTTGTTTATTAATACCGATTAATGAAGAATCTTCTGAAAATAAAATAAAAATAAAAAATATAGGAATAAGCACGTCTCTAATAAATTTTATACTTTCAATTTATTTATGATTAAATTTTGATTCTAGTTCTACTCATTATCAATTTGTTTATGAATTTAATAACTTAAGTTTTTTAGATTTTAATATTGGAGTTGATGGTATATCCTTATATTTTGTTTTATTAACAACATTTATAACTCCTGTAGCTCTATTATCTAATTATACAAATATAGATAAGAATATAAAATATTATTTAATATCTTTTTTATTATTAGAAACATTACAAATATTTACTTTTGTTTCATTAGATTTATTATTATTTTATATATTTTTTGAAAGTGTTTTACCTATTTTATTTATTATAATAATTATTTATGGATCAGGTAAAGATAAAACGAGATCTGCTTTATTATTATTTTTATATACTTTATTTGGAAGTTTACCAATGTTATTATCAATATTAAGTATTCAAAGTATAATAGGATCTACTGATTATTTATTATTAAGTTTAGTAGATATCAATTTAGAATCACAAAAATTACTGTGATTAGGATTTTTTATAGCTTTTGCAATTAAAACACCACTATGACCATTATCTATATGATTACCTAAAGCACATGCAGATTCACCTCTTGCTGGTTCTATAATCTTAGCAGGAACAATACTTAAATTAGCTTCTTATGGGATGTTAAGAATTTTATTAACTTATTTACCAGATGCTTCTAATTATTTTTCACCTATGGTACAAATGATAGCAGTTACAAGTTTGATATATGCTAGCTTATCTACTATTTTACAACAAGATACTAAAAAATTAATTGCTTATTCATCAATTACACATATGGCTATCGTTGTATTAGGTATATTCTCTAATAATATCATAGGTATTGAAGGTGCTATATTATTATCTATAGCCCATGGATTTGTTAGTCCAGCACTATTTATATGTGTAGGAGGTATTATATATGATAGAACGGGTACAAGACTTATTAAACAACTTAAAGGTTTAGTACTATATATGCCTATGTTTACTATATTATTTTTTATTTTTAGTTTAGCAAATATGGCGACACCATTAACATTGAATTTCTTAGGTGAACAAATGAGTTTAATTGGAATTTGAGCAATAAATCCTATAATCTCTATCCTTGGAGGTACAGGAATTGTTTTAAGTGCTTGCTATACAATATTTTTATATAATAGAATTTCTTATGGTGCTTATTCTCCTCATTTAAAACCATTAACAGATATTTCAAGAATAGAATTTATAAGTTTAATTACTTTATTAATACCTACTTTACTATTTGGTATATATCCCAATTTAATATTAGATACATTACATGCTTCTGTAACACAATTATTATATACAATCAGTTTAACCCCCATACAATTTAGTCCAGATTCGGATTTTATAAATTTATTAACTATCTTTATGCCAATTTTAGTTCCTAAGACTAAGATTAAATATAAATATATAATACAACAAAATACATCAATTACAAAATCTAATTCTAAAAATAATCAATATAATAATAAGCTTAAAACTTCGACGGGTTATTTGAAGCCTGTAAAACCTAATACAGCAATTGTAGCTTGAGGATTAAATTTAAGTTTAACAATAGGTTATCCTTTCTTTAATAATATTGTAAGAAATATGATTAAATTACCTTATTATCAATTTTCTGTAATGATTGGTATATTATTAGCAGATGCGAAATTACAAATATCAGGTAAAAATTTAATAGATTTTACAAGTTCAAAGAGAAATGCATTATTAACTTTTTCTCAATCTTATAAAAAATTTGAGTATTTTATGTTTATATTTAATAGCTTATCACATTATTGTTCAAGATTTCCTATTTTTGAAAAAAATAAATTCTTTAAAACTAATTATAACAGTTTTGAGTCTTTAAGATTTAATACAAGAACTTTACCTTGTTTAACAGAATTATATAAATTATTTTATGTTACTTCTAGTTTTAATCCTACAGGAATGAAAGGAGTTCCAACTAATATATTTCATTTACTTACTCCTGTTGCATTAGCCCATTGAATCATGGGAGCAGGTTTAAGAAGAGGTAATGGTTTAATTTTATGTACTGATGATTTTTCTATTCAAGATGTTGTATTATTAATTAATATTTTAATTATTAGATATAATTTAAAATGTACTATTCATAAATATAGACCAGGTAAATACAGAATTTATATATCAAGTAAATCTATGACTAACTTAGTTTCTATTGTTAAACCCCACATGATGCCTAGTACTAGTATGTTAAATAAACTGAATATAAAGAATTAAACTTATACTTTTTATACTTTAACTTTAAATAAATTTATTTTTATGTTTATTTTTATTTTTATTTTTATTTTTATTTTTATTTTTATTTTTATATACAATCAATTTAACAATAACCCCTATATTACTAGTTTATATTATAATTATTACTAGTTTATATTATAATTATTACTAGTTTATATTATTTTTATATACAATCAATTTAACAATAACAATAACAATAACAAGAACAAGAACAAGAACAAGAACAAGAACAAGAACAAGAACAAAAACAAGCAAAAAAACAATAACAATAACAATAACCCCTATCTTAATAGTTTATATAATAATTATAAGTATTTTATATTTAGATTATAATAACTTGTTAGTTTATTTTTAATTTTAATTGTTAATTTTTAATTGTTAATTTTAATTTTAATTGTTAATTGTTAATTTTAATTTTAATGTACAATCAATTTAACAATAACCCCTATCTTAATAGTTTATATTATAATAACTTGTTAGTTTATTTTTAATTGTTAATTTTGTAATTTTTTAAGAACAAGAATGAATTTTGAATAAGCCTAGGAATTTTTAATTTTTAATTTTGAATTTTTAATTTTTAATTTTAGTTTATAATATATTAATTTTAATTTTAATCTAATCTAATGATCAACATAAAAAAAGAAAACTAAGAATCCATTAATAGTAGAAATAAAGAATACTTTTAAACTAAATCTATATCTATATCTATATCTCTATCTATATCTCTATCTCTATCTCTATCTATATCTATATCTATATTTAACCTATATTTAAGTATAGGATAGCTTTAAATTTTAAATTTATATTTATTTTTATATTTATATTTATATTTATATTTATATTTATATTTATTTATTTTTAATAATATCTAATATTTTATATATAATATTTAATATATAGATTTTATAAACTAAAACTATAAATATTAGTTGTATGTATTGTATTTAGTATTTAGTATTTAGTATTGAGTATTTAGTATTTAGTACTTAGTTGTTAGTATTTAGTATTTACTACTTAGTATTTAGTTTTTAGTATTTAGTACTTAGTATTTAGTATTTTTGTTTTTTATTATTATAATGAATTATATTGTTTATACTTAATATAAAGTGTTATTCCTGATTACTTATTAATTATTAATTATTAATTATTACTTATTACTTATTACTTATTAATTATTACTTATTACTTATTACTTATTAATTATTATTTATTACTTATTACTTAAAAAGTATTACTTATTACTTATTAATTATTATTTATTACTTATTACTTATTACTTATTAGTTATTATAAATAAGTGTGCAAACCTACAAGATTATATATAAAAAATACAAATTTTAAAAATAAAGAATTTTAATGATGGTATGTTATTATCTATTATCTATTATCTATTAGCTATTAGCTATTATCTATTAGCTATACAATATTACAATTACAATTACAATTACAATTACAATTACAATTACAATTACAATATAACAGAAAAGTATTATTTAAATCTCCTGGATTCTTGTTTTTGTTTTTTTGAGAAACTTACAACTTACAACTTAAAACTTACAACTTACAAACTTAAACTTAATCTTAATCTTAATCTTAAAATTAAAAGTGAGTAATAAATCTCTTTAGATAATTCTACTGATTTAAAGTATTAATCGCTTTACTAATCTTATCTTAAATTAATAATAGTAGTACAAATAAAAGCACACAGACTCCTATACCTTATAAAAAAAAAATGAATATATTAAACATTCTTTACATTTTAGACATGATGTGATATTTTTATCCGTTAGTATTATTGTTTCATCTGATATCTATTTATTTATTTAAAGTGCTAACAAAGTTAATAATCAGAATAAAATTATTAAATAATCCTGGTTTAAAATTTTCTTCTACACCTTGGGAACGAGTACCTAATATATTTTTTAATTTTATTGAGAATGAAAATAAATTTACTATCTTATTTTGATTAAGATTTATATCATTTGTTCTAGGATTAATAGGGTTTATTATTATAATGATCAATTATGAATATGTAATCCCAGATCACATTTTGATTTTAGCTCGAATATCTGCACTTAGCTATTATTTCTTATTTATAGGTATTACATATAGAAAGATGGAATATTTAAGAAAAGAATATTCTTTACTAGTGAAGTGATGATGACGATGATGATAATATAATATAATATAATATAATATAATATAATATTATATCATATAATATAATATATAATATAATATAATATAATATATATATAACCCCTTCATATTACTCTTACTGTTACTTTGACTTTGACTTTGACTTTGACTTTGACTTTGACTTTGACTTTGAGTGTACATTGAAGTTTTGTTGATATCTCTATAACCCTTCCACATTACTGCCAATTAACTAAATCGCACATTGAATTGGATTTCTCTATAACCCCTGCACATTTAAATTTAAATGGCCCCGATTTTTACGCTTATTACGCTTATTACGCTTATGACGCTTATTAGATCAAAGAACCAAAAAGAAGTTTTCCAAGAAAGCAAAATAAACAATAACAAGAACAAGAACAAGAACAAGAACAAGAACAATAAAGAAAAAAAAACAAGAACAAGAACAAGAACAATAAGTCAATTGAAGCAATAAAATAGGTATAAAAACAAACGGATTCGGATTCGGATTCGGATTAAGATTTTAATTATTATTATTATTATTATTTTCTGCCTTGATTATTATTTTTATAATTTCTTTTTAAATAACAGAAGTTAGAATAATCATAAGAATAAATAACAATAATTAGAGTAACATTAATAACAAGAATGAATAACCCTAGGACTCTTATTACTCACTCTTATTACTCACTCTTATTACTCACTCTGATTATTAACTCTGATTATTATTCTTAGTTTTCTAAATTGCTTTATCTTTCTATTTATAAATTGCTTTCTAAATTGCTTTCTAAATTGCTTTCTAAATAACCAACGGTTTCTAAACAAAAATTAATTTAAGATTAAGAATAAGAACACTTTTGGAAATCTTTTTTGTGAATTAACACTGGTATTCCAGGATTATTATTATTAAAGTAATATTATAGTTTAATTTAATCATATGATAATAAATAAATAGATAAATTAAATAATTAAAAGCAGTATTGCTAATTTCATAAACTAATCAAGTAATAAATAAACCTTCAAAATACTTATATGAAAATTAAAATTCTCCTAGGAAATTAAAATTCAAATTAAAATTAAAGAGCGTAGTATAATTGGTTAGTATAAGGATCTCCAAAATCTTCAGTAGGTGTTCGAGTCACCTCGCTCTTGCTATGATATTTTTTATTTTAATAATAATCATAATCCTAGTATATCAAGATTTTTTTATTTTAATGCTATTATTTTGTTTATTTTTATTCTTATTCTTATTCTTATTCTTATTCTTATTCTTATTCTTATTCTTATTATTATTGTTATTCTAAACCTCTTTTTATTCTTATTCCTTATTCTTATTGTTATTGTTATTGCAAGAATCCCTTGATTGTTATTATTATTATAATTGTTATTGCTATTGCTATTCTTAACACTTAACAGAGAAAAATAATCATAATCCTAACAGATAAATATTGCTATTCTTAACCTAACAGATAAATATTCATATTGAAAAAACATATTACATAAATAGTTTATATAATCTAATTTTGTAATAATATTCAATTAAATTAAATATATATATAAATCTTATAATTATTTATATTTATATTTAGACAAGTTTAATATATGAATAGATGTCTCTTTAGTCTTTAGAGGGCCCTTAGCTTAAATGGTAGAGTACCTAATTGTCAATTAGGGTGGTCCCAGTTCGAATCTGGCAGGGCTCGATAATTACTTATTAATTTTAATTTTAATTTTAATTTTAATTGTTATTTGTTAATTATTAATTGTTAATTGTTAATTGTTAATTCTTTCCTAGGACTCTGACTCTTATTATTAATTGTTAATTTTAATTCAATTTAAACTAAATTATCAAGTACAGTTTTAAAATATACATTTAATATTTTTATCTTATTTATATTTAATATTTTATATTTATATTTTTATATTTATATTTATAATTATATTTATATTGTTTTTATATTAATATTTATAGTTATAGTTATAGTTATAGTTATAGTTATATTTATATTTATATTTAATATTTTAATATTTATATTTATAATTTATTAAAGGTATTTAAAGGTAAGATGAAAATTAATTATTATTATTAGTATTATTATTATTATTATTATGATTCTAAAACTAAAAATGCTGTTAAATTCTTAATCTAAAAATAAAAATAAAAATCATTTTAAAAGAGGTTAATTGATTTATGATAATTTATATCAACAGTTTAATTAGTTAAAGTAAAAGCAAAATCAAATTTCTATATTTAATAAATATCTCATTTTAAAGCGAGATAGTGTAACGGCGGCACAATAGTCTCATGAACTGTTAGTTGTGGTTCAATTCCCCAACTCGCTAATATTTAAATAAATAAATAAATAAATAAATAGTATAAATAAATAAATAAATAGTATAAATAAATAAATAAATATATAAATAAATAAATAAATAAATAAATAAATAAATAAATAAATAAATAAATATAAATATATATAAGTATTACAAAAGGGAGTTAGTTAATGGTATAATAACAATAGTTAATTAAGTAATTATAAAAGATAACTTAATTTAATTGATAATATAAAGGTTCGAATCCTTTACTCTCTAAGATTTTATTAAACAATAATAATAAACAAATAATAATATAATAATATTAAGAATACTAAAAATAAATAATTAATATAATATAATATAAAATAATATAATATAATAATAATATAATATAATATAATATAATATAATATAAATTATTCAAATCATATTTTTATAGTTTACTATATAATAAAATAATAAAAGAATTGCAAACCAAATTAAAAGATTAATCTTAGGATGCCTTTGATAGCGTTATACATATAATCAATATTTAATTCTACAAATCTAATTTAAATTAAAATAAAAATAAATTAAATAGTTATAAATATTTTATATTAAAAATAAGGCTAAAGAGTAATAATTTATAATTTATGATTTATTATTGATTATTTATTATTACCAGGTGTTTTTCTCTATTTCTTAATAATAGATATCAAAAGATATTAAATTAAATTCAATTAAATTCAATTCAATTTATACATATACATATCTTACCTTACCTACTGTGGTTATATAACATCACTTAATAGTTAATAGTATATAGTATTAATAACCAAATATATATAAATATAAATATAAATATAAAAATAAAAATATATTTGTCTTTACTTTCAATTATATCTGTCTTTACTTTAAAAAGTTCTTTCAACTTTAAACTTTAAATTTAAAACTTTTAACTTTTAACTTTCAATTGAAATGCTACAACTAATTTAAAACTAATTTAAAACTGTAAATTCACATAAACATAAAATATTCCAAAAATACAATACTAATCCAAAAAAACAAAACTAAGTGCTATGTTTAAGGTGTTAAAAATAATAATTATAATTATAATAATAATAAAAATAAAAATAATCATAATTAATAAAAAAACTATTAAGAAAACAACAATAGAGGATCAAGTAAAACTAAGACTGAATATATTTAAAATAAAATAAACAAAAGTAACAATGTTCCAATTATTTTCTATCTTTAATACTATATTTAATGATGCTCCCGAAAATTGACAATTAGGTTTTCAAGATTCTGCTACACCAGGTTTTACAGGTATAACTGATTTACATGATACTATTTTTTTTTATTTAATTATTATTTGTGTTGGTGTATTCTGAATTTTATTTAATATTATCTACGTTTATAGTAGCTCTAGATCATCTTTAATTCATAAATATTTGAACCACGGAACTCTATTAGAATTTATATGAACTTGTTTACCTGCTTTAGTATTAATTGCTATTGCTTTCCCAAGTTTTAGATTACTTTACCTTCTTGATGAAGTTATTAGTCCTACAATTACAATTAAAGTAACTGCTTCACAATGATTTTGGTCATATTCAAATCTATATTGATAGTTGATAGAATACTTATTTTGTTAATTATATTTATTTTTATATTTATTTTTATATTTATATTTATTTTTATATTATATTTATATTTATATTTATATTAATATTTATATTTATTAGTTACCCTTACCCTTAACCAAATACCAAATAAAATATATCTCCGTTAATTTTATACTACTTATTATTCTATATTCTATATGTTAAACAATATATATATATATAATCTATGTTAATTATTAATTATTAATTATTAATATTAAATAATATTTAGCTTTGAATATATTATATAATTATTTAAATTTGTGTATCAACTTAAACTAACAAAATTAGATTTACGGCCCAGCTGATTCGCTGTTATTCTACTATATTCTGGAATGAGTTTTTAAGTAGCACTACTTTTTAAATATTAATATTAATTTTATATTTTATATTTTATATTTTATATTTTATATTTTATAATTTATATTTTATATTTTATATTATATATTTTATCTAAGTAATAATGTGTTTACTATTAAACTAAAATCAGTAGGTTAAAACCTCAGAGACTAAACGTAATTATGATTCTAATACTTATTAATTTTTTTTATAATTTATAATTTATAATTTATAAATATTAAACAAGTAAAGTGCATGATTAATAAAGTTATAGTCCTTTTTATTCATTCTTAATCTTAATACTTAATACTTAATACTTTAAATTTAATACTTAATACTTAATAATTAATAACATTAATAACATTAATAACATTAAGAAAATTAAGAACATTAAGAACATTAAGAACATGAAACTAAGCATATGAATATTCAGATTATATAACAGATAGTGGTGATGCTATTTCTTTTGATTCATATATGATACCTGAATCAGACTTAGAATTAGGACAATTCAGATTATTAGATGTGGATAACAAAATGGTAGTTCCAGTTGATACTCATATTAGATTAATTGTTACAGCTAACGACGTTCTTCACTCATTTGCAGTTCCTTCTCTTGGTATGAAATTAGATTGTACTCCAGGTAGATTAAATCAAGCTTCATTTTTAATAGATAGAACAGGAATATTTTACGGACAATGCTCTGAAATTTGCGGAGTATGACACGGATTTATGCCAATTAACGTAGAAGCTGTTTCTATGCCAGATTATTTAAGTTGGTTAGCAAGTACTGCTGAATAATTTAACCATCTTTCTATCTATATCTATTACTAGTACTATAAATATTTATTTAGTTATAAATCTAAATAATAGATCATATTAATCATTATTTTTAATCATTCCAGACCCAGACAATAATATTAAATATTAAATAATTCATCTTCATCTAATCATCTAATCATCTAATCATCTAATCATCTAATCATATAATCATCTAATCATCTAATAGCGCAGTCCATCCTGAATCATGAATCATTAATCATTAATAATAAACCTAATGGGTTCTAATTGAGAATTTCTAATTTATAATTTATAATTTATAATTTCGAATTTATAATTTTTTAAAGGTCCTAGGACTCTTATTATTAATTTCTAATTTAACCTAAACAATATAATTATATAGTTCTAAAGTGGTTACTGCTTAGGATAAACATTAAATCATTAAATCATTAAATCATTAAATCATTAAATCATTAAATCATTAAATCATTAAATCATTAAATATTAAAAATGAGTATTACATATATACAATTTTATTTTTATTTTAAATACTTAAACCAAACAACACTAAAATGCTTCAAATTTAAAACTCAAACTCAAACTCAAACTAAAACTCAAACTAAAACTCACCTAGGAAACTCAAAATAATACTAATTACTAATTACTAATTAATAATAACTAATAACTTATAAATAATAAATAATAACTAAAAGTAAAACTAATACTAAAACTCTCCCAGGAAAGTAAATTTTTAAATTACTGTTACTGTTATTAAATATTAACAAAAACCCAACTCAAACTAAAAATAAAAATAAAAATAAAACTAAAACTAAAACTCAACTCCAACTAAAACTAATAATTTAGAACTTTTAAATAATAAACTAAAACTAAAACTAAAACTAAAACTAAAACTAAAACTAAAAGTAAAACTAAACTAAAAGTCTCCTAGGAAAGTAGCCCCAGGACTCTTATTATTAAACTAAAAGTTTTATACAACTACGACTAAAACTCCTCTTTTTAGAAAGTTAAATAAAGTCACATAAAGTTTCATAAAGTTTCATAAAGTCACATAAAGTTTCATAAAGTTTCATAAAGTTTCATAAATTTGAATACAGTTTCATAAAGTTTCATAAAGTTGAATACAGTTTCATAAAGTTTAAAGGTGATTTAATTTTATAATTACATCTTTTTAAGTATATCGAATTTATATTTTGATATTCACAAATTTAACATAAAAATAATACCTATTAACCCCCTATACATTTTTTCTTTTTCCTTATTTATATCTTTTATATTATTTCAATTATGATATTTAAAATGTTAAATCTTATATATCTTGTATATTTAATATTTTATATTTTATCTTATATATTTCATATATTATCTATTAATATTATATATTGAATGATTAAAAAAATAAATTGTAGCCCCTATTTAGAATAATAATTATATATTATACAATATTACTAAATATTATTATATTAAAATATCTTTTTATTTATTATTTATTAAAGTTTCTTAAATTGCACTTAACTTAACTGAACTTAATTTAAAAAACCTTGCACTTACAAAAAGCTTCCAATAACAAGAGTCCTAGGATTCTTATTATTATTCTTGTTATTTAGGAAGGTTAATAAATGATATAAAATAAATGTGATTACTTAATCTTAATCTTAATCTTAATCTTAATGTTAATGTTAATTTTAATTTTAATCTTAATCTTAATAAATTTATATAATAAAGTATAATTACTTCCTTCTATATTTCCTTTAGTTTATCTTTTTCAACTTAAAATTCTAAATTCTAAATTCTAAATTATAAATTCTAAATTCTAAATTATAACTTAAAACTTATAACTTATAACTTACAAATTACCAATTACAAAATACTCCTAGAATTATTAAAATACAAATCATAATCATAAAAAACCGCAAGAATAATAATAAGAATCAAAGCGTTTACTTTGTTTTGTTTTACATAAAGCAAGAATAATAATAAAAATCAAAGCGTTTACTGTGTTTTATTTATTTTGTCTTATTTTAATTTAGTTTAATAATAAGAGTCCTGGGATTCTTGCTACTTTAAATAGCAAGCATCCTAGGACTACTTAGAGTTGTAGTTTGTTTTATTTACTTTGTTTTAAGATAAAATATTTAATATTTAATATTTAATTTTTAATTTAATTTGTTTCAATTTAGTCTTAAGTCTTAAGTCTTCAGTCTTCAGTCTTCAGTCTTCATAATACTTTATTTTATTTTATTTTTCTCTTTATTTTTCTCTTTATTTTTCTCTTTATTTTTATGTTTATGTTTATGTTTCTGTTTCTGTTTCTTTTTCTTTTTCTGTTTCTTTTTCTTTTTATGTTTCTGTTTCTTTTTCTTTTTCTGTTATTTTAATTTTTATTATAATTTTAATTTTAATTTTAATTTTATTCCATCTTTCAATTTAGTTAATTTCATATTTAAGATATTTAACATATTTAAGATATTTAAGATATTTAAGATATTTAACATATTTAAGATATTTAACATATTTAAATTTAGTTTGTTTTAATTTTAATTTACAATAATAGGAATAGGAATAGGAATAGGAATAGGAATAAGAATAGTCAAATAAATAGGAATAGAAATAAGAAATATTAATAGTAATAGGAATAGTAATATTAATCTGAATAGGAATAGTAATATTAATCTGAATAGGAATAGTAATATTAATCTTAATATGAATATTAATATGAAATCTGGAATATGATAAAGGATAAATGATAAATGATAAATGATAAATGATAAATGATAAATGATAAATGATAAATGATAAATTATAAATTATAAAGGATAAACAAACAAAGTTTGGTAGTTTAAATATAATAAAAATTCTCCAGAAAACAAGTAATGATCTTTTTAAGTATCTTAATTCTAATAGTGGCAATTGCCCTACCTTCATTAAAAAATGAAATATCTTCTCTATTAATAACTAGAATAACTGCTATAATATTTATCTATTCCGGAGCATTAGCTTTAAATGCTTTATATATTCAGTCAATTGGATCAGGTATAGGTATATATAGTGGATTATTCCATGTGACTATCATCTCTCAATTATTAGATGTCTTTTTATTATTTTTGGCAGCTTTAATCTTAATAGCTTGACCTTTAATAACTGCATCTTATCATAATAAAGTATTAAATTTAAAAACTTTATTAACAGATGGTAACACATCATTATCTCCTGCTTTATTTTCTTTAAATACTTTAGGATTATTAAAAGAAATGGCTTCTTCTTCTTCTTCTAACTTAACTACATTAGCACCTTTAAATAATAATAATAATAATAATAATCATAATAATAAGAACAATTATATAGGTTTATATGTCCCTAGAACCGAATATTGTTTAATAGTATTATTTAGTGGTTTAGGTTCATCTTTATTATTATCTTGTTCAGATTTATTATCTATGTATTTAAGTATTGAATTACAATCATTTGGTCTATATCTCTTAGCTACATTATATAGAGATTATGAATCCGCTACTGCATCAGGTTTAAAATATTTTTTATTAGGAGCATTATCTTCTTGTTTTATTTTATTAGGTGCTGGTTTAATTTATACTTTCACAGGATTAACAAATTTTGAATCTATTTATAGTTTAATTTCTTCATCAGTGCCTTTAGGATTATTATTAACAAATGGTTCATATCCTATAATAAATGGAGTAAGTTTAGGTATAATCTTTATTTTTATTGGATTTTTATTTAAAATAGCAGCAGCGCCTTTACATTCATGATCACCAGATGTATATGATGAAACTCCTACTCAAGTAACTATATGATTAACAATTATTCCCAAAATAGCTATTTTAGTTTTATTATTAGAATTATATAGTGGATTATCTATAAATTCAATAACAGATTTAAATGTTTATGAAAGTCTATTAACCTTAACGCACATAAATCCAAGCTCTCATCTTATTGGAATTGGTTATAATACAAGTTATCTGTTAAAAATGTTATTATTAATCATTTCATTATTTTCTTTAATAATTGGTACAATACTAGGTTTAGCTCAAACAAGAATTAAACGACTATTAGCTTATAGTACAATTTCTCATATAGGATTTATTTTATTAGCCTTAGCCATTAATACTGAACAATCTATAGAAGCATTTATATTTTATATAATTCAATATTCTATAACAAATTTAAATGTCTTTTTAATAATATTAGCTTTAGGTTTCATTTTAAATAAAGCAGGTATAAAAATGTATTCTAATTCTAAAAATATTTACTTTTTTGATTTTGATATAAAATATTTAACAAACTTTAAAGGATTATTTGTATCTAATATGATACTTAGTCTAAGTTTAGTGATTTGTTTTTTCTCTATGGCTGGTATTCCACCATTATTAGGTTTCTTTTCTAAACAATTTGTTTTATTATCAGCTATACAAAATGGTTACGTATTTATGGCTTTTGCCGCTATTTTAACAAGTGTAATAAGTGCATCTTATTATTTAAGAGTAGTTGTCTTATTAGTAAATAGTAGTGATACAAATGCAGCAGGAATTACTATTATTAAAGGTCCCGGTCACAGTATGACAAAAACTAAATTACTTAGTGTATTCAATAGTGAATCAATTTTAACAAATTTCCATAGTTTTTTAATTTCTACTATTACTTTATCAATTGTATTGTTTATTCTTAAACCAACTATATTACTTAACAGTACACAGTTACTATCTTTATCAATGTTTTATAGTTAATGAATATTACTTTATTAGTATTAATTATTTTTGTACCTATTTTAGCCTTAATATTATTAGGTTTAAATACTTTATTAGCACCACATAAAGCTTATGAAGAAAAACTGTCTGCTTATGAAGCTGGTATGCCTGTAATACCTGGCCAAACAAGAGAATCTTTTCAAATCCATTATTGATTAGTAGCTATGCTCTTTTTAGTCTTTGATATTGAACTAGTTCTATTATTACCTATTAGTGTATCATTATATGCTATAAGTACATTCGGTTTTGTTGTAGCTATTATATTTTTTATAATATTAACAATCGGATTTATTTTTGAAATTGGAAATGAAGTAATTAGTCTTAAATCTTCTTCCATTACAAATACAAACAACTCAAATTTAAACTATAACAACAACAACAACAACAACAACAACAACAACAACACAAATGAAAATAACAACAATTTAACCCCTATCCATATAAAAAATTTTATATATATAAATATAAAAACTTTAATACATATAAAAACTTTAATAAATAAGTTTATAAGTTTAGGAAGATCATTAATTAAACAATTACAATTACAAACATTACAATTACAACAACTGAAATTTAATTTGAATTTTAATTTTAATTTTAATTTTAATTTTAATTTTTCTTTCATCTTATCTTTATTGTCTTTATTCTGTTTATTCTTTTTATTTTTATTATTTTGTTTATTATTAATATTGTTCTTATTATCTTTATGACATTTATTAACTTTATTCAGTTTATTAACTTTATTAACTTTATTAACTTTATTAGGTTTATTAACTTTATTAACTTTATTAACAATTAACCTTAAACAAATAACTAAAATATTATTAACTGTTTATAAGTATAAGTTCTCATATATTAGCAATTTTATTCTATTAATTTCTTATCTGAGAATAACAATAATTAAATTAATTTATAATAATAGAAATATAAGACTAATATTAAGATATAGTAATAATAGTAATAATAGTAATAATAGTAATAATAGTAATAATAGTAATAATAGTAATAATAGTAATAATTTAAAAAGTAAATATAATAAAGAATTCTTTAATAATTTATTTATATTCTTTAATGCTTGTCTTAATGGTAATGGTAATGATAATAGTAATGGTAATGGTAATGATAATAGAATTTATCTTTTAGCTGTTATTTTATTTTTATTTTTATTACAAAAAACTCCTGATATTAGTATATCATATTTTATTATTATTTTTATTCTGTTATTTTGATTTATATTTATATTAATATTTAATTTTATGTTATTTATGTCAAGTGATACTTCTACTTCTATTAATTATTTAATTAACATGTATAATAAGTTCCAAGAAGTTATAAATGTTATTAATGTTAAAATTTATAATCTATTTCAATTAAATTATTATAAAAATAAATTTACTTTAAAAATGTTTATGCTTATGCTAAAGCTAATACTTACAAAAATATATCTATATCTCTATATAAATATACAAATACTTATAAATACATATCCAATAACAAATCAATTAAAGTTTTTAGATCCAAATATAATGAATACTAGTATTTTAAATTTAAATATAAATATTTATAAAAAAGATGCTAATACTTTAATAAATCAACCTAAAAAATCAACTAATAATTTATTAAGATTCAAATTACAAAATTCTTTTATTAGAAATAATCCAGTATCGGGCTTAATATCTACAAATTTTCAAGGACTTTTAATTAATCGATTAATTAAGAATAATTTATCTAATTCATATAAATACTCAAACTTAAGAAATTTAAGTAGATCTTTTTCCAAAAACTCTTCGATTATTGTGCGAAATAATAGTCCTCTTATTTTAAATAATGTAAAAAATGTAAATAATATAAATAATGAAAATAATGAAAATAATGGTCTACAATTGCAACAATCAAATAAAAATTCAGCTAATGTAATAGATAATATAAATACTAAGTATGAATCTTATAAAAAACTATTAAATGAAAAATCTTTAATGTTAAAAAAAAAATTAGAAAGTAGAAAATATATATTAACAAACTTAGATTTAAGAATATTTCAAGTTTTATTTGAAGATAATAAACATATTGTTTTAAGACATGAAGATGTTAACAACGCTTACAAAGTTGAAGTTTCAATTCTAAAACTAAATCCTCAAGTTAGAGGGCCTTATTTAAATTATATATTAACTTTTATTGAATTAAATTTAAATGCTGATAATTTAATTGAAGAAGATATTAAATATAAGGTTAATTGGAGTAAGAAAATAGAATCCGGATTTATAGGAATAGGTTCTCATCCTTTAGAATTATTTCTTGATAACTATCATTCAGATCTGTTAAATTTAAATTTTACAAATAGATTATTATTAATAGAAGATGATTGTATTAAGAATAATAAATTAAATATAGATATAGATATAGATATAGATATTTCCAAATTAACTAATGATTTAATTAGAACTATTACTATTAATAACGATGGTATATTTATAATTAATAAAAAATTAGTGGATATAAACAAAAATTTATTAATTAAAATTAAAAATAATAGCTTTAATGATAACATAGATAACTGTATAAGCTTAACAATTAATTATAATGAAGAAAACAATATTTTAGATAATAAAGTCTATTTAATAAAAATTATTAAAAATAAGTTAAAATTAAATAGTATAATAGATTTAGATAAAAAAGGGAAAATACTAACAGTTAATAATATATTAAAATTTAAAAAATTGAAAATTAAATCCAAAGCTAAACTAGAAATTAACAATTATAATAAAAATAATAATAATAATAATAAACAATCAATACATATAAATATTAAAGAAATTAATAATATTACAAAGTTCTTTGAAGATAATATATTAAATAAATTTCCTCTTGTTTTCTTTTATAAACATATCTATCAAGATTTTGATAATTATATTGAAATTAATAATAATCATATAAAAAATAAATTAGCTGTATTTTTAAGATCTAAAAACAAAGATTTAATATCAACATTCGCTTACTTGTTAACAAAAAATAAAACTGGTAAAAATATTTTTAATGTGTTACATTTTGATCATGTAAGTGGATATATTGTGAATAATTTGAATATTAAAAGATCTTTAAATAATGCTGATCGGATAACTGATAGAAAAAAATTTATAAATACGAAATTAGATGAAAATTTTATATTATGTAATTTTATTAGCAATGAGCTTAATTTAGTTAAAGAAAAATATAATAATAATAACATAAATCAAAGTAAAAAATTAATTCAAGTATCTTTAAACATTTTGGGATTTTTAGAATTAAATAAATTTAATAAATTTAAAGGTGTAAATTTTAGTGTCAGTGTAAGTAATTCAAGAAAAAAGAAACTTTTTAAATTGTTAGATAAAATAGAAGAAAGTATTAATATTAAATTTGAAATAATTGATCTTGCAAAATATAGACAACAAGAATGTCTTCAACTGTTTTATATAATTTATAATAATAATCCTAATACTAATATAGAAATAATAATAAAAAATTATAACTCTTTAATTGAAAAAAGAATAAAAACTATTAAAAATGAATATATTTAGACTGATTTTTATATAATTTAAATTAAAATTAAAATGCTAATTCTAAATAACAAGAATAATAATAAGAATCCTAGGCTTATTCAAAATTCATGCTTGTTATTCAAATTAACAAAAGAACTTGTTACCATCAGAATAATAATAATCCATCGATTATAACTAGGATAACATATTTTATTAAATTTCTTAAGTTTAGATACTAGAACATTATAATATTTTTAGTTTTACTGTTAGAAAACTTTTAGAAAAAGTCTGTTTTATGATTACATGATAACAGGAAATAACAGATAACAGAAATAAAATAACTAGAATATATTGATTGGATATTTATTATTAATTATTAATTATTAATACAACTGTTTAATTCTAATTCTAATTCTAATTCTAATTCTAATTCTAATTCTAATTCTAATTCTAATTCTCTAATTGAAAAGGTTTCGACGAAGAATAACTATAATTCATCTATAACTATAACTATAACTATAACTATAACTATAATTATAACTATAACTATAACTATAAATATAAATATAAATATTAAAAAGGTTGCGTTGTTATACGTTCTTTAATAATGTTTAATGTTTTATGTTTTATGTTTTATGTTTAATGTTTAATAATGAAGCCAAGGAGTTAAAATATTATTGGGATTATTAAATTTTACAAGATCCACAACCCCTGACAATATTAAAGTGTCCTAGTTATACTAATAAGAGTTGTAATAGTAATAGTAAACGTGTGCAATTATAATAAGAAATAAGAAATAAGAAATAAGAAATAAGAAATAATAAATAATAAATAAAACAAAATGGTTAACCCTTAGTAAAGTTAGTAAAGTTAGTAAAGTTAGTTAGTAAAGTTAGTACAGTTAGTACAGTTAGTACAGTTAGTAAATAAGTAAATTATAGTATAGTTTCTAAATGTTTTAACAAATTTAAATTTATAACTATAAATATTAATAATTTAATCGTAATAATAATAATAATTACTTATGTGTATTATAGATTATAGATTATAGATTATAGATTATAGATTATCTTTATAGATTATATATTATAGATTATAGATTATCTTTAATAGATGATAGTTTAAAGATTATAGTTTATATATTATAGATTATAGATTAAAGTTTATAGATTATAGAATATAGATTGTGATTATATAATAATAATAAATCTAGCCTCTACCCTACACCCTATTTAAATATAAATATAGAATCTAAAAGAAAAGAAAATAAAAGTAACAGTAAAAGTAGCAATAAATAACTTGAGATAATTTTATTGATTTGAAGTATTAATCGCTTTACTAATATTTAATATTTAATATTAAATTTATCATTATAATAATAGCTTTAGTATAAATAAAAGTACACAGATATTTATATACTAATTCTTAAAAAAGCGATGTTAACTGATATATACCAATCTAAATTATTTATAAGTTCTCCTTTAGAACAATTTGATATTACTTCTTTATTAAGTTTTAATGCTCCTTTATTTGGTTATATCAATTTAAGTTTAACAAATTTAGCTTTATATACATTATTATTATTCTCATTAATTATTAGTTTACATATAGTAGCAAATAACAATACAAAATTATTACCATCTAAATGATCTTTATTATTAGAAAGTATTTTTGCAAGTATAAATTCAATGGTTAGAGAACAATTAGGAAAAGAAATATATGTACCTTTTATTTATTCAATATTTTTATTTATATTAATTGCTAATTTAATTGGTAATATCCCTTATTCTTATGCAATAACTTCTTCTATTATAGTATCTATTGGTTTATCTTTTACTATTGTAATAGGAGTTACAATCTTAGGATTATCTATTCATAAAATTCATTTCTTTTCATTTTTTATACCATCAGGTACACCTTTGGCTTTAGTTCCTTTATTAGTTTTAATTGAATTAATAAGTTATATTGCTAGAGCATTCTCATTAGGAATTAGACTTTTTAGTAATATTACAGCTGGTCATACATTATTGAAAATTTTATCGACTTTTTTATATCAAATGTTTACAGGAGGAGTTTTAATAGCAATTATTACTTTAATTCCTTTTGCTTTATTTTTAGCTATAATTGGACTAGAATTAGCTGTATCTTTTATTCAAGCATATGTTTTTACTTTATTATTACTAAGCTATATCAAAGATGCAATCGATTTACATTAATTTTTATAGTGACTCTAAAATATGAATTTTAATTTTAAGTAGGTAATAACCCCTTTATTATTTAATATTTAATATTTAATATTTGATATTTTATATTTAAACCACGATCTTATTTAATTATTTAAATATTTTAAAAAACACTCTAAATTTAAAATTTTAACTTTTAAGATACTTGTTACTATTTTACTTTTTTACGCTGTTATCCCATGATAATTTTTATTTTTATTTTTATTTTTATTTTTATTTTTATTTTTATTATTATTTTTATTTAAAAACTCTAAAGATAAAAAAATTTATTATTAATATTTAATTATTTATACCTTTTTCTCATATTAGAACCTTAAAGATGGTGGAAATTTAATTTTAATTTTAATTTTTATTTTAATTTTTATTTTATTTTTAATTTTAATTAATTTATTTCTCCAGTAACATTTTATCATTTGAACATTTTATCATTTTATCATTTTATCATTTTATCATTTTATCATTTTATCATTTGATCATTTTATCATTTTAAGTTAGATGTAATAACAATTCTTTAATATCAATAATAAGAGTAATAATAAGAGTTCAATTCCTAGGATTATTAATATTTACTCTTGCTATTTAGAGAGTAACATTAAATAAAAAGAATGAATTTTTAATAGTTTTAGCCTAGGATTATTATGATTATTATTATGAAGTAAAGTTTTTTATATGGACTATTTGAAGCAGTTTTGTAAAGGATGTTTTTATTAATATTATATATTATATATTCGATATTCGATATTAGATATTAGATATTAGATATTAGATATTAGATATTAGATATTAGATATTAGATATTAGATACTAGATACAATTTTAAGCTATGATTTGCAAATAGCTGTAATCAGGTTAACTTTATATAAATATAATAACTTTTGTATGTTTGTATATTTAAGAAAAATATTAAAAAAAAAAAAGCTAATATAAAATATAAAATATAAAATATAAAATATAAAATATAAAATATAAAAAAAAAAATTTAGAGTCATCGGATATATAAAATAAATATATAAGTAGTTAAATCAAAGATTTAGTTTAATTTTCAGTTTAAGTAACAACAAATTATATAAATAAATAAATATATATATATATATATAAGTATTACAAAAGGGAGTTAGTTAATGGTATAATAACAATAGTTAATTAAATAATTATAAAAGATAACTTAATTTAATTGATAATATAAAGGTTCGAATCCTTTACTCTCTAAGATTTTATTAAAAAAAAAAAAATAATAAGCAAATAATAATATTTATTAGTTTACTATTACTAGAAATAAAAATAATAAAAGAATTGCAAACCAAATTAAAAGATTAATCTTAGGATGCCTTTGATAGCGTTATACATATAATCAATATTTAATTCTACAAATCTAATTTAAATTAAAATAAAAATAAAAATTAATTAAATAGTTCTAAATATTTTATATTAGAAATAAGGCTAAAGAGTAATAATTTATAATTTATGATTTATTATTGATTATTTATTATTACCAGGTGTTTTTCTCTATTTCTTAATAATAGATATAAATCTAAAAAGATATGAAATTTAATATAATTTAATTTATATATATACATATCTTGACTTTACCGACTTTAGGTTACAGAACCTACCTTTCGAGTCGAGTAAAATACTTAAATAGTAAATAGTTTAAACTTAAAAAGTTTATAGTTAATAATTAATAGTTAATAGTATTAAGCATCAAATATATATAAATATTAAAATTTAACAGATAAAATTTACTTAGCTTATTTAAGCTTTCCTGTATAATTTAGAATTTCTACTGTAAAAGTCCAAAGTCAAAGATACTTTATAATTTCTACTTTACACTTTCTGCTTTATACTGTATACTTTATAGTTTATAATAACTGCTACTGTCAAAAATACTGTATACTTTATAATAAATGCTACTTAATTATTTAGTTTAGATTATCTATAAAAAATAAAATTTAAAATTAAAATTAAAATAAAAATTAAAATTAAAATTAAAATTAAAAATCAATATTAAGAAAACAACAATAGAGGATCAAGTAAAACTAAGACTGAAAAAATACAAGATATTCATACTAATCAAATGTATAACACACTTTACATATTCAACTACTTAGACGTAATCGGAGAAAATTTTAATAATTTAGTTCTATACACATTCAACTACTTAGACGTAATCGGAAAATTTTTTATTTTTAATAATTTAGTTATAATTGATCAAATTTTAATACAATATATTTGTAGTATTCTAGGTGTTGTTATAACACTAACACTAACACTAACTGTTACCATCTTAATTTATTATGCGAATTGACACATACAATTAGCTCAGATATTACATACTAATACTAGTCCGAGTGGGGCTGATGGTTTTAAGCATATACCTGGTCAGAGTGTTAAACCAAAAGCTGATATTCATGTTACAGAAGTAGACGAAGACATGAGACGAATGGGTACAAAATGACCTTCGATTGATATATTGCAACCATACAAACCAAAGGGTGGTAAAACACCTATTACAGATCAAACATATACTTCTAATTCCTAAATCATTTTCATTTCCTTTTATACTTTCTTTTTTCAATATCGCTATTTCTAATGCCTAATCATCAATACTTAAATTATCTCCAAGTATATTGTTGCTTTATTTAGTCTTTAGTCTTTAGTCTTTAGTGAAAAAACCTTTTTTTGCCTATTTAATGGATTTTTATATGATATTCTAAACTCCCTTGGATTATATTTTTATTGTTCAATCGGATTATCAAACTAAATACCCTAAATTGCAGAGAATACTCAAATATTATTCTATTTCTATTTCTATTGAGATTTCTATTTCTATTGAGAGTAGTAGTCTTATATATGTTGTTATTGAAGCTATCATAGGTTTCTAAATTAAAATTAAAATTAAAATTAAAATTAAAAATCCGAGAATTCTTGTTATTTAATGTTACTCTAAATTAAAATTAAAATTAAAATTAAAATTAAAATTCCAATTCGAATCTGTTCTTAATATTACTCTAACTCTTACTCTTATTATTGTTATTTAGAAATTTCTTCTTTATTAATTTTAGTTGGTTTTAGTTTAATAACCAGAATAACAATTATGAATACATATCTTGTATTTTAAAAAACCTTCTCATTCAATAATCAATAATAAAAATATAAGCTTTCCTTTAAATATAAATAATTGCACCCACAAATTTCCCTTTATAACCTCCCCTTTAACTGTACCTAATTCCTAATTCTAATTCTAATTAACAGTAGTTAGAGTTGGACTTGGAGTTGAAGTAGGATTATTTTAATATCAAAACATTATCATTATTTTAAATCTCCACTCCACTTTAAATTTACCTAATTAAAACAAATTAGGTTATAACAAATAATTATCATATTACTTAAACTATAAATTTTATATAAGTATTTTTCAATTTAACTATAAATAGCAATAATCCTAGGATTCTTATTATTATTCTTGTTATTTAGAAGTTAACAATCAAATTAACCCCTTTCCGTTATAAACTAAATGTATACATTATTTACCAAAAAGAATAACGAATAACCCAAAGGAATAATCATAATCCAAACCAAATCCAATTTAGATTTAAATACGGTTTCTTAAAGTTGTTAAGACTATGTGGGAAATGTAGTAAATAGATTCTCTTAATTTTAATTTTAATTTTAATTTTAATTTTAATTTTAATTTTAATTTTAATTTTAATTTTAATTTTAATTTTAATTTTAATTTTAATTTTATTTTTATTTTTATTTTTAATTAGACTCTTAATCTTATTCTTAATCTTACTCTGACTTACTCTCCTGGGGCTATTTAGACTATTACTCTTAATCTGATTATGACTCTAAATTAGACTATTACTCTTAATCTAAATAACAATAATCCTAAGACTCTTGTTATAAATGTTACTCTAAATTCCAATTCTCCTAGGGTTATTCTCCCAGGAAATTCCATCGATCGCTATTTAAAAAGAATTTCGACTATTACTATACCTTCTGGGTTTTTTGTATTAAGTATTAAGTATTAAGTATTAAATATTAAGTATTAAGTATTAATTATTAAATATTAAGTATTAAGTATTAAGTATTAATTGAAACAAACTTATTAATTATTAGAGACCAAATTCTAATTTTGTTTTAACTTTTAATTTTTTATAATAATAATAATAATAATAATTATAAGAATAATAAGAATAATAATAAGAATAATAATAAGAATAATAATAAGAATAATAATAAGAATCCTAACGAATTAACGAATTACACTACACAATGAGGGAATAATAAGTAAAGAAAATAATAATTTATTTCTGGATTTATTTATTTATTTATTTATTGATTTATTGATTTATTGATTTATTGATTTATTGATTTATTTATTTATTGATTTATTGTATTTGTTTTTTAAGTATTACACAATTATGGTTATGGTTATTGAATAATAGGTAAAGAAAATAATAGTTTAGTGTTATCTAAAGACTAAAGACTAAAGAGACAGTAGAAATCTAAATCTTTTTTAATTTATGATATTTATAATTTAAGAAAACTATTTTATATTTACATTTACTATAAGTGTTTACAATATATTTAGATATAAGTTTATAAGTTTTTATAATCATATTATTTAATTAATAATAGTAATAGTAATAATAATAGTTATAGTAATAGTAATATTAATAGTAATAAGTTGTAATAAGTCGTAATAAGTCTTAATAGTCTTTTTTATAATCTTTTTTTAGTTCTAGTTGTTGTTTTATTGTTATTTATTTATTGATTTATTTATTTTTATTTTTTTGTAAACTTTGTTGTTGAAAAAATTTAATATGAATCAAATTAATAATTCAGTTAAGTCCAAAAAACTTTGGAGTTTGCAGTAAACTTTGCAGTAGAAAATCTAAGTACAGAAAAAGCCTTTTTATAAGTTATAAGTTATAAGTTATAAGTAATAAGTCTATAAGTCTATAAGTGTAGAATATAGCACATTCTATTACTATGCAACCAAAGGTAAAGCTACTATAGTTTTACTTAATTGAATATAATAAAAATAATCAATATACCAATTTATTTAAAGTTATTTATTAGTAATAAAATAATAATTATATAGTTATAATTACTGATATTAACTATAATTAATTATCCGTCTAATTTTTTAAACTGTTATGTTTAATATATATATATATATAAATAAATATAAATATAAATATAAATATAAATATAAATATAAAAATAAAAATAAAAATAAATATAAATATAAATATAGATATAAAAATAATTATAAATATAAACAAAATAACAATAGTACTAATTAGATTTGATCGATTAAGGTAATATCCCCTATTCAATTTCTTAAAATATTTGGTGTTAATAAATTAACTATATGTTAATAAAAAAAAATCACTATATTAAAAACTAAAAACAAACAAAACATGATAAAAAACCTAACAACATTTAATTTAAAATTAGCAAGATTAAATTTTCAATTTTTTCCATCTCATTTAGTAGATAGATCTATTTGACCCTTGATGGTTAGTGCTTCATTATTTTCATTAGCAATAGGAACTGTACAATATTTCCACGGTTATTCTACTGGTTTGTTGTTATTTAAAGCAGCTTTATTATTAACTATTATTGGAGCCGGATATTGGTGAAAAGATGTAGTAGTTGAAGCTTCTTTTAACGGAAATCATACTAAAAAAGTAAGAATTGGTATAGCACAAGGTTTCAACTTATTTATTTTAAGTGAAGTTATGGCCTTCTTAAGTGTATTCTGAGCGTATTTACATGCTAGTTTATCACCGGCGATAGAAATAGGAAGTTGTTGACCACCAGTAGGAATTACAGCTTTAGATGCATTCGCAATACCTTTTTTAAATACTTTAATTTTACTTTCAAGTGGTGGATTTATTACTTTCGCACACCATGCAATAATTGCTAATAATAGAAAAGGAGCAGTAATTGGATTATTTATTACAATAATTTTAGCTTTAGTGTTTACTTATTTCCAATATATTGAATATAATCAAGCTAGTTTTACTTTTGCAGATTCAGTTTTTGGTTCTGCATTTTTTGCTTCAACTGGTCAATTTTTATAGGCCTGCAATATATACTTCTTATTTATAATTTATTATTTTATTATTTATTATTTATTATTTATTATTTATTATTTATTATTTATGATTTATTATTTATTATTAGTTATTTATTATTTAATTAGTTATTTATTAATTATTAATTATTAATTATTTTTATAACCTAATATTTATAAACATTAACACAGTATTTTTATATTTGGTTAATAGTTAAATAGTGAAATAGTTAAATAGTTAAATAGTGAAATAGTTAAATACTTAAATAGTTAATAGTTAAATAATGAAATAGTTAAATAGTTAAATAGTTAAATAGTTAATAGTTAATAGAAACAATTATTTATAAATTATATTTATATTTATATTTTAATTTATATTTATTTTTATATTTATAGAAGTATATAATATAATATTTTACTATATGCGTGAACAATTTATAAAATTTAATTTAACATATTAAAAACATTATAAACAACTAATATTTAATAATGTATATTAAATTAACACGCAGGAATTAGTAACTATTATTTACTTAGTAATTTGTAATTGTAAGTAATATATACATTCCTCAGAGAATTTACGTAAAAAAAACTATACTAAACTAAAATAAAATAGTTTCAATATAAATTCCTTTTTCTTTTTAAATCTACAAAAATTATTACAATTCATAGTTCATAGTTCATAGTTCATAGTTCATAAGTCATAGTTCATAGTTCATAGTTCATAGTTCATAGTTAATAGTTAATAATTATAAATACAAACAAAAATACATATTAAACAAACAAACAAAAACAAAAAAAAAAAATAATACAATAAATAAAAAAAAAATAATACAATTACAATAAATAAAAAAAATAATACAAAATAAACTATATACTAAAATTTTAGTAAAATAAATTAAATTAAATTAAATTAAATAAAATGAAATTAAATTAAAAAAAATTATATCTTTAGCCTAATTCCTAATACCTAATACCTAATACCTAATACCTGATACCTAATCCAAATTATACATTTTATATTTTATATTCTGATATTCTACACATAGACCCTTAAGATTATTCCATAAGATTAGTAAATAAGATTAGTAAATAAGATTAGTAAATATTTTGCTAGTATCTACATTTACATTATTTCTTTATAATAATACTTTAAATATTTCTTCGGTTATCAATACTTTAAAGCTTTCTTCGGTTAGCGGTTAGTAATTTATTACTTAAACATTAGATTTTATTATTATTATTATTACTTTATCATCTTCCATAACTAACATAACTAATAACTAAACAATATGTTTTAGGTGTTAGCTGCAATTTAAATTTAAATTTTAAAAACCTACATTAAGCTCTTGTTGCTATTCCCTAATGAATTTACTACATATTTATCTTATAATGGATATTTAAGGAATAAATTATATAGATCTGTATCTGTATCTCCTAGGACTATCTCTATCTGTATCTGTATCTCCTAGGAGTATCGGTATAATAAAAATAACAAGTATTATCACTAATATTTAGTTTAGAAATGGATTCATTGTGATTGAAGCATATGGCATATGAAGTGATCATAGCACATATTGCTAAAGATCTTACTACATATTCACCATCTAAATTAGCTTTACTGTTTAAATAATTGTATCTTTCTCTGCTGAATTTGAATTTAATAATAAGAGTCCTAGGATTCTTGTTATTTAGAATTTTAATTGAATATCCTTCAATATTTCGGAATGTTATTTTCATCTTGGCAGCTTGGTGTATTATATTTAATTTTAATTTTAATTTTAATTTTAATTTTAATTTTAATTTTAATTTTAATATTTTTAATATAGTCCAAACCGTCATCCTCATCAACAATCAGATTATCTAAAACTTAATGTTCAACAAATATTTTTATTTTTATCTAATACTAATAAAAGTTTATTTACAGCTTTATAAACATCCTTATCCCTTATCAAATGATAAAAGGATCAAATGATAAAATGAGATAGCTCTTAGTGCTTAGTGCAAAGATTATTAAATTATTAATCTAAGTCCTGATTCAATTTATGAATAATTTTCTTAAACTACAATTTATCCACTATTAAGTATTAAGTGATAAACTATTAACATCTATATTACCTTGAATGTGAGTTTTTAGTTGTTACTTCTTACTTTTTAATAATAAAAGCTTATATATTTATATTAGATGAACTATTAATTTAAAAATGTTTACCATAACTAATACGAATATATTATTCATTTAGAAGATAGAAGATAGAAGATAGAAGATAGAAGATAGAAGATAGAAGATAAAAGATATCGTCCTAGAATACTGAGATCATATGTTTTATTTTTAATTTTATCATTCTCTCTAAATAGTCCTAGGATTCTTGTTATTTTAAAAACAATAGCAAGAATAATAATAAGAATAATCATCCTAGGGTTATTTAATGTTACTTTAACTCGTGTTATTTAATATCAATAATATTTTTTATTATAGATTATCAATTTATCAATTTATCAATCAGCTAAGTATATATCCAATATTCAATATTAAATATTAAATAGTCAATAGTCAATAGTCAATAGTAAATAGTCAATATTTGTACAGAATAGAATTAATAGTTTAGAAAGAAATAAACATGTAATTAATAATAATTATAATAATAATAATAATAATAATAATTATAATTAAAGGAGTTATTGTATTATATTTGTATTGTATTTATATTTGATTATGATAGTATTATAGTATTATAGTATTATAGTATTATAGTATTATAGTATGATAGTATTATAGTATTATAAAAATATAGAAGTATAGATAAATGAAATACTTTAAATGTGTTTAATTAAAGGTATATTTTATTAAGTTATATAATTTATATTAATAAGGTTATCAGTTATCAGTTATATATAGTTATATGTATAGAATAAAGATATTTAAGATATTTACAAGATTAAATATAATTATCAGATATATATATATATGAGTGAATAGTAACTATATTTTACTATACTATAATATATTATATTAGTATTAGACTATATTAGAATTAACTATTATATACTATATTAGAATTAGAATTAGAATTAGATTAGATTAGATTATAATAGATTATATACTATACTATACTATACTAGAGATTCTATAATAGATTATATACTATAATATACTAGAGATTCTATAATAGATTATATACTATAATATAAGATACTATAACTATTACTATACTAGTACTATATTAGAGAAGAATACTATTACTATTACTATAACTATAACTATACTATACTATATTATATCAGAATACTATACTATACTATACTATATTAATATTTATATACATATTACTGGATGCCGAAATATTTTATTTTTTATTTTTTTTTTTTATTTTTATTTTTATTTTTATTTTTATTTTAATTTTTATTTTTATTTTTATTTTAAATTTTAATTTTAATTGTTATTTTAATTTTAATTTATTTTATTCTATATTAAGTTTTTTAGGACTTAGTTCTGATGATCATAATTTATAATATAATATAATATAATATAATATAATATAATATAATATAATAAAATATAATATAATATAATATAATTTCCTAAATCTAGAAATAGAAGAATTAATTAACTTTGTGTAGTAGTTTTATGTTTAACTCATATAGATTTTTTATATAAACAGTTAGTAACTATGTTATTAAGTGATAACTGATTTTGATATACCCAAAAGTTGTTAGATTTGTTAGATTTCTTTTCTGATATTTTAAAGATTGATCGATACTTGCTAAGCTTGCTAAGATTCAATATTTATGCAATATTTATGTTATCACAATCTACATGAAAGTAAGAAGTAAATTGATTTAATTAAATTTAGAATTAATAATTATAGATTAACTACAAATTTTAAGTATAATGGTAAACAAATTATCCCGCAAAAAAACGTCTGTTTAATGATTTATTTTTTTTAACTTTAACTGTAACTTAAACTTTAACTTTAATTTTAAAAGACCTTACATAGTACATAGTACATAGATTTTGGTACATTTATGGTAAGGGTAAGGCTAAGTGTAAGTGTAAGTGTAAGTGTAAGGGTAATGGTAAGGCTAAGGCTAAGTGTACAAAAAGGATATAATCTGAATCTGAATCTGAATCTGAATCTGAATCTAATTGTAATTTATTTAAATACAAATAAACAATTTTCATTTAAGAATATTTTATTTTGTTATTGTTAAAATAAACTTAATAAACTTAATAAACTTAATAAACTTAATAAACTTAATAAACTTAATATATCTAGAGAACAAATTGTAAAATGTTTAATAACTAAATAAACTTATAATAGTTATTTTTTTTTCTATCTTAAATCTATCTTAAATCTATCTTAAATCTAAATCTATCTGAAATCTATATAAAATCTATCTTAAATCTAAATCTATCTTACAAAAAACAAGAATCCGAACAACTCTATATTATATCTATCTAAATCTATCTTAAATCTATATTAAATAAAGGAAGTATTAATTCATTTCAATATCTACAAATTTAATACTAATAATTTTATATTTAACATTCAGTCTAATAGTCTAATTATAAATTATAAATTATAATATCAAATTGATTAATTATGAGTCATAATAATCCTAGGACTCTTGTTATTCATTCTTATTATTATTCTTATTATTATTCTTATTATTATTATTGCTATTTAGAGAAAACTAATATTGATTAATATTGTTATCATTAATATATTATATTTTAACTATTTTAATTTAACTAATAGTTAATATTTTTTTAATTATTAAATATATAGATATAATTATTATTATTCTTCTTATTATTATTATTATTAGTAATAGCAAGAATTATTATTATTATTATTATTTTTATTATTATTATTATTATTATTATTATTTTTATGTAGGGTTTTAAGAACACATTGACACATTGACATTGTATTAATCTAATATGTTAATAAAATTATAAATATAAATATAAATATAAATATAAATATAAATATAAATAATAAGTCTTGTTCTTTTTAATATTTAGCCTTTTTACAATTACAATTACAATTATAATTCCAATTACAATTACAATTACAAGCTAGTCAACCCAGTAGATTTTAAGCATTGCTTCATGGAGCTCATATTTTGATTGGTACAATCTTCCTTTATACTCAATTTATAAGAATTACTAACTATCATTTAAGTAGTGGACATCATTTAGGACTTGAATTATCAATTTTATATTGACATTTTGTGGATGTAGTTTGATTATTTTTATTCTGTGTAGTTTATTACTGAGGAGGAACAGGTAGTTCTTCTATTTTTTAAATATAATTTTATAATTTTATCATTTTATCAGTTTATTAGTTTATAATTTAGTAAATTACTCTTTAATTTTAATAAACTTAAATCTAACATTTAATATTTAACATTTAACATTTAACATTTAACATTTAACATTTAACATTTAATATATTAACAGATTAACAGATTAATATTTAACATTGAACATTTAACATTTAACATTTAACATTACTCAGCCCAATCCTTTAGTCTTTTTTTTTGAGATTGAGAAAACTCCTGTACTTAATTATTAATTTTTAAATCTTAATTCTCTTTACTTCTTAATTCTTATAGTCCTTTATTCCTTTACTACTTTATTCATTTAATCATTTAGTCATTTATTAATCTAATTTACTTATTTAGTAATTTAATAATTTATTCCTTTAATTAATTAAAATTCTCCTATAGTTAATTTAAATTTAAATTTAATTTATAAAACTCTTCTTTAGATAGTCCTTTATTCTGGTTTAGATCGGTGCAATCGGTGCAATAATGAATAATGAATAATTAATAATGAATAATGAATAATTAATAATGAATAATTAATAATGTAAAGGAAAAATTAGAAAAAATTAGAAAAAAGTCTTTAGTCTTTAAAATAAAAAAAATTCAAGTTAAATACTAAATTTAATGATCTTTTGTTTTTTGTTTGTTAATAAATAAATGTAAATAAATGTACAGGAGTGTAAATAAAAATAAATCAATTCACAAAATAATACTAATACTAATACTAATACTAATACTAATACTAATACTAATACTAATAATTATTTAATATTTGATATTTAATATATATTATAACAAATTCATTCATAAATTGTCAACCTAAGGATATAAAGCAAAAATCACAATAACTATGAATCTATCTTTACTTCTTTTTTTAATAGGTCTATTAGGTTTTATTATCAATAGAAAAAATATAATCCTAATGATTATCTCAATAGAAATTATGCTACTTGCTGTTACTTTATTAATATTGATTAGTTCATTTAGTTTCGATGATAACGTTGGACAAACTTTTAGTGTATATATTATAGCTATTGCCGGTGCAGAATCTGTAGTAGGACTTAGTATCTTAGTAGCTTATTATAGATTAAGAGGAAATATTTTAATTACTACGACTAATTTATCTGAATAATGTATTTATCAATTTTAATTTTTCCTTTATTAGGTTCTATTTCTGCAGGATTTTTAGGTAGAAAAATAGGTGTTACAGGTTCTCATATTATAACTTGTTTATGTTTAATAATTTCTTCTATTTTAATAACAATTGCATTTTATGAAGTTGGAATTTGTGGTAGTCCTGTTACAATTTATTTATTTAAGTGAATAGATTCTGAATTTATGTCTATATCTTGAGAATTTTTATTTGATCAATTAACAGTTTCTTTATCATTAGCTGTTTTATATTGTTCTACATTAATTCATATTTATAGTGTAGATTATTTATCTACGGATCCACATAATCAAAGATTTTTCTCTTATTTATCATTATTTACTTTCTTCATGTTATTTTTAGTTTCAGCTGGTAATTATTTTGTAATGTTTATTGGTTGGGAGGGAATTGGAATTGTTTCTTATCTTCTAATTAATTTTTATTTTACTAGAATTCAATCTAATAAATCTGCTATACTAGCATTAACAATGAATAGAGTAGGTGATTTTGGAGTAAGTGTATCATTCTTTGCATTATTTGCAGTTTTCGGTTCTTTAAATTATTCTACTATATATTCATTAACACCTTTTATAAATGAAACAGCAATTACTATTATAGCTTTATTATTATTATCTGGTGCAGCAGCAAAAAGTTCTCAATTAGGATTACATAGTTGATTACCTGGATCGATGGAAGCTCCTACTCCTGTCTCAGCTTTATTACATGCGGCTACTTTGGTTACTGCTGGAATTTATTTACTTTTAAGATCTTCTCCAATATTAGAATTTAGTCCAACTGCTTTATTAGTTATAACTTTAATTGGTGCTACAACAGCTTTTTTTGGTGCTAGTGTAGGATTAGTAAGTAATGATCTAAAAAGAATAATTGCTATGTCTACAATATCTCAATTAGGTTATATGGTATTAGCTATTGGACTTAGTCAATATAATGTAGCTTTATTACATACATTAGGACATAGTTTTTTTAAAGCATTATTATTCCTTGCGGCTGGTGGAGTAATTCATAGTTTAGCAGATCAACAGGATATAAGAAAAATGGGAGGTTTAATTAAATTTTTACCTTTTACTTATACAATAATGTTAATTGGTTCTTTATCATTATTAGCTACACCTTGATTAACAGGATTCTATAGTAAAGACTTAATTTTAGAATTAGCTTATGGAGCTTATAGCTTTAGTGGGACTTATGCTTATATATTAGGAAGTTTAACTGCGGGTATTACTGCTTTTTATAGTTTTAGATTAATTAGTTTAGTTTTTTTAACTGTTCCTAATGGACCTAAATCAGTTTATGATAATATTCATGAAGCTAAATTATTAGTGATTATTCCTTTAGTGATTTTAGCTATTTTTAGTATATTCTTTGGTTTTATTTTTGCAGATTTATTTGTAGGAGTAGGTACTGATTTCTTTGGTAATTCATTATATATCAGTCCTAATAATATTTCTATAGTAGAAGCAGAATTTTCTTTACCTTTAATTATTAAATTATTACCTGCATTATTATCATTATTTGGGGCTACAATTGCTATTTATTTTTATAATTTTAATCCTCAATTTATTATAGAAATGACAGAAACTAAATTAGGAAGAAAAGTTTATAAATTTTTAAATGGAAAATATTTCTTTGATATTATTTATAATAAATATATTATTACAGCAGGTTTTAATATTGGTTATAATATTTCTAAAGTATTAGATAGAGGTGTTATTGAATTAGTAGGACCATATGGATTAGCTAATATGTTTAATAAAACAGCCTTAAGTATTTCTACATCAGATAATAGAATTATTAGTAATTATTCAACATATCTAATATTTAATGCTTTATGTTTAATATTTATAGTTTTTGCACCTATGTTAATTAATTCATCTTTATTATTTGAAATTAGACTTTTCATTATTTATATTGCATCAGCTATATTTATTTTATATCAAAATTCTATTTCTCTTTCTAAATCTATGTCTATGTCTGATTCATCAACATCAATATCAAATATCAAATAAAATAATAGTTTAATTTTAATTACATAATTATAATATAATATTAATCTGGGTTATAATCAATCTACAATCTATTTACAAAAGTTATGATAAATTATTATTCTTAGACTTAAAATTTTTATTTCATATAAGTTGGTTTTGCTATATTAAATTTATTTTTATTTATTTATTTATATTTATATTTATATTTATATTTATATTTATATTTATATTTTATTTTTATATTTAATTAGTAATGAAAAAGATTATATAAGCTTAACCCCCCTCTCAAAAAACAATAGCAAGAATCCTAGGAATATTAACCCCTTAAACAATTAAACATTTAAATAATTAAGCAATTAACCAATTATGTACTTAAACACTTAAACATTAAACTGTTAACATTTTATTTTTACTACATACTACATACTACATACTAGATACGGATCATAGTCTACCAGAACTACCATAACTTATAACGGTTAATCTTAATAATTACATAAAAATTCATAAATTAAACAATTAAACAATTAAACAATTAAACAATTAAACAATTAAACAATTAAACAATTAAACAATTAAACAATTAAAAATAAACATAATAGAAAAATGACTGAATTTATTTTACTTTAACTTTAATTTTAACTTTAACTAGATATATAAAAATATAAGAAATAGAAGTTATGATCATAAGTTTTTTTATAATAAAAATTATACTAATAATAACAATATTCATAAATAATAATCAAGGCGAATTAAGAATAACAATAACAATAAAAAATTAGAATAAGAATAAAAATATAGTTAATAATAATAGTTAATAGTTAATAGTTAATAATTAATAGTTAATAACAAAAAAAAAAATATAAAAATATAAACGAGTATAGTTAAATCGGTATAACCTCTTCCTTCCAAGTAGATATCATCAGTTCGAATCTGGTTACTCGTATGTAGTTAAATAAATAAAAAAATTAAATTATTAAATATGCTTAAATTAATTAATAATGATTCAATTAAAGTTACTTTACTATGATATTTATTTTAAAAATATAAAAATATAAAAATATTATAATATTAAAATATTAACTTAAATTTCAAATTAGTTTACACTTTTTTATTTATCTACTCTTTAATACTTGTATAAGTATTTATCATTTATAATTTTAATATATTTTCAGATTGTATAAATTTTATAGTTTTATAGAATATTTAAATTTTGATACTTAACATTATAATTGTTAGTTCAATGAACTTTAAAAATATAGTATAAAGTATAAAGTATATAGTATAAAGTATATAGTATATAGTATATAGTATAAGTATAAAGTATAAATAAGGAATTTAATTTGATAAAGGAGTCAATTACTAAATTATTAAATTACTAAATTACTAAAGGACTAAAGGAAAGTGTATTAATTATTTCATTATTTAATTATTTCATTATTTAATTATTTCATTATTTAATTTTGACATTATTTAGTTATTTATAAACAAATTCCAAAAGTTCTGTTCCCAATTCTTATAACCCAAACAACAAAATTAGTATTTAGTATTTAGTATTTAGTATTTAGTATATACCTGTACTTAAATAAATATTTTTTATTTTTTATCTATTTTAATTTTTATTTTTATTTTTATTTTTATCTTTATATTTATATTATATTTATATTTACTTAAGATAATTTCGGATGTTATTTTTTTAATTTTTTATTTTTGTATTTATTTTTGTTTTTTTGTATTTTTGTATTTTTGTATTTTTGTTTTTGTGTATTTTTGTTTTTATTGCTTTTAACTATTATAACTATTATAACTATTATAACTATTATAACTATTATAACTATTATAACTATTATTTTTTTTTTTTATTTAAATTTATAATAATTTTATTAGGATTTATAAATTGAATTAGCACATTTATTTTTATTTAAATGATTTTTTTATATCTTTATCTTCCTGATTCTCTATTTCTATGAAAGAATTTGAAATAATAAATTATCTAAGTTTTAGTAATCTGTTTCAAGTTAAAATTATTTTGTACTATCTGCTAATAAAATTTATATTAAAAATTAAAATATTAATTAGATTATTAATTAAAACTATAATAAATAGAATTATGATAATCTTTATTAATAGAGTTAATCAATTAATAAGTTATTTATTTAAGTCACAGATTATTTTAAATATTTGAAATAAATTAGTTTCTTTAATTTTAAAAGTTACATCTAATTATATTTGATTTAAATACTATATTTATATAATTATTCTCTATTTACTAATAATTTGATTTTTAATATTTTATACTTTTCAGATAAGCATTCCAATTTTAATTAAAGATTTAATTTTAGATAATTTTTATGTTCATTTGTTTTTGTCTCAATTTACAAATATTATAAATATTACAAATATTACAAATATTACAAATATTACAATTACAAATATATCATCCCTATGATCAATACATATTTTAGTTGATAATTTTACTAGTACTAGATTATTAAGTTTATTATTATTAATTTTGTTCTTAGTATTAATTACTAAATTACATAGTATAAGTAAATGCTTATTATCAGTAATTCCTTTAATGGAGATATCCGATCAAGTTAATCAAGTAGATCAAGTGGATCAAGTGGATCAAGTAGATAAAGTGCAAGTGCAAGTGAATGAAGAAAATTTAGATTTAGCTTTGACTTCGACTCCGTCTCCGACTCCGAGTCCTTTAATTGATTTAATTGATGATGGAGATAATAGTGATAGCAATTTAAGTATTAATGAAAATAAAGGATGAATGAATTTTAACATGAATTTTAATGATTTACTTTTAACAGATCAAAGAACATATATTCAAAATAAAATGGAATTGAAAGGTCTATCTCCAAATTTATTTTTAATTGATTATTTTATCGGATCTATTTTTAAAAATACTTTAGCTGATAAACTTGCCGTTGATACTTTTTTAAACACTAACTTAAATACTATATTGAATGATCAAAGAAATATTCAGTTAAATGCTCATTCTTTTGTTAGAACGAATCCTTTTTTATTAAATAACTCTAGTCAATCTTATTACTCTAGTTTAATTCCTTTTAAATCGGATAATGCTTTTATTTTTGAATTACAAGATGATTTAAATACTATGAAAGAAGTTAAAAATATATCTGAATATGGAATTACTAATAATAATAATAATAATAATTTAACAAATGATAATAATAATAACTAATAATTATTTATTTTTTATATCTTATTTTTGTATTTTGTAACTTTCATTTTTTTATTTTTAATTTTAAATATACAATTATACCCATTAATATAATATGAATATTAATATTTTGTAAGTTATTATCAGGTTTAATTTGATATATCAGATTTATAAATAAGAATCAAGTTTTAGACTAAATTAAATTGTTACTTATGTTACTACATCCTTACATCTTTCCTTATAACCTTTCATCCTTACATCCTTACAGCCTTAAATAATTATATCATTACATATTTACATCATTACATCCTACATCTAACTAACAAATTTTTTATCTCAGTCTCAGTTTATTTGATCAAAATATATAACTAATATTTTTATAGATATTATAGATATTAAGAGAATTAGAATTAGAATTAGAATTAGAAAATATATACTTTAACCCCCTATACGAATACTTTACGTATTTAACGGCAGTATTTACGGAGACTAAATTTGATAGCCTTTTGTTTTCACTATCACTATAACTATAACTATAAATATCAGTATAACTATAAATATCACTATTATTATAAATATTAAGATCACTATAATTATCATTATAACTATCACTATAAATTATAAATATCAGTATTACTATCACTATAAATCTTTTCTAAGTTAGGCTTTATTTAAATCTTAATCTTAATTTAAATCTTAATCTCAATTCAGAGGACATTTAATAAATTGGGGATTGCTGAAATAAAATTAAATAAATAAAATTTTTCTTTGCTTTGCTTTTCTTTTCTTTTCTAGTTCTTTTCTAGTTCTTTTCTAGTTCTTTTCTTGTTCTTTAAAAAAACAAAATATAAATATAAATATTCAGA
>Ga0193742_1000119_pt1 | contig 54416 bp, 47 predicted proteins | sample L2c1metaG_FD_165511 | JGI IMG/M metagenome (GOLD analysis project Ga0193742, IMG submission 165511) | Soil microbial communities from a riparian zone of the East river system, Colorado, United States - L2c1 | ecosystem: Environmental > Terrestrial > Soil > Riparian zone | place: USA: East River... | reverse complement strand
CCGGGACAGTACACGCTCGAGGCGACAGCCCCGAGCTTTAGTACACAAAAACTTTCATCTTTCACGTTGACCGTAGGTCAAACGGCGACCTTCGACTTTACGCTTGCTGCCGGTACGGCGGATTCGGTTGTGAACGTGGAGGGAACCGCTCCGTTGTTGGAGACGACGACGGCGAATCTGGGAACCGTGATTGCGGTGCGACAGGTGAACGATCTTCCTCTCAATGGACGCAACTTCACGCAACTTTTGCAGCTGACTCCAGGGGTCGCTGCTGTCAATACAGGTCAGAGCAAAGGCGGAGGATTCGCGGGACCAGCCGTTGCATTCGGATCTGCGACATCCTTTCCAGCTGTCAACGGTCAGTCGAATCGAAGCAACTTCTTTTTGACGGATGGATTGAACAACTATGGAAGTATTTTGAGCACCTACGACGTGGCGCCAATCATCGATGCGATTCAGGAGTTCAAGGTGGTGTCGCACACTGACAGCGCGGAGTACGGTGGCGTGCTGGGTGGCGTGGTGAACGTCGTGACGAAGACCGGTACGAACGATCTGCACGGATCGGCGTGGGAGTTTGCCCGCAATACGATATTCGACGCACGTCCTACCTTCTCACCGGCTCCTATTGCGAAGGCGGACTTCTCTCAGAACCAGTTCGGAGGATCGGTTGGAGGCCCGGTCACTATCCCTAAGCTATATCGCGGTCGCAATAAGACCTTCTTTTTTGGTGCCTACCAAGGATTTCGTTACAACCAGACAGCAAACAGCAACCTGCTGGTGCCGACGGAAGCTCAATTGAACGGCGATCTTAGCAGTCTGCGTGACAACAGTGGAAATCTGATCCAGATTTACAACCCATATTCGACTCGGCCGGATCCCGCAAATCCTGGCCAGTTTATTCGTGATCCCTTTCCGAATAATCAGATTCCTGCAAACCTGATTGATCAGCGGATGGTTGCACTAGCACATTTTGTGTACCCGACGGCGGGTTCACTCTTCAACAACAACACAGCGAATGCGGTCGATCCGACCCCGTTACATCAAAATCAGGATGAGTTCACGGTCCGAGTGGATCATACCTTTGGTGCCAAGGATTCCGCGTGGTTTCGCTATAGTTTCATCAACAGTACACAGACGCAATCTGGTGGTGTACCGGGATTGCAAAGCACGCTCCAGACGCCTGGACGTAATTGGGGTGGCAGCTACGTACACATCTTCAATCCCGGTTTTATTCTGCAGGCGCAGTATGCGAGAACGACGGGACAGCATAACAACACACAACGCTTCACGAAATCTACCAGCGATGTCATTTCGAATGTTGGATTTTCGAATGCCTTTGTAGGAGGGTTCGCTGCCACCTCAGACAATTTGCTTCCTTCACTCGGGATCGATGGGTTCGCCGGTGGTGGTGAGACAATCCAGAACACACCTAAGGCGACTGACAGTCATGAGGTGAGAGCTACGCTGACCAAGATCGTCGGCAACCACGAGATCCACTTCGGAGGTGGCTATACGACGCTGAATTTCGAAAGCCCGATAGCTTCAACAAGTTTGCAATTCCAGCAGTCACAAACGGCGAACCCGCAAAATAACGCCAGCGGCGCCGGCTTAGCGTCCTTCCTTCTGAACGTTCCCGGCCACGCAGAGAGACGCAACGTGCTTGAGAAAGAGAGACCTGGTGGAGTATTTAGCACATTCGCGCAAGATAGTTGGAAAACGACGTCTAAGCTGACGTTGAATTTTGGCCTGAGGTATGACATTACATTCCTCCCAGGGTATGGAACGGACGACACAATTGGCCAACAGGGCGGTATCGAGACAGGCGACGTGGACTTCACAAACGGCACGTATGTGTTGCAGAAAGTGCCACCGGCATGCTCTGATCGTGGTCATGCTCCATGTATCCCTGGTAGTGGAGCGCTGCCGGACCATGTAGTTGTCGACCCGCGGGGAAGAATCCTGCACAATACTTACACGAACGTAGGGCCGAGATTTGGCTTTGCTTACCGCCTCGATGATCAGACTGTGATTCGCGCAGCCTTTGGGATCGTATACGACCAATGGGCAGCCGCTACGCAGATGGGGCAGAATATCGAGGGTTCGTGGCCGGATATTGGCCAGCTGATCTCGAATCCAAATAATCCAAACACCGGGTCCGTCACCCCAAACGTGACTGGACAGGATCCGTTCAGCGCAGCGAGCGGAGGAAATTTTCCTGCACCGACCCCGTTTGAGCAAGTGGGATTCTTTTACGATCCACACATAAAAAACGCATATTCCGAACAATACAATTTCGGGATAGCGCGCCAGATGGGACAGACGACTACGGTAACACTGAACTACGTTGGATCGTCGGGGCATCGCCTGGATGTAGGCGGCTTTTACAACACAGCGCCCACTCCTGGACCGGGTAACCCGCGCTTACGGTCTCCTTATCCTTACATCGCTCCCACCTATTGGGACCGTAGTACTGGAACGAGCAACTACAACGCGCTACAGATCTCAGTAGAAAGACGCTTTACAAACGACTTCTCCTACTCCGTGGCGTATACGTGGTCGAAATCCATCAATACCGGTGGAGATGGATTTTTCGGTGTAGAGGGTGGTGTTCCGCAAGATCCATATCATCCTGATCAGGCGGGAAGCAGGTCTGTATCCGGTAACGATCTAACGAACGTCCTTTCGATCAGCACACTGTACTCCGTGCCACTTGGCAAGGGAAAGGCGTTCAGTACCGGTAGCGGCCCGCTTGATTACATACTTGGTAATTGGCAGCTGAATAACATTTTCTTAGCCAGGTCGGGACTTCCATTCACGCCGAGCATCGGTGGAGATAGTGCAAATACTGGCAACGGAAACAGCGGATACATGACAGCGAATGTTGTTGGTAATCCCAACAGTATTGATCGGACGGCGAATGAGTTCTTCAATACTGCTGCCTACGCCGCTCCTCCGATTTATACCTTCGGTACCGCCGGACGTAATTCGTTACGTTCTGCGGGATACTGGAATCTCGACACTTCGCTATTTCGAAAGTTCCCGTTTGGAGAGTGGTACCAACTGGAGCTTAGAGGCGAGGCATTCAATGTCTTCAACCACCCCACGCTTGATATCCCGAACGGAAGATTTGGCGATGCAAATTTTGGTCGAGTGACTGGCACTGCGAGTACGGCACGGCAACTTCAGATGGGAGCGAAATTCACCTTCTGATGTGGGCTTTATATGAGTACGCGTGCTTCGCTTGATCGCGATGGACGCGCTTTTGTTCCTCAATTTTTATGAAGAGTCACATCTTGGAAATACAACAAATGATGCGTGAGATATTCCTGCAGGAGTTTGAGATCGGAAGCGTTCGCACAACATCGGGACGCACGATTACGGAGACAGATGTAGTGCTGCATGCAGGGCAGACGGGCGACTTCTACCCGCACCACATGGATGAAGAGTGGTGCAGAAAGCAATCGTTTGGACGAAGGATGGCGCATGGCACGCTGATTTTTAGTGTGGCTGTGGGCATGACGGCGGCGGAGATCAATCCCAGGGCAATGAGTTATGGGTATGATCGTCTGCGGTTCGTGAAGCCGGTTTTTCTAAACGACGCCATTATGGTTAGTGCAGAAATAAGGGAAGTTGTGGATGATGGCAAGCGGCCTGGATACGGGATGGTAGTAGAAGCTATAACCGTTACGAATCAGCATGGTGAGGTTGTGCTGGTATGCGATCATCTTCTGCTTGTGGAGAAACAAGCATAATTCAGGTTTGAGTGAAGTTGGTCCGACGTCATTGGTATGATTGACTTTGTTATTCATATAAACGATATGTTTATATGCAAATTTTAATTTAAATGACAAGCATGAGGAGAACGTGGATATGCAGAAGCGAAAGAGAGAGAAGCGCTGGAGCCGTAGAGAGTTTGTTGCGGGTATCGCTACGGTTGCAGTCAGCGGGTTGGCTCGCGCCCAGGGAATCGGGAAAACGACGAGTTTAGTGAACCGGGAGATGTTCCTCGTGTCTAATTTCCATCCGGCGAGCTGTGGCTGGCTGACAAATTTCTCAAAAGAGCGGGTGTACTGCGCAAACAGCTATCTCACCCACCTGGATCGCGTGCGTGATGATCCGCAATATCAGTTTGTAATGTCGGAGGTAAACAACATTGTCGCCATCATGAACTTCAGGCCGGAACGTGTTGCAGAGTTGAAGCAGCGCGTCGCAGAGGGACGCGTTGAGTTGGTGAACGCCTTCTTTCTGGAATCGACCATCAACTTGTCGGGTGGCGAAGCGCTTGTACGGATGGGGGCGGAGGGCATGCGGTGGTATGAAGCGATGTTTGGCGTTCGTCCGCGCTTTGCATGGTGCATCGATACATGTGGTGTGCACGACCAGATGCCGCAGATTGTGCATGGGCTTGGACTGGATGCGCTGGTGTATACGCGGAAGAATCCGACAGGGAAGACGATCTATTGGACCGAATCTCCCGATGGATCGCGGATATTGACGCTGTCTCCTGGCAGCTATGGAGATGCTGCCAGCATATTTCAAACCAAAACACCGCTCACCGATGCAGAGATGCAAAAGCTTGAAGGTCAGTTCGCAGCGAAGCAGAGGATAACTCCTGCAGGCGCGCCATTGATGATGATTGCGAGTAGCGGCGATTATTCTGTTGCTCCCCCCGTAAAGACATATCCGACTGCATTCATAAAACAGTGGAGCGATGCGGGTATCAAACGCAAGGTACGCTTTTCGACATTGAGCAAATATATCGACTCGATTGTGCCTGGCATCAAGTCTGGAGATATAAAAATTCCAACGCATATAGGCGGAACGGCGTATGACTACGATTCTTTCTGGATCGAAAATCCAAAAGTGAAGACGTGGTACCGCAAAAGCGAGCATGAATTACAGTCCGCAGAGGCGTTGGCGACGATTGCGAGTTTGAATGGAGACTATGCGTATCCAACCCAGGCTCTCTATGAAGCCTGGGTACAGCTCTTTCTGAACACGGATCGCAACACCCTATGGGGTTCGGCGGGAGGCATGGTCTTTGTCAGTGAGGAGTCGTGGGACGCGCAGGACAGATTCAGGTGGGTGGCAAAGGCTACGAATGAAGTGCAGCAGTCCGTGGTAAAGTCGCTGATACACGCAGGAGACGGTGTTGCGCTCTTCAATCCACTCAACTGGCGACGCAGTGATCCAGTTGCACTTAGGTTGCCGAAGGGAAAAAGCGTACAAGGTGTGACGTGCGAGGCGATGCCGGATGGAAGCGTTCTTTGCGGCCCCGCAATGGATCCAGTGAGTCTGACTTCGCTCAGGCTTGAGAGCCGTACTCCGCAAGCTGCGAAGGCAATAAAAACCAGCGAAGCAATCGAGACCTCTCACTATGTGCTGAAGATGGATCCGAAGTCGGGTGCAATTCTAAGCTTGAAAATGAAAAGGACTGGCCGCGAAATCTTTGGCGCAGTTGCAAATGTGGTGATTGCCGAGAGACCCAAGGCTAGACCAGATGATCCGGGCGATCATATGCCGCCGAGACCGGAACGAGAACGATTAGCTACTTCGAACGAACGTGCATCAACAATTTCGGTGACTAAAGGTTCGTTGACGACGACGGTGGTTGCGACTGGCAGTTTCTACGGCGGTGGACTATTACGTCGCACGATACGGATGTATGAAGGACATCCTCGTATCGATTTTGAGACGGAGTTGAATGATGTGCCGACCTATACGGTTGTCTTTGCGGACTTCCCGCTGGCGAACGATATAGACGAAGTACGTCGGGGAATTCCGTTCGGATTCTCTCATGCTGCATGGGCAAGCCCAAACGCTAACCTGCATGGTTGGTCGAAGGGAATTGTGCCGGCAGTTCGTTGGAGTTCCTACGACGCTGCAGGTGGAGGTGGTATGGCGATTCTCGATCGAGGGCTAAGCGGGCGAGAGTTGAATGGACGTACAGCTTCGATCTATCTGTTTAATGCTGAGGACAAATATTGGGGATACGAGAATTCCTGGCTCACGGGCAAGGGCAAGCATGTGCTGGAGTTCGCACTCATGCCATATGACGGCGGGTGGCGGGCGGCACGCGTTCCACAAGCAGCGTGGGAGTACAACGCTACTCCGGTACAGATGGAAGGTCATGCCGATGCCAAGGCCAACTCATACCTTGAGACATCTGACAATGTGATCGTCGAGTCATTACGCCGCGAAGGCGACCACATGGTACTGCGCGTCGTGGAAGCATTTGGTGCAGCTGGAGAAGCACAGGTGAAGTTATTGCTGCCGCACAAGGGCGCGGTGATGACCGATCTTGCAGGGCGCGGCTCAGCGCCACTCCAGGGAGGCCCGGTGTACCACTTTGCGGTTGGTCCACAGCAGATTGTTACGCTTCACTTTCATACAGATTCTTCCGCTATGGACGAGACACCTGTCACAAAGTGGGACAAATTTGTGCCGGAGCAAAAACTTGCAGCCCTGCATCGCTACGATCCCAACTTGGTCGGTCATCCTCCCTTTGGGAATTAATGTCATTCAACGAATAACGAGGAGAGAATGACGAAACTTCGTGGTATTGCATGGCAGCATACACGCGGATATCTACCGATGGTCGCGACAGCGCAGCGCTTTCGCGAACTGCACCCCGATGTGGAAATTCATTGGGAGGTGAGGTCGCTGCAAGCTTTTGCTGATCAGCCCATCGCAGATCTGGCACAGAGATTCGATCTGCTGATGATCGATCATCCTTTCTGTGGACGTGCCGCGCGAGGTGATGTGCTGTTGCCATTGGACGAGTTCATTGAGCCTGCGTTTCTTGACGATCAAAAGCGAAATCAGGTCGGGGGGTCCTACGACAGCTATTGGTACGGTAGCCATCTGTGGGCGCTCCCTGTCGATACGGCTACGCCTGTAAGCGGAGCACGTGTCGAGCTGATGAAAAAGAACGGCGTGCAGAAACCACAGAGTTGGTCAGATGTATTAGAAATCGCGCGCAGTGGAAAAGTAGTCGTGCCGGCAATCGCGATCGACAGCCTGATGAACTTTTATATGCTATGTATCGCTCTGGGTGAAGAGCCCTTTAGAGAAGAGGGCGGGGTCGTCTCTCCCGAAGTCGGCTCTCGCGCCCTGGAGATGCTGCGCGAACTCGTGTGCCTTTGCGATTGGCGATGTCTTGAGCGCAACCCGATTGCAACATGGGAGTTGATGTCTTCGAGCGATGATGCACTGTACTGTCCATTTGCTTATGGATATTCAAACTATGCTCGCGAAGGCTATGCGCGTAGCCCGATCGAATTTGGCGGATTAGTGACGACGGATGGAGGCGTGCCATTGCGTTCTGTCCTTGGTGGCGCCGGCCTGTCGATTGCCCTCTCGACGGAACAGCAGGAGATTGCTGTCGAATATGCAGTGTTTGCCGCTTCCCCGACGGTGCAGAGAGGGATCTATTTTGAGAGTGGAGGGCAGCCCGGACACAGAACTGCGTGGACGGATGCTGAAGTAAACCGACGAAGCAATGGTTTTTTTGAGAGGACATTGCAAACTCTCGATGAGGCCTATGTAAGGCCACGCTTCGACGGATATCTCCGTTTTCAGGATGAAGCTGGCTTTGTCGTGCATCGATATCTGGCACAAGGAGGAGCTAGCCGGACGGTATTGAATGCGTTGAATGTGTTGTTGCGGAAGTCACTAAAAGAGATGGAGACGCGAAACAATGAAACCCCTTGAAGGGCTTTTGGTTGTTGATTTCAGCCAGTTCCTGGCAGGACCTGCGGCGTCGTTGCGGCTTGCCGATCTTGGTGCCAGGGTGATCAAAATTGAGCGGCCCGATGGAGGCGATCTATGCCGTCGGTTGTATATTTCTGACCTTGAGTTGGATGGCGATAGCACGCTATTCCATTCGATCAACCGTCATAAAGAGAGCTTCGCCGCTAATCTGAAAAACGAACGAGATCGCAATGAAGTTTTTGCGTTGCTACGTAATGCCGATGTTGTAATTCACAACTTTCGTCCGGGAGTGATGGAACGACTTGGCTGCGACTACGGATCAGTGAGGAAGATTAGCGAACAGGTTGTGTATGGCGAGATCACCGGATATGGGAAGGCTGGTCCATGGCGTGATAAGCCAGGGCAGGATCTGCTGGTGCAGTCGCTCTCTGGACTGCCATGGCTAAGCGGTGATGCGGACCAACCGCCCGTACCATTCGGCCTGGCTGTGGCGGACCTCTTTACCGGGGCCCATTTGGTGCAAGGAATTCTTGCTTGTCTAGTGAGGAAAGGGATCACAGGCAAGGGCGGCAGAGTTGAAGTCAGCCTGATGGAGTCGATTCTCGACTTCCAATTCGAAGTGTTGACAACGCATTTGAATGACGGAGGTAAGTTGCCTCGGCGCAGCGCGGTGAACAATGCGCACGCATATCTTGGTGCACCCTACGGAATATACAAGACGCTGGATGGATATATCGCACTTGCGATGGGTTCGGTCGTCCGCCTGGGTGAGCTGCTGCAATGTCCAGAGCTGTTGATTTACAGCGATCCGTCGCATCTCTTCGAGCAACGCGACGAGATCAAGCGGATACTTGTCGATCATCTCATTACAAAGAAGACGGCTTCGTTGCTCTCTATCCTCGAACCCGCAGACATCTGGTGTGCGGATGTTCTGACGATGCAGGAACTAATGAAGCATGAGGGATTCAAGGTTCTGGATATGGTGCAAGAGGTAAGCAGGCCAGACAGCCAACCGCTGCGTACATTAAGATGCCCAATTCGTGTCGATGGCGAACTCCTTAAGAGTAGCCATGGGGCGCCACGCTTGGGTTCCGATACAGAAGCGATCAAACGAGAGTTTTCGCTCGATGCACAGGAGGAAACAACACAATGACGTCAGAGAATATGGATGCAACAAAGCACAAAGATATTCCTCAATACAACACAGAAACATGGTTCTACGAAGACTTCGAGATCGGCAGTCGCATTCGGTCAATACGAAGAACGATCTCTGAAGGCGAGAGCATGGCCTTCAATGCGCTCGTGACGGATATGCATCCATATGTTGCGGATGAAATATTCGCTGCTGAGGAAGGTGTCTTCGGGCGCAGGATTGTTGCAGGCGCATTTGTCTTTAGCCTTGGTCTGGGACTTGTAGCGAACAATTGCGTTACAGCATTCAGCTATGGTTACGACCGGTTGCGTTTTGTCAAGCCAGTCTTCATTGGCGACACGATCTATACAATCCGCACAAACCTGGAGAAGAAGCCTAGAACCGAAACGATGGGGCTGGTGAGGGTATCGTACGAAGTTTTCAAGCATCCTGGTGAGCTTGTGCTGTATTGTGAGCATCTTCAGACAACAAAGTATCGTGATCCATCTCTCTTTAGGAATCAGGTAGAGAAGAAATAATGGACCGACAGGGATTGTTTCGCATAGCAGTTCGCAAGTTCGATCCGTTTGAATCTGCGATGCAGAAGCAGTGGGAAAACTTTGAAGGGAGTGCCTCTACTGGTCTGACCTTCGATCCGGTAGCGTTTGATCTCCACCCGCTTGCAGGTGCTCTCTTCGAGCAGCAGGGCCTCATACGAGGAGAGTGGGATATCACTCTGCTAAGTACGGATTGGGTAGCGACAGCGCATGAACAGCAGTGCCTTTTGGACCTCTCAACCATATTGCGCACAGACCCGCCAGATCAGTATCCGGAAGGATGGAGCGAGTCCCTGTTGCGCATGCAGAGTGTCGCTGGTGCCGTTTATGGAGTGCCTTATCACAATGGGCCAGAATGCCTCCTACTGCGAAGCGATCTGTTCGATGATCCGAAAGAACAAGAGGCATATCGGCTCCAGCACGGTGTACCGCTTGATGTGCCTAAAACGTGGACTGAGTTCCGGCAGATTGCACAGTTCTTCCATCGACCCGGTGAAGGCATTTACGGCACGGCATTCGCGGCATATCCTGACGGGCACAATACGGTCTATGACTTCCTGCTGCAACTTTGGACGCGGGGCGGAGAACTTTTCAATACAGAGGGAAATGTATGTTTGGACACAGCGGAAAGTGTGGATGCCCTGCGGTTCTATCGCACAATCATCAACGACACAAATGCAGTGTATCCTGCATGCAGAGAGATGGATTCGGTGAAGTCTGGCTTGGCTTTCGCAGGTGGTGAGATTGCAATGATGGTAAATTGGTTCGGATTCGGAACGATGGCGGAAACGCTCGAAAGTTCGCGTGTGCGAGGTCACGTCCGTGTGGCAACCATCCCTGTTGCGCAAGGTCGACCAGTCGTATCGCTAAATTCATATTGGCTCCTCGCAATTGCGAAGGGAAGTCCGCATCAGGAAATTGCCTATCGGTTTTTGAAGCACTGCATGAGCGCACCGATGGACAAGTTGCTTACGATGGAAGGCGCGATTGGGTGTAGAAAATCGACGTGGAACGACCCCGAAGTCACGACGCAGGTGCCTCTCTATAAGCACCTTGAGGAACTACACGCTGGGGCAAGGGAAATACCATGCAGAGCGGATTGGCCCGAGATCGCCGCAAGAATCGATCGCGTTATGTTAGATGTGATCAATACCAGCGAAGAAATTGAGACGATTGTTCAACGAGCTGATTCCCAACAGATAGCAACTAAGGTGAGATAAACGGAGTAGCCATGCCTGTAAGACCAAGAGCAGAAGTAATCTCATGAGCGATCGCATGAATTGTGGGGATCAGCTTTCGCTCTTTCCCTTCGTTACGTCCACCTGAAAGGAATGGCACACCAAGAGCTGCAATCACCCCCACAGCAGGATTCCCAATCAGGCAAGAGCAGTCGAGCCCTGTGCGCCGCGAACTTGGGGCCATGTGATATCTCATTTTAGCGGCGGCAATGAAAGTCTTTTGCAGGGTCGTTCGTTGTGCCGGGGTCATCGCGGCAAAAGTTTTATCCGTCTGAAGGAAGTGCGCGCGTTCTTGATCGTGCATCCCTGCGAGAAGAAGAGTGCCAGACACTGTCTGTAGCGGTAGTACGCGGTAGCCCACTTCAACTGATAGGCGGACCGGCTCCGGGCTTTCTGTTGACGCGATCACCACAAGCATTCCCCGGTTGAGCACGCTCAGATGGCAGGACTCGTGAATCGTATCTGCAAGTGTGTGCATGGGAACGTATGCAGCTCGCAGAAGTTGATCTACGGGGGAATGCGTATGCGCCAGTTCGTAGAGTTTCAGGGTCAGGCTGTAGCAGCCTGAGAGCGGATCGCGAGTGATATAGGAGCGCTTTTGCAAATTGTCGAGCATGCGGAAGATCTCATTTCGCGTGCGATTCAATTGCGCTGCGAGATCAACGATCGAAAGTGGTCCTGGCGCCTGCGACAGCAGTTCGAGGATATCAAGACCTTTATCGAGAGCGGGAACGGAGTAAATGTGCAGACTACTTTTCTTCATGGCAAGGAGAATTCATAGAAACAATACGATATTCGCGTGCGTCCATTATAGGCAGAGCGCAGGCTCTGTTGTCACACTGCACTCAATTCGCGGACTGGCGACCTTATTTTCAGCATTATCCCTTTTTTACTGCAAAGTCATTGCACTGAAATAACGGACGTTTGTAGTCAAATCGCGGACGACGTTCACGACGAAGTTTGTCCGCGATTTGAATGTAAAAGTGGCAACAATGGGAGATGGCGGGCGAGGCCGCCTGGGGCGTAGCGCCGCATAGGGAAGCTGTGATCTGTCTCTTGCCTGCAGCGGCGCCTCGCGTCAGCCCTCAAAAGACTTCAACTGTTCTTGAAACAGAGGTAACACGGACAGAGCATTTAGCGGGACACGCCGGTGTTGTAGCACCGACGTATCCTGACCACCCACCACCTTTGGTTAGAAAGGCGACGCAATGGCTGTCTCTAAAAATACCCGCGGATCCGATCGGGATACAAACGAACTATTCCAAAGCTTCTTCCAAAACAGTCAGGTCTCTGAAGAGCGAGAACGCGCGTGGCATGATGCCGTCCACCATGCCGGAACCGGAACGCCACCGTTGCGGTCCCGGTCTATGAGCATCTGTACTCCCTCAACATCTATGCCCAGAAGATGGTCGATCTCCTGAAAGAGGTCACCAGCAGGTTGCTCTCAACCGAGAGACTTCTGTCTATCACCAGTCGTTGATCCAGTACGTCCGTGCGGCTTCCAGCCGGGAACTCCTGGACTCCATGTCGGAGATCGAGCACACCGAGGCCTGGCTGTTTCAGAGCCAGCGCCACGTCGAAGAGAGGAAGCTCTATGACCCGGATGACGTCTACTTCCATGTCCGGGAAAGGGAAGTAGAGCGGACCAACCAGGGACTTCCTCCACGCATCGAGTTTCTCGATGAGAAGCCGTCCCTCAGGAAGAAGACCGATCAGGCAGGCAAAGCAGGCGAGTCAACCTGATCTTCGAGTGATCCCCTGCAAATCGCTAGACGGACTCTTGGCTCTTACCGCAGCCGTGCGGTTGCAGAAAGGTTTGGTTGTGATGGATCGCACCGCACTGGGATATCTGACGGATCTGAATCGAAACGTGGAAGGCGCGCTGGCCCTGCTGGAGAAGCTGGCTGAGTATCCGGAGTTGAACAACGAAGACTTTATTATCTTCCAGTCGTACTTCCGGGAATCCTGGGCGATACCCTCGCAATGTGCCTTGGACTTCGCGTCAGCGAAATTCTGGGGCTGCGTTGGGAGGACGTTGACCTGGAGGCAGGCTCGCTTCAGGTTCGGCGTTCGGTGGCCAACGGTCATGTGGAGGACACGAAGACGGAGGCCAGCGAGGATGAGTTGCCCTTGCATCCTGAATTGGTCAACGTCCTTCGCGGGTGGAGAGAGGCTGAGCTGCCAGTGAACGGCTGGTTATTCGGCAACCTCGACACGGCAAACCCTACCACGCGGATACGATGCGATAGCGTCACCTGAACCGGGTCGCTGCGAAGATCGGTGTGCCGAAGTTGGGCTGGCACGCCTTCCGGCACACGTACCGGGCGAGGCTGGCCGAGCTTGGGCTTCCGCTAGAAGTTCAACAGAAGCTGATGCGTCACGCGTCCATCGACATGACCACGAAGTATGGTCGAAACTCGATGCTCAATGTGACGCGTCCGGCCAACGCTCAAATAGTGGAAATGGTGATGGAAAAACGAGAAAAGGGAACAGGCTCTGCGCCTTGTTCCCTCGCCGTTTCCGGCTAATGTCGTAAGTTATTGATTCTTTGGTTGCGGGGGTAGGATTTGAACCTACGACCTTTGGGTTATGAGTGACCGAGCACTCGCGTATGTTGTTGAATTTCCTGGTACAAATGGCGACTCGGAAGCATGGAAAAGTACCCATCGGACAGCTTATTGGGAGTCTATTGGGAGTGCGTTGTGAGGTTGGGTTTTCAGCCCAACTGTCTTAGGATCTGGCGAAGCGAATCCCTATCGAGCTTCCTTCGACGCGTGGAGATGAGGAAGCTCATGTGAATCGCTTTTCTAGCGTTGCTTGTTCGCTTGAGTTAGAACGGAAGCCGCAAGCTCCTTCGTCTCGGTTGCGTACCGCTTGCTGGCTAGTACTCTGGATGCCACGTCTTCCATTTTTGCTCCCGTCTGCCTATCTGTACTGCGCTGAGACAAAGCGGATGCCGCCAGACTTTTTGCTATCTGTGATGCCTGGTTGTCTTGCAATGTTTCAGCCGCTAGCGTGGCGATCCGGGATGACGTTTGCTTCGTATTTCTGGACATTGAGGCTCCTAAAAGACTTCAGTACTTCTGTGGAGTTTTGAATGGAACCACTTGATTGCCATGATCAGGTCGCACTCCAGCACTGCTAGGTGTGACAGTCTTCAGCTTGGCAAACTGAACAAGATTGGTCCGGCCTTGGAAGTATCCATCAGGAAGCCCAGCCAGCATCTCGACATCAGATGAGGCAAGTCCGACGTGTCGAGGAATCGCTTCGAGGGGCATCACATTCTCATCGACCAATAGGTCTATTGTGCGGCGAAGTAAGCGTGGCTGTTCAGGTTTCCTTTCCCCATCTCCAGGTTCGGCTTTCGCGCCCCATCGTGCTGATCGGCGTTTGAAGAGCGACAACTTCTCATCTTCGTCTACCAGCTCAAGAGCATGCAGCCGCATGATGATTGCTGCGGCAGAGACACCCCATCGCCGCTTGAGAAGCAATAGATCATCCAATGCAAGCGGCAAACGGACCTCAGCAGAAAAGGTTTCAGCAGGGAGAAGGAGCGCCCCAGCAAAGCGATGGGCCTGTTGTTCGAGCATCTTGTGACGATCGCGTTCGGTCGGCCTTTTTACATGACGATGTAAGACCAGATGACCGAGTTCATGAGCGAGATCAAATCTGCTGCGATAACCATTGTCCTTGTCTGCGGACAAAAGGATCAGCGGCCTTCCGAGCACTTCACTCCATGCGGAAAGTCCTTCGATCTGAGCAATTCCGGTTTCTTCACGGATGACGATGACGCCGGCTCCCTCAGCCGCGAGCGCGAGATCTTGAATCACTGAGCGCCCAAGCCGCCAAAGTTCGCGGCATTCAGCCGCAGCTTGTTCAATGTCCTCGACGGTGATTTGCTCGGGGTCTGTGTAGACGCGAGTTGGCAGGTTGAGTTCTGGATAGTCTACGAACTCCATCAATGCGAAGCCAAGGTCCTGAGCCCATTCCATCCGAGCCTCCAGCATTTCGCGCGCGGCAACATGGGCCGACGCATTGCTGCGGAAGAGCGGCAAGGATACTTTAGCCACTGTCGGTCGGGTAAACCATTCCGGGGTAACGTTCACCACGCCCGCAAGTCGGTCAAGTGCTTCGCGTTCGGGTGCTTGGCTTCCTCCCCGCCACTTGCTTACCGTCGCTGGAGACACGCCGACCATCGAGGCCAACTGCACTTGGCTCAAGCGACGTGCGGCTAGAGCTTGACTCAAGCGATCCTTCTGAAAACCCTGCATTCCGCCTCTACTCATTACCTGGTTCCGTCTTTTTCCTGCTGCTTGCCAACAGACTTCTTCAGCTTCGGGCTAGCAAGGTCATGCTGCGTAGCGGGCTTCTGGTCGTAACGCTGGACAAACGCAGTGATGGACTCCCTGAAGAGCCAACTCTGCATGTGTCGGTCGGGGACAGCAATTTGGATTGAGACAGGAGAATCTGGTTGAAGGCGCAGCGAACTAGAGAAGCACGCCACGAAAAACACGACAGCCTCAGTGGGCGGAACGTAATCCTTGAAAAGATCCGGCTGCACTAAAGGTTCGATCGCCGTATTGGCGATCGACATCTGTCTCCGAGTTTTGCTGCGTCGTCCGTTGTTCCAGATCCCTGCGGAGATGTTGAAGCGTGCGAGCCTGAATACTCCAGCGCTTCCCGTGATGATGGAGTTGCCGCGAATCGGAGAAGGGGACGCTCCACTGGCAGATAGCGAACGTTGGAATGCCTCATTCATATGAAAATGACGCAGTTGGCCAACCACATGAGGAAGGTGGCCTTCATCCATTCCGTGAGCGGCGGTATAGGCACGTTGTGCGCCCACCGTCAGCGCCTCTTCGATGCCCATCAGAATCCCACGAGGGATGTTCGCAATGAGCAGGTCAGGGATCGTCTCTTGCGTTGGTGCGCCCATTGGCAACCCTCCGGTTGGTTTCGCTATTACGGATACTACATCAAAATTATTTCGCTTACCAGTCATGGAGCGGTAAAAAATGTTGAATTCTGTCAGAAACTGCAATATACTTCTGACAGAGGTGGATATGCAGAGGCTAACTGAACAGATCATGAGCGAGACGAAAAGCCTTCCCGAAGGCATGCCGCTTTCTGCAAAGTCACTCCTCCATCTCGGAAGTCGGGCAGCGGTGGACCAGACATTGTCGCGGCTAGTTCATCGAGGTCAGCTTCTTAGGGCAGGGCGAGGCCTGTATGTGACGCCGGTGGTCAGCCGGTTTGGCAAGCGGGCACCTGCGGTAGAAGCAGTTATCGAAAACCTGGCTGATGTTCGTGGTGAGACGATCGTGCCCTCGGAAGCTTCGTCAGCTAACGCACTCGGACTAACCACGCAGGTGCCGACAAAGGCGGTTTACCTCACCTCGGGGCGACCCCGCACGCTCGCTTTGGGTAAACAGACCGTGCAGTTGCGACATGTGCGCCCATGGAAACTTACCTTGGCACATGAGCCTGCAGGCCAAATTGTTCGCGCTTTAAGCTGGGCTGGACCAGCTCATGTAGAAAGTGCGGCCAACACCATTCGGACAAAGGTGCCGAACGAGGAGTTTCGGAAAGTTGTCCGGCATGCTGCCAAGCTTCCCTCCTGGATGGCCAAAGCTGTGGGCCGGATAGCTAACAATGGCTGAAGAATTCTTCAAACTCGATAGCGAGGAGCGAGGCGAAGTCCTTCAAGTTGCTGCATCTGAATCGGGGCGGCCCAACTATCTTTTGGAAAAAGACATATGGGTGGTTTGGGCACTGTCCCAGTTGTTTACTGCAGACTTCGGCCAACACTTGGTCTTCAAGGGAGGGACGGCTCTCTCGAAAGCCTACGATGTCATTCAGAGATTCTCAGAAGACGTGGATCTCACATACGACATCTATGCTTTGGCACCCGATCTAGTAGGCGAATTGGAAGGAATTGATCCCATTCCAGAGACTCGCTCCCAGCGAAAGAAGCTGACTGACGCGATACGTCAGGAACTGCTTCCTGCTTGGATCAATGGAACTGCACTGCCCTATATATCTTCTGCGCTAGCCCAGATGGGCGGTGTCAAAGCGAGAGCTGACGAGTGCAACGTCTATATCGAATACGAGCCGCTTGTGCCGCCTTCTAAATACGCGATTCCACGGGTGAAGCTCGAGTTCGGAGCGCGATCCAGCGGAGAACCCAGCACGCCCCACAATGTAGTTTGCGATGCGGCAGCCTATGTCGAGAACGTTACCTTTCCGACCGCAACTCCTCGCGTGATGAACACCTCCCGAATCTTTTGGGAGAAAGCAACTGCCGCGCACGTTTATTGCCTTCAGGGGGAAAGCGGTATCAGCCAGAGGTTTTCCAGACATTTTTACGACCTCGCGAAACTGGAGCAAGCAGGATACGTTGGGGAGGCGCTTGCGCAAAACGAGGTCGCCCAAGCGGTCGCCATTCATAAAAACGCCTTCTTTGAAGAAAAAGACGAGCGACAAACACGCATTGACTACATTGCGGCAGTCACGGGCAGCATCCGCTTGATGCCTTCAGGATCTGGAATCGTTGCACTGCGGAAAGACTATGAAGCGATGGTAGCGGATGGTCTTCTCTTCGAAGAGGCCCAGCCCTTTGATCAACTAATGCTCGCATGCTCGCAGATTCAGGAAAAGATCAATGCGGCAATGAAAGCGAAGTAAGACATGATCTATCTGGATATGTGTCGGCGCCAAGTGTCACCGGTTGGGTTGCCTGGAGGCAAAGTCAATCGACTTCGAGGAAAAACTGCGGTGTCTTACCATAGAGATCAGCAAGCAGAATGAGTTCCATGACGTCCAAGCGTCGGTCGCCGGATTCAGTCTTCGATATCCAGGAATGAAACATGCCAAGCCGCTCGGCCACGTCTCTCTGGGTGAGACCTGCCTCTTCTCTTGCGCTGATTAACTTTGCCAAGAAGCCGTTGTAACGCGCTTGGTACGGCACCGTCCTCGCCTTGCGAGACTTCCGAGTTTCACCCTCCGCAGGCTGGACCATTCCCCTAGTGTGGGTAGGCCCTTGCATCGTTTCCTAATAGGAAACAGAATGGTGGTACGAGGTTTTAGAGAATGTCTTCTCCAATCATCGATTGTCCCGAGGTCGTAGGTAAGACAGTGAGCTCTCTCAAGCTCCACGCAACGGAGTGTGACAACGTCGAGATCGTGATCGAGTTCACCGACGGAACGTCCTTTTCGAGCGCGTATGAGAGCCGCGCAGTCCACAAAGCCACGCTGATTCGGACAGGGGTAGGGACTCCAGAAGTGCTCAAAACCTATACCGATTGAGTGCCACTATTCCTCCACGGAATAACGGACATACGGGAAGTTATTGGACTCTAGCGGACGACTGACTTTAGGTTTGCGCCATGCTGATGAACGCGATCAGCGGAGGTGCAAATGGCTAATCGTCTCCCTATCCTCCGATCGGATCGAACCTCCGTTCGGTTGCCCTTTCGACTCACTAATGCGACTGCTTCGCGGTCGCCGTTCGCCGGGCCGGCGGGCTCGCTCAAAGTGTCGGTAACTCGCCTGCTTCGTGCGCTCGTTCCCGTCTTACTCTCACTCACAATTGCAACCGCAGCCCACGCACAAGGCACGATGGATTTCTCTGGAGCACAAACGCTTATGGGGACTTTCAAGACCTTCGCTATGTACGCCGGAGCTGTCATCTGTCTTGGCGGTCTGATCTTTGCTGGCATCCGCATGATGTCGGGAAGGTTTCAGGACGCTATTCCAGGTCTGTTCGGCGCGCTGTTCGGCGCCGGTGTTCTCGGATGGGGAGCCGGTTGGATCGGTTCGCTAACCGGGCAGTCGATGTAGGAGGTGCATCGACTATGGCTCGCCGGGGAGAACCGCAAGCAATCAATCAAGCGCTGAATCGTCCGAGGGCAAAACTCGGCCTGGACCTCACAGCATGGATGGCGATCTCGTTCGTCTGCATTGCGGTTTTCCTTGTCGGGTTTCGACTGCTGGCGATGATGGCCTTTCCCAGCCTTGCGATAGGTGCATGGCTCATCATTCGCAAACACCCAAAGATGTTCCAACTGTGGGGCCTCAGCCTCAACCAGAAGAGCTACTATGACCCGCGCAAACAGTGAACAACTCAAACATGTTCCGTGGTTCGCCAAGGCTGGAGCTGCGTGCAGCATCTTGCCAATCGCGCGCTTCGTGAGCGAGACCATTTTCGCCCTCAAAGGCGGTGGCTACGGGTGCTTCTTTCGTCTCTCTGGTGTCGATGAAGAAGGACTTACCGAGCAAGAACTTGAGTCGCAACTTCGCATGATCGAAGGTAGTCTTCGCGGAATGCCGGAAGGCGCTGCGCTCTACCAGTACACGCGAGTACGCGCCGGGTTTCCGCTGCCCCGCCGGAGCAGCTATTCAAATCCCGTGACCCAGGTGTTCGTCGCCGAACGCCTCCGCTTCCTCGAACAGAACGCGAGCCTCCGAAGGATCGACCTTCACTGGTGCCTCACGATAGAACCGTCCCAAGTCAAAGCGTTCGAACGGGAGCCTCGGGAGAACGCAGCTCAAACATCACGCCTGCTTGCCGAGTTGCAAAAGACGGCAACTCTCCTCGTTGGGAACCTCAGCAGTTCTGTCGGGCTTGAACCCCTGGGCAAACAGGACATTTTTCGGTTCCTCAGCTATCTCTTCAATCTCGAAGATTGGGTCGATGCCGGTGGGCTACGCGGTGACACAGGGGTGGACCGGCAGGTCGTCCAAAGCCCTGTGTCCTGGGAGAGCGACCATCTACGAATCGGCAAGCGATTCGTGCAGATGTATTCGCTCAAGACGACGCCGGAAGCGTCTCGGCCCTGCCTTTTCTCAGACTTGATGACACTCGATTGCGACAGCATCCTTTGCTCGACATGGAGGCCCAAATCGTCCGCAACAGCACGCCACGAGATTGACCAGCAAGAGAAGTTCATTAGCTTCTTCAAAGTCGGCGTCCTGTCCCGCGTTATGGCAGGAAAAGATTCCGCCTCCCTAGACACCGGAGCCGGAGCCAAAGCTGCAAACAACGCGGTCGACGACCTCAGCGAGGTGATTCGCGCCCTCGACAAAAAGTCGCAGGGTGAATTCTCACTTCGCCTATTGATCGCCGCCCGTTCTCAGAGTGAACTTCACTCAATCGCCCCTTCCGTGCATCGGGTCTTTGTCGAAGCTCGCGCACAGATCGTGGAGGAAACACTTGGGAACCTTTCGGCTTTCTACGCCATGTTCCCAGGCAATGGGAAATTCAACGTGTTCCCGATGTGGTTGGGCGAAGACCACCACGCCCGGATGTCCTCCATCTACGCACCGAACCTGGGCCACAATCACTCCGAAGATTTGGACGCGGAGTACCTCAACGTCTTCGAGACCCGCACCCGGACACCATTCTTCCAAGACGCGTACGTCGGCGGCGTTCGAGTGATGCTCATTCTCGGTCCCACCGGAAGCGGTAAATCGGTGAGCGGCAACCTCGCCATCGCCCACGAACAGAAATACGGCGGATTCACCTACATTTTCGACATCGGCGGATCGTATGAGAGTGTCGTCGAGCTCTACGGAGGCCGGGTCGATCGCATCGGCAAAGACGGACCGCGTGTAAACCCGTTCACGCTGGAACCTACTGAAAGCAACATCCAGTTTCTCTACAGCTTCATCAAGCTCCTGCTGACGAATGGCGGGGCTGAGCTCGAACCCGAGGACGACGATGTCGTACACAAGGCTGTCAAGGACATGTACCTTCTCGATCCTTCGAACCGCAGGCTCTCGAATCTCTACCTGCCGAAGAAGCTCGACCGTTATCTCTCGAAATGGGTTGGCAAGGGCATCTACAGCGCCATCTTCGACAACGTCGAAGATAGCCTCTCTCTGTCACGCGTGCAGTGCTTCGACTTCCAAGGTGTCAACAACGCGCAGTATGCGGATTTGATTGAGCCGCTGATGGTCTGGATCCTTCAACGGATCAACGATGTTCTGTACAACCCGGCCAATCTCGGCGTGCCCAAACACATCCTGATCGAAGAACTCTTCTCTTCGATGAAGAACAAGCAGCTTTTGGATGCTGCACTGGCTTCGATCAAGACGGTTCGTAAGAACCTCGGCGGTGTCACCATGATTGGTCAATCCGCTGAAGACCTGGGCGCGAACGCAGACAGCATCGTCAACTCATGCACATCGTTTCTGTTTCTGCCCGATGCGACCTTCAATCGCAAGCGTTATGCCGAGCTGTTCAAAATGAACGACCAACAGCTCGCCCTGTTCGAAAGCCTCCAGACGCGGGAGGCGCTCTACATCCGACGCGATGGTGTCACCAAGGTTGTTCGCTTGAACCTGGATAACCGGAGCTATGCTGCGTTTTCTACGAAGCCGAAGGATCGTGTTCGCCGCTCCAAGCTCGTTGCCAAGTACGGACTTACCGAGGGCATAGACCGCTTTGCCCAGGGCGAGACAGCGTAACCAAACCGAAAGGACAGGAACTATGAAGCCACTTATTCCCATCGTCGTCGTTGTCGGCATACTGCACGGAGCCTTACCAACCTTCGCGTCAGGCCCTGAACATCCGCTTCAACCCAGCGCTCCGCGTGCGGTGACATTGGTTGAATCTCAGGCTCCGCCTGTCGTCCGTGCAGGGCTGCTGCAATCAACATTGATTGTTCTGCCTGCGGAGGAGAAGGTCGCCAATGTATTTGCGGGCGATACGGTGGATTGGGTCTTTGATGGCGGTCATGTGGCAAGCCGCTTCATCAGTGTGAAACCGAAGACGGCGAACACCTCAACGGACATCCACATCGTGTCCGACCATGGCAACGAGTACACGCTGGAGCTTCGGGAAATCTCCAGTGACGCGGATGCCCACTACGACTCGAAGATCCTCATCGAGCTGGGCGACAAGGCGGCAAAAGAAAAGCTCGCACAGCTTCCCGTGTTCGTGCCGGCCACGGAACTGGATAAGGCGAAGCAGGATGCCGCTACGGCCCAGGCAGCACAAGCCGCGACCCTGAAAGCTGAGCAAGGCAAAGAGGAAGCCTATCGCAGCCAATATCCCGGTTCTCTCCACTTTGATTACTCGTGGGACGAGAAGAAAGGCAAAGAGCTAGGCCTGCAGCAGATTTGGCGGGACGACAAGTTCACCTATCTGCGCGGACAGTTCCAGGAGACGCCGGCCCTATACGAAGTGAAGGACAAGAAACCGAGTCTCATCAACTTCGATTTCGCAAACGGCCTCTACACCGTTCCGAAGCAAGTAGACGCGGGTTATCTCGCCATTGGCAAGCAGCGTGTGGAGTTTCACCGCAACGCGGAGGTGAAGTAGCCATGCCCGAGCAAAACGAGAATACTCCTGCCACTGTCCCCGAACAGCCCGAGTCGAAACCACCGCTGCGTAAGAGTATGCCTATCGTCATCGTGCTTGTGGTGATCGTCGCCTTGATTGGCATAGCGAACATCTCTAGCCTGCTTAGCGGCAACAAGCGGCCGGCGCCGCCGAGTTCGCTAACCATGAATCCCACGACCCCAAACGCCCAGCAGGTTTCGAACTTTGAAACGCAGCAACAGCAACAGGCACGGCACGATGCGGAAGAACGGCAACGGCAACAGGAGCTTGCTGCCGCTATGCAACAGCTTCAACAAGACCAGGGTGTCCCCGGTCCCGAGGCGGGTAACACGCCGCCGATGACGCCCGCGCAGCGTGCGGCCATCTACGGCGAAAGCCCAAACGCGCCCCAGCGCACTTCCAATGTGTCCGAAGCACAGGCGGAAGCCAAGCAGAAACGCCTTGCGGTCGCGAAGCAGCAGCAGGATGCGCTGAACAGCGATACCGTCGCCATCGACTTTTCCCACGAGGGCACGGCGACTTCGCCTGTTGCGGTGCAAGCAGCCCGAGCCGAAGGAGTCGAAAAAGCGTCCGCGGAAGAGATTGGAGTAAGGCAGACCCAAAAGGATGGTGCGGCCAAGGCAGAGCCCATGTCAGCCTACCCGTTCGATCAGTTTCAGGGGCAGCTATATCACGTCTTTGAGGGAACGGTCTTAGAAGGTGTCGTTACCAATCACGTTGACGGAGGGCTTGCTGGCCCAATCCTCGTCATGCTGACGACGGATTACTACTCGCACGATCACCAGCAACTTCTCATGCCGCAGGGCACCCGACTGATTGGAAGCGTGCAGAGCGTAAGCAACGCTCAGCAGCGGAAGATGTTTGTCACTTTCCACCGCGCCGTTTGTCCAGACGGGTTCTCCCTCGACTTCGACAAGTACCTTGGCCTCGACCAGATCGGCACGACTGGCCTCGCCACCAAAGTCGATCATGGTTATCTGATGGCCTTCGGTGCTGCCGCAGCAATCGGCGGCCTTGGTGGTCTTGCCCAGATCGGTAACAACGGAAGCGTGTTCACACCATCGACTCAGATCCGCGACGGCATCTCCGAGCAAACGGCCGCAGAGGGCGAACAGGTACTGAATCATTTCCTCAACCGGCTGCCCATCATCACGCTCAAGGAAGGCTCCCGAGCCCGTGTCTATATCGGTCGGGACATCCTCATCCCGTCTTACGCAGCCCATCGCGTTGACCCCACTTTGTAAGGAAAGGAGGAAGGATGATCATCACGCGCACGCACCGACTACTCACCGCCGGAGCCGCAATGTGCTTGGGAGGAACCCTGTTCGTCGGATTGGGTGGCCTGCCTTTCCTGGTGCGGGCGTGTGAATCCCCACTAGAGTTTGTCGGCAACCTCATCGGCAACGTCCACCGCATCTCCTTGGACCGGCTCGATCCGACGTGTCCGCAATGCTTCTAAAACCGCTTGGAGCGCTCTATGAAGATGAACATCAAAAAACGGCGCAAATGGCTTCTCGGAGGAGGACTTTTACTCCTCACCGCGACACCGAGCTTTGCTCTCTTCGGAATCGGTGACATCGTCTTCGATCCGACGAGCTACGCGAGCCTGGTATCTCAACTCACGACGATCGAGTCGCAGTACAACATGCTCAAGAACAACATCGAGCATTTCTCCATCAAGCAGCAGTGGCAAACCACACTGACTGCTCTTAAGAGCGTCAACGTCGCCAATATGTTCGGTGAAACGGGCGGTATGACGATTGCGTTCACCTCTAACTCCACTTCGGCCTCCAGTACGGCGTGGAAGACCGCCACAACTCCGATGAGTTCCAACGTCACGGCCTTCCTCCAAGGACAACCGCTTGGAAGCGCGCATATGTCTCAGCTCGCGATGGTCGAGATGTCTGACTCGATATCGCCCGACTGCATCATCGCGGTAGGTGCTTATCGGGCAGCGCGGACTCAGAACGCGGCCGCCAACACCAGCCTGACAGCCAACCAGCTTGACGGCACCAGCACAACCAACAGCGAAGTCCAGCAACTCAACCTCCTCAACGCCGCTGAGGCGCAGAAGATGTCCGAGATGCAGAACCAAGGAGCGATGCAAGCGTGCCTCGCTTCGCAGATGGCGGTCACGAACATGGAACGCCGCAACGCTGCCGCAATCGACCTGAACACAGCCGCTTTCGTTCAACAGCAACGCGCAACCAATGACACCAGCGCTGCGAATGAGAGCAATACCTGGCAGACGTACTTGCCCTAACGGGAACTACTCATGCTGAAATTCCTCAACACGAAGTTGCTGATTGCCATCCTTGCGGCGCTAAGCGTCATCGCTGGCGCCGCGATCTATCAACGCCGCGAAGCTGCAAAAGCCGCCGCGATCCTTGAGCAACAGCAACGCGATGCCGAGCGACGGATGCAGGAAGACGAGGCCTTCCGCAAGAAGGTTGAAGAAGACAAGAAGCGGCACAGTTCCGCGGCCGGTAATGAAGGAAAGACCTGGAAGAGCTACATCCCCTAATCGTCTCGGGAGACCCTTATGAGCATCGCCGTTCTCGCACAAGCCGTTCCGTCCGCAAGCGCAGGTATGAACTGGCTTTACCAGTTCACCAACAACCTGACCAATCTCACCACGCAGAACGGCGGAGCTTTGACTCAGTTGGGACTCACGGAGCTAAGCGCGATAGCGTTCTTCAAGCTGGTAAGCATGGTCGTGAATTGGAACACGAGTGCGATGACGCTCCGCTTTCATACGCACTCGGTCCGCGCCGGTGAAATGACCCAGTTTCTCCTGAGACTCATCATCTGCAGCTTGCTGATCAACTATTGGGTCAATCCATTCCCTGGAGCGAGCTTTGGCATCAATCACTTCTTTTCCTACATCGCCCAAGCAATGGTCGCAGCTTTCGACCAGAACTCGCTTGACCAGCTTCTCAATCTGCTCAAGACAGCCGGCGACGGGACTTCCATGCCGTCCTTCACAGCACCCGTTCAAATCCTTTGCTATGTCCTCGTACAGCTCATGCTTGGTCTCGCCTCCGCAATCCTCTTTGTGATCAACTGCAGCGCCTTCATACTTTACGGAGTTACGGCTCTCTTTGGTCCGGTCTTTGTCCCTCTTCTTATGACCCAGAACTTCAAAGCGAAGTTTTTTCACTTCCTCGATGTCCTTATCAGCTTCGCCATGATTCGGGCGGTCGCCGCAGCCTTCATCTACGTATGGGCGGGATTCATGAATGGTTTTCTCCAACAGACTTTCAACGGCAACTATTCGATGGATATGTGGATCGCGAATTTGATCCCTTGCTTAATGGTTTTCGTCGCGTTCATCATCAATATGTTGTTCATTCCGAGCATGACGCAAGCCATCTTTGGCGGGGCTGCTGGGCTGACATCGGCCGCCCCGGGAGTCGCTGGAAGTATCGGCGGGATGGCTCTTATGAAGGGTGGAGGTGCATAGGATGTGGAACTTCTTATTGGCTCTGTTCGCGGGTAGCGCTGCTGGAAGCACTCGCACTGCTCAGCGGTCGGTGAAACCTATCGTCGCCCTCTTCCTCGTGGGAGTTCTTATAGCGGGCGTGATCTACGTTTGCGTCGTTTTCACGGCAGTCTCGGAAAGGAATAATACCCGTCATGTCAGCCCACACAGCGCACATTGAATCTGCCCTATCACCTGAACACGCGATGCTCACCGACCGGATCGGCAACGAGGTCTATTCCTCACACTATGCGGAGCGGAAAGCATACCGCTTCATCATTGGTTGCGGTACGGTTCTCCTCTGCGGCTCGTTCTGGTTGAACTTCACTTTGGCACACCGTCCCATTGCGAATCGCTACATCCGTATTGACGAGATGGGACGCGCCCAGGCGATCCAGTACACCGATCTCAATTACAGCCCGCGCGAAGGTGAAGTTCGCACCTATCTGACCGATTGGGTGAACTACCGTTTCACGATCAATCGTGAAGTCGTAGCCAAGAAATACCCCTTGAACTACTACTTTCTTTCTCAGCTTCTCGCTTCGCAGCTGATGGCTTCCGACAATCAGACGCATCTTGTGTCGCAGGTATCCGCAGGACAGGTAGAATCGGGCGACGTTCAGGTACGAAATGTCACCATTACGTCTATGACAGAAGAGATGGTCCAGGGCGCCCGCGTGGCGCGCGGAACAGCCCTCCTAACGCTCGACAAGCTTTATTCCGAACAGACTTCCCACCAGCCCCGCACGGAGCATTGGCTGCTCTCCGTCACCTACTACCTGAATCCCAAGCAGGTTAGCGATCAGGCGAAGATTTACCCGCAGTACGAGTTCATCAATCCGCTCGGATTGACGATCACGGAATTTCACGAGAACCGGGTCTCAGTAGATCTCATTCAGCCGGGCACGACGGATCCGAATACCAACGTCATGGTCCAGCCTTTGCAGGGAGCCTCGCGATGAGCTTTGACCTCATACTGCCGTTCTTTCCCGAAGAGCTGCAGGCCCTCTTCCTAGACCCCTCTATATCCGACCTGATGATCAACGGGACGACGGGAGTGTTTGCAGATCGGGGTGGCGTTATCGACCACATACCCCTCACCAGAGAGTTCACAAACGATCGCTTGCAGGCAGCAATAGAGCGCGTGGCCCGGAAGTTGGGGCAGGACATCAACAACCAGAATCCGATCCTGAACACGCGGCTGCCAGATGGCTCGCGCGTCGCAGTCGTCGGGCCTCCGTCATCCATCAATGGGCCGACACTAACCGTCCGCAAATTCAATCGCTGGTTTACCAGCGATGAGCTTATAGCTTCGGGCAGCTTGCCCTCCCTCATCCGGGATGACGTCGTGAACCTCATCCTTAAGAGAAAGAACGGCATCATCAGTGGCGGGACCGGCTCTGGAAAGTCCACCCTAATGAAGGCCCTTCTTGACCACATTCCGATGACCGAAAGGCTGGTCGTGATCGAGCAGCCGGCGGAGCTAAACATCTCCCATCCGAATGCTGTCCGCTGGGAGGCGGTGGCGGCGATTCCGGGACAGGTTGCCGTGACCCCAAGCCAACTGGTGGCGGCTGCTCTCCGCCACCGCCCAGACCGGATCATCATGGGTGAAATCAGAGATGAATGCGGCTATGACTTACTTCAAGCAATGAACACGGGACACGGCGGAACACTCTCCACTTTGCACGCCGATTCTGCTTGGGACGCCCTTGATCGACTGGCTGACATGGCCCTCAGTGCAAGGACAAATTTGGACCAGGCATTTGTCCGGTCGCAGACCGGCAAAGCCGTGGACTTCGTACTGCATTGCGAGCGCGATCACAAGGGCCGCCGACGCGTCCGAGAACTCATCACCGTCTCCGGATACAGTCACGCGGAGCAATGCTTTCTCACCGAGGAGGTCTATCGTGCTTCCGACGGCTGACGCCCCGGTTTCCAGCTAGCGTTTCATACCCAAATCTGAGGTCACTTCATGGTCTTTCCAGCGGCTCTCTTAGCTGCACGGCCCAACTCGTCTCTAAACGCGCCCGGCATGGCTTTCTTGGCTTGGCCGAAGCAGTCTTTCGTGTATTTGACGCCGTCCTTTCTGAGGCTCCCCACCAACGAGGAACCGGCTGCATGTGTGGTCTTTCTGCACGCCGGGAATCAGGTGGGCGAGTTCGGCGCATTGGAGTTCCTTCCGTCCCGTATCCCGTCCTCTACTCGGGTTCACGCTTCGGGGCCAAACCGGCGCCCTGCGGCTCGGCGTCGTTCTGCTTCGACTGCGTCGCCCCTGCGGGGTCTCGGGACCTCCCAGAACAAGTTTGAAGGCCGCGGCAAAGAACGCCGCTCAAACTTCTTCCGGGCCCCGCCAAGAAAGCACTCCTTGGCACTTGGGAGCCGGGCCCACTCGCTCGCTACGCGAAGGGTGACCCGAGCAGCTTACGGGAAATTCAACGAAACGGAGATCACCACCATGTACCTAAACAAACTCACCCTCATCGGATACCTCGGCAACGACGCAGAAGTTCGGACCAACAACGACCGCAGCCTGACGAGATTCTCTCTGGCAACGCAGAGCTCTTACAAGAAGGACGGCAAGTACATCAACCACACCGAATGGACCCGTTGCGTCGTCTTCGGCAAGCTCGGCGAGTATGCAGCCAGCCTCAAGAAGGGCGCTCATATTTACGTCGAGGGCGAGAAGCGTACGCGCGAGTACGAGAGCAAGAAGACCGGCAAGACCGAGTCCGTGACCGAGCTTCGCGTGAACGTAATTCGCAATCTGGACCGGACGGCGAAAGCTGCGCCGGAGGAGCCGGAGATCGACGAGGTCTCCATCGACGAAGAGGCCGCATAGGCCGCCAACTGAGTTCCGAGAAGTCCGGTGTCGAGCCGGACTTCATCGGCTGCTAATCCCTTGTGATCGCGCTCGCAATTTTCGGAAAGACAGGAGGGTCACTCAATGAACCAAACTGCAAAAGACTTTCTCGCCCGTTGCTTCGCTCCGGGCTCGACGATTGCTCTCCTGCTTCGCACGGAGAGCCCTGCGAAGACCCAGCAGCGTATTGTCACGCTGCCGCAGGCGCTCGCGCCTCGTTACCTCGGCTGGCTCGCCCATGAGAACCATAACGGCGCGAACGTCTATGTCGCCGCCAATCCGCTCCGCCCGGGCAGCCGTAAGCGGACCAAAGAATCTATCGCTTCAGTTCGGCACATATACCTCGACATCGACGAAGACGGCGACGCCCGCCTCGCTGCGCTGCGGGCTTCGAATGCGGTGCCTTCGGCTTCCGCTATCCTTTCCACTTCACCCGGCAAGTATCAGGTCTTCTGGCGCGTGGAAGGCTTCAACTTCGAACAGCAGGAGCTCACCCTCAAGCGGCTCGCCATTGCCTATGGCGGCGACCCTGCCTGCACTGATTGCAACCGGGTGCTCCGCATCCCCGGTTTCCTGAATCGGAAGTATTCTCCCGCTCACTCGGTGACGGTCGAATACGGCAGTCAACAGCCTTGGGAGCCAACCGACTTTCAGCTCGAAGATCTCGCGGAAGTGACCCCTGTGTCGGCGCGTGGGTATGACGCTCGGAAGGGCCCACATAAAGACACTCGTTCCGAGGACGATTGGGCGTTCGTTTGTGCCCAGCTTGCAAACGGCAAAGACTCCGGGAAGCTAACACACGAGCTGGCAGTTCGCCGCGCCGACAAACCCAATCCCGTCTACTATGCGCAGCGCACGGTTGATGTAGCCTCCGCCCGTCAATGGCTCCTGGAAGGCGCGCCCATCGACGACGTAATCACGATGCTCCATGAACGTCGCCGTTTCGAACTTCCCACCGCACTTTGCTCGGCTCGTGCGCGGGAGATCGTGGCCACCGCGCAACGCATGGTCGCACGCCGAAAGATTGCTTGAACCCAACCTAAGGAGAACGGAAATGCCCCTACTCGAAGTCGTCCAAACCCGCCAGATCAGTGCTTCCATTCGGCTGACTGATTCAACCGCAAATCAGGTCGATCAATACGCCGCTTTCATCCGCGCTTCAGCGGACGATGTAATCGAAGAAGCGCTCAAACATTGCTTCGGCAAAGACCGCGACTTCCAGGAGTTTTTGAAGTCGCCCGATGCGCGAAAGATTACTCCTACTCTGCGCATCCGTAAGCCCACCGCAAACGAGACCGAACCGGCAGCAAAGAAGCCGGTCTCTCCAGCGTCTTTGCCTGCACAACCAGTTGCTTCTGTGGCGGGATCGAAAGCATGATCCCGCACCAATATCGGTGGCAGAACCACAACGGTGCTGCGCACCGGAAGAATCTTGACACTCCATCCCTTAAAGGGTTGCGTTTGGAACCAATTTGGTTCCATTAGGAAACATGCAGAAAACAAGTGGTTTGCCACGGAGAACAAATTCACGCGGTTCCATTAGGAACCGCGCCTAAAGTTCGCAGCAGAAGGATCAGCCATGCTTTCACACACCTCTGAAATTGAAGGCCACCTCCAACGGCTTAAGGGACGGGAGACTCGCACGCAGAGCATCGCAACGCGGTTTACCCGCAGCGAAGAAAGGGCGTTATTGCGGGTTGCCGCAAGCTGCGGAAAGAACCTCCGCGAATGGGCGCGGGAAGTTCTGTTGGATGCGGCGAATGCCCAGCAGAGCAGCGATGGCATGGCGTTGTTTGCCGAAGTGCAAGCCTTGCGTCTCCTGCTCATCAACACACTTGAGCCGTTGCTGCGGGGCGAAAAGATGACGCCGGAGCAATTCAAAGAAATGCTCCGGTACGTGAAAACTAATAAGCGCAAGGCGGCGGCAGACATGCTTGCCAGCTATGCAGAAGGGGCAGCGGAACAGCCATGACCGACACACAATGGGGGCGGAAAGAGACTATCGTCCGTCCACCTCACTATCCCGTATATAGCTTCGGAGCCGTCTTCGTTGCACTCGCCGTCGCCGGTCTCTGCGTCTATCTCCATCTTGCTTTCGCAATGAGTCTGCTACAACGCTACTATCTCTCCTGCTATGTCGAAACGGGCTTCCTCGGCACTATGCGCCAGAGCAGCGAGTACCAGCTTGTGACGGTCGCCGACCGCCAGCATCACGTCCGGCCTGTTACCGAGGCCGATGTGCAGCCAGGTTCCACCCCACAGCCGATCGGTAAGCCGATTCCACTCGCACTCTCCCCGGCAGCTCGCGCCGCAGGGGTTGTTTTTCTGTATCGCGGAGCGAAGGTCAGTTACATGAATCGGCCCCTTCACGAGTACCTGCAGCGCTTCGTTTACGACGGGGATACGTTCGTGGGCATCTTCCGTATTCCTCTCTTATCAGGGCTTGCCGCGTTTCTTTTCCAGCTCCCGTTCGCCATCCGTAAAGATATTCAACGGCTCAAAGAGATGAAGTACGGACGACTGTTGAAGGGGCCAGTGCTCGTGTCACCGGAAGGCTTCAACAAGGCCGTCAAAGGCGATGGCGTCGGCTTCAAAACCACCGAGTCGAAGCACCTCATGCGTATCCCGCAACGCGCCGAAGGACAGCACATCGAGATCATGGGCGATACCGGCGCGGGCAAGTCCAGGCTGGTTATGCAGCTCCTCGTACAGATCAAGGAGCGCGGCCATTCTGCCATCGTGTACGACCCTGCTTGCGAGTTCGTGCAGCGATTCTATGACCCCAGCCGCGGTGACATCATTTTGAATCCGCTTGATGCCCGATGCCCCTATTGGGGGCCATCCGAAGAGCTGCGCCGCCGTGCCGAGGCCAGAGCCATCGCCGCGTCCCTGTACCAACCGACCACGGATAAGAAGGGCGAATTTTTCACCGAAACTCCGCAAAAAATCTTTGCTCATCTGCTGACCTTCGGCCCCACGCCGCAGGAGTTGGTGGAGTGGATGGCGAACCCCGACGAGGTAGACCGCCGCGTCCAGAACACGGAGATGGCGATGATGATTGCGAAGGGTGCGCAGCAGCAGCGCAACGGCGTTCTGGCCTCACTCGGTTTGATTGCCGATAGCCTGCGAATGCTTCCACGGAAAGAGAATGCCGCGAGTTATTGGACTGCGACCGAATGGGCAGAGCAGCGCAAGGGATGGATCTTCCTTACGTCGAAGCCCAGCGAACGCGAGGCCCTGCGTCCGCTTCATAGCCTCTGGATTGATTTGCTTGTATTGCGTCTCTTGAACGAGCCGAAAGAGAGCCAACATCCCGTCTGGTTCGTGCTGGACGAGCTGGCAAGTCTGCAGCGTCTACCGCAGTTGCATACTGCGATCACAGAGAACAGAAAGGCGAAGAACCCGCTCATCCTTGGCTTTCAGGGCAAGGCCCAGCTTGAGATGATCTACGGTCATCTCGCTGAGGTCATGCTGTCACAGCCGGCCACCAAGATATTCCTGAAAATCACGGAGCCCAAGGCCGCCGAATGGGTGTCAAACGCCATTGGCAAGGTTGAGATCGAGCGGCTGCGGGAAACGCACTCCACCGGGCTGCGTGCAGGCAACAATTTCAGCATAGAGCGCCAGGTCGAGCCCTTGGTGTTGGACTCGGAAATCTCCGGTCTCCCCGACCGGCACGCCTTTCTAAAATTGGGGAACCACGTCGCCAGATTCTCGTTTGCCTATCACGACATCCCCGCCACGCAGCCCGCGTTTGTGCCGCGTCCGCTGGACGACGATGACCTTACCTTCGATCCAAAAACGCTCACGAAGAAGCCGCCGCAGTCTGCTGACATGACGGCAACCACCGTTCCGGGCGATAGCGAAGACGAGCCGGTCGAGACAGGATTCTCGTTGGGAGACTAACCATGTTGACGATCTCCAAACCGCTTTCCGCAACGCAGGCGCAGACCTACCACGCCAAGGAGTTCACGTCTGCCGAACAGAATTATTGGAAGCAAGACGACCGGACTTTGGGGGAGTGGCATGGCAAGCTGGCTGAAAAGTTTGATCTTTCTGGGGCCGTGACGGAGGAGCATTTTGCGCGGCTCACAGACGGCCAACACCCTCATACCGCCGAGCAGCTTGTACGCCATCGCGTCGTCCAGGAGTACGAAGGTGCGGATGGGAAGGCCGTTGCGCCGGTAGAACATCGTGCCGGTTGGGACGCCACATTCTCCGCGCCCAAGTCGGTTTCACTCACCGCGCTCGTCGGTGGGGATGACCGGGTGCGGGACGCGCACCGGGAAGCGGTGAACGTCGCTTTGAGCGAGCTGGAGCGGTACACGCAAGCCCGCATCGGCGGCAATCACGCTGCCGAAACCACCGGCGAGTTCATCGCCGCGAAGTTCGAGCATGACACCGCGCGCCCCGTGGACGGCTACGCCGCGCCGCAGCTCCATACACACGCCGTCATCTTCAATGTCGCCGTGCGCGACAACGGACAGACGCGGGCCTTGCAGGAGCGCGGCCTGTTCGAGTCACAGCAGTTTGCTACTGCCGTATATCAATCGGAACTGACCTATCGCCTCCGCAATCTCGGGTACGAGATTGAACCGGGACGCAGTGGCGCACCGGAGATTAAAGGCTACTCGCAGGAGTACCTTGACGCCTCAAGCCCCCGCAGCCAGCAGATACGCGAGCATCTGGAAAAGACCGGCTATCAGGGGCCGGAGGCCGCGCAGATTGCCGCGCACTCTACCCGTGACCGCAAGGAAATTCACTCGCCCGCCGAGGTACTGGCCGCTCATCGGCAGATCGCCGCCGAGTTCGGCAGCCAGGCCGACAAGGTTGTGATGCAAGCACGGAGGCGTGGTCAGGAATATGCACCCGAGCATGACCGGGAGAGTTCGCAACAGGTTGCACGGCAGGCTGTCACCTATGCCCGCGACCGCAGCTTTGAGCGCGAGGCAGTCACCGACGAACGCGAGCTTTACCGCGATGCTTTGCGACGCGGTATGAGTGAAACAACGTACTCGGAAGTTCGCGCCGGATTTGAGGCTCGCATTGCCGCAGGTGAGTTCCAGCTTGTGCCCGGACAGAAACATGACAGCGGGCGGCAGTTCACCACGGCAGAGACCCTCCTTGCCGAGAAAGATATCCTACGCCGGATGCAACAGGGGCAGCGTCGCGCCGAGCAGATCATGTCCGTACAAGCTGCCGTTGCCCATACTGAAAAACAGCGGCATCTCAATGCCGGACAGCGGTCTGCCGCCGAGGAGATTCTGACCTCGCGCGATGTCGTGCAAGGGCTGGAGGGCCGGGCTGGTGTCGGAAAAACGACCCTTTTGAGATCGGTGCGTGAAGCGGCCGAAAAACGCGGCTACGTCGTCGAAGGCTTCGCCCCGACCTCCCGCGCCGCCCACCAGCTCCGCGACGTCGGGATCTCTGCCGACACCTTAGAGGGTTTCCTCGTCCGTCCCGGCCAGCCGAACCCCGACCGTCATCTTTATATGCTCGATGAATCCAGTCTCGCCAGCACGAAACAGGTCCGTGACTTCCTCGCCAAACTCGAATCCAACGACCGCGTGTTGCTCATCGGAGACACCCGCCAGCATCAAGGCGTCGAAGCGGGTAAACCTTTCGAGCAGTTGGTCAACGCCGGGATGAAGACCACCACGCTTGACCAGATCGTGCGTCAACAAGCAGCCCCGGAACTGCTGAAAGCGGTCGAGCATCTGTCGCGCGGCGAGGTCGCACAGGGCGTCGCCCTGTTGGAACAACAGGGGCGCGTTACGGAGATTGCCGATGCACAGCAGCGCATCGCAGCGATTGCACGAAGCTACGCCGCCAGCCCGGACAACACCATCGTCGTCTCGCCAGACAACGCCTCGCGCCGTCAGATCAATCAGGCCGTGCGCTCAGAATTGCAGGCCCTTGGCACTGTTGCCGCAGAAGATCATGCAATGCGCGTGCTCGCGCCGCGTTCCGATATGACCGGAGCCGACCGTACCTGGGCCGCTCGCTATGTCGTCAATGATGTACTCTACTATCCGCGCGGCAGTCAGGACATCGGCATTGAAAAGAAAAGCTATACAAAGGTCATTGCTACCCAACCCAAAGACAACCTGCTAACCGTTCAGAAAGAGGACGGAACAACGGCCACCTACAACCCTGCACGGTTATACGGCGTGTCCGTCTACCGTGAGTTGGAACGGGAGTTTGCGGTTGGCGATCGTTTGAGCTTCACCACGCCGTCCAAAGAGCTGGGCGTTGCCAACCGAGACCTTGGCACCGTGCAGCGCATCGATAAAGACGGCCAGCTGTCCGTAAAGATGGACAGCGGAAAAGCGGTCAGCTTCGATGCCAACCAGATGCGGCACTTCGATCACGGCTATGCGGTCACCAGTCATAGTTCCCAAGGACTCACGGCAGAGCGTGTCATGGTGAACCTCGATAACCACATTCATGCAGATCTCATTAACAAGCGTTTCGCATACGTTGCCGTGTCGCGGGGATCGCATGATGCCCATATCTATACCGATAACGCGACGTCTCTTGTCGAAAAACTGTCTCACGATATCGTCAAGTCGTCCGCACTCCAAACCGGACAACAATTTGCTACACACCAAAGTCCGTCACTGCAACTGTAGAGCGGGTCACTCTCGGTCGCCCTAACCGGCTGATGAACGTGCCGTTAGCAGGAAAGCCCCTTCGATGCCCGTAGAAATTACGTCGAGGCCATCTTGAGCTTCGGGTTGGTGCGCGTGCTTTCGTTGTCCGGCCAGTCTTCAGACTTCATGTTGTACTGAAGCACTAAGACCGTTTCCATTTGCACCGTTGTGGTGTAAAGTGGTGAACATGTTTAGGTGGGGTAAATGAGAACTGGCGATGGGCGTCATAACGAGGGGAAGTCGAATGCACAGACTTCGATTCGTGCTTCAATCAGCTTTCCCTCGTCACTTTACGAGGCATTGGAGCTCATAGCCAAACAGAAGAAGGTATCTCTGGCATGGGTGATTCGTGACGCTGCTGAACATTACGTCACCAAAGTTAGTTCATCAGCGCAGTAAGGAACGGAAGTCTTATGACCACGCAACCAGATCTTAATCTCGGCAAGTACGTGGATCGCACCAAAGACATCTTTCTATGCCACAACGGAGCAAACAAGCCTTGGGTTGAAGCACTTGCAGAGCACTTGGAAAGCGTTCCTCACGACAACCGCTACCTAGGGGTTGTATTCGACAAATGGGACTTCGATAAAGGAAAAAACGTCGTTCTCGAGCTCGAAAAGTACATTGATGAAGCTCGCTTTGTGGGCATTGTGGTGAGCAAAGCGATGCTCGAAGCGGAATGGCCGACTTTGGAAAGAACGATAGCGGTCTGGTCGGACCCATCTGGTCGAAAAGGCCGCGTGGTCACGCTATTGCTGGAGAACGTAGAACTTCCGGCGAGCCTTCGTGTCCGAAACTGGATCGATTTTCGTGACCCTTCGAAATACGAAGAAGGCTTTACCGAGCTTGTAGGCTTGCTGACGGGTTTGCCCAAACGTCGCGGAAGAGGTGGTTTTACTCCCTCCATTCCGGCTACGAGCCTGGGCTATGTTGCCTCCCCACAAGTCATCGCGGCTTCCAGTGGGGCCGACCGTGTTGATGAATTGCTAATTACAAATCTTCTCCCCGTAACTGAACTGCCGCAGATTGTGCAATCAGCAACCACAACGATGAGGAAGAAGTCAGATGTAAAGCAGTTCACGGAAAGCAAAGCCATACCCCCATTCATCTTGAGAGAGGGAAAGCTCTACACCTTCTCTGATCTACATGACATCAATAATTCTCTCGGCACTGCCGTAGACCTGAAATCGCTTAAAGATGTGGAACTACGCTCGTGGTTCTCTTCGGAGGCCAAGAGGCGCTGGGGAATTGAACTGCTGAACCTAGTTCTGCGCAAACACTGCTGGGATAGATATCTCACCCTAGATCGGGAGGGCCAACGTTTCTTCTTCAGGCCTAACAAGGGACAACCAAAGCAAATCACCTGGTACTTGAATGGAAAGAGGGTGCGTGAGGTCACCACACAGCATTTCGGAATGCGCAAAGGAGAAGACGGCAAGCCAGTGAAGTTCCCGTTTGGATGGCGTCATCAGGCCATTCGTGCTGAATTCGTCTACTTGCCAATGGGTTTGTTCCTTCGCATCACTCCTACCTACATGCTGACGAAAGAAGACGGTAAGACCCCGCGCGGAGGCAGTCGCGTGGGACCGATTCTCTCTCAATGGCTAAATCAGGAGCGCAACGGGCAGATTCTACGATCACTAAGATTCTGGGCATTAGTGCTAACCAGAGGTGACAAGGAGGCCTTGTCAATCGAGACCGGGAACGAACGGGTGAGAGTCTCGTTGAACCCCGCATCAGGAAACATGTCATTTGGGATCCTGGGTGACTCTATAGACTACGAGCGCCTTGTAAACGCGGAGTATGAAGACGACTTAGCCGTACCCGACCTTGCCCCATTCCAGTTTTCAATGCTGTTCGGAGAGACTGAATGATGAACGCAGCTATCTCTCCGCTTCCTGGAAGTCTTAAAACAACATCCGGCGACGCTCACGAACACGAGAGCAAACCCATCGTCCTATTCACCGGTCAGGACGTGAGGCTTTCTTGCGAATACCTTCAAGAGCCTCAGTTGGTCTTTTCTGACCGTCACCTTTGCGAAGATCCAAAGACAGGACTTGCAGGGTTTGGCCCCTACAGCAAGTCGGACGTGACCCGGCGAACGGCCATCAGGATTGGAATTGTTGGTCCTGGGGAAGCCATAGATCGTGCTCTCACACTAATTCGACAGATGTCGAAGCCCATCGCGCAATCTGAAAAGCTGGATGCGATGTTGCATCCGTCCTTTCCTGGAATAAACAGTGAAGAGCCTTTTCAAATCGAGATGGTGACTCAAGAGCTTTGGCAGCGACCTTTACGAGTCGTAGATATCGCAGCAGTTGAGAATCATCCTGATTTCACAGTTCGAGTACGACTTCTAGTTGATGCTGTGATCAAAGAGATCCGTGCTCTGAAGCAGCTCGATTCCGCTCCAGACGTGATCCTTATTGCAATGACTGAGCGCCTTGAAGAGCTCTGTAAAGTAGGGATTGGAGTGCACGATGCAGAGATTGCTCTTGCAGATGATGAAGACGGACCCAATGATCTGCCGGAAGCCGTCATCTCAGAGGACCCAGACAATTCATTGTCGGTTGTGGATGGCTCGCGCTCATTTCGGAGAAGCCTAAAGGCGCAGTGCTTGGGTTTGCTTCCTACACAGTTGCTTTGGCATAAGACGCTTGTTGGATCGCGCGGTGTACAAGATCTACCCACACGGGCGTGGAATCTTTCAATTGCCCTGCTCTACAAAGCCGGCATCGTTCCTTGGCGTTTGGCCGACGTAATGGATGGTTCATGCTTTGTAGGCATCTCGTTCTTCCATCCCGAGGGTGCTGAACGTTCATCGGTGCGGAGTAGCGTCGCTCAAGCCTTCACGGATCGAGGAGAGGGCTTTGTTCTTCAAGGGACTCGGTTTGATTGGGATTCTCGAAAGGAGGAGGACAAGTCACCACACCTTTCCCGCGAGGCAGCACGTGACGTGCTGGCTAAAGTCCTACAAACCTATGGCGAGCAGATTCAGACCGCCCCAAGGCGCGTGGTGATCCATAAAACATCTCGATACACTGAAGAGGAACGCCTCGGCTTTGAAGACGCGTTGAAAGGCATTCCACAATATGCGCTAGTAACACTTTCCCGTCATGGAACCTCTTGCCTTCGCCCGGGCAATAAGCCCGTGCTTCGAGGCACGATTGTGCACTTTGGTGAAAAGAAGGGTCTTGTCTTTACGATTGGCTATATCCCGTTTCTCCGCTGCTATCCAGGCTTTCGGATACCGCAGCCCTTAGAGGTGACTGAGAACTGGGGCTCCCTATCTTTTCACCAGGTTGCGACGGACCTCTTGCGTCTCACTAAGCTCAACTGGAACACCGCTGCTTTTAGCTGCGTCGATCCGATCACGATTGCATTCTCGAAGCGGGTTGGAGAAATTCTGAAGGTTGCTGACATTGATAATCCAGCGTTGCACTACCGCTACTACATGTGACGTGTAGAGCAGAAACCGAGTTGAGTAATGAAGAAAAGTTTAGAACCAACAAAGCTCCTCTATCAGAATGGGGAGATCTATGATGCTCCCGACATGCAGATTGCTTTATTGAATCTAAAGAAACAGGGATACGATGTCCACGTTTCTTCCGTCGACCCAACACGACTACAGCTAATCTGCAATAAGACCAAGAATCGTTTCCTAATACAGTGCATTGGACATAATGATTGGCCGGCGAGCGACCTCTGAGATGAGTGATGCCCGGGAGGTGATTCGTAAAGTAAATACTTTCGAACGGCTGATCAGATATGCAATTAGCGCCTTTTATGCCAGGGGTACAGCGTTCATGACGAACATGTCATCCCGGATGTCTTGAGGCACGGGAAGTACAGTTGAGAAACCTCCATCCACGAACAGCGGATATGCTGCAAGTGCTTGAAGTAAAACTGGTCGCCAATGGTTGCGATAGAATCGCCCCGACTCGTACCTCGCTTGGAGCTCGAGAAAGGAACGAACAGCATTAGAGCCGCCCGCTGAGAAGCTGAGATGCAGTGCAATCGCATGTCCTGAGATGTAGGTATTTAGCTCCTTTTGGTAGCGCGTGTCGAGGTCTAGCGCTTGCATTTGGGCGTGGAGACGTAGGGCCAGACCAACTGGCAGTGCTGCGTTTAGATCGATAGAGAAACGAACCCATAATGCATTGTTCTTGATCTCTACCTCTGCTTGCACAAATTCCACATCCGGCAGGAGATCATAGTAAGGATGTGGGGCACCGCCGTCGACTCCCGCTGCGAAGCCGGCAAGTTTCGCATGGTTGCATGAATGGCACAGGGGAACAAGATTGTGCGTAAAGATCGCCAGAGGTGAAAAGACTGATCTGGGAAGGAAATGATCAAGCTCCACCGCGGGAGCGATGCCGCATATTGGACATAGATCTACACCCTTGCTCACCAGTTCGCGGATCACACCGAGACGTCGGCCATCTTGAGTGGTGTCGTAAGCCGTGTGAATTGCGCCGCGCAGTGTTGCGGGCAGATTTGCACCTTTCAAGAAATCACTTGGTTGTGCGAGATCGGCGTCATACCGGTCGTATATCGCGATCACATCTTCGAACTCCGCGGGTGTGATGTCGTGCCCCAGCACGGCGCCCTTATTCGCATAGGTTCGGATCGCCTTCCTCAGATGCTCTCTGTCGTCACTGCGAGAAGGTAGCGGTAGGTTTCTCATGATTTTGCCGCGAAGCGGGACAGTACATAGGCACGGGCCTGTCCGCTTAGTCCAGGCGTGAATAGTTGGTCAACCTCTTCGGGCGAGGTACATCCTGCAACCAAGAGATCGAGCACCTCATGAAAGTCTGTACTGGCAGCCGTCAGACCAAAAGAATCGTAGGTGAGGATGCCAAGATTCTCCCCGAACGTCTCGAGGCTAGGAGTTCTGATTTCTAAGCTTTCTCCCGCGCGACGGATAACACGAACATGTTGGGCTAGAGTCTCTTGAAGGAGAACCGGAGAGTGCGTCGCGACAATGCAGAAGGCGTTTACCTGGGTGAGAACGACCCGAACGGCGTGCATGAGGGCAGCCATCAATGGCGGGTGTAAGTGCGCTTCGGGCTCGTCGAATAGAACCAATGATCGCGGTCTAGCACTCGCGACAAGCTGCACGATGACGTGAAGCGCGATCTTATGTCCTGTGCTCCAACTGAGAAATAGAGGCTCTCTTGACTCGGCCGAGTTCATTAGGTCGGCGAGCTGTCCCTGCAATTCGGCAAAGGATGGGTCGGCCGTAAGTGGACGCAGTGCAGCCAACAACAGATCTGTGCTTCCGGCTCGTTCAATGCGCGCGATCTGCTGCGCAAATTCCTTTGCAAGAGACTCAACCGATTTGAGGCGAGTCGACGTGCGCCGTTCAACAAGCAATTCGCCTGACGCCTTCTGTCCAGAAACGATGTCCTTTTCGGCCGCTTCGACGTCCGCTTGGCCTTCTGCCACGAGGTCGCGTAAGCCACAGAATACAAATCTGCTTTCTCCGCTTCCGATGTCCTTCGTCGTCTGCTCTATATCCCGAGCTGCTATTCCGGGGACAACAAAGCTGTCGAATGCGCTGTAAGAAATCGTGATAACGCGCATGAATCCGATCGACGATGGGGAGAGTTGTCCCAAGGTCTTGAGCCGCTTTGTCTCGCGTTCTGGCGGGGATGCAAATGCCAGATGCGCAATCCGCGATAAGAGCGTGCTTTTCCCCGAGCCGTTTCTTCCAATCAGGACGATGATACGTTCCGGAAGCAAAGTGTTCTTATGCCGAGGGCCGAGCGAACGATAGGGGCCGAAATAGCCAGCCGGCTTCGGTGCGCTAAAGTCGAAGCTGATTTTCTCCTCAGAACCAGCCAATTCGTATCTAAAACTCTGCTCAATATCCGGAAGAGCACCAAAGCTTCCCTCAACAAGGATCTGAGCGTCCACCATATAGGGACGCCAGTCCCTGTTGCCACGGAAAACAGACGCCTCCCAGCCCGGCTCGTCCTGAAACTGCGTAATCAAATTTGAATGAACAACAGCATCGTTCAATGCGGCCAATATGTAGTCACGATCTGAGTTCGGTATCTCATTCAAGCGCTGGTAGTACTCCAGACTGTTTCCGACTGACACAAACTCGTCACCCAACGACTCGAAGGGCTCTTGGATCAAGATAGGATCGCGGTCCGTCTGTCCTCTTCGAAGAATCTTGACGGGTCCAATATAGACCAGGTCCGTCACATTCTCACTCTTTCGATAGTGGAGGTGATAAAGCGTGTGGTAGCTGTAATCATTCCAGTCATCTTGCTGTAAAGCGAAGAGAGTGTCCATGCGTTTGACGTGTTGTCTCGATGGTGGCTGTATTTCGATCAGCAAGTCACTTCTCCGATGATGTGGCGAAATTCACAATTCAAGACATTACGTGTGTCAGGTTCAAGCCCTGCGAGATTCAAGGAATTTCCCACCCGGGTCCGATCGGCGGGATCTTTGCTGGCTCAGCCCAACAGCCAATTAAGAGACTCTAAGGTCTAATCTAAGGCGTCTCGCACGATCGCGAAAGGCTCGGTCTCCGCCCTCGAGGATGTCGCATACCCACTGTCTGATTGAGGCGTCTTCTAATCCTCCACTCACGTACTCCATAGTGGGCAATTCCCCTGCTACATGTGAGCCGCTTCTCGCTACGATGACTTGGTCAACGTCCGTGTTTACAACGAGATTAGCGTTGTGCGTGACGATGATGATCTGTCTTCTAGATCTGGCTTCCCGGAATCGGCTGACAAGATCTCGAACGACTGATTGCGGATCGAGGTTTTCTTCAGGCTGGTCGATGATGAGAGGCCTCATATCCTCGGCATCCACTGCTAGATAGAGCAAGAGCAACACAATTCCTCGCGTGCCTGGCGAAAGCTGCTCAATTCTGATGCCGTCATATTGAAGGTCGTAAGAAACGCTGATGTGGTCAGTGCTGTACAGCCATTCGCCAATGCGCTGGCTCCAACGTTGGTACTCTTCTTTATCAGTTTTCTCGATAGGGGAGAACTCCAGCAAAGAAGAGTCGTATTGACCGCGAAACGCTGTCATGGCCTCCGTTGCTGCGATGGCATTTCCGGTCGCCCACGGCTTCAGCAGCAACTCTGATGCAGCTCTGTAGAGTGAACCCTTTCCCCTGAAATCCCCGGCTTTGCGAAGGTCTAAGAGCTTCTCGCCGCGCTCGGCCCAACCCTTCAGATCGACATCTCTCCTAACATAAAAGGACAGCTTTCCAAGTGAACCCGCCTCACCTTTCAGTCGCTTCGCAAGGGGTTCGTACAGATCGGCCAGCTCCGATTCTTCCTGTACGATCGCCTCCATTAGATCTCTATAGCTTGTGGTCCGCCGCTCCTGTAACTCCTTGATCCGCTCCTCAGCCGCCTTTGCTCGCTCGATTTCGATGTCGCGTTGCTTCAACTCTCCTTCTTCAAGAGACAGTTTCTCAGACAGCTTCCCCAGACGTTGTGCATTGGCCGCATCCACTCCCATAAGGTTTGTAAGCCTTGTTAGCTCACGTTCTAGCGTCCGCAAGGGGATCTTGCTATGTGCGGTGTCTTTCGGCAAGAAGGAAGCTAAAACGACAACCGGGGCGACTGAAGGATCTATGGATGGTGTCTCAGGTGGACCTTCTTGCTCAAGTATTTGCGCTGAAAGTCCAACCAGCTTTGCGGAAAGGATTGCGTTTACATCGCCTTTGTACTGAACCGCGAAGCTTCCCCATTCAACAGGTGTTAAGTCTGCTTCCCGCCACGTTGTTTGCAATGTTTGAAAAAGACCTGGGAACGTACTTGATCTGTCTTTCTGAACTTCATTCTCAAGCCCTCGCAATGCACGCTGTTTCTGTTTAAGTTGTCCTACGATACTCCTCTTTCCGTTGACCGCGGCCCTGATTACCTCCAACTGAGCCGCATCAGCAGCTTTACCTTTAGCCAGCAACGCCGCTCGATCTGTCATGGTCTTCGTGATTGAGTCGGCCTTTTCCTTTCGCACAGCTTGAAGTCTAGGAAGGCTTGCCTTTCGTGCACGCTCCTCCCCGAGCGAATCTGCAATCTCAGAGAGATCTTCAACCGCTCTGCGCTGTTCAGTTTTCGCCGTCTCTATTTTGATTTCTAGTAGTTCGCGGAAGGAAACTGTTCCAAGACGATCACCTATTTGGTGAGCGTCGAAGATCACTCGCTCTATTTCTGCCAGGAGTGAATCGTGCAGCCCTTCTGCTGAGCAGAGCTGATCGACGAACTGTTGCGAGAGATATTGCACTCTGTGGTCGAGATCCCAGTCGTACTCACCAATTTCGTCAAGATCGCCGGATGTCTCAGGGCCGGACTCCCAAGAGAGAGTTGAAGTGGTTCCATACAAAAACTTCTTTGCTCTTCGGACAAACGATCTGTCATCCGTTCGCGAGAGTGAGTTTCCGCCCGTAGCGATCAAATCGGCCAGAGCGGTCTTGCCCGAACCCCTAGCACCAATGACGGCGACTATGCCTGGGTTAAGCGGGATGGTTCCTTGCGGAAGCCAGTCAGCTCCCTTCACCTCTACCTGGGTAATAACATTGGATGGAGAAGCGCCGGACGGTGGGGTTCGACTGACCACCGCTCGATTTTCCGGCTCGATGCACGCTTGTCTAAGCGACTCGAAGGTGAGTGAGCCTTTGATCCATGAAAAGCGGTCATCGAAAGGTACGCACACTCTGGCCTGGGTGTGAGCATCCGAACCATGAAGGCAGGGCTTGAGCCCTCCATACTTCGTTTCAAGTGCCTCCTTCCCCAGAACTCCTTTGCCAAGCCAAAAATCTCTCTGCTTCGTCTGGGATGCGAAGATGATGTGTGTGAAGCGCTCAATCTCTTCTCGTGTCGCATTGTAAGAATCGTCAGCACTCAAACCTGCCGTTCCGTCGTTACTGCTACCCGACACTGCAACGAGGCAATTATCGCGTGCCCAGGCATCATCCAAAAACTTCTTCTGAAGGTCGCTAAAGCTCACTTTGAACTGGTTCGCACCTTTGAGCAGGGCTGCTCGGTCATCGACGATCAAGGTGTCTGTCGCATATCCCAAGCTAGTCAGCCCTTTTTCTGTGCATGGATATTGGTTTCCTTGGTAGCCGAACTCTAGGCGTGAAAGGAAACGTTCGATTTCGTATACATGGTCCGGGTCGTCTGGCGAGAAGAGCAAATGCAGATTAATCCCGACAGATTTTGCAGTTTGGATATTTAGTCGAAACTCAACATTAGGAAAGACGAGACCGACGTTGGGTAGGCGGCCCTGTCGCTGAAACTCTACGACTCTCTTGTAATCGTTGATGTTCCAATAATCTGTAATACCTAAAGCGCGAACGGGAGGTGTGGCCTCCTCCGCAGCAGTGATGTACTTCTCCCACGCATCCGTTCCCTTAAACTCGTTGGACAGGAGTGTGCCTGGAGCGTGGATGTGCGGCTCCCAGCGATTCCAGATAGAGCCGATTCCTAATGGGTTGATTGCTTTCGAACTCATACGCCTCTCTCTCAGTTCTCACCACTGCTGCTTCATATCCATTGCGCCAGTCTGACGATCTGCCACAACCACGGACCGTCAGGGCGACCGGCGCGCTTTAGCGGCTTTAGCGGCACGTTTTTGATCAGTGGCGCGTTGGGCGAAGGTCAATTCTTTCGTGGCAGTCTTCCTTACCTCATATGTGTTGAGCCACTCTTCGGACACTTTACCCGCGAGTCGTAGCTGCTCGACGACAGACGTTGGATGGATGAGGAGAACGTACTTGTAGGTCTGGCCGCCTACTCCCTTCGTTTTTATAAAACCGAGTTCTTCAAGCTTTGCCATGCGCTCTCTCCAGGAGCGAAGGCGCGACGGCGCAAAACCTGAAGCAAATGCGTGTTCTGATTCTTGATTGAGGATGATGAAGCCCCCTCCGTAATGATGGGACAGGAGTTCAAGGTAAGTAGAGGTGGGATCCTCTTTCCCTCGTACATCTTTCTTTAAGAGTGCAGTTAGAAGCGGAAAAGTGCGCGGTAGCTTGAACCAGCCGACCTCTTCACCGGTCCAAAGGTCTTTGTCCGCAGGAAACAATTGCTTTCGTAAGGTTTCGCGCTTAGTTGCCATATGACTCCAGTCTGTTAGTGCGGAGGCGTGCGCGCCACGCCTACCTTCAACTCTTGCAAGCCGACACAAAGGGGCTTGCGAAGCTTTGATGACCCCAATATATGCCGTAAATCAATCAAAATAAAGGACTTTGATTCGCGGAGGCAAAGCGGAAGGTTGTAGCTGGTGATCCGACGGCCTAGGTAGTCTAGCGCCAAATCGCGTTCCAACGGCGAAAGCTGGCGAATCGTCGCCGACTGAGTGATAAACGAGAGAGCGAAGCGCTTTGAAATGAGGGTGTTTGGCATTTTTGGGTGGGATGGGGCGTTTCCTCTGTCTCCCAACTGTCCCTTGTATCCATTGTCTCCCGTGTACGAAAAACAGCCCAGCCCGTTTTAGAGACATCCTTGGATGGGTCTTCCATGTTCCAGTGTTCTTGGAATAGCGCGCTGAACAGCGAACGAACGAGACGTATCAGCTCATCAGCAACCGGTGCTCACTTATCTGTAATCGTGATGGAGCCATCGCCATTAAGTTGGGCTTTCCCGAGTTTTACGTGCACCAGCGCTGGAACAGTCTTTAGGAGGGTCGCGGCCTCATCGTAAGCGCTAATGCTGACCTTGTAACCCGCAATAACACCCGTGATTGCTGAAGGCGGCACGGCGAAGAGCAAAATGTCCTTGTCGTAACCATCTTTGCCAGCATTCAAGCGAGCATCATTGAAATTGCGGATGATCCGCCATTCCTGCTCGTAGTTCCATTCGATACTCTTGGTGTAAAGAGCGATTTGATCAGGCATATTTAGGAAGTATGAAGGTGAGCGTTCTATATAACTGACTTTGCGGAGATGACGAAAGGAGTCGCTGTCGTCTCTTTTGTCAGAGAACCACGGATGAGAGCTGTCGAACTCAATTAGGAAGCCGCGACCGCCATCGGCATAATGAGACCACATGAGCGGACTGACAGGCGTTTCAGCAAGCGATAGAACGCCAAAGTTCGCATCGAGCTTTTCATAAAGCTCTTTGATACTCCTCTCGTAGTTCGCTGATGTTTCAACTGCATTGGCTCCAATTGCTACAACTTCGTCAAAGAGTTCCTGTGCCCGATCCGCACCGTGACGGGCGATCAGGTTCGCCATGATCTCCGGATGCTTTTCGAGCAGTCTCTGACGCGTTCCGTGCTCGACATCGGTGCGGGACCCCATCCCAGAAAGTGCAGGCCTAAATTCCAATGGGTCATTTAAGACAGACGCCTGGCTAAATCGAATCAATAGTCGTTGCAAGATTTCGAGGGCCCTCCCAGCAACGAGATACTTGTAAACGTGCTTGGGTAACGGATCACTCAATACAGGACCTCCTCATGTGTGTAGCCGGGGGATAGGCTTTTCCGGGTGCAACCAGAGAGATAAACAGATTTGTAGACGTTTCGTTTACCAATCCATGTTTGCGGCGTTATCCATCTCGTGAGTCAGGTATTCAACAAAATTCTCCATATCGTCTCGCGATGACATGGCCGCCGTATACGTGCCGTCATTCGCGTATGTCAGGATGACCGGCAGGCTGGCGTCCTCAAGATAGAGCTTCGCCGGTTCACGAACTCCGTCCCAAACCTTCGCGATGAACTTCTCTATCAGCTCCATTGCGCTGTTTTCGTCAAACGAGGGGATAGCGAAGATAGAGAACCTGCTTCTGTTCTTTGCATCGGTCAAGTTTACCGGCACCGCCCCTGCTGCCGAATGAAAGTGGAAAGCTTCCCCTTGCTTTCCGAATGCGCCATGCGCCATGAAATTCCTGATCTGCCTGCGTACCTCCAACAAATCCTCGTAGAGTGCTTTCGCCTCAGCATCACTCGACAAGTCAATCGCCGCTTTTACTTTCTCCGACCACTCGCTTTCTGCGAGTCTTGCAACGTCTTCACCGGTCTTCACGTTTCCAATCAGAATTCCGACGTGTATCAACACATGCTCCGTCCAACTGAAGAATGCGTCGATGACGGCGATCCCAAGCCAACGTGCCTCCTGCATATCCGAGAACCTGGGCGTCGAGAATGACCTGACGGTTGTTCCATCGGGATTCGTCGTGATGATCTCGTCTATCGCATACAAACTTGTGTCTTTGACGGTCGCGCTTTTTGCGCGGAATTGATCGCGCAGGTATGTGTAGCGACTAAACAGCCATGCACAGTTGTTAGTCACATTCAGTCGCGAGCCGTTCACCGCCGTGGCAGCGAGATGATCGAAAAAAGGGCGAGAGGCACCTACACCTCTGCGAACCGCTGCGACGACCGCAGCGGCGATGACTTCATCTTCCTGCGTAGCCGCCGAGAACACCCCTAACCCCATCTTTCGGTGTTCAATAAGGGCACCGTTTCCATTGAAATCAACCGGAATAGTCCACGCGACTTTTTCCCATTGACCTCCGGACGGGAATCCCAGCAACTCCACCAGCAAGAAATACACGAGATAGTATTCGGGCAAATCGCGCCCTGCCTGTGTGCGTTTGCTCCCCCAACTGTACTTGTGATCCTTATGAGGCGGCTTGAGCGGGGCGATGGCTTTCGTAGCGCGCTCACGTAGCAGCTCAATCTCTTCGGGTTTGAGAACAAGTTTTCTACGAGCCATTTACGAATGTTAGATCACTTACCCGCAAGTCCGAACCCATCCTCCTTATGACACCCAGCGGATTTGAAGAGACCTAGCAGTAGGTCTTGGTCCGCGTGCCTAGGTACGGTGCTCACAAAGTCCTCCAACAATGCGTTGCGCTAGTCGGGAGGAAGTCTCCTACCCGCGCTCCGACCGCTACGCGTTCTTCGCTTCCCACCACAGCGGCCTTCCATGAGAAGGCCCGCCCATGTCAAGTAGATTCGACTGCAGAGTTGTCTTCTTTGCGGGCGAGCACGATCGGTTGATAGAACGTTGTCGCTTCTGGCATCAGCCATTCGATTTCTTTGAAGCCGTGTGATTCAAGACCCTGGGTAAGCTCGGCGCGCGTTATGGCGCGATATCGAGACGCATAATGCTTGCTTGTCCAGAGTGAGGCTGAGTTCCAGGTTAGGTATAGATGAACTTCGTATTGGTTCCCATCCCAGTCCCACACCTGATGAACAATACGCCGAGTCTCATTCTCTGAATAAAAAGTGGGGCCTTGAAAGGATGGACGGGTGGATAGCATGCTGTCATAGTCGCGAATCGTGGCGAGCAGGACACCTCCGGGCTTTAGTCGAATGGAAATATTCTCTAACGCCTGGCTCAAATCCTCATCGGACAACAGATGAGGCAGAGAATTATCCCCAACCAGTACTGCGTCGAAATCTGACTTTGGCAGAGCGGAGAGATCCCGCATGTCGGCCACATGGAATTTGATATCCAAGCCCAATTTGCGCGCTTCACGGGCAGCTCGCCTTACTGCCGCCTTGCTCAGATCAGTGGCAACGACCGTATGACCGCGTTGGGCAATCCCGATTGCTTGTGTTCCGATCCCACAGGCACAGTCGAGTATCTTTAGAGGGCCTCGAGCCAGCTTATTTTCGAGCAACGGCCCGAGCGCACCTGCCTGTCGTTCAATCGAACGACCCCAATCCTCAAAGATCAAATGATAGTGTTCTGCCAAATCATCGTAGAATCCCGCGGTGTCCGTACTCATGGTCCTCCTCGACTGTGGGGTGACTATCTGGTGTTGCTCCGGGTCATCTGTCGCCACCCTTCCATCCGCACTCCATGATGGGCATTCTTTTAGCCCGGTGCAAGTTGGGTGTTACTCGATTCAGCCGGTGCTGGCACCTGTTCCTCGGCCTTCTCATCCCATCTGTTCCTGCCGCAACGGGTCCCTGAGAGTTCTGTGCGCCGTGCGCACGAACAAGGAAACCAGACCTTCGCTGGGCTCGGCCCTGGCGCAGCGCAGGGGGCGCCGCGTAAGGTGCGGCATCATCATGAGAGCCTGCCATTTTCAGCAGGCTCTCTTTTCTACTCGTCTTCCCCACCCTGGAATGTTCCGGCGTCGACGCCGACGGGCTAGCCTTGCAACTCACCGGTCTGATTGTGCCAAATCACTATATTTGACATACTAGTTTTAAAATACTATTGTTCATCGTGTGAAGAAGAAAAGACCTGAATATCGCGATCTCTTTCCAGGTGCCCTGGAACTGATGATTCTGAAGAGCCTCAGCTGGAGGCCGATGCACGGGTATGCACTCGCACAGAGGTTGACGGATATTTCGGAGGACTATCTCCAGATCGAGGAAGGGTCCTTATATCCCGCCTTGCAACGAATGTTGAAAGCCGGTTGGCTGGAAACGGAGATGGGCCTTTCGGCTAGGAACCGTCCAGTGCGAATTTTCAAAGTAACTGAGGCGGGCAGGAAACATCTGGAGCAGGAGCTTGCGAGCGTCGAAAAGATGTTCGCCGGAGTCACCCGCGTACTTGCGTTGGCAGGGCAATAGGAGGCTTTATGGGCTGGCTCCGACAGTCGTTGTCACGCCGCCGTCGCTATGACGAACTCTCTGAGTCGATACGGGAGCACCTCGAAGAAAAGATCGCAGACCTGATGGATTGTGGCCTGACAGCAGAGCAAGCAGAGAGCACCGCCCGCCGCGAGTTTGGCAATGTCACTCTAATTGAACAGCACAGTCGCGAAATCTGGCAGTGGCCTAAGCTTGACTCCTTATGGGCAGATACAAAATATATTCTGCGTCGATTGAGGCGCGCACCGCTTTTCACGGCAATCGCCCTGATCACTCTCGCGGTAGCAGTCGGTGCAAACACCGTGATCTTCAGCGTCGTGAACGGTGTGCTGCTCAAACCTTTGCCCTATCCAAACCCGGATCGGTTGATTGCTGTCGATCACTCGTCGCAGCAAATGGGGTTGAAGAGATTGGGCATCGCTCCGTCGCTCTACTTTATCTATCGCGAGCAAAATACGACCCTGGCGGACATAGGCGTCTATGACGATGACGAGCTTGATGTGACTGGTGCTGGAGCGCCAGAACACGTTCGCGTTCTCGATGTCACGGATGGGACATTGCCATTGTTGGGTATTAGCCCAGCTCTGGGGCGCTTGTTTAATCGACAAGATGATGCACCCAGAGCTGCACAAACCGTCTTACTCACGTATCGATATTGGCAGCAACGGTTCGGTGGGGCGTCCTCTGTCATTGGCAGCTCGATTACGGTGGGCGGCGTGCCCAGGGAAATCGTTGGAGTTCTTCCCCGAAGCTTCCATTTCCTCGATCAGAAGGACCCATCGTTGATACTTCCGATGCAATGGGATCGTGCCATCACGACCCTCGGAAGTTTCGAGGGGTACGCCATAGCAAGGCTGAAACCCGGGGTTAGCGTACAACAGGCTACTGCTGATCTGGAGCGTCTGCTTCCGGTAGTAGCAAGAACGTTCCCGCCGCCCGCGGGCCTGAGTGCCAGCTTCTTTCAGTCGCTGCACTTTACGCCCAGGTTAGTTCCTCTAAAAGACGAAGTGGTTGGAAATGTTCAGAATGTCCTCTGGATTCTGCTGGCCTCTACTCTCCTTGTGCTTTTGGTGGCGTGCGCGAATGTAGCGAATCTCCTGCTCGTTCGCGTCGAAGGTAGGCATCATGAGTTTGCCATCCGCTATGCCATCGGCGCAGCGCGAACAGGAATTTCCGCCGATATTCTCTTCGAGAGCAGCCTGCTTGGGCTTGCGGGAAGCCTGATTGGGCTACTGCTCGCATTAGGAGCGATGCGCGTCATTGTGGGGCTTGGAGCCACAAATATTCCCCGCATCCGCGACATTAGCATCACGCCATCTGTGCTGTTGTTCACCGTCGCCATTTCTGTGATCGCCAGCCTTTTGATTGCCTGTGTTCCGATTCTTAAGAGCACAAGCCCGCGACTAGTAGGCGATCTTCGGGATGGAGGGCGCGGAGTGGGCGATGGCCGGAAAGGGCAGGGCACACGCAAAGCGCTGGTCATTCTCCAGGTCGCGCTTTGCGTGGTCTTGCTGATCTGTTCCGGGCTTATGATCCGCACATTTCGGGCAATGATGCATGTATCACCCGGCTTTACGTCCCCTGAAACCGTTCAAACCTTCGGCTTCTACATTCCAGATAGCCAAATCCCCGATGGTTCTTCAGAGCTTGTGATTCGCATGGACGAGGCGATCGTGCAAAAACTCTCCTCTATTCCCGGCGTTTCTTCGGTGAGCCTTGGCCGTTCTGTGCCGATGGACAACAACAAGGCCAATAATCTTGTATACGTTCAGAACCACACCTATGAACGGAGCGAGGTTCCTCCGGCGAGGCGCTTCAACTACATAGCACCAGGCTTCTTTTCAACAGTGGGGACGCAGCTGCTTGCAGGCCGAGATTTCACCTGGACGGACACCTATGAGAAGAGGCCGGTTGTCATCGTCTCCAAGAGCTTTGCCAACGAATACTGGCCTCGGCCCCAGGACGCGCTGGGCCAAAGAATACGTGTGGTGAGTACCGATCCCTGGCGCGAGATCATAGGCATATCGGAAGACGTTCATTACGACGGCGTTGAGAAGCCCGTCCCGTCGTTGGTTTACTGGCCGCTCATGATGGACTCCTTCGCGGGCCGTAAACAAAGGTTGCAACGCGCCACTGTTTTTGTAGTGCGGAGTCAGCTCGCGGGTTCGCAATCTTTGATGAAAGCTATCCAGCAACAAGTATCGATGGTGAACCCCAATGTACCCCTGGCAAACAGTGGAAGGTTGGGTGACCTCTACACGAAATCAATGGCGCGAACATCGTTTACGCTCGTGATGCTGTGTGTCTCCGGAGGAATAGCGCTCCTTCTTGGGACTGTAGGGATCTACGGCGTCATCGCATATTCCGTGTCCCTGCGTACTCGCGAAATCGGGATTCGGATGGCGCTCGGAGCGCAGCGTGGAGCAGTGGTGGGAGCGTATGTACGACAAGGCATGCTGCTAACTATTTTGGGGATCGCAATTGGGCTGGTGATTGCGTTCGCAACGATGCGTTTCATGTCCGCGCTTCTCTATGGAATCAGTGCACGCGATCCGATGACGTACATCACAATAGCGTGTGCAGTGGTGATAGCCGCCCTACTTGCGTGCTATTTGCCATCACGGCGGGCAGCAAAAGTAGACCCTGCACTTGCCCTGCGGTCTGAATAGGAGTTCTCAATGTGTTTGCTCAAACAATTATTTACGCGACGTCGTCGTTATGACGAGCTTTCAGAGTCGATCCGCGAACACCTCGAGGAAAAGGTCGCCGACCTGATGGACCAGGGCGTGACGCGGGAAGATGCGGAGCGAACTGCGCGCCGTAAGTTTGGCAATCTCACGCAGATCGAGGAGCGCAGCCGTGCAATCTGGCAATGGCCAACGCTGGAATCCATTCTGGCAGACGTCAAATATGCGATTCGGCAAATGCGCAAAGCACCCGGTTTTAGCGCTGTTGTGGTCATCATTCTGGCGCTTGGCATCGGGGCCAACACAACTGTGTTCAGCATCGTGGATGCAGTGATGCTGCGCCCTCTGCCTTTTGCTCAGCCACAGAGGCTCGTCGAGGTAAAGGGTAGCGAGGAACAGCACTTCGAATCCAGCGACGTGTCGTATCCAGATTTTTTCGACTGGCGAGCACGAGCACGCAGTTTTGAGCACTTGCTCTCTTATCACGACATAGCAGAAACCCTTACCGGCGTGAATCGCCCTCTGCGGCTGGATGGAGAGGTCGTTTCGTGGGAGATGGTGCCTACTCTTGGTATTTCCCCCGCATTGGGGCGCGGATTCTCTGCCGAGGACGAAAAACGAGGCTCTCGGGTAATCCTGATCAGTCACGCCTTCTGGAAAACACAGTTCAGCGAAGACCGATCTGTGCTTGGCCGCAGCATCAGCCTTGGTGGGAATCCCTACACAATCATTGGAGTGATGCCTGCGGGATTTCGTTTTCCCGTCACCCAGCCAAACAACAGTTTCTGGACGACGCTTGCGGTTGACAGCGATGCTACTGACATCCGTCCATTGACGGTCAACAGGAGCGTGCATTTCTTGACCGTGATCGGAAAGTTAAAACCTGGGGTAACGATCACGCAAGCCGATCAAGAGATGAAGGCCTTAGCCGCTAGTCTCGCAAAACAATACCCCGACACAAATACTCGTCATAACTCCGCCTGGGTACAAAGCGAATTGGCCTCCGTATTAGGTGACACAAGCACGCTGCTCCTGGTGGTGTTAGGCGCCGTGACGCTTGTACTACTAATCGCCTGTGGCAACATCGCTAATCTGTTATTGGCTAGAGTGCATGAAAGGTACCGCGAGATTGCCATGCGTTCTGCCCTTGGCGCCGCAAGAAGCAGAATTGTTCGACAGTTGCTGGCGGAAAGCCTGTTGCTGGGACTTATTGGAGGCATCGCGGGATGCGTACTGGCATTTATCAGCACACCAGCTGTGCTTAGGTTAATCGGCGACAGCGTACCTAGGGCTGCCGATGCTGGCGTGGACTTGCCGATGCTGGGATTTGCGTTGGGCGTATCACTGCTCTCGGGAGTAGTTTTCGGAATTGTTCCCGCGTTGACTGCCTCAAAGACTGATCTTGTATCAACGCTGAAGGAAGGCGGATACTCGGACATTCCTAGTCATGACTGGCTGCGCTCGGCTGTGATCGTGGGACAAGTCGCGCTAGGTATTGTGTTGACGTTAGGAGCAGGATTGCTCATCACTAGTTTTGTAAAGTTAACTCGCATGGATGAAGGATTTACTCCCGACCATTTGCTGACTTTTACCTTCGAGCTTCCTGATTCCGCCTATAAGGACACCCGTCCGCAGTTCTACAGGCAATATTTCGAAAAATTGCGCGCTCTTCCAGGAGTCCAGTCGGCTGCCGGGGTGCACAACCTACCCATGACTGACGATCTTGCGATGATCGGTTTCGAGAATCCGGAACATCCTGTTCCCAAAGGGCGACAACCCAACGCAGATCTCACATTTATATCAACCGATTATTTCCGTACGCTACAGGTGCCACAGCTTCAAGGTCGTGACTTTACCGACACGGACAACATGCAGGCGCCTCAGGTCATGATTATCAACGAGGCCTTTGCAAAGCGATATTTTCCAGGTGAGGAGGCGCTCGGGAAAAAGCTGCGGCCTGGCGCGACCAACGGAATGCCAGGAGGTCCACCGTTGCGGGAGATCGTTGGCGTGGTCGGCAACACCCGGCACTTTGGCACCCAACGTGAGATGCCTCCGGCAATGTATCTACCGGTGGGTCAGTTGCCGAACTGGTGCTGTCTTCGCTCTGTAGTACGAACGTCTGTGGACCCAATGAGTCTTGAGCCGACTGTGCGACGACTTGTGTCTTCAATGGACCCAAACCTTCCAGTAACGCAGGTCCGCACCATGGACGATCT
>Ga0193742_1000118_pt1 | contig 54738 bp, 70 predicted proteins | sample L2c1metaG_FD_165511 | JGI IMG/M metagenome (GOLD analysis project Ga0193742, IMG submission 165511) | Soil microbial communities from a riparian zone of the East river system, Colorado, United States - L2c1 | ecosystem: Environmental > Terrestrial > Soil > Riparian zone | place: USA: East River... | reverse complement strand
TCTGGATTTGCTGTCCGGTCCAATAGTTGTAGGTTGGTTATACATTCGAGTAAGAGCCTATGAACGAAGGAATGTTAGTAGATTGGGGTAACTTCAGCTCTGGTAACTTCACCGTATCAGCTGGCTGCATGACAAGGCACTACAAATCCGTCAGATCACTGCCCTTGTATGAATTGAGAAGGATAAATGACATACAACACATGCGCCTGAAATACTACTACTGACCAAAAACGTCCATGTACTATTTGCAGGTAGAATATCATGTTTCACCAGTTGATATTTTGTAAAGTTGTAACTGGGCAATTGCACCTAGTCCAACGTTCAGTAAATCCGGTCTCAGGAATGATGATATTTACTGTATTACCGAAGATCCCATTGAGGTTCTCAAGATGGCGGCGTCTATCCCCCGGTATAAGCCCCGTAAACCTTCTGTTCTGAAGATTGTTGAAAGTGCGTGAAAGGAGCTTTTGTAGTGGTGTTGTGCGCCAACCGGGAGAATCGGTGAATAAGCCTGGCCAGGAATGTGAAGCACGAATGATGGTCAAGAAAATAATCACGAACCTGCATGCGGGCCTTGATCAAAAATAAGGGATTACCCAATGACGCTATGGATGTTGTTTGCAAAAGATTAGTTTACTGGTTTTAGATGCATCTATCCTACCTCCAACTGCCCCACTAGACGCGCCTGCAATGACGGAGGTGAGAGGGATTTGTTCTTCAATAGGACGTCCTATAAATTTATTCAAGTTCCTCCTAAACGGTTCATAGAAACCTGCAGAATTGGTTAAGACGGGTGTCGTTTGCCATTATCAAGACACTAACCCAGCCTTGAACCGTTGAGCAATATCTGTGGGGGAATTGTCAGGTATCGGTGACAAAATAATATGACCATCGACTTTTACTTGGTATGCATACTGTAAGAGAAAATAAGCAACAAGTAGATATGTACTGGTCCCACTCACCGCAGGATACAAGCCTCTTTGCATGCCTCGTATGCCCTCATTTTTCCATGTCTTAGCAAACACGTCCAGTGCATTTTTGTAGACTTTCTTTCCGCCTTCCTTTGCCAATTCACCTTGAAGTTGTAGACGTGTTTTAGCTACCTCGGCAGGATTTGATACAGTGACCTTGGCAGGGTGACATGTAAATGAGAGAGCAAGCGCTCATTGTACATTAGTCAAACGTACAGCAATACAGGCTGCAACACCCCCACAAGCGAAGCCTTCTGCTGTCGACAGAGGTTTACGAGGCGTATTCATCCCCACCACAATCCCTCTTCCCAGTAATTATTGGGTGAACAAGACGTTGATTCGGAAAGTGCCGAATAAAATGCGAGGGCACGCTCATAGTGCGTACTGTGCGTTACATCCATGGGCCGTGGCTCCCAGATGATTTGACACGACATGCACAATCCATTTAGCGCCCGGATCGTTATATTCGTTGGGATAATAGCCATCGTCTTGCCTGTCATCTCTCGAGTTGTTTCTTCCCCTTTTGCTCTGCTTATTATTTCTCCTCTATTTCTTATTCTTTTTGCACTTGGATATCTACTACTCACTATCTACTTGGGATGGTTTTTAGACGCCCGCCGATCACAACCTTACAACCCTCTTCACCAAGCAGCCCGTCCATTTGCATTTTCGACACCAGCAGCTTGGCAAGCTGTGCTTACTCGCTCACAATGGTCGCAAAATACGCCCAAGACCCTGGCACCTCTCGCCCCTGGCTCACCTCAAGTCTCTGATGCTCTAAATGATATTATCGCCATGATCATCAGAGATTTTGTGTCAAATTGGTATAAAGACCTATCAAGCTCACCTGCTTTCCCTATCGCCGTATCATCCGTAGTACATGCCTCATTACAACAGTTAATCTCAAGGGCTTCCGCTATCGACATATCAGCACTTGTTGTTAAACGAATACTCCCCAGAGTGACAACTCATATTGAGCAATTCCGCCACTCAGAAGTTGCACTCCGTGGTGCTGGTCTTGAAAGGAGTTTAACACAGTCAGAAGAGTTAGACATCCTTCTCGCGAGCCGTTATGCTAACAAAGGAGGTAAACTTCATCCGGCGGTGGAGAACCTTTCCACAACTTTCACCAGGCAAACCGAGGAGATGCATCTCCGGCAGCTCGTCGAGAAGGCACTCCCACTGATTCTGCCTCCTAAAGAGAGCAAGAGCAAGGCAATTAGGCTGATGGTCAGGGAGATCCTAACATGCACGGTGTTATTTCCGGTGGTGGGGATGATAGCGGACCCCGACTTTTGGAATAGGATGATTGATCAAGTGGTGAGTCCACAACTCTGATAACGGGATCCTCTAATGAGCAAGGTCAATCTCAGGCTGGAGCTGCCATACATCAACAGTGAGCCCGAAATGCATAGAGCCCCTTACAATTTCTAATGGTTTTACAGACAACTGATTTCGAAAGTGCGAAATGTTTTGGAGTCGCAGCTACCTCGCAATGTCACTCGGGTCACTCCTGCTGCTCCTCCCGCTGGATATACGGAAAGAATTACTATCCGGACAAATCTGCGTCAGTTTGAGTCATTCCTGCGTAGCATTAGCCGTTGTTCATCTTTGTTGGATGCACGGAGACTGAAGAATGACGTTGTTGGTGAGATACGTCGGACTAGAATTTTACTTGGCAAGTTTTTATTACATAGAGCTGACAGCCACATGTTAACGCTTTTAACTAGCAAATCATGAAAAGGAAGACTGGATTGATGGCCAAAAAACAGAAGACGTCGTAGCTTTCTTGGACAGGCTGTATACTGCGAAGCGCAAAGTTGAGGAAAGGATCGTGATCCTTGGCGGCGAGGATGAATCGGTAGGCAGTCTTCCACCGACTCCATAAATGACTTGCCAATTCTCATTTTAGCAAAACCAAGCAACCTTTCAAGAACCTAACGCCAAGTCCGGGATTTCATTGCGAGATATTCTCAGAAACCCTAACTCCCTGTCCTATTTTATGGAATTTATGGATCGACGACAACGTTCATTGCCTGTACAATTCTGGTTGACGGTGGAGAGTTTCAAGAATCCTCTGGAATCCGTTGATTCCGATACGTCTGGCGAAGAAGAGGAAATCATTCAGGACCCATCTACATCCATCACGGTCAAGGAAGACATATCTATGATCCATGATCTCTACTTCCCAGATGGAAAAACATACGCTGCACTAGCAACAATATCCAAGAAGCATATTGAAACAATTCGCGAATTCGTCCATGATTCTGATCCTTCAGTAGCAGCTCAACGAAAAGTCCGCCGATGCGTGTTGTTAGCACAGACGCAGGTGGAACGTGATATGGAACAGGACTTTGACGATTTTGAAAGTTCTGAGCTTTGGTTCCGGGCAATTGGAGATGCTGCGTTTGTAGGAGACAGAACCCATACAGACCCGTTCGCGAAAGAACGGGACTCTCCATCAGACCTCCCACAACTTTCATCGCCTTCTGCCACTGGCCATGGTAAATACCCACGTTCTCTGGCTCCCCAGAGACAACTTCGGCACGACGCACCCCACATGACAGGCATGCAAAGGTCGACCAGTTCAACTTCTAACCGTTCTGAGCAGTCGAAGGCATCCAAGTACACCCCCTCTAATATAGAAGTATTGATGTCTCCTGTGGCCGAAACACCTTCGAGAGCTCCGCTCTTCGATGACCCCGAAGATGAATTGCAAAGGGCGGAGGAGAAAAGGATGGAGGCCATTCATGCAGCTCTGACGGACATCATGGCCTTGGAACAAGAGCAATCAGATAGGCCTTCCGTCGATGAGCGAAAGCCAGAACCACTCTTCGATTCAGTTCGAGTGTCTGAGCAACCTAAACGACGAGCTATGTTCGAGGATAGTCCTCCTGATGCTGTTGATGTTGAGGACGTTGAGGATGCTGAACAGGAAGGATCTCTTGGTCCGAGCTCCTATCAGCTTGCGGCCCCCGGCGACCTCCAACTATCGTATGAAATTTCTCGACTGGGGGAAAATATCACAAACCTCGAAGCCCAAGATGCCATACTAGATACGTTAATCAAGAAGGCAGAACTAACCGGCGATACTCAAGAACTGAGGTTATTGACCAAATCAAAGTCCTCCATGACCCGAGAATTACGCCAAATTCAATTTCAGAAACAACAGTACGAACAACAAGAGGCTGCCAATCGACTCATATCTGATCGAACGAAAGTCTCGATTCTTAACTCAACTACAGCGGAGGAAGAGGGCAAATCGGTCGTGCGTTACTTGGTCGAGGTGCAGCAATTAGCAGCTGATGGCAGCTTTGCGTCTGGTTGGGTTGTCGCCAGGCGGTACAACGAATTCCGCAACATGCACAATAAGCTGAAGGAACGCTATGTATTGGTCAGGAATTTGGACTTTCCAGGTAAACGACTGGTGACCACTCTTTCTGGCAGTTTCTTGGATACTCGGCGGGTTTCCTTGGAGAGATATCTGCAAGTCAGTTTGTCGACTAGAGTTTTCATCTCATTTGCACTGACATTGGGTTCAGAGTGTGATTGCAATCCCAATCGTATGTGAGAGCGAAGAGCTCAGGGCATTCCTATCTCGTGAATCTCCTTTCATGGCAGCTGCACATCGGGAGCCTCCTTCAAAGGCATCTGCGCCCTTTTCAGGCACTGACTTGGTCCGGAATGTCTACCGTTCTGTGGCTGAAAGTATCGATGACATGTTTTTCGGGCCTTCCATGCTAGATGTCATGATACAGCGCCTGACTCGGCAGGCGGCTGAGTTTGCGGGCATCGTTGGCACAGGTATCAACGACGAGGATCTTGTTGCTCAGGCGCTAAACGCGTCCGGTAAGGCTGCTTCAGAAGCTACGCTCTCCAAACTTCCTGGAGACCTCAAACCGCTTGAAGGAGAGACGAGTACATCGACTTTCTCCGCCCCAATTTGCGACTTGGTTTTGGCTGTCTTTGAGCTCAACAAGAAGAACAATTGGCTACGGCGTCAGGCTATTGTGATCATCCTGCAGCAAGTGCTGGGAGGCACCATTGAACGGTACAGTCGTTTTCTTTCTTTCTTTTTTTCTGGCTCATGAAACCACCAGGAAAATTCGTGACAACTTCAAAATCCTTCTAGGCGAATCCCGGCTAATGTCGTACATCACGCTATTGCGTGAAGGTCTCTGGCCCGGTGGCAAGTTGAAGCCTCCAGGGGTACCCAGGTCAACTGAAGAAAGGATACGGACCAGAGATGAAGCAAACCGCAAGCTTTCATCCCTGGTGCCAGGTATGCAAATATTACTTTTGTAGCCTTTATTTATCTAACTCTTTTGTTCAAGATCTTGCGGCAAACATGATTGGTCGAACTAATGCTCGTCGCGGTGCTCGCAGAATATTTGCCGTTCTTCAGAATCGACGTCTAAATCAACACATCGCCTATACCATCATCGATGAGGTTAGCTCTTCCTACCATATTTATTTAGACTTCCCACTGATATTGTCCTTTCGTCCTCAGGTCTTCGCTGCGCTCTTTCCGGAGTCAAAGGTGAACACGGAGACGTAATTTTTTTGGCTACACACGGGTTATACGACTATTTTACGACGAATGTGCAATGTAAATTTATCAGTCCCTAATAAAATGCTCAGAACTCTTTTCTTTGACTGGATCTTATTGAGCTCAGACGTTAGAGGCATGAACCGTTATTGACCTCAGTACACATTACTTATGAAGGTTGTTTAGAATTCCTCAGAAATCTTATGCCCAATGTCTGGTAGTTGTCTTGTATAGGTTGGAGAACTACTAGTGGTCGAAGGTCAATAATATGACGGTAGGATGTTGCGGTTGTGTCGATGAATTCATATCTATACATTAATGGAACATCCTGCTCATTCCGAACTTATTTCCATCGTTAGTGCCTCTACTTCACTATGTCTTATTACTGAATCAATCTTTTCTGGCATTAATATGCTCCGTTTTTGGCGTCGCTGCATTAGAGCATGAGAAGCTGTCGGGTCATCATAACTAGCAACGAGACTTAGATATTTGAAGAAAGGAAGCTGAAGGGTGGTAGAACACACATTTTAATAGCATTTAGAATGAATCCTCCAGAACCAGACATGGCCATCATGGGATGAGTGCGACCAGGAAGAACCTAACACACCTATTGAGCAGGATACATCGGGCCAGAATAGATTTTGGAACAAACCTGATACCGTCGCAACCATGGCTCTGACACCGTTGGACACAGGTACTGGGGCATTGTTCGCAATTTCGCTTGCAGGTCTACTACAATCTGAGAAAAAGAAATTAAAAAGTGCAGAAAATGCTTTGATTGAAGGCCGACCTGCACGTTCGGACTATGCACCACGATTGATGCTGAACCTCTGAGATAGGGCGATAATCTCTCTATGATAGAATATGGATCGTATTCACTCGAGATGATTAGACTGTTCGTAAGTTACAGTGTAAAGCCTCCCAGGAACAAATGGTCACAAAAGTCAAAGTCACCTGTCAAATTCCCTCAAAAAGAGTTCTTCGCGAGTATTACTCAGAAGATCCGATATTGCTTTCCGTTTCCCCAACCGTGTTTTTTGACGATCCGATTTGATTTGCTCCTCAGGAAGTTCACAAGGGGGAAGTACTAATCAAAAGAAATTAAAAAAGTTGACTAGTGGAAGTGAAATGAGATCTAATATACTCACCAGGAATATAATCCTCCTCTGCTGTTGCCCAATTCAGCGAAACAAGAACATCGGTTATTGAAGAGGCAAAGTTCATCTGCGACAAGACAGGATATGCTGGGGGAGAATCGGTATTGCATATTGTGATCAGCTTTCCTTCACCTGATAGAACGTTAGTTTAAAGCTGGAGAGTCCAAATTTAAGATTACTAGCCTCCCATGCGTTCCAGTATTCCCGAAACAAGCATACCAGAAGCATCGTCAATAGCTATATATCTCCCTCCTGGCCGTACATTTGCCAGATTCAGCACTTGAGACAGTGAGTCTACTCGAAGATCACGAAGCCGACTTTGGTCTTTGAGAAACCAGTATTCGCAAACGTTGGATAGTGTAGGTTCTATAGTGGTGATTATTTTGGAATATCTAGTCTTCATGACTAAAAAAATCAAGAATTTTCAGAGGAATACGTACTTTGCCTCTTTACGTTTCTTATATTTTTCTTTGCTATACTCTGTTTTCAGTGAATAATTGGCGTGCTGTTCGATTTGCTTCTTGATTATATCCTGAGAGATATCCGTTATCACAGGCTGATGTGTAAGAGTGAGAGTGAAAGTCCTTACATACAGATGCATGAACGCCCGACCGCTTCAAGGCTTGTATCTCGTCGACAGTTACCGGTTGTACGAATTCTCCATCGTTGATAAGTTCGTTGGTGGCGTCGGTGTCCTCTGTGACAATAGTGGAGACCTTGTCAAGAAATAGACCCGGACTGTTTTAAACACCTACCGACTTCGTCCAGAGTCCTTGGACGCAAGTATTTTAGTTTCTTGTCCACAACCTCATAAGTAAGGCCATAGGGCTGTCCAATCAGTTCGTTTGCTAGAAAGGAACCAAATTTTCCGATAACAACATTCCTGTAGCGTCCTTTTGAGTACAAAATTTGACTTTGAAAAGCTGGACACGGACATGTTTTTTTCGACCTTAACACTTTTGAAATTGCCTTTTGGGAGTCTCAAGAGGACGAGATCCCCAGACTGAATCCCAGAGTCCCTTGATTTTTGTCCGCTTGAAGCAACAACCTTAATGGTACTCATGGTTAAGAGTTGAAAAGCTGTTGATCGACTTTTGTCACATCATGGCCTTGAACAGTACTAGCGATGTCCTCGATGTCCTTCTCAAAGGGATACGCGACTCTTCCGAAAACAACCTCCTCCCTACTGAAATCACTCATTTGACTTCTGCATTTCTATCTACTAGGTCAGATTCGACCACAGTACGACCCAAGGCATATTTGATCTTGTCTGCCTTTTGTCAAGGCGCTCGAGCCTCAAGAGGAAAAGAGTCTGATGCTGCCACTAAGATCATCACGAAAACCTTTGGACATGCAACATTGCAATATCTAAGGGGGACTGACGAGATATCACTCTTAACTGGAATATCCTTTCTCACAGCCTTATTCCAAGTCGACTCGCAGGCAGCATGCGTCATTTTCGCTGAAGATGGACTAGTAGAAAATCTGATGGATAGTATCGATTTGTCTCCATCCGATGTTCTAAGTCAAAATCTCGCCCATCTTCTTGGGCAAGCATGCGGACACAAAGGTTGCAGGGCAATCATGTCCCCTCAAATCGTCCGCTGGTTGGAATTCAAATCCGGTCACACTGGAGATCCCATTTTGCGGGGTGCTGTTGCTGTTGCGCTTATCAAGCTTTCTAGGGGTGCTGCGTCAGATGGGCCGGAGAATGGCACGCCAGAAGTCCAAATTGGACGAAGCGATGGACTGGCAGCGATGATGGTAGAGATCGTTATATCGGAACAAGCTTCATCCGTGGTTGACGCTATCGAAGGACTGGGCTATCTCAGCATGGAGTCCACCGTGAAGGAACTTTTGTCCAAGGACAAAGTCTTCTTGAAAAGGCTTTTCGCCCTCGTCCCTTTCCAAAAGTCAACCTCGTCGTCCACAGCTTCTAATGATCTTAATCCTACCATTGTATATGGCGTCATCATCATAATCTGCAATTTAGTTGCTTATCGTCCACGTCTCAGCGAGGAACAAAAACAGGTGGAAAATTTGAAACGAATGACAAAGACTGGGAAAGGACTAGCGGCGGCTCCAGAAACAGTATCCTCACTCGAGAACGACGATCATGTTAAAGCCCGTATCCATTCTGTCATGGAGGCAGGTGCCTTTTCGGTCTTTTCAGCTGCGATTTCTTCCAATGCCTCTCTCGGAGTTAGGGTTAACGTCGGGAAATCATTGTTGAGCATCGTTGAAGAGAGAGAATATAGAGGGGAAGTTCTCCAGGCTGGAGGAGCGAAGGTTTTGCAAATTATCATTAGGAAAGGATTAGCAACATCTGGTGACACCTCAAACGATAATTTCAATGCTCTTGATTTGGAACCCATCCAGGCTCTGGCCAAACTGGCAATCACCTCGTCGCCTGTGCAGGTATTTGGGCCAAACGTTGGGGCCATGTACGATGCTATTCGACCCCTCTCTATTCTGCTACAACATCCATTATCAAATCTACTGCAACGATTCGAGGCCGTGATGGCTCTAACCAATTTAGCTTCTCACAGCGCAGACATGTCATCGCGGATCGCCGGCGCCGAGGGACTTCTGAACAAGGTAGAACTTCTACTTCTTGAGGAACATACGCTCGTGCGAAGAGCCTCGATGGAGCTCATCTGCAATCTAATTGCCGGTTCTGACGCGACATTCGAGAGATATGGCGGTGGGGAATCGCCCAACTCTACATCCAAAATCCATGTCCTTCTAGCCCTATCTGACGTTGATGATCTGCCGACAAGGTTGGCAGCATCAGGGGCTCTTGCCACCTTGACCAGTGCGCCAAGTGTCTGTCGCGCACTCATAGCACTCCAATTCGAACGCCATCGTTTCTTACCCATAATGACGCAGTTGATTGACCCCTCCGCCGCTCCCACCATGGAAGACCACCAAGATCAGCCGCTTCAAACCCATCCTGGCCTTGTCCATCGCGGAATTGTGTGCATTCGCAATGTTTTTAACAGTATTCATGATGATCGAACACGGGAAACGATCACGAAGGAATCCAAAGAGGCAGGCTTATTAGAGGCTCTAGTTCAACTGGTGAAGCGGGATAGTACAGCTAAGGAAACAATTTTGCAGCAGGCAGCAGAAGCCCTGACACTGCTGACACCTGTAAATCGTGCATAAGCTTTTGCTGCTTGTTTAGACTCGACTGGCCGTGTCTTTCCCTATAAATCATGTCAAATGTTAATTATCATTCAGGGAGCATTTTTATTACAGTCTTTGTTACAGACAGATTGGCTTGCAATTATCTAGGACCAGAAGAACAATTCACGGAACCAGCTCTTCCTCGCTCCATAGCCCATAATTCCCAGGTGTCTTGAAGAAACGCGTTCTTCGATTTGGGACCACACCCAACTCGACAAGGTCGACCTCTATCGGATCAATAACGAGCAGAGCAAAATTCATTAAAGACTTGTTCCAATTTTGAAGCAATTCGTTGTATTCCTCATCGGGCAAATGCTCGTGCTTACTTGGATCCTCGACACGCTCTGGCCAATTCTTTGCTTCCTCCTGCCCGCCCTTCAGCCGACTTCCGGGCACAGGCCGACACCAACTAGCTCTCATGTGTGCGCTCAAGTTTTTGAACATTTGTAGACGTTGGGATTCCCAATCTTCATCTTTGAAAAGGGCGAGTCCAGTGCCGTCCTGTGAGCGGGAAAGTGCGCGTTCGAATTGGGAGTGAAGTGCATGGGCTGGGTTGGGCACAAGATAAACATTGGCGGCAATGCGGAATTGTTGTTGGGTTCCCTCGATCCACCATGCAAGCTCGGCGGTGGGACTTGCCCTTGTAATCTGTGCGACTTTTGGCGTCCGGATGTCGGTTGTGCTTAATAGAAGAGGAAGAGAAGGCTCATTCTGCTTGACGAGGAACTTGCGAAAGACAAGGGAGCGAACATGGGGTGTGGGGATGTTATCAATGGTGGCGAGCTGGAAAACTGATTAACTCTTTGTCAAATGTTTACCTGTAACGATGGCAGAAATGCGCACCTGTTTGTTTGCTGAACTCCTCAACAGCCTTGTCAAGTGCACTTTTCCAACCCATGGTCAAGGTCAAATAGATAAGATAACAGACAGCACCGCAGTCTCGCTGATTACATAAGTGCATACTCTCTACATTCAAGTCATCGTAATTGTGGTAGTCAAGCAAGATGGTAAATCTCTACAACATTTTGATTCTATATACAATCTGAAAATCATATCAGGCTCCCTCTAAGAAGGCAGGCAAGAAAGTAACCCCTGCGTCTAAGAAACCAGGTGGGCAGACGAGGGTCGCGAAGGTTCGCATAGATATTCGCTAACACAGTGAAATTACGCCTAATCAAGCTGCTACTAGGCGGATTGGAAGGAAGGATTTAAGAAGAAACAAGTTGGAGTGGCAGATATGACCTTGCTCACCACGATCAGCAACGAAAGCATCAATGACAATCTCCAAAAGCGGTGGACGAACGCCGAAATCTACACATATATTGGCGCTGTCTTGATATCGGTCAATCCTTTCAAAGGTGTGCAGGCTGACCTTGAAATTCTTTCCATGCTTAACATCATAAACATTAGATCTTGGTATCTATACGGAAGAAATTCTGAAGAGATATCAGGGCAAAAACAGGTTAGAAGTACCCCCACATGTCTTCAGCATTGCTGAAAGCGCATACTACAATATGAACGCCTATCACGAAAACCAATGCGTAATCATATCGGGAGAATCAGGTGCAGGAAAGACAGAGGCTGCCAAAAGAATTATGCAATACATCGCAGCAGTATCGGGTGGGCAAGATAGCAGTATTCAGGAAATCAAGGACATGGTGCTGGCGACCAACCCTTTACTGGAAAGCTTTGGTTGCGCCAAGACTCTACGGAATAATAACTCGAGTCGACACGTATGTTATTTATCTAGTCCTTGAGGTTATCTCATATCATTCCTTAATAGGGGAAATATTTGGAGATCATGTTCAACAACCGAGGGGAGCCTGTGGGTGCACAAATCACAAATTACCTTCTGGAAAAAGGTCGTGTGGTAGGCCAGATTGAGAACGAACGCAATTTCCATATTTTCTATCAGTTCACCAAGGGCGCTTCGGACGAGCAACGAGGTATGAATTTTCCATATGCTTTTGCACTAAACACTGACCCGCTTCCAGAGGCCTTTGGACTTCAAGGTCCAGAAGCATATGCATATACTAGCATGAGCAACTGTCTTTCAGTTCAAGATATTGACGATGTCCAAGATTTTCGCGAAACACTTGTACGACAAACCCTTTACCATTTAATCATAAAATTGACCATCTTTCAGGAAGCAATGCAAATCATCGGACTTAGTCAACACGAACAGAACGAAATTTTGAAGATGCTGGCCGTCATACTGTGGCTTGGAAATGTACAATTTCAAGAAAATGATGACGGAAATTCTTCAATTTCGGATACGGGCGTCACCGATTTCGTTGCCTATCTTATGGAGGTTGATCCTGAGCAAGTTCAGAAAGTTCTTACTGCGAGGGTTATGGAGACCACAAGAGGTGGTCGAAGAGGATCGATATACGATGTTCCTCTGAACCCTGCACAGGCTACTTCGGGACGAGATGCCCTTGCTAAAGCCATCTACAACAATCTTTTCGAATGGATCGTATCTCGCGTCAATGTCTCCATGAAAACCCGTTCTGCACACGCCCAGGTCATTGGCATCTTGGTGAGAAATGGATATACGTTTCTGGTCATTTATCGCTGACCAGCTTCAAAGGATATCTTCGGTTTTGAGATTTTTGAGGTTAGCCATACTTTCTGTCTTTCTTCAGTCTGACTAGATGCCGCCTCTAGGACAACTCATTTGAGCAACTTTGCATCAACTATGTCAACGAGAAACTCCAGCAAATATTTATAGAGTTGACGCTCAAGACGGAGCAAGAGGAATATGTTCGAGAACAGATTCAATGGACGCCCATTAAATACTTCAACAACAAAATCGTTTGTGATCTTATTGAAGAACGACGACCCCCTGGGATATTTGCGTCACTGAATGACGCTTGCGCAACCGCACATGCTGATCCATCGGCTGCAGATAACAGTTTTGTGCAACGAACAGCAATGCTTTCGTCAAATCCACACTTTGAGGCAAGGGGTGCTCAGTTTTTGGTACGGCATTATGCGGGAGATGTTATGTACAATGTTGCTGGGATGACCGATAAGAACAAGGACTCCTTAATCAAGGATCTTCTTGACCTGATTGCTGGAAGTTCGAATTCCTTCCTCCAAACCTTGTTTCCGGACCGCCCTGATCCAAATAGCAAAAAACGTCCACCAACCGCCGGAGACAGAATTAAAGTACGTTTTTTTAAAAGCTTTTGAGCACATCACTGAACAAGTCGTAGCAATCTGCAGGGGCTCTAGTTGATAACCTGATGAAGGCGCAACCATCTTACATTCGAACTATCAAACCGAACCAAAATCGCAGTTCTACTGAATACGATTCAAAGGCAATTCTCCATCAGATCAAGTATCTTGGTTTGCAGGAGAATATTCGCGTTCGTCGAGCTGGCTTTGCTTATAGGAACACATTCGAGAAAATGGTGGAACGATTTTATCTTCTGTCATCCAATACATCTTATGCAGGGGAATATACCTGGCATGGTGATACCAAAACAGGATGTCAGCAAATTCTCAAAGATACTGGGATCGCAAAGGAAGAGTGGCAGATGGGTGTTACCAAGGCTTTTATAAAGAACCCTGAGACGGTATACTTTCTTCCTCTCCTCTTATGCAGATTTTAACTCGTATCATTTTATAGCTCTTTGCTCTCGAGACTATGCGTGATCGTTATTGGCATAACATGGCCGGTCGCATCCAGCGAGCTTGGAGGAACTATATGCGATATAAGCATGAATGTGCTCGTCGCATCCAACGGTTTTGGAAGAATAACAAAGAAGGCATTGCCTATGCTCAAATTCGGGATTATGGTCATGAAGTGCTTGCTGGTCGCAAAGAGCGTAGGAGGTTCAGCCTTCTCAGTTATCGTCGTTTTATGGGCGATTATCTCGACATCAATGGCAAAAGTGCCCTTGGCGAACAATTGGCTCAAGCCTGCGGTATCGGAGGTCAACTCATTTTTTTCGATTCCTTCGCTTGATTCGGAGTCTCATATTGAATGATAGGTGATCATGTAGTGTTCAGTTCAAGGATTCAACTATTAGTTTCCAAGCTGGGTCGCTCCAGTAAGCCTAGCCCGCGGTTCCTTGTCCTAGTGAGTCGATACCATCTTGTTGAAGCCAACGCGTTATTGATTACTGTTTAGACAGAAAAGGCCCTCCATATCTTGGCCCTAAATGCACAAGGCCAAATGTCTCTGGAAAGAAAGATAGCTTTGGTCACCATCAAGAGTCTAGCCATGTCTAATCTCAGAGATGACTGGCTGGTGAGCACAAGTTTTAATATGTGCTGGTATTTGTTATTGACTTGCAGAAAGGCTATCACTGGTAATGCCTCAGAGGAGGGTGATCCTATAATCAGTTGCGTCTTCAAGACAGAGCTTGTAACCCAGCTTGTTAAGTTGACTCGATCCAATGCCAATCTGTTGATTGGCTCGACGTGAGTAAAGCTTACCATTGGTGGATTGAGGTGTTTACAGTCTTTTAGGGTGGATTATTACAAGAAAAAGGAAAAAAAGGCCATGATCAAGTTCATCAAAGACGAAACTGTATCGTCCAAATTCGATATGTATAAGAGTCATACAGTTCACGTACCATCAGGGGAACCTCCTAGTAGTCTGTCCCGCCCACCTGCGAAGAGGAAACCGGGTGTTGTTCGCCCAATTACTCAAGGGAAACTCTTGAAGGCTGGCGGGCCTGATGTAGGTGGTTTCGTTCCTCCATAGATCTTTTGACTCACAAAATTTGTACAGAAAAGACCACAGGCGACATCGAGACCGAAACCTACACCACAGCCTCTTCCGGGAGGGTCTACACCTACCATTCGACAGCCTCCGGTTATGACATCTTCTGCTGGCAAAGAAAGACCACCTCCGCCTGCCCCTCCCCGTGCCAATGCCCCTCCACCTCCCCCGCCTCCGCCAAGGCAACCTGAAGTCCCATCATACCGAGCTAAATTTGCATTTGAAGGACAAGAAGGAGAAATGTCACTCAAGAAGGATGATGTCGTTGAACTAATCGAGAAAGATGATAACGGCTGGTGGCTCGTTAAAAGGAACGGTGTTGAAGGATGGGCACCAAGTAATTACCTTGAGCTTGTACCACCGAAAGCCGTCCAGGCTCCTCCAGCACCACCAGCGCCTCCAAGAAAAGCACCAGCTCCTAAAGTGGACATCACTCCCTCTGTCGCAAGTGCATCAGCCAAGCCTGTTTCGGTTTTCCCTGGAATGGCAGCCAATAATGGATCGGCAACCCCTTGGAAAAAAACGCTTTCTAACTCGGATGCCTCTCCTGCCGATTCCCGTCCTTCTAGTTCGTTAGCCCCGAAGCCTCCTCCACCTGTGGCTGCTAAACCAAAACCGCCGGCTGTCGGTGCAAAACCTCCGGTTGGCAAACCCTCTATCCCAACAGCTCCACGACCAGTTCCTACAGCACCCCCGAAGGCAAAGGGTTCCTTCAACAAACCTCCTACAGCACCTGGCCAAGTTGATCTCGCAGCAGCCGTAAGCCCTTCCTGCAGTCGATTTTTGTTATTTCAGCTTAGCTTTTTTTTTTTCCACGCAGCTCGCGAAACGTGCTCAAAGAATGGCGGAAAACGACTAATAGTAAAAATATATACTTACCCGTTCCTATCATCTCAAGGAATTAACAACATGGAGCCTAATGTAGTGATAGCCAATGATTGTTCTCAGGCAGAACGTTTTGTATTGTAAAATGCATGGACAGGGTTTTGAAGCGGATTGGAAATAAATAGATGGATAGATGCAGAGCTATTGCAATTGTAGTTTGGACTTGCGATGGTGTGGATAAAGGAGAATCCGAGGAGAATACAAAATGTATATAAAATTGTTCCAAGGTTTAATAGGAATGTGGAATATAAAAGAAATCGGTATATCACATCTGATTCGATGTCAAGTTGACTGTGTGATGAGAATTGGGGGTAGAGCAGGACTTGGCGGAGGAGAGGTATTAGGAATGGTCATGGCCTCCACTTCATCTTCCGATATTAACATGTCGTCGTCAAACGACAGCTCCGGGTCAGGAAGCGTACCATTAGGTCGTTGCTCATCTCCATCAACTTCCTGTGTTGACTGTAATTCGGCATCAGATGAACCATCGTGCTCGTTCGAACCGTGCCAATCGCGTAACTCTTCTGGAGAGAGAACTTTGGCACCTCCTTTCCCACCTTCTGGGAAATCCTTGACCTGAGTTTCCAAAGCTCTTCGTCCAGTTTGGAGCAAGCTGTCCACGATCAGTTTGATGCGTTTGTACATGTCGTCTCCGCTTCCTTCCACCAACTCTTCTGCTTCAGAAGTGTCATCGACATCCTCTTCATCATCTCCGTTCTCTGCTGGTTCTAGTGAAGATTTGACAGCGCGAAAGGCGCCGGGTGGAAGTATAAGGCGGGACTCGCGGAGTTTACGACGCAGTTCACGGATTTCTTTTGACTGACGATGTTTGGTAGCTTCAAGTGAGGCATTGATGGCCAAAAGTGAACGATTTGTAATTTCTAAATCTGCAATCTATGCGATTCGATTCAATTTTTTTTTTTTTTTTTTTTTTAATCAATTTTAAGAATAAATTTAAAAAAAAAAAAAAGTAACGAGATGACCACCAACCTTGCGGTTTGACTTGGCTTCTGCCTTGACTTTACGATCCTCATGATTCCCAATTTCTCCATCCGTTTCTCGATCATGACCACTATCGCCTGAGTAGCTATCGTCACCTGGATTCATAGAGGTATACATGACGAGGCTGTCCAGCGTCGATCGTAAATGTTCCGTACTGCCATTCGGTCTGACAACGGGACTAAGTCGACTATCTGTGGACCCAGCAGTATGTGAAGCAGAAGAGTGTGAAACCGACGATCGTGAAGAAAAGGAGAGTGCAGAGGTTGGAGGCGAATGGGGTGGTGGCAAGGGTATAAATGCAGGATCGACTTTTGCAACTACGTTGCCTACTCGCGGGGGTCGGTCGTTTGGAGGGCTGAGTGATTGAAATGTATTGTTTTGAAGAGGGGCGGCATGGTTTCGAACTGTAGGAGGACGCGTTTGTGCAAAACGATGTGGATTAGCAGCAGGAATAGCGGTTGTGATGGGGTAAATCTGATGTATTGGAGGAGGACTTGTAGGCGGTGATGTCATGGACGGAGAACGCGTATGAGAACTGGCAGGACGCGTCGAGGGGTAGAGTGGTGGACTGACAGTCCCCGTAATGGATTCCGACTGAGATTTTGCCATTGTAGACACCTTTGAACGTATTCGCATCGCCGGTGAACTCGCCCCTTCGCGATCTCGGTCTGAAAGTCCAACAACGGACTTTGATGGAGCCAACCGGTGAGTAGTAGATACAGTTGACTTTGCTGATGGCTGGAATGACGAGAATGAAGCGACATGGTGTAACGAAGTACCATCGGCACGTATTCGCGAATCATCAAAACGTCCTAAGCTCCCCGAGGACGTTGTAAATGAACGGTTGCGGAGTTCAGGCGTAACCGGTGCAGACACCGGTGTTTGAGAGCGTGAAATGGTTGCAACCACTGAGGGGGCTCTGTGGTGTTCCTTCCGTACACGGGGGGTTAACTTGGTAGGAGAAGCTGGACGAGGGGTATTGACTGTTTGTATTCATAGAATGAGGCACCATATCAGCAATAAGTATGGCGCCGAGAACTCACCGGAAACGGTACTGGCGACCTTGCGAGTTGTGGCACTACTGTTAATCTTTGCTTTTGGACGAAAGGTGCTGGGCTCGTTGAGAGGAGAAGGCGGTCTTGACATATCGTTTCGTGAAGGAGGTCTTGAAGGTGGTTTAAATTTTACAGTGGGCTATTCAAGGCGACCCCTTATTCAAATAAAACTAGTTGAAAAGGGTGGTGGTATTTAGCTCACCATTCGTTTCGATGTATCCATTGTGGTAGAAACACAAGATAAGATTGCAACATTTACACAGGGTCTTTCTTGGATAACACATCCTCAACTACTTTTTCAATCAACGCTTTCAATCCCTCATTCCCTTTACCACCAAGTGCAGCAACAACGCTCTTCTCTACGTACTTCCCAACCATGTCAACCTCAATATTCACCTTGGATCCAACCTCTTTCTTGCTCAGAGTAATCTTCTGTTGCGTATGCTGGATTAGCATAACGCCGAATTTCCTTTCACTGTCGTCTACTTTTGTTATGGTCAATGATGTACCGTCGATGGCCACATATCCCTTCGGAATAATATATGGAAGCAAAGAAGGCCTTTCACAGGTAGGTTCGGGGAGCTGGAATGTCACACGAAGCGAATCGCCGTCCTGAACACGGTCAACAATGGTTGCCGTACCATCTACATGTGCCTATATAAACTGGCTTAAATACATGTGTTCTACTTTTAGTCAATATCATTGATCATACCTGCACGAAATGTCCTCCAAATCGAATATGTGAACCCATAGCACGTTCAAGGTTCAGCTGATCGCCAACTTTCCTTTCACCTAATTCTCGGGGTGTATGTAAGGGACGCGAAATGACTTTTTTTTTTTTACAACGATTCACACCTAGATCTGTCCTATCCAGCGTCTCATTAGCCAACCAAACCTTGAACCAGCCTCCGTTTTCGACTCGGTTGAACTCGGTTACTGTTAAACATGCTCCATTCACCGCAATGGAATCACCGATGTGACAATCATCTAGAATTTCCGCAGAGTTTGAAATGGTCAAAGTACATCCTCCGGCATCGACCACAATAGAAAATACAGTCCCGAGATGTTCAATCTTTTCATGAAAAGGTTAGTTAGGTTACAGAGATATGGTGTTGCGAAATGCGCACCAAGCCAGTAAACATGAAAGAGGTTCTGGCCCTTGCACCCAATCGTGTCCAAACAACAACAAAAAAGAATCTTTGAATTTGACCATCATCGGTTATGGCTACAAAGCTGGAAAATACAACGAAGCCACCCAAATCGCCACCATCTCAGCGTACACTAGCCCAGTCTTGGACAGGTACACTAGTCCTGCATATTTCTCAATCGTACTCTCATAACAACTGACTACCTTTAATCAGCCATTCCCGCACGTACGCGCTTGTTTATCTCACTCGGTCTCTGCATAGTCGGCGGAACAGGACTCATGATCTCAGACTTTCTTGAAAAGAGCATACCTCTTCAGCCAAAAGGTGCAGCCCAATCCGAGGATCATTAACCTTTTTTTGTCCCCAATTCGTTTGAATTCACGGAACCGTACAAAGCTACATAGTGGACATATGACTCTAAAAGATATGGATATTGGTTAATTGTATCCGCCCCAACACACACGGGTTCCCTTGTATAGTTCAGCTCTTTATTCCAGCCTTTCTCAGGCTCGCATCGCGTGCAAGTTGTTTAGGTCGTGGGTCGAAATCAGTTAAGCCACAGTGGGAGACATCATCTTTCGACAATCTAGCAGCCACAAATGGACTCGAATGAGCTCCAGCCGACTTTTCTGGTGTTTTGACAATCGATTCCAGAGATGCGATCGTCGGATACCTGTGTCCATCCTCGTTCGCAAGGTTGTATTCCCAGCTTCGCTTGCCCCAGTCTGGAACCATTTTTTCGTCTCCGCCATGATGTTTGTCACCAAGGAATATAGCACGAAGGAACCCCCACCAAGAGTCGAAGAATGTGATGGAGAGAATGACAATCGCGATGAAGGTAATGGCGATGACAGCTATTCCGATCACTTTCCATTCTGTCGCCTCGCCAGGCGGTGTGGTAGGTGCATCGGCGACATATCCAATTTGAATGGAGGTGCTAGAAGATACTGCGCTAGAAGTTTCCGAGGGACGCCACGTTGTCTGAGCGATGAAAGGCGTCGTCGTCGTCTGAGATGAAATAGTCGACACTGTTGTCGAGACCCTCAAAGCCCCAGTTAAATTACTAGACGTCCGCAGTGGAAAGCCACTCCCAATAGTCGCTGTTTGGGAATTGTTGACTGTATTGCTATCCGGTGCTGCATTTGCAGGCTCAAAACCGCCCCCGAGTATCCCGCCTATCAAGTCTCGTGTCTGGAGTACGGCAGTTCCTGGATGTAAGGGATGGGCGATAACCAGCGCCATAACCAAAAGAGTCCCAGAATAAAATAGCGAAAAGATCAAAAAATGCATCGAGAGGGGTCAAGATACTTCGTAAGAGAGCGTGAAACCTGTATACTTGAGCGTTGGCGTGTAAGTTATTAGGACCAATGCCTTAAGGTACTAAAAGACTGAAGACTTCTTGAGGAACTTGCACTATCACGTGGATCTAATTTTCTACACTGGTCAAAACATAAATATCACTCTATTCGCTTGAAGATCCGTTTCTAGCTTTCGACATTTGGAGGAACAGCGGCCAATCTGCACTATTTCGGCACATTTCTCGAAAAGCACTATTCGGCGTCTGCATGAGCACCCAAGGAGCATCAAACTCAACAATGCTCCCTTCATCCAACACAAGAATGCGGTCATAGTCCACAACAGTTTTGAGACGATGGGCAATTGTGATGACAATCGCGTTGGTTAACTCTTCACGAATCGTTTTCTGGATCTTCATAATATAAAAAATGAGGAAAACAGTAGAACAGGCCTAGAAAAGACAGCATTACTTGATCGTCGAGGTTTGAATCAATTTGTGATGTTGCCTCGTCCATTATGATAATGTTGGTGTGTCGTAAGGTCGCTCTGGCTAAAGCAAGAAGTTGTTTTTCTCCTGCACTCAGCGATCCTTGATTTATTTGCATATCCAGAACGGTAGGTTCATCTATGGAAGGTTTGTGGTTGAGGAGTGGTGTGAGATGGCATCTATCAAGGACTTGTAGACACTCCTCCGTCGTACTTTGCTCAAGGGGGTCGAGGTTACTTCTAATCGTTCCAGAGAAAAGAGAAACGTCTTGGCTGACGATGGTCTACTCAGTTATTAGTAGGTAAACAAAAGGCAGAGGCGAAAATATGCAGACGTACAACTCGAGTTCTAAGATCTTCGAGTCCGATAGTTGAGATATCAATACCGTCGATGCTACTCGAGCGTAAGAGATGTGACTTGTAAGGGGGAGATGTAACCTACATGATATTGCCGCTGGTCCACTCAATCATCCGAAGTAAGGACATAGCCAATGTCGATTTTCCTGGAATTCGTTTCAGCATGATGGACGGGCGGGCTTTTTTTATTTCTTACCAGATCCCGTGCGTCCTACCTAAGCTCTTGATTAAGTCACGATCGCTTTTTAAAAAAGATTTGTGAAACCTACCACTCCAATTTTTTCCGAAGGCTTTACTGTGAATGTCAAGTTGTGCAGAACTGCAGGTAATTGAGGTGCATATTGCACCACCAAATTTTCCACTACCAGCTCGCCAGTATTAGAAGGCCAATACGCAGGTGGTCTGTTTTTTTCAATTACAGCAGGTGCTTCTTGAGGCACATCCAAATATTCTACCACTCGTTCAACGCTGTTGAAGTCGAGTTCCAATTGTGCGGCAACTTTCACAAGTTTTCGACTGGCATCGGCAAATATACCTGCTTGCACAATGACAATGGCGGCAGAACCATCTGCAACTCCTTTCCACAACGCAAACATGGTTGCTGCAAAGACAACCAGAGAACCCAGACCTGATGTGAAGTCGATGAGTATAATGAACTCAGAGGTATGAGTCTACTTACAATCATATCTCCATCTCAACCATCCATTAACCAACCACTATGACAGGATGAAAATTGTGGCCAGGGCGATGATGTTTTGAAACTCACATAAACATGATCAAATGATTGGAATTTATCAACCTATGATAAACTTAAGTACGAATCAAAAGTTGCACGGAGGGAACACACCCTTGCATAGAACCGGTCCTGATACCGATTCTCCATCCCAAAGGCGCGTATGTGTATAATACCTCTCAATAACTCATCGAAACCAGCAAAAGCAGGAGAGAGTGACACCGATTCCAATCTTCGTAAATCTCTAGATGCCTGAATATATGGTGGCGCGAGTCTGATGTACAACCATGCAATAAAGATAGCAAAGGGCGCAAAGGTCGGAACAACAAATAAAATAACACCAAACGAAGCAACAAAAGCCAGAACGCCAGAAAGACAGTTCCTAGCAGAATTTTGTAAAGCTCCATCAATTGTATTGATATCGGTCGTGAAGCGATTCAAAATTCTGCCAATAGGAGTGACATCAAAAAAGCGAGCAGGTGCTCTGGTCAACCTCTGCAAGAGAGCTATGAACAACGATCGGGATGCCTGTAAGCTCGCGTAGTATCCCAGAGCGATATAAAGCAAGACAGAAAAAGCCCCGGCTGCGGAGATGCACAAGTAGATCATCAACCACGGTTTAACATCCGTGTTTGGCGATGGTAGTCCCGTCCAGGGATAACTTAGAAGGTGGGTTATCACGAACAATGTTGGATACTCTCCTTCATATGCTTCACCCCACCGAGCCAAGAAGACCTGTTCGCCTCTGATGAGCAAGAAATGTAGCATGAACCAGTTCCTCCTTACCTGGTTTCCCACGTTTATTGCCTGAATAACTAGTAAGAGTACAATTGTCAAGAACCATGCGAAAAGGCCAGCAGCTCGAATGTAGGTAATATAACTGCGCGCAGAGACCCGACCCTCTGCGCGAGCTTCAGCTTCAATAAGCTTCCCGTCGCTTAATTGCCGTTGTTGATGTCGCACAGTACCGTCTTCCAAGATATCTGCCTCGTTGAATGTTTTCGGTTCTTGTGATGGAGGATCAAAAAAAGGCTCTTCCTCTGCTTTCATGACCTTTATGAGTAACCCTCGTTCTTTTAATTCAGGGATGGTTCCTTGTTGCAAGATTGTCCCTTTATCAAGTTCAAGGAGATAGAATGCAGCCGGGAGACATATGGCAATATGGTGAGTGACGACGATTATGGTCCGTCCACGAGCTAGATCACCAGTCAAACATTTGTTCACGAGATGTTGAACAGTGTGCATGTCAACTGCAGCTAAACTAGATGAATGTCAGAATGTTTGTTCAAAGTTCATGAAGACGGGCATACGGATCATCCAACAGAATACACTTGAGAGAACAAATATCAGCTAAAAAGTCATGATGACTAGCTCTCCTTAGGTGCACACCTTTGCGTGAGAATACATTGCCCGTGCTAGGGCAATCCGAGCACGCTGACCTCCTGACAAGGTGATGCCCTTCTCTCCGATTTCTTCAAGGGAAGCAATATAAATGCAGGACATAGGCCATAGCAAGAAAGGTACCTACCGGTCATGTCTCCAGCATCGAAGATAGCTAGATCTTGCCGAAGTGCACATGCATCTAACACTGACTGATAACGAGCCTCATCGAATGGACTTGGACATCCAAATATGATGTTATCCTTGATCGTGGCATGTTCAAGCCCTATGAGAGAGCCAGAGATCAAAATCAACCCAAGAATGAAGAAAATTCGCTGACATGGATTCTGCGCACAGTACGCGACCTTATGCCCTGTCTTGTCAATAAGGACACGACCAGCCACGCAATGCATTTCTATACAACATCAAGATCAAGAATTCAACCAATGTAGAAAAAACATACCGCCTAATAAAGCAGCCAGCAGTGCACTTTTGCCGGATCCAGTCGCTCCGCTGATAATTGTCAGCTTTCCTGGAGGAAACGCGACATCCAAAGGACCAAGTTGAAAACGAGCGGGAGAAGCAGACGCAGCACTGGTGGAAGGATCTTCCCACTCAAAAGAAGCTTCAGAAAATCCAACTTTGTCATCTGCTAGATGCGAGGAATTTAGCACGGGAGCAGAAAGGGTGGATGCCCAATCAGGAACTTCATCCTCTTTCAGGAAATCTTGGATGCGTTGCATAGAGACATAGGCTATGAAACAGCAAATGAACTGAAGGGTACAGGCCTACAGAGCGCATAGAACTCCTACCATGCAACATAGCAAAAAATTGTCCGGGTAGCGCGACCATAGGAGACTGAAGTTGGGAAAAGAGAGCGATTGAGGTGAAAGCCTTTGAAACAGTCAGGCGTTGACCGGAAATCAAGGTGTAGCACAGAAAGGACGTTAAAGCAGTTGCTGAGGGCATCCAAATCCTAGGTCACAGTTGAAAACGCCATGTTCGAGCGAGTAGATCAGGAAGCACTCAACCATATGAAGGAAATGAGGGTGTCGACTATGTTTTCTTTTACACGCCACTTCAGTTCCGTTTCCCTGGCCGTTTGAGCTTTCCGAGACCATTGATACTCTATAAAGCAGTGTGAATCCAGGTCAAAACATCAGGCAACCGAACCCACCCCAACCATAGAACTTCAGAAATCGGATGTTTTGGAGCAGTTCATTGACGATGTTCATTCTCTTGTCCTTTGCTTTCCAAGAAGCTCTTGTGATCTAGAATGCCATAAGAACCTAGAAAACGATTGCGAGGCAAAACACGCTGACCGAAATATTGTACCGTGCAAGAGGGTAGTTAAGCACGGCTGCAACAAGGACTACGATGACTCCGGATAAGGCGCTCCATCCAAGGATTCTGAACTACGATTAAAACCAAGTGTCCGCAAATTGCATTCACTTACTGATATAGAAATACGAGGGCGATTACGATGCGCACGGGTGAAGTAAATAATGCAGAAAATTCCCAGAATCGTTGAGCCACGGCATATGAGTCACCTCTGAAAGTATAAAGTTAAAACATTTCTTGAAATTGGACCTCGGAGTACCGACTGCATGAGATTCACAATCTTTCCCAGGTCTGCATTGGTAGTTTCTCCTTCATGTTCTACCCGACCACTGATTTCTTGCCTCTTCAACGACTTATAATGCAAGGTGCAAAAAAGTTGTCCTCTAGTGCGTTCGTAACACCTTCGGGTATGCCAGCTTTGAAAAAGATCGACTTGAACAAAGGAAAGATGGGCAATCAAAGTAACAAGAGTCCAGTAATAGGCTTGGTTTTTTGCTGCCGGCACATCGGAAGTGAGAGCAGATAGAATTTCCTTGAGAGCATACGGAGGTACGAATCCTGACCGGCGAGACAGTAGATCAGACGGGTACATCGAAGAAAATGTCACAATCTTACCGACCACAGCGCTCCACATTTCTAAAACGATGTCGAGGAAAAGGTCCAGCGAATTGGATACAAGAAGAAACCTAAGTAGAGAATGTGTAGGGTACCTGGTGGCCATAGCTGTTGTCAAAGAGGGCGAGGTAACTGGATCAAACAGAAACGTACATGACTCGATACTCCAAACATTTGTTAAATAAGTTTTTGTGGCGAAAGAAGGGCGAAAGGCTCCACACGTCCGTGTCATTCAAAGTTTTCCTCATTGCCAGGTCTAGAATCGGTTGGACAAACGTAAATGAACTCCAAGACCAAAGGTTAACATCATCTTCTGGACATGACAGCGTAACGGACGGTATCTGTACTTTGTTTGTCAAGAACTAGGGCGACTCGGACCAATTAAAACGAATTTCATACATCTTTTGGTTGCGCAACGTTTAGAGAGGGCCGGTAGGGCTTCAAAGGCAATGTACCCGCCAGCCACGTGAAAGTTCCTGGTATGATCATAGCAAGGACGTCGACAACGGCACCTTCCATGCCCTCGGCACTCAAGACATCGCATCCAAAAGCCACAAGAGAAGTCAAGACTGAACTCAGCGCAAAGGTGACGAAAAAGTATGGAGGCGTCAAAGGAGGTTTTAAGATCAAGCTGAAAGCGATATAACACTGAAAAAGCGTCCATCCCAGGTCAACAACCAAATGTTGTTCTCATATACAGCCCAGCACGGAGTACTCACCCAAGAAACCGATTGAACCATTGATTTCACGGCGTATACGCGATCATCCATATATACTCCGAAGACCAAGCAACCTACCCAACCGACAAACGCGATACTGGCCAGACCAACGAGGATGCGATTCTTCAATTTTGGCCATCTTGGTGTAAAGTCGACGGGTTCTGAAAGGTCTTCCAAAGCCAAGAAGTTTCGGAATGGGGAAGAAATCCAACGAAAAACTGTTCGGACAGATTTCGGTTGGGATATTGAAGATGTGAGATCATGCAAAAGAGCAGCGAAGATGATGGCTCCAGGTAGGTAAGAATTCATCCATGCTGGAATGTGTTGTGATGATTCGGCCACATCCTAAGGTGTGTCAGTATGCTCGCTATAGGTTGCCAAAGTGATTGCTCACCAAGATGTTCATCTAAATCTAAGCAACAATTGGGTGAGAGGCTCAGCGCTCGGCGCTCGGTTCTTTCCCAGGAGTTGAATGGTAAGCAAATTTCAGAACTAGTCTTTGCAAGATGTAATATCGATTTGGCCAACAAGTGGGTATGTACTAACCATGATTTATACTAGCAATCGTAGTTATTCGTACAATGTGACGAAGCTCGCATTCCCTTTCTTCCGAAATAAAGTCTGTTTGAGTCTACAATACCGTATAGGACGCAAAGTTACTCGTAATAACGGCCGAGACTACTAGGGCTCGAGTTGGCTGCGCGTAGCCTCAAGTTGACCAAAACTTTCAAATTCATACTGCACATCATTCCAATACCAACACCATCATAATGAAGTAAGCTGACATGTGAGGTAGTATATATACATTGAATGTCCTCAACTTTTAGACGAACAATCTCATCCATGCATAGACTGTGATCCATGGACATATGGATCAGAATGTCCTACAGATGCTACAAGTCAGATAGTTAAATGAGTGAAACAACCATGTTGGCACTTACGACGAGTCCCGAATAACATCATGACCGCTGCATCAGCACGCTCCTTGCCATCGAGATGTGGGTTGGTTGCCTTTGACGATAGCAAGTGGAACTCAGAGTTGGTGAGGCCATCTGCGTCGGCCACCTCTGGAACCTCTGCCGTAGCTGCCTCCACAGTTGCACTGTAAGCGGGACCCATCATTCGCCCGAGTCCCGTCGCTGAGGTCCAACCTAGCGCTGGTGCACCATGCACAGTCAGTCCCTGTCCCACTTCCTGCTGAGGGCCTGCAGGCACAGGCACATCCACCACACTAACAGATCCAGTTTGAGGCACAAAGAATATCTCGGTCACTAGTTGGGAGATAACCTTCTCAAACGACCTCACCCGCTCACTAGCAGAAGTTTCATGTTCTCGTATGAACTGTTCCAACTTGTAGTATGCATTGATGACCATAGCAAGAGATGAGACGGGAGAAAAATAAAGTTCGTCACGCAAATCTGCAGCCACAAAGGGATCAAGATATGCACTGGGTTGCTGAAGTGAGGAGAGACGGTCGCCAGACACAACCCAAGATCCCCAAGTCTGACGATACGTAGATGACTGAGTTTGTCCTGTTTGATAGAGGTATCTGTTTTGCGCAATGGCAAGCGGTTGGCTATCTGGGAGCAGTGCATGAGGATAAAGGACCAGGATCTCCCAATACGGTCTCACAAAAGGTGGCTTTGATAAGAAAATGAGAAAACAGACATCCAACGGTCGTAAGATACGTTCCTGGGGAGCAGAGTGGCGCATCTCCATCCAAGTTTTATTGGAGGTGCGTAGTTCTTTAAGCATGGCGATAGCATCTGTTTCCCTTGGAACAAAGCAGAATGTGCCATATAGATCCCACTGAGTATGAAGGTTGGCTTCCACTGCAAAATGCCGTCAATCAATAAACCAATAAACGAAAAACCCCTACATGAAAGACTCACAAAGGATTGCATTCTGGACACTATCCAAGAAAAAATTTGCTATCATGGGAGGGTGGATTCTTTGCTGGGTTAGAAGTTCTTCCTGGAGTGAGATATTGACAATGGAGTCAGGCGCAGGACCCAAAAGACCCAATACTTACTACCTGCCACTTTCGCTCCGTATTGATACGAACTGCATTTATTATGTGGGCAGCCTGGAGATCGCAAGCAGCAGAGCCAGTGAAAAAAGACCGTTGATCGCTGGCGAGAAGCCGATATCGAAGGCTCTTGTCGATTTGACCTTCCGGACACCATTCACTGTTTGCTTCGTCAGTCTCAGATGGAGAGGTAAGTGCGCGACCCAGGGCCACAGGGCCATCTCCTATATGGGGGTTTGGAGGTAACCTTTTGGAAGGCGGTATCGCCACACGTTGTTGCTGAGTGTCGGTGTCAAATTTAATGAAAGACATTTTTTGTATTAAATATTGTTTGTGATTACCATGCGATTTGCAAAGGCCTGTATGTAAGAATGAACTCGACAAGTCCAGCCGTGTCGAGGACAGATGACAGATGACTGTGACGAGAGTGACAAACAGTGTTCACGCGAACTCACCTCGATTTAGCGAGTCTCCTAACATCATCAACGACTCCCTTCTCTGTTTCTCTGTTAACCACATTGTCTGCTTGGAGGCTCGGAATGTCTTCCGAAGGTCCTTTTTGGTTTTGCCATGAAGTCAGTACCAGTCCTAGCCAAGGACACCCTGATGACTAAGCCTTGTAATCCAGTGTCATTCAGAGATGAGACCGCTCATGGTCAGTACACATCCTCAATGCAAAGAATATCAGCCTGAATGAACTTGTGTATAGGTTCCAGATCCTATATGCGCATCGTGTCGTGGAACATTTGTCGAGAAGGTAAACCGCTCCTCTTACTAATCACACATCTTAATTAATGATAATGATTAGATGGAAAACCCTTCAGATGATCCAAGACACTTTGCTCATGACGACGATGGATTTGGGGATGATATGCCTCCTGGAATGGATGCTTTTTTACGTGTGTCACAAGCTATGAATTATCAATCAATCTATTTTGACGCCCATGTCTTTCTTCGCAAGTCTCGCTTCAGACTTTGATGGACAGAGGCATGAGGCAAAATGCCCAGGCTTCAACGAGGTCAACTACTGGACCCTCTGTAATCTCCGATTATTTCCGGACTCGAAATAAATTTTTGAAATATGACTTAGATGACATTTGAACTCAGAGGACCAAATGTACGAAGAACAATTAACGTCGGTGGACCGAACCCGTTACGTGGAGCACAGAATGGAGGGCCTGGAGCGCGACCTGATTCTCCGGGAGCTGTCCCTACTATGTCTTCGTGAGTGATATGACATTGTTCATCTTCAAACTCAAGTTATCATAGATTCATACGGCCCTCGCCTTTTAGATCTCCAAATCCAGGCGATCAAGACCGGCCAACTATCCAAGGGCATCTCATGGCGCAATATCTTATGAACCTTCTTAGCCAACAGGATTTTCCACCAGGATTCATTGGAGGTGGTCCCGAAAGTGGAAGGATGGGCGACTATGTTTTCAATCAAGAAGGTATTATTCTATCTATGAAACATATTTTTTCAGCATGACACAATTTTCAACTCAGCGCTGGATCAAGTAATTACTCAAATAATGGAACATTCCAATGCACATCGACCAGTCCCAGCCACAGAGGAAATTATGCAAAATTTGCCACGAGAAGTCCTGATGGAGGGATGTAAGCAATCTGTACCACTCTGCTATCCAATGTCAATCCAATCTCTGTTGCAGCGAAGATGCTAGAACTTGATTGTGCTGTCTGTAAAGATCAATTTATCTTGGGAACAGAGGACCCAGACGAGCAGATCGTCGTCACCCTTCCCTGCAATCATCCATTCCACATGCCATGCATTCTTCCATGGCTTAAATCAAGTGGTACCTGCCCTGTCTGTCGGTACGTGCATGTCCTCATACATCAAGTTAGATGTTCTTACCTTTCACATCGTTCTGGAGCCACGCACTTACCCCTCAGCCTGAACATCATCCACCTCCACGTACAAGTCCTGGACCAGATTTTGATCGTGGTGGGGGTCCGCGCCGATCTAACACCAGCTCTGGTGAGGGTGGGAGTCGCGGGCCTGAACCTGGAAGTTTATTCCAATCGATTTTTGGCGGGTTCGGGAATCACAACATCAACAATAACAGCGACCGCTCTGCGTCTGGATTCAACGGAAATGGGCGCCGATCGAATTCTGATCCAATGTCATCGTCATCGTCGAGAAGGAATCGACACAACGATGGTCATCGTGATCGTAACCCGCCTGGAGCTTGGTCGGAGGACCTTGACTAGCATTGAAAGTGTGTGTATACGGAAGAACTCAAAGGATATGTATTAGGCTGAATCATTGTAATGACTACAGGTGTCTTAATTAAATTTGTCTCTCTTCTCATAAAATTCGACAATCCCATGTATTTTACTGCCCCAGCCTTTGGGATTTCCCAGATTCCACTACAGTAATGCTTACGTAGCAGCATAACATATATAGACTTTGGAGTCGAGATAAATTTGGGCGAATGTCACTCCCACTCATGATGTTTCAACTGATGTTTCCAGGCGCATACATTTGGATGATGGGTTAACAAAGTAAAAAATAAATTTGATTCCAAGCAAGTTCCACCACGATGTATTCAAGTGAAAACGATTGTTTTGTTTCTTTCATAAATATATATTCTCATTCATTGAATCCTTTCGGTTATCTCAGTTGGTGGTGGCGGTGGTGAAGGGTGTAGTAGCCAATCCAACACGTCTGTTGGCAGTGTCGTAAACAGAGTAGAATCGCTCAAGGAAACTCTGGCCATTGATGAAATCAAGTCCAGATCCACTGGGGGTGCCAATGTCGCCAACAATCAATAAAATGTCGCTGGCACTACCACCAATGGCGGTGTTGAGGTTACGAGGCCAGATTTGACCATTGGGAGTTAATTGGAATGAAGCCTGGTCAACAAAAAAGAGATGCATGAGTAATTCACACTGAATGATAATAGAATACGTACACCGCCAACAGTGAAGGACAAAGTCTGCAGACTTGCGAATTGAGCAGCAGTGACACGGAGCAAACCGCTGGGGGAGGAAACGGCGCCAGTGAGAGACCGGTAACTGTTGAAGGCATTGGTGGCGATAAGAATGAGGGTGGTCCCTATGACGTCATTTGATTAGTATACCTCCCTTTATTACTTCACTGCAGACGCACCGGTGTCAACAATACCGGCAGTGGTAGAAAGGATAGTGGTGGTGCCGTAGCGGATGGACTGGTTGATACCCCAGAATTCGTTTGAAGGTGACGTACCAGTGATGGGGCTATAAGATTTAAAATTATGAGTAACGAAAAACAAGTAAAAGAAATTGCTCAAAGCATACGTGAAAGTGATTGCACCAGTGAATTTGGAGCTGTCGGTTCCACCTGTGCAAAATTTAGTATTCAAGTAGAGGTTCTAACTAATAAATGTACCCACCCCAGGTAAGTTCTCCGTTCAATTGTTCACCAGTGGGGCTGGTGATAGGTTGGAAAGAGACACCGATTAGGTTGGCGCTAATCGTACCCGCGGAAAAAAGATTGTCAGTGACGGTTGGGATAGGAGTGCTTGACTGAGGAGACAAAGTTCCTACATAGAACATGTAAGATAACTATCACAGTGGATTTTTAGTGAGAGAATCACTGACCGAGAGTGAGGTCGACTGGGCCAATTCTAGAAAAAAAGGGTATATTATGATGGGATCGATGCCTTGAGATACACAGAGCTTACCCAATGATACCGTCGACGCCGTTGAAACCGGTTGACTAGGGCTGGTATAAGAAAACATCAATTTAAAGGAAGTAGAATAGGTAGCTTACGGTCGACGCTACACCGATCGATTGCGAGGGGATGACAAGGCCTGGAGCGATGGTAACTTGGTCGATGAACTCGGTGCCTATGTTTTCGTTGCTCAATTAATACAGGTCTGGTTGGAGAGTTCAACGAGGACTTGCCGGAGAAGGAGCCTGAGCCGTATTGGACAGCCTATTGGTCCAATGATTCATATCAAATAGCATGTGAGAAATGTTCGACCCACTTACCACAGAGTTGGTTGTCTGCCTGCTCGTACCTGTTCTCACGTATGCTCGACCGGCTCCAACCCAGGTATTTGAGCTGTGAAATAATTTGAGCCGTGCATAGAGTCTCACGCGACCCGACGCTTACCTTCCAGTGTCAATGATAAGGCTATCTGTGGAGATGCGCCTGTTAGCGGGTTTCTAATCGTTGCCGACTGCTGCCATGACTTACAGGTAGTAGCTGGGCTACCCACACCGACGGAAGCGATGTAGGATACAGCTTGGTTGTCGGCCGGTGAGTTAATCACAGCATCGGTATGGAATGGGATGCCGGCAGCCTTGGCTTCACCCTTGGCCCTGAGAGCCTTTGCACGAGCCTGGTCGTGGAGGAGGAGGTTTCGGATGGTGGTAGAGTTGACACGTTTGGAAATGGGCAATGTGACGGGCGACCTTCGCACAACGATCGGGTCGGCAGCAGCGGCCAAAGCAAGGAGAAGGGTGGTCAACAAAGTTGCGGGCACCATAATTGCAATACGAATGTGGCTCGATGAACCTCAGCAGGAGGTGTTGTCTCCTTGATATATATATATATATCATTTTTTCATAATACTCATCCACATGGAAAACTCTACTAACGCTCTTGAATCGGCGCAGCAGGACCATACCCGTGTAAGGTGAATTGCACTTATTCGCCCGTTGGGAATTGAGGGTTAATAATACGCCACGACGCCATTTTTTAACCATGAGGTCTGCAGATTCCTATATGTGAGTAGTTATTAGCGCAAATAGTCTTGGGGTGGAGAACGGCTGTGAGGGTACCGGTATGGTTATCTCACGAGGAGTGATAACAAAAATAGATCCGAGAAGGCCGAAGTCGATTGTGGTACGTGTAGGCAAGTGCTTCTCCCGGACAGGGATATAGATACGTTGGCGGGACAGAGGAGCTGAAGACAATGATAAAATGGAATTCGAATTTCGCTGAAATATTCGGAATCCCACCTACGTATCACGTAGAGTGCATACTTCTACCAGTAAAGCTGCACATAAGTGGAATACAGCGACGTACGAGTTATCCCTTAGGGGATTCGGACCAGCCTGTGATTTTTTTTTGTATCAGATATAGGATAGCATGATCGCATGATCGCGAACTATATCAATATACAATATTGAATGCTCACGACACGATAATGGATACAATATTTGCACAGTTCAAGACCGTTTGGTGGTGGTCTGAGTTTGAACTACCGATGTTGCCATGGAGTCTGGGGATCTTATTCGTATTGAACGCTCGTTTATGCTATGGTTTTCACACAACATTTGGAAAAGATACTCTTTCAGATTTTCCATGCCCACGTTATCAAGTGTTACACTCTCTGGCTAGTAACCTTTGTGATATTTTATTCAGGGCTCAAAACCATGGTAGCCCTTCAAAGTTTCTGGGTGAGCGATATTAGCGCACAGACTCGCAACTCATCCTAGGGGCATTTTTACCTCTAATAGGTTGCTCCTGTCTTTGAGGAGGCGAGCAGTGGCGAGCAGTAACATAGCTAATATTAATAACAATCTCCTACATCCGTGTTATTTTTCCTTCTTCGAAACTTTTGTCATGCGCTCACTAATATGCTTGGGACTTGACCTCGATCGATTTGATCCTTTGTTTCCATCTGCATCTCCTGATTTTCAGACGATTTCGCCATACGAGCAGGTGCTTGCTCTTTGTTTGCTCTCATTCGGAGTTCGGACTCTCACCAACACTGTTCTGGCACTTATGTAACTGGTCAAACATGTGCTTTCTGCTTCTGTCTTGTTCTCTTCTTGGGCTTGAATAATCTCAAGGCTAAGTATCCGAAGAGAAATTTTTTCCGTATGCGCCAAACCCCCGGGCATCGGAATAGATCAGAATATATGTGCAAATTTCGCCATGCGCCTCTGCACGAGAGTAGGCTAAGACTTTGCCAAAACAATTTAGGAGTTGAATTGATTGTCTACTCTGGATACCGAGATTTAATAACAAGTACTTACACAAATAAAGTTGGGTGATGTTCAACTAATTATCATACCGGGTTCAATTTTAAACCAATTTGATTATAATCATCAACCAAAGAGATGCGGTACGGATTTCGTTGCCTGAGAGCTTCTAATTGTAAGTAACGTAAAAAGGGATCATGATCATATCATTGGAGCTGGCGGCTCAGAATATAGATCATAACTTACCTCATTGCTTAGAATAACAATAGAAAGTCAGTGGGATAATTTATAGGAATACCTTAGGGATCCGTCTAATCCTTACCGTCACCATCACCAGAGTACATAGTCATCCCCCTCCAGACTCCGTGAGCATCCTAGCTCGTGTTTGCAAAACGCCTCCGAGATCCTCTGAAACATCAGCTCAGGCTGTGGTTTCGAGCGTTGGTTCCTGGAACTCATTTCCTTAAGCTTCCGAGTGACTCATGCCGGTTGTCGTCTCATCGTCATAGCCACCTTCATCACCATCGTCATCAATAATGTCTTCGATGACAGTCCCACATGGTACTGGTCCGCGCTGGGAGAGTCGAGGTTTGTGCAGTAATTTGCGGAGAATGGGAGGAGTTGCCAAGCTCGTAGGCTCGAAAACTGATCATTTAGAGGACTTTTTCTTCCTAAGAAAAGGCTGTTCAGCCCAGGAGTTATGTACTGTGTCGGGAACCTGAGACGTCATCGTTGTCGAGATGTCGGCTGATGTCGGCCTTTTTCTTTAGCCATTAGTCTTCATGTTCTTGAAGACTTGACATTAAATTTGGAATGTCGACAGAGAGAGATCCATTCTGTGATGATAGGCGGTACCAGTATCGGAGCCTCCTGAAGCATCTGATCGAAATTCGGAAACTGATCTCGAAGGTGAATGCATGGGGCTATCATCTCCAACCATTCCTGGAAATGCAAAATTGCCAAAAGTTCAGTAAAATTTCTAAATAATAATTGTGAACTTTTGGAATTATTTGAAATATAGATGCATGCAAAATGTACTCTTCCAACTGTCCAACTTCCGGTTACGTCCTCGTCATCAACCAGCTTGACAGCAGCAAATGTACCTGTTTCAGCCTGGCTCACAATCTGCTGGAGAAGATATGAGTAGTATGAGTTTACCAATGGACAAATTAGACGAAATGGAAAGATGGGGAAATTTGAAGGACTCGCCGAACTAATTAACAAGGCGCTTGCTACCTCTTTAGATCATGCAGATATTCATCTTCCATCATGTCAAGACTTTGTGAATCCCAGACCCTACTAATGGAGTTGAACTTCCAAGGCAGTTCAACGAAAGATATCGGAAGCGTCAAAAGTCACGTTGCCCCTGTCAAAATGCCGCCGCACTGATCGCCGTACTTTCCAAGGTCCTGGGACTTTAGCGCCTCAGCTCCATAAGTAGTACATGAGCGGCGGCTAACACCAAACCCAATCTTATCTCATATCCCTATCCAATCATCTCATAGAGTTCAGGGTCGACGCTATTTCAACCGTAAACCGTTTCGGTGTGTATACTTTCAAAGTAGGGCCATCATATAATGAGTGCAGCGATTCACGAAATATCTACATAATTGAAGAGGAGTAGGGGTAACTATAAGGACACTTTGGAAAAGGTAAAAAGATATGATCTGTCCATCCGTATACAAGCGTTCGTTTTCGACTGGTAGAAAAAAAGATTGACGAGGAGGAGGAAAGTGGGATATACGACATATGTAGGGTATGTGAGCTACAAGTTGAGTCGTTCTCTTTTGCAGCTAGAGTGAATAGAAGTACCGATCAACATCACTAGTGCTCTTGATCGGAATGTTTTCAGGCAAAGCAGACTTTCTCTCCGGGACGACCTTCAGAAAGAAGCACCACGGCCTATAAACCGGTTAAAATTGTCGAGAACCTCACATAAGAATTAGCAACTATACTCACATATTTACCGCTTATCTTCCAGCCGGGTTCTTCCTTATCAAGTCTCTCTACAGTTTCATCTGCGTTATCGCCAAGACCTACAACCACGTCGCTCTTGATTGTTCTTAAACTTGCAATCACAGGAGCACCTGAAGAGTTCGCCATGGGACCAATAGCGACATCAAATGGAGTACTCGCTGGAGCAGCACAATCGTAGGTCAGTTTTCGGTGATTAAGATCTCCTTTGAAAATAACCAGATCCGAACGAGAGAGATGAAGGAAGAGATCGGGAGCTTCCGAGTGGAGATCCCAATAGGTGTAACCAGTGCACCAGAAAGGATGTTGCTCATAGATCCATTTGCCTTCTTTCTCGTATTGCTGTTGAAAAAATGGATTTGAAAAGGGCCTCGCCATGGAATAAAGGCTAGCTTACTTTCCAACGCGCTCCGAGTCTACGAAGAGACTCCAGCTCAACGTCACTGGCATTGGGAAACAATTGGCCGTAGACCATGATGTTCAGAAGCCACTCCCAGTCTTTCTTCGTAACGTCGGAGACAAACCATGGATATCTCTTTCCGTGAAAGCGGATTTGTGTGGCTAATCCGCTTTGAATCAAGAAGTCAGCTGTAATGACTGATTAGCTATACCATACAAAAACAGAGTGAGCCAAAAATACCGTAGACACAATCGCAGTAAAGTTCGAAGCCGGCGTTATCAAGAATAAAGTCAATTCTACCGCCGGTCTTTTCACGAAGGTATTTGACATGTTCCCAGAGTCGATTCATATCGTTTCCGAGGATGTTCTTCTCTGTCGCTGCGAGATGATCACCACCCGTGGACTGAAGAGACTTGATTTGATCTTCCGTCATATTAATCAACAGGGAAAGGTCTGTTGAGTTGCCCCAAAGACAGACTTAAAGAGAAGGTCAGGGAATGCCAAAGAATGGTAGAGGGTTTTTTAACCTTGAGTGAGCTCAAGGAACATCAGACGTTCTGCTTCAAGTTTCTCAGCGGGTGAAAGCTTCTCCGAGATTTTGAAGGGGTCGGCGAAACGTAAAGATAATTCAAAGACGGCATCTGCCGAACGAGAAAACGTGTCGCACTGTCCAAGAATAAGTAAATGACAATATAGACATGAATATATGCGCATACCTTTTGTCGATAAAAGACGTCGTAGTCGCTCCAGAACTTGCTGACGCTGAAGCACTCGTGAAGCCTACGATACTTGTAGGCTTCTGCGAAGAGCCAAGGTGCATTCATGAAATCCTTGCCTTGGAGGGTCCTCATGACTTCATTGCATATTCTATCACTGATTCTGGAAGACATTCACCTTGGAAATACTTTGCAATTTCTTTATTCCAAAGCGCGACGTCGGCTTCGTCGTCGTCTATAATAGGTCGTAATTTTGCGTTGCCGCTAAGGTCTATCATGAGCTCGCCCATGCGGTTAATGGCTTGGGCGAGATCTAAGACGCGTTCTTCGGAAGATTGACTGTTCAAAGTGCGGGTCGCATCTTCTATAGCTTTCCCAAGGATAGTTGGAAGCCGAGATTGCATAGTGGCATGGGCAAAAGAATATTCATGATATCCACGGTATGCTGGCCAAGGCGGATTATTTGGGTTGACCTGGCGATCTGGGTCAATATCGAGCCATAAAAAAGCATGCATATACCTACTCGAGTTGGGGTCCTTGGCCAAGGCGCCTTTATATCTTTCTTGCTAGGAAGATGACCGAGGTGAAGAGTAACCCTCGATGGAGCTGTCGAGGATGACACTACGGGAGGTTCAGGCTGGGGAGTCAACAGCTCAGGCGGAGTCAACATAGGTAGTGATATGATGGTGATGGTAAGAATCAGAGACAAAATCGATCGTGAAAGAGTAGTTTGGCAGAGTCAGACAAGCTATGAGAGCAGGGACGGATGGTTTGGTATCCCGCCATATTGGACCAGTTATATAGATTTTTTCGCTAGCCAAAATAACTCAAGCGCTGTCAGGTTGCTTGTAGCCTTTATCTCTGCGGTCGCCCGTTGTTGGAACTTAACTTTTCCTCAAAGGACCATCGCTTTCAGAAATATTGTACAAAACACCAATTTCGTTGATGACGTCAATATTAGTTTCTGTTATCTTGATAGCCGTTCATTCTTTCAACTCCACACTCCACAGTTTCTGGCCTATGTATGTGCGGGAATCAACATGGCAACCCTCTGTCAGATTGTCTTATGCATGTTTGCTGGACTCGGCATAATTTAGACTGGGTTCCTGGACAAGGGCGGATTAGCAAAGGTGTTACACGTGCACAAGGTGGATTGGTTATGAAGACTTGCGTTGGTTTACCTGGTTTATCACCTACAACCATACCCTCTTCAGCCGGTAAAACCTATAACTGTACGTACGTACGTCATAATTCTATGAAGAAGACTGCCATTTAGTATATAGCACCACAAGCACATGAATAATAAAAATTGCGGATTCAGAAATATTCCGTATCCAAAGGTTCAAAGTAAGAATAACGTCAGTAGACAAATCAGTATACGTCCGATATGACGACGACAATTCAAGTGGACCCGCGAAGCTTGAGCTTGACGCTTTGAAGACTTGTGGTCGTTCTATTCGTGTTACTTACATACCATATAAGTTTCGAGACTCACGGAATGCACGTGATACTACAGTAGCAAAAACTTACTGTATCTGGTAGCCTAAGCATAACTCGTTGTGGTTCTTATTAAAAGGGAAATAGCACGCAAGCGGTCCAGCCGAAAAAATTCAGCGGACCCTCAATTGATGTGGAGTAAACGAGAAGATTCCAATATCAAAGTATTCTGAGGCCATACATAATCTGAACCAAAAAGTGAACTTCATTTGGAGAAAGCGTAGCCATTTAAAACGCGTCACCACTGCTTTAAGTCGTCCAACATTGTGTGACATGGCTACGTTCAAGACGCCGCCGAAGCTCACACGTCCATAAAACAATCCTGCTCAAGATGAGAGATGGCCGAGACTACTTGTAAGCAGCAGCGGTGTGGTTGCCTCAGGCCATCCAAAGTCGTTTGACACTCTGTATGACGGCCGTAGCATCTACTTGCTTGGAGATTCTTTGAACTTTGGAACAACTTTAGGAACTTAACGTGCGGTTCTTTCCAAGTTCATCTGAACCAAAAATTTCCATCTACTTAATTGGGTTTTTACGCTTGTCGGATTATCATCGGATCTATTAAATAGTCGACTTTCCTATCCCCATACATTATTTCCTATTATTTCCTCAATCGATAAGGAATTGGAAGGGGTATCGGGATCCCGATTAGGACTCGGGACTTAGTACTTAGGTTTTCCTGCCAAAATCAAACATAACCAGTTTTGGCCCTAGTCTGACTGTCACACATACTCACGCATGTGACAGTGTTGTCTTTGGGGGACACGATCACATGATTAGCGCGTCTGAGAGAAAATCACATGATGCCAACCGCGACGAATTTCCGAGTCCTGACAGATCTCAACTACCGTCGCCGAATTCATTTCACAGGTTTGTACGGGTAGCTATGTCTACCTGGAACTTGGGTATTGGAGATGTGTCAGAGGAGACACATGCGCTTAGGAATAAATTGTCGAGTAAAGGTGAGGCCTCAATTTTTCCTGCTTTTCATATAATGTGGCTCACAGGCCCTTAGAGGGCCAAATCGCAGCGCAGCAAGACCGTTTGGCCCGACAGGCTACAGAAATCCAAGAACTAAGTAACGCACTAAACGAAGCCTTACACAAGGCATGATATTCCCGTTTAGTTGAAGTGAATTTTCGTGTTAACGTAAATAAACTCTAGTTAAACAGCGAGACTGAACATGCTCTCCAACTTGAGATAGATATCAAGCAACGTTCGGAGGACTTACGAAATGAACAGATAGCCATGCAAAACGTGCAGGCTGCCCTCACCGCTGCTCAGGGGAAAGTCAAGGATAACGGCCTGGAGACCCGTGAACTCGAGGCCACACTCGAAGCGATTTCTCACACATCAGACGAACACAAAGCTCGTGGCGACAGACTAGGACGGGAAAAATCTATGCTTGATGCTCGCGTTAAAGAGCTAGAAAGCGAATTACGAAAGGCCCCCCAACATTTACCAACCACAACGCCTAATCGACGTGGGATCTCCACTGGTATACACAGACCACGCTCTTCTTCGCTTTCCAACTTCAATGTTACGACTTTGGAACAAGACCTTGTTGAAGCCCAAACTTCTCTCGCTACGAAAGACGCGGAACTCAGAACCATCCATCAGAAATTGTCTCAGGTGCAGAAGGACCTCATAAAGGTCGACAACGAGAAGTTGGCGATGGAGAGGAAGTTCAAGGCGGAGGTGGAGGAGCTACAAGCTTTCCTAGGGGAGAAAGAGGATGAATTAGCTTACCTGAAAGAACAACAAGGAGACACGGGTAGGGAGGAGGAGTTACTGAGGAGGATTGACGAGGACGGTGCAAAGATAGAGGCGTTGGAGATGATGTTAAGAGGTGCTGAAGACTCTCAACAACTCAAGGAGAAACTGCAACGGGTCGAGGGCCAGGTTTGGCAGGAGCGGAAACACCTCGCAGAACTTGAAGAACGCCAAATCGAACTCATCAGGGAGAAAGAAGAAGCACTTGATGAACTAGAGGAAGCTCGTTGTGACATTGTTGGTTTGGAAAACAAGCTGAGGGATCGAGATATTCGTGATCGTGGTATCAATGAACGGTAAGCTGGGTTGCTTTAGTGACGCTATTCTTCCCTGACCTTGATTACTAGAGCTATCAAGAGCTTAGGGACGTGTGATGATCCTCTTATGATGATGGATGATTCCTGTCTCATCGACATGGATACTCTCGAACCGCAGCCTCCATCTCCGCTACCACCGTCAATGTCGGTTTCGGAACCCGACGCTAATGTTGTAACTTACATCGAGCGACTTCTGGCTGCGATAGATCGACTACGTGGCGAACGCGACAGCTTGAGACGCGATGTCCAATTTCTGGAATCCGAATCCAGGTTCACAATTGAAGCCCTGGAAGCCAAACTCTCTGCGTCGATGTCCTCCACAAGCGATAATACGGCAACCACGATCAGTCAGTTGAGGGCCGAGATGGACGATTTACATTATCATCTGGCTAAGGTATCGGAACGGAATGCCGCTACCGCTGAATCCAAGAATTTTGAGATTAAACGACTTAGTCTGGTGGTGCAAACTTTGGCTGTTGTACTTGGTCATGCATCCTCCCAGGCAAAGATATCTGAAACTCGCCTGTTATCTCTGGCGCAGGATGAACTGCAAACAAGCCAAAATGACGTTATGGAGCAGGAAAGGCGCATGAAGGACCTAGAAAATCGGTTGGATGCGACTATCCTTGACCATAAAGCAATGACGAGTCAGCGTGATGGCTTGTTGGCTGAGCTACAGCGCAAAGATTCCCAATGGGAGAAAGACTTGGCGACAGCAAGAACGGCGGAGCGAGAGACACGTGAAGAACTTGAAGATGTCCTACATAGGATGTCGGAGATCACTAGCCACCTGCAAGACGTCGAGTCGGAGCGAGACTCCCTAAGACTGCAAATTACGAACCTTATGATGGATATGCAAAATGTTCAAGAAGATCTTAACAACGCCGAAAGTCGTTACACGTCCCTCCAATTCCACCAACTCTCCAATATGACGAATAACGAGGCCACACGGAATTTGCGGGGACAAATCGAGGAGCTTGAGAACAGAGTGATGAGGAGGACTGAACAAATTGGCATTCATCAGCACGACATCAAACGCCTGGAAACGAACCTTCGTCTACAGGAGGAGCGGCTGGGTGAAATGACTACCGAGTTGGAGATGATGGCCGCTCAGAAAGACGCTATGGTGGAAGATTGTGCTGATGCACGAGAAGCAAGAGATGAAGCCCTCATGCGTGTAGAGCGATTAGAGGAGGAATTGGAGAGCTTGGAGAGTCGAAATGTCGATAACACCGTTGTTGTCGAAAGCTTGATAGCCACAATCGCTCAGACTGTGTACAAGGCAAGGGAGGTCATTCGTCTGGCTAGAGAGGAAGTCTCCGAAGCACGAGGTACTTCTGCACAACAATCTACGGCAATACAACAACTTCAGGACAAAGAGGCAGCTCTCCATAGATCCATTCAAGATTATCAAAACGAGATCCGAGAATTAACGACTACCTTGTCTCAATGTCAAATGGAAGTATCATCCCTGGCCACTAACGTGCAGCAGGAGAATTCTGAGCTTGTATCTCAGCTCGAGAATGGCAGTCTTCAGGCTCAAAGCCATGAAGCCACCATCAATGATCTTCGCCGTCTGAATCAAGAACTTCGTGGTTCCCTTCAGGAACAGCAGCTTTCCAGACCAGATGCCGATAATGCTGAGCGAAAACTAGTCCAGCTAAAGCTCGAACACGCTGAAGCGATAGGAGTCTTACAAGCACGCCTTGTCAAGACATCGACTGATCTGGAGGAGGTCCAAACCCGATATAACTCAGCTCAAGACGTACACCAGCGAACTCTCCAGGAAACGAACACCTCAAACCTCGAGCTGGAACAGCGACTTGGAGCTACCACCAAGAAGTTGGCAGAACTCGAACAGCTTCGAGAACATTACAATGACTTGAAGAAAGAACATGCTCAGCAACTTTCTCGGTTGCAGGAAGAGCTGTCAAAGACATCGCAGTCTTATCAGGACCTACAAGATTCACGCGATGCCCTTCAGGATGAAAACGTTCGTCTTACAGAGGATCTGAATCGTATCCAGAAAGAACATGCCACACAAGTCGATCGTTCCCAGGACGAGAACCGTGCCGTTAAACAGGAACTTGAACAGAAGATCAATTCCATGCAAAGCAAGTTTGAAGAGCAAGGTCGTCTGCTGGATATCTCCAAGAGGGAAGCCGCCCGAATTTGTGACCGTCTGCAAGAGGAGGTGGAAGGTCGGGCTCAAGATAAGAAGCAGCATGCGGTGGCGTTATTATCTGCAAAAGAACGAAATGAAGATGCGGGCGAGATCATTTCTCAGCTCCGTGGAGAACTCGAGACACTTGAGAGGAACCTCCAACAAACCGATGTCCACATCAAATCAGTCGAAGATGAAAACGTCACCCTACAACAGCAGATGACAGCGTTGGAAGCGGAAATCCAACGCTCCAAGTCTCTAAGCCGCTATCTCGAAATCCAGATCAAGGATAGGTAAGTCCTCAACGACTAAAGCCGTATATTGTTTATTAATTTCTCGATCATAGTGATCAATTAACAGCTACCTTGAAAGGCGACATTGAACGTGCGAGAGCAGATCTCGCTCGGTCTGAGAAATCATGGAAGGCTGCTGAGGTTAATCTGAGCCTCCAAAATGCTCAACACAAGCGCGAAATGACTGAACTTCAGCGAGAATTATCTGCATTCCGATCAAGGCCAAATTTTGAGCAAGCACTTGCAGAATTAGAAGAACGCAACAGTGAGATGGAGGAGTTGTTAAGGAACAAATGTGCGGAGATTGAGGAGAATGATGATCGTGCCCTGGAGTATGTTTTCGGATTTCCCAATTTAGCGCATTAACCTGACTTGCTACTTCTAGAATGTTGAAAGAAAAGAAGAAACTAACGACCAAGGTCGAATCGCTAACTCGCAAAGTCCAAAATCTTCAAGCTAAACTTGCTGCTGCAAAGGCTTCAAATGCCGCGCAACCTTCCCCTGAACCCCAATTTACTCCACCAGCACCATCCCTACCGTTGACCACCCCGACTCCACAGCCTACTAGTGCACCTATCTCTCGACCCCGATCCGCTACCGTGTCGTCTGCCCCTCCGCTGGTTGAAACTCCTTCCACATCGAGGACGCGAAATCCCTCTACTCGGGTCGTATCGGGTCCGTCATTCTTGCCAAGACCTAAAACACCAGAAGGAAGGACTGTAACCCCCGTTTTCAAAGCTCGCACTCCTGAGAGGCAAATACAACCTGAAGTAGTACCGATTCCACCAGTTCCAGTGATTGGAAGGAAGCGAGCCGCGCCAGACGACTTTGAAACTTATGAGAATCTACCAGCTCAGGCCTTCACAGCTGACGGCGAAGACATTGAAAACAGGACGCCTCGAGTGCGAAAGGTACTGAACAGTTTGCAATCTGGGTTCACTCCCGTTCGGAATCAGAATAATCGACCTGCTGTAATACCTAGTCCAAGGCGGGGAGCACCTTCACGGACGTCGCCATTTATTTCAGATCTAACTAACAGTCCTCACCATCTTTCACAAATGAACCCTTCTTCAGTAAAACCATCTAAGCGGAGTTGGTTGGGGAAGATTAGAGGTAATTCACAGGCTACGGATAGATCTTCGGGTATGAGGACATTATTTGACAGAGGTGATACATCATAAACAGCAGGCGTTAGCAGACCATGTAGCCATTTCACATTTGCGTGTATTTTTATATACTATTCATTTCACAAATTTAGTAAGATGACCAAATCGTTGATCGTTCACATCAGCCACACTCCATCATGTTGTCTAAACACCCTGTACATCTGGCAGACCTTTCGAACGATCTACGCGACCAACAGGATTGGAAGATTGGTTCACTGAGGACATTCGAGTTTCCACTTAATATTACCTCGTTGGCCGTTGAACCAGTAACAGGTCTACTTGCAGCTGGTATGTATATATATATGCCTACATTCTTCATCACAATTTCATATTGAGCATCCAACAAGGTACATCCAGTGGGGCTATCTACATCTTTGGCAAGCCTGGGGTGGAATCTAAATTAACTCTGCCGCAATCGGTGGGGGTACGCTCTGTGCACTTCGCGGCATCAACATCCAACATCGTCTGTCTCGGTGCGTTGCACTCTGTTGATAAATCTGCCAGAACTTATCTCCCCCTCCTCAGATGATGATAATAATCTTCATATCTGGGACCTTTTGAATTTTGGAAGACCAAAATTAGTTGCTTCGGCGCATTTCGATCAGACCACGTACGACTATCTAGCGTAACGCAGGTCATCCATATCGTTTCTCATCCTCCCTTAGGTCAATAACTCTCTGCCCTTCACATGCACATGTTTGTAGTGCTTCTCCAGAGTCTCATCCGTCATTGACCGCCAGTGCCAGGTCTTCCTCGCAATGCGCAATGGAGACGTCAAAACATACGACCTGGCATGTCTCAGAAAATCAAAGTATAGCATGCCCAATATGTGGAAGTTGTATGAGAAGATGATAGCCGCGGCTGGCGCACCTACACTTACCTTGCCAAGCCCGTATGTTCACTTGAATATGCCATTTGTTTTATCTAATCCGACACTTAGTTCAACATCCGTAGAAACAGTGATTCATCCTAGAAATTTAAATCTCGTGTTTGTGGCATATGCTGGTTCGTTATGCGAATTGTCTGAAAGACTTCGGTTGTCTGATGTGGTTCGCAGGTGGCGTAATCTTGACTGATCTGGTATGTTTGCAACTCCCAAGTTTGTTCATCTGCTCAACCGATATAGACCGAGAGAAGTACCCTTCGTGCATATGAACTGATTTTATTACCCGGAGCTCCTGGAGGTGCTGGATACGGCGAAGTCAGTGGCCATACAAATATACCAATCTTCCGCATCCTATATTAATTACTCTCCTAGGACATCCTCAGTCATCGCCGCCTGACGGTTGCATGTCTGGCTGTTCATCCGTCTGGCCACTTCTTCGCTGTCGGGTATACTGATGGTTCAATCGCCTTTTGGGCAGTGGAAGATGACGACCAACCATTACTTGTTCGGACTTTGGATTCCACCGACGTCAACTTGGTTGATTCTAATACCCTGGCAGCACACCTTGATAGCAAGGAGGAGAATAAAGCCCAGCAATTAATACGGGAGCCAATATTTAAGCTTTCTTGGAGCAGTTTCTCAAATTCATCTGATCCACGAGGTGGAGACACGATTCTCACAATCCTTGGAGGTCTCGATACAGCAAAACCTCCCGGACTGATGGTTCTCCTGTTCCCGCCATTCAACCCTAGAGAACCTCCCTCTACTCTTCCCTTGCCACAGAATGAAAATCTACATCCCTTTTTCCGAAGTTCTATGATCATATCCCTCAGTCCTTTAGAGTCATTCTTCTATGAAACCATTGGTGCCGTCCAAGATTATCTTCTTATACCTCGAAATAGTCCCCATCTTGCTGGCAACCACGACCCTTATGCCATTCTGTTATTGACTGAATCCGCACATAATGCGAGGGCTGTACAGGCATACCAGTATCCTCCTCCAGGTTTCATAAAAACTGATCTAGGCCCGCCGGAGGCAGAGATCAAGGCAGGGGCTGAGGAAAACGGTGGAGAACTGTCTTCGGCCGGCCTACAGAGTCCTTCCCCTCCCCCTCCCCCACCACCTGAAAAATCACTGAACCATGCACCATCATCTATAAGGACACCCTTTACCTTGTCAGCGGCCGGCTCAGGCATTTTGGGAGGACGATTGTTCAAACTTGAAAATGATGTGTATCAGTCATTCGTGGATAAAGACGTCAATGACCTACATCTTGCTTTGAATGGGGGTCAAGCATATGCCGATCCTGATCTCAATATATCGAAGGTACGGTTTTATCCCGATTGTCTCCTTTGACCCTGGTAAAGATTAAATATCTTTTGTAGTTCCAACCTCGTCGTGCCCTTGTGACCTACAATCGAGATCTAAGTATCCAATTCCTTGATATGAGTGCACAGCTATTAATCCCTATGAACGGTACACTACTCGATCTCGATCAAGACTTTCCGAAACCTCTTCCTGGCCTTACCGTTCAGCTTGATGACTTACTGGACGATTCCTCAATTGCCGAAATTCTTAAACCCCACGTTGACACTCTGACTATTCAGTCGGTTCATGTAGCTCCAGAGGCGCTGGAATGTGCTGTACCGCTGACTTCAGGAGATATCGTTGTATACCGCCCATCTATGGGCCTGCCGCCTTCAAAAGTATCTGCGGACGCCGAAATCATACTTCTTGATCACATTCGGTCTACTCCAGGAAGGAGGCTTGAGCCTTATTTTATGCTTACCCCCAGCAGGGGTTCGGTAGCAGCGTGCGCGATATCAGATACCGGTTTGTTGACTCTTTGTATTGAGGTCAACCATGGTATCGTTTAACAATCATTGGCTGATAGGTTTTCTCTCTGTCTCATATATGGATGGATCGCTGATAGTAGTTGATATGCGTGGTCCCAAAATCATTCTTTCCCATCAAGGCAACAAGAAAACTAAGCACAAACTCCAGCCTTCTATTCATGTCCATACACACCGCGGAGACGGGCCATCGTCACCCAGTTCGGCTCCTGATATTGCCAAATCTCTGACATGGACTATAAGCCAGCTAGACAATGGTAAATCATCTTTCTACGTCTCACACGTCACATAATTATCATTCTAATTTACTCTTTTTTTCTCCTCCTCCCCTCAAAGATCCCCAGCTGAGTGTGCGCCTAATCGTAGTCTACCAGTCAGGACACGCCGAGATATATACCCTCGTTCATTCAGGGAATCCTGTGTCTTGGAGTATCATCAGTGAACCAGTACCATGCAAGGCCGTGGTTGATCCTCTCCCTGGTGGGACATTTGTGGTGGATACTAAAGGCGCACCCGTCAGAGCTGATCGGGTACGACTTGCGGCGTCCTACCAAGGTGGACTCCCTGCTGAGACACGGCAAAGCCTGATGATTACAGTCGGCGCTAAAGGCGCACGATGTAATCTCAACATCGACGGGGAAAAGATGGGTAAGACCGAGTGGGGGACCAAAGTTGGGTTGCTGCAGAGTGCGCAAATCGTGGAACATATGCGTCAGTACTCGATTTTAGTTGTTTCTCTTAGGTGATTTTCTGAAGATTGGTGATTGTTGCTTTCAGATTCCCATGCCTTGGCCGTTCAATTTGATCGCCACAACATGCTAGTGTTTTCTATCCCTCATCTTGAATATTTGCACACAGTACAACTCCCACCCGTCTCTTCCCTGTACGTTTTCTGGTTTCCAGTCATTGAGGCGACAATTTATGCTCATCTGCATTCAATAGACCTCTAACTGTTGATGCAAGCGGGGACTTCATCGCATGGACCACTGATCCTGTCTCAAAGCTCATCAACTCTGCGACTTACAGCACATTTTTCGACATCCGTCGTGCAAATACATTACCAGATATTGAGTTTGTGACTAATCAAGCGATACCCGCTCAACCTCAACCCGTGTCTCTTGGGCCTGCTTCATTCCTGGGATCGTGGTTCTCCTTCAATCAGACGAAATCAGGGGAACAAATTGATGAATTACGTATGTGGGCTTCTTCTGGTTTCTGTCTTTTTGCTAACTTCTTTTGCTAATTTCTCTCCAAACAAGTGGGTGGACCTGATAGACCTATCATCGAGAAAAGACCAGAGGGAGGCGCTGGTGGGACATCCGAAGAAGGGGTCGCTGGTACGGCGGCGAGTGCCGCTTCGAGTTTGGCCGCCAGTGCAGCCGCAGTTCACTCAAGCATCTATAATAGAGTTTCGTCTGCGATGAGTGAACGAGGGTAAGAAGGTCAAATTAATCATTTTTCGATAGCTGGACTCAGGTTTCTTGTAGACAAATGTTAGGAGACTTGGAGCAACGATTCAATTCGCTAGAAGAGGGGAGTAGGGGTCTAGTTGAACAGGTATCGTTGCAATCAAAAAATCCTCGGTTCTTTTTTTCCATCTAATTCGTATCTTGTCTAGGCGAAACGCTTGGCAGCTCAGCAAACAGCAAAAGGGTGGTTTGGGTTCTGATTTTTTCCGTTCTAGCTATTTTTCTTTTTGCTTTCGTGTTGTACTTTCTGAACGAACAAATATAATAAACAGTTGAATGGTTCCCCGCGTAGAAACTACGCGGCCTGCATCCACTTCTGCGTTGGCGTTAACTCTCTACTTCTATTCCTCGAGCTCGCACCATGACATATACACTATGCAATCCTAGATAGGCATCAATGCCAGACTTACCCCAGCTCAGACGGGCTTTTACAGCGTACAGTTTTGCATAGCAATTCTATTGCGCTCTAGTGTGGGTAGGTTGAATGATGCGCCACACACATGCGCCGGGACCACCAAGCACCATGCCCGAATCTCCCTCCTGAGAAAACCTCAAGCGGCTTGAAGTTTCTCCCACTGACCAACAGGAGATCCTAGATTATCATAGAAATAATGTGGTCTATCTTGAATAATGATGATTTTTTCTTGCTAAATGTCAAATGATAATAAAATAAATACATGGCACGTTACTGGCCCTGTATACCATCTGATGGTTTTCGGGCAAAGGAAGCATAATCTAATGGTAAAATTAAACATGGGTAAACAAGTAGTGGTCTCGGCAAACGCCGACCTACAATGTGCGAGCGCCAACTTTGTTATACAGCCTCAATATTTACCGTACGGTGACCACCTCATACATCCATAATGTCCAACTACGACCAGCTACACAGACAGTGCAGGACACTCGAGAACCTATTTGACTCTAAACTTACATCTTATTCCCAACTTGCTTCGTCTATCTCTCGTCCTGGCCGGGATATCGAGTCGTCTGGTTCAAGTGAGCGATGGAAGGACTTGGAGTTGGAATTAGACGATTTGTCAGTCAAGGTGCGCATTTCTAGCAAGCGGTCTTATCTTGCTGCTTGAATGACTACTCTTGTCCTAGCTGGAAGAAATTAACGAACAGCTAGCAACCTTGGCTAGGACACCGGAACTCATGTCTGCTTCTATGCTGCGTGCTATACAGAGGCATAGAGAACTCCAACAGGATAGCATGCGAGAACTGAAAAGGACAAAAGTAGGGAATTCGGTCAGAGCAACATTATTTGCAATACTAACGGTTTCGTAGGCAAATGTTAAACACGCCTTTGATCAAGCAAACCTCCTTTCAGGAGTACGAAATGACATTGAGTTTGTGTCCCCCTTTGAATACCTTTCACCTTCCTCTTATGCTACGTAATAGCGCTTACAAGTCATCGGCCGCGGATTCATTGTTGGCAGAACGAAGTCGGATTGACAGTTCACATAGCATGACCGACGACATCATAGAGTGCGTCTTTTTTCCAATTTATTGAAGTAATATCACTTTTACACTATTCACAGACAGGCCTATGAAACTCGCTCTGAATTTTCCAGGCAACGAGCTTCTCTGGCTGGTATCAACACGCGAATAATACATGTCATCGGTGAGTCAAAAGACAAGAACCTCTCTTTATCCTTATGTGTTTTATCTCCTATCGTACATAGGTACCATGCCAGGCGTTAACAACTTGATATCAATGATAAAGTCCCGTCGGCGGCGAGATTCCATCATAATAGGTGTACTCATTGGAGTTTGCACGATTATTATCCTGACATATCTATGGCGTTGACGATGTGGTGTTTTCTTGACTGTGACAAGGGGAACTATTCAAAGCCGCTTGTTTTCTCTCAGCTAACGCGAGGCGACCGATCGTTGAATTTGGCATTATAGAAGCTCGTAGTACCAGCGAGCCTGTCTTGTGCCGGTGCACATAGTGAGCCCTGTACAATTGGAACTATCTCTTCACGAGAAATCTTTCGGATCGCACGTTTCTCCCATCTCTATTACTTAGTGAACGATACTCTCAAGGCATTACGTAAATTATTGATATTACTATTATGGACATTACTCTCATCATCAAACTGCACAACAACTCAAACCCTCTTCTCGAGCACCCTGCTTCTACCAAAGCAGAACAGTGACGATAGAGGCGAGCGCGGATTGATGTGGTTGTAAGGACGAAGACGAATTAATTACATTGTGGTACATACAGTGGGGCGCCCGAGCGAAGTTTGACAGTCCGAAGCCCCTTCAAGCACCCTGTTCAACAAAAAAGCAGCACAGTGATGAAGGCAAGCTGCTTCATAAATTAGACTTGGGATGCCGGCAACGACGAGAGTTCAAAAAGGGACGATGGATCGTACTCGCGATTACTGTAACCCCTCGCAAAGCAGGACTTATATTGACATCGCACACCCCCGCAGCTCGCTGCTAATCGCCCCGTACATCGCTGAGCAGGGCTATTCGTGCTAGAACTGCACTAGTGCCCGCCTGATTTCCGATGGTGCAATCAAAGGCGCTCATTTTGTGCAAACACCCAACTTTGTCCAAATCACATATTCGATCTTCTTCCCATCGGGAACCTGGCATTGATTAATATCCCAGCAGGAGACGGAAGAGCAAGTCCCAAACATAGAATGACTCGACCTACTCAACAGGGAGAAGTAAGCTGCTTGGTCCATAAATCCCCGAGTTCGTTTTCCCAATGTCCCGTTTAGCTCGATCCCCACGGCGCTGACGGAAATGGTAACACTTCTTTTTGACAGAAATATCTCGTCAGGTAACCTTATTGGCGGTCAACCAAATCTATATCATAGAACTCAATATGGACCCCTCGCCCCAACGTTCTGTCAATATAGTCTGCCTTTACGGATCAATGGGAGTGCACCGTGTTCAGCATCTGTTCAGGCATCGTATACTCCATTTTTGGAGCACTTTTCGTCCTTTAATTCAAGAAAAAATTCAAGCTGATAACGGATGCGGGGTATGTTGATTTGCGGTAAATAATATGCCATTTTCTGGACTTTGATACCCTTATTCTTGATCTTTCTATTTCACGAACTGTTGGACCCGCTGACGGACACTCGATGACCTTGTATCCCCAACTTACCTTTTAACTGATTCTTTGAGCTTTTACGATTTCAGGTTTATCTCTTTTCGAACACTTGCTAACTATATGAGCTGAGGCTCGGCATTTGGACAGGAACCGGCGTCTGTTGCTGCCGAGTCGCCGTTTGAAAGAAAACAGTAACCTTGCCATGACTCCATGATGCACAACTCTTCAATATTCTAATCGTGAGCCACCTTTAGTTTGAGAAAGTCCTACGAAAGTGAGTGCTGCCTTCTTGTCGACTTGGGGAACGATCATCAAACGGTAGGGATAACTATCGCCTCACCACAGTTCTCGACGTAGTTTCCAGCACATCGTTCGAGAAGAGTACGAAACCAAAATGTGAATCAATTACAATATGTACAGGTAAGTCTACAATGGCACCAATTACGATTCTGATATAATCACATTCCAGAAGCCTTGAGAAGAAAGAAACTACATGTCAAAATCGAAGCTACATAGGGGATACAGAAAGGAATACAAAGTAAGAGTAAAAACATCATCGATATGGGAATACGGCTGGAAATACTAGAAGAATTAGAACAAGCGATCAGCGGAGGAGATCGATGGGCAAAATCCCATTCAATGGGAATTCGAGATGAGGTCCTTTCGATGGGGCTTCACGTCGGCGATGGAGTTTGTGGCCTCTATCCTGTGCTCTCTATTCTGTGCTGGAACCGGAGCCTTCAGCTTTGAAACATCTGGCTCATAACGTCGTTGTCGCTGACGAAATGGAGCCTTGAAATCAGGATTGCACTCGCTGGGAATAATGTTCGCATCGTCTCTTCCTGTGCTCCACCTTTAGCGTCTGTGGTGCTGCAAAATCCTCTTCCAATCCAACAGGTGGCCTATTTGAACGACGATAGCATAACCTAGGCCGTATGATACGGGACTCGTCCAATTCTCACTCATGTTCTTGTATCCTCTGATATTGGGGAAGGGATGGAAGCGTCCGTCTGTCCTGTATCGTCTTGATATGTACCCTGGCAGAAATCATGTTGCTTGATTCCTCCTGAGGTTGTGGTCGGATTTATGCTCTCCTGAACGCTTGTAGGAGACTGAGAAGTCCAAGGCCCGTCCAGAAGCAGGATGCTACTGCGATGGGATCGACTTCATGGTTAACTGGTGGTTGGTTTATTTGGGCGGACTGTTGAACGGATTCATTTTGCACTGGCTGGAACCGCTGTCGTTCAACGTACTGCTTCAATGGCTGGGAAATGGGAATAGGGATACTTACCACTGAGGCCCAGCTTGGATGAATATTATCCATGGTGTAAGTCTCATAATAATTGTTATTGTCGGCGACCTGATCGACATGTGAATAGAGCATCTGGTGCTCAGGCTGAGGCGATGTCCACATCGTTGGCAGAGAATAAACAGGGCGTTCGATTGCGGTTGCACCTGAGAATTCCATGTCAACGTCGTCGCTGGTCGGACCAAGATATAAGGCATTCTGGATGTCTTGTTGGTGGCAGTGGAACGCCTGTGCATCGTTCATATTATTGTCCCAGAATGTTGAATTCTGATACTGAGGCGCAAAAGACCATGGGGCCTCTTGGAAGGGTTCTGGGACGGAAGCAGCTTGTGGCACTGAGATAGGCGCACTAGGTTTGGATGGTTCAAGATGTGTGGGGGAATTGGTGGCTGCGGTGGTCTGGATGTCGCTATTGTCGACTCCGGTTAACACTGATTCTAGCACCTCGTACGGCGGTTGAATTGATGAAGGGGAAGGGACCGAAGGAATCGCCTCTGGTACTGCTGGTGGTGAAGACGGCATGGAGAGACGTTCCGTCGTTGGTGGCTTCTCATCCAGTTGGGTATGGGGTGCTGAGGGAGGCTCCTGAAGTTCCTCTCGGGGGCCGGGAGATGCTGCAGGAGCGCTTAGGAGACCTAGTTTTTCAGCTGCCTCGACGAATCCTGCAGGGACCACAATGACATCCTCGCTATCGTCAACATCGGTCGTGTCGCCATCGTCATCGTCATCGGCCGCTTGCTTCCGCCTGTTTCCGAAATGTGAGTACGAGGTTTTCGCTAGAAAAACCATGAACTCACTTTGCGGTAACTTCAGAAGTGGGAACGATAACGCGAGGCACGTTCAAATTTACAGGATTGAGACCGTAAACCTCGGCTGGTGCAGTAGGAGTACTGATAGGTCGACTCTCTTTGCGGTTGGCGCGTGACAAGATCTTATCCAGGTCGTATTTAGGGCCTCTTTTGAGTGGTCTTGCCTTGCCAGGTTCGACAGGTTCGACGACTTCTTCGACGAGTCCCTTGATGCGCGTTTGTCTGTGCTTCCTGGCTTTGGCGGCATCGCGGTATTGATTATCACGATGTTTGGATTTCTTGATCTTCTTTCCGTCCTGGTGAGAAGGAGAATGACGAGCAGAGGTAGGGACCTTCGGCATATTGATAAAGTAGAACAGGGAAAATAGTTGCGGTGGCGCTAGTATGTGGTTGAGATTTGAGTTGGGGAGTTGGTGGCCCGGACCATTCGCTTATTTATATATACAGGTCCTGTGCCACTCGGGACGCTTTGACTGCCTCGTTGAATGACCCCGAATACCTACGCTTTGATGCCACGTTTACATTCACCGCTCATGATCACAATATTTCTTTACTTGTGTGCGTCTGGGTATTTGATTCGTTGAGATATTCAGCTTCCACTCACTCTATAATATCGCTCACAGAGTAGTTCATCACCAACCTATTTCCATTTTTGGACAATTATAAGTATTGTCTTGTTTGTTCCAACTTTTTCATTGTGATTACGTACTAGAATGAGGCGTGTTGCTAAGCTCTAGTGTTGTCCTATTATAGTGGGTTGTTGCGCATTAAGATCGAACGGTATCTGGCCAGATATTACTATCCTTCTAACGAGCGGGACAGGGTGGGATTTTAAAGTATGTTGTATGAAGCGCTATCCTTTCATCACTATGATTGGCATCAGAAAAAGTCGTGCCAATTCCTGAAATATACAATAGTCAAACTTGAAGAAGACGTGGTCACGAATGTAGTGGCGCTTGATGTCTATATGTTTTGACCTTGGACTCAATGAACCCTGACATCCGGATCCTTCACCATCGTCGAGCGTTATTACTGTACGTTGAAGTTCGAATGTTGCTGGCACTTCCACACTCTTATCTCTTATTCCCTTGGCGTACTTCCACCGATAAATATTCAATGAATTTTCCTTCTTGCATTGTGATTGTGCAGTCACCTGCTCCATCCAAGTACCCATCAGAAAACTTGATTTTACTTCGTATTCGATGACGACAAGTTCCGAATTTCCGTAGCGCTTCGAATTCGTCAGTCCTTCTCCAAAACGTTTTTCCCACTATCTTTGGAATAGAGACGGAAGCATGTGACCTGCAACCAATTCGGCTATTAGTTTCTCATGAACATGGGTGTCTTTTGAATAATCCATACTTGGCCGAGTTTCCTGATGTCTACGGCTTGAGGTTTTAAGGCTGCGTTGACAAATAGAGGCCTTTTTAACTGGGTAGTATCAACGATTG
>Ga0193742_1000117_pt1 | contig 54745 bp, 50 predicted proteins | sample L2c1metaG_FD_165511 | JGI IMG/M metagenome (GOLD analysis project Ga0193742, IMG submission 165511) | Soil microbial communities from a riparian zone of the East river system, Colorado, United States - L2c1 | ecosystem: Environmental > Terrestrial > Soil > Riparian zone | place: USA: East River... | reverse complement strand
CTCATTCGTCGATACACGGGCATGAGTACAGTATATGCTACTTAGGTGAACGCCCGGACGCACCTAGAGAGATGCGGGGAGGCAACTCCATCCCACGAGCTTCCGCTCGGGGAATTGCTGTTGGATTGAACCTACGTGTAGATAACAAAAATGCCCTCTCCTTTATCTGGAGAGAGCCGTTTGCTAGCCTGGTAAAGGCTATTGAAATATCGTCTGGTGCGCGAGAGAGGACTTGAACCTCCACGGGGTTGCCCCCACTAGCTCCTGAAGCTAGCGTGTATACCAATTTCACCACTCGCGCGTCAACGTGTAATGGTATGGTTACCGAATTGCCGACAAAACAAGTTTGCTCGGCAATTCTGGCAACCCAACCAAGCCGTCTCCTTCGCAAATTTGGACAGGCTGCAAATAACCCCGTTATTTTACGATTTTTTGCCCAAAAAGACAAGCTGGACGTCTGTGGTGCACGCACTTGGATGCCAGGTGCGATTTCTCTGCGAGAACCGGACCGACAGGCCGACAACCAAAACTTGGCAAAGCCAAGTTTTGGTTGTCGTTCACGAGTCAGCCGTACCAAAGTACGGTGAAGGGAGGATCACAGCAGAAAATCGTGCCTGGCGCCAAGAGCACTGACAAAGTTTGGGCTTTGCCCAAAGTTAGTCAGTGTGGTGCGTGTACCACAGCTAAGTGCGGGGCATGTGGTCGTAGAGGTGATCCAGACTGTAGCTGCTGCGGACCAGGGCTTTGATGTCGTTCAAGGTCACATCGATTTTTACGCCGGGGTTGAGGGTGCCATAGGGATCGAAGGCTTTCTTGACCTTTTGCAGCAACTCATAGGCCTGGTCGCCTACGACTGCCGGCAGGTAGGGTGCTCGCAACCGGCCGTCACCATGCTCGCCACTCGTGCTACCGCCCATTTGAATGACGAGCCGGTAGTATTCGTCTATCAGTTTGAAGGCTTTTTGTCTGTCACCTACCTGGCTGAGGTCCAAAAATGGCTGCATATGCACATTCGCATCACCGGCATGACCCCAGACCGCAGCCTGGAGGCCAGCCCGCGCGAACAGTTCATACACCGCCTGCAGGAATTCGCCAAAGCGCTCTACCGGCACAACTCCGTCCTCTATGATGGGCACCGCTTTGGCGTTCCCTTCGTTGTGGGCTATGACCGTGGCGGCACTGTGGCGGATCTTCCAGAGTTCTTCTTTTTTATGGGCATCAGTTTCCATGCGGTAAGGGATCTGATATTTTTTCAGAATCCTGGTCGCCTTTTTGGTCATGCGTTTTTGGATGCGTTCGCTGGCGTTGTCAAACTCCACCAGCAGCACCAGCTTGGGCAGCGGCTCCTCAATAACTCCTCTGAGTAAGTTGGGATGAGTTTGCTGTACGAACTTGAGCAAGTGCTCGTCCACCAGCTCCATAGCACTGGGTAGCTCGGTCAGCTTACGGAACTCTTGCATGGCCTGCGTGGCCACCTGTATGTCGTCAAACATAGCCGCAATGAGCACGGTATTGGGGTTGTGGGGTTCTGTCTCCAGCGAAACCTCGGTAACTATGCCGAGCGTCCCCTGAGAGCCAACCAGCAGAGGTGTGAGGTCAAATGAACCATCCTTGCGCTTAACCTGGTCCAACGCATATCCTGCAGCGTTTTTGGTAACCGCTGGCTGGAACGACTTTACCAGGTCTTTGTTTTCTTCTATCAGCGTATCAATAGTCCGGTAGATTTCCCCTTCAAAGGTCGACAGACCCAGCTTTTTGCCGAGTTCGCGTTTGTTGAGCCGCTTGGTCTCTATGACCTCTCCGTTAGCAAGCACTACCCGCAGGCGCTTTACAAAGTCCCGGGTGCTACCGTACTTGATGGACTTTTCCCCGGCAGCGTTGTTCCCTACCGCACCACCTACGGTGCTGTATTCAAAGGAGGCCGGAAACGGCGGCAGAAACCGATTGTGGGTATGGAGGGTCTGCTGCAGTTTGCCGTAGATAATGCCCGGTTCCACTGTCACCACGCCGGACTTACTGTCCAGTTCCAGCACGCGGTTCATATGCGCCGGAAAAGCCATGATCACACCGCTGCCTAGTGCCGCACCGCTGAGGTCTGTCCCGGCACCGCGCGGGGTAACTGGGATGATCCGACCCCGTTCTGCCAGCTGCCAGGTAAACCGGGTGGTTTTGCGAATGTCGTTTTCGTTCCGGGGATAGACCACCAACAGAGGCGTTACCGCAAAGATACTGGCATCGGTAGAAAAGTATTTGCGGACGTCTGCAGATGTCATTACCTCGCCAACCAAATGTTCCTGCAGGTAATGGGCAACTTTATTCATGAATGTTCAGACCTCATAGAATATGTTAGATAAGCTTAAGCGTGCTACCGGGTATGATAGCACATAGTGCCAACCACCGCAGAGCACCAGGAGTCAAACCTCCTGGTACCCAACCGATGCGCAAGCAGCCTTCATCTACCCGTAGTAGTATAGGATATGGTGTTTACCATCATTGGGTAACTCTGTGCCCCGTTCCCACAACTCCGGTGAAACGGCTATCGCAACAGGTTGATCCGGAAGAGCATTCGCAAAACTTTGAGCAGGAATCATCTGCTCTTGGCAAGTCACATGCACTACTGTGCCACCTATGCGACCAGACCTACCCATAAGCCTGAATACCACATCCTGCCTTTCTTGATCATCCGTAAAAGGCCGGTCATCTGGATCGTCTTCTGCCCAGCCGCCCATGGTACGATCGGTTCTTAGCTGTCGCATGGCGTGTTCCATTCCGTCTGTCATCAAGCCACCATATCATGCAGTCCCCTTCAAGACCAGAGAGTTGTGGCGCAGAAGTTCAGGCTGGAGGTATAGTAATGGTCATGCAGACAAAACCTCATAGTACATTCTTTTCACTTCAACAACTTGTAGTTGATCTTGCCTTTATTGAGCGCAACCACCACCTTATTGGCAGTGAGCGGCCAGAAAACGACATTGAACACAGCTTTATGGTTGCCTTGCTGTGCTGGTTTATCTGCAGCCACTATCAGCTCGACCTGGACATGAGCAAGGTGTTTAAGTACGCCCTCGCCCACGATTTTGTGGAACGCTACGCCGGGGACATAAATACCTACGCCAGTCAGAAGGATCGCCAGAAAAAGACTAAACTGGAAAAAGCAGCACTCAAACAGCTGGGAAAAGATTTCCATGAGTTTGGTGACTTGGTTGAAACCATGCAGGCGTACGAAGACAAAGCCGACGAAGAGGCGCTGTTTGTCTGGACGGTAGACAAAATGCAAGCACTTGTTCTGGCCGACATGGACAACTGGCGACCCTACAAAAAGATCAATATCGAGTACGCCAGATTTGTCCAGAAACATAGCGAACAACTGGCCCAGTGTTCACCCTACTGTAAAGAGATTTTTGCCAGCCTCCTGGAATACTGCAAAACAACCTACTATGACAGACCTGCGTAAATCATAGCCAGGCCGGTCCTGCTATGTTCCCCAGTCGTTACAAGGGTAGCTTATCCCCCGGCACCGTCTGCTCACCAATAAGGTAGATATTTATAGTAGCTTTGGTCCGGGCCAGAACCTCCCGCCATCGCTGCCCCACCTGTAGCCCTGCGGAAGACTGGCCATCGCTGCCATAGCCGTAGGCCTCCAGACCAAAGGACCGGCAGAGGTATATTGCACGCGGTAAATGGGTACCTTCGGAAATAAGTAAAACCTGCTTCAGGTCAAATACCTTGCGGGCGCGTTCACATGTTTCGTAGGTGCTGCGGCCGGCGTAGTCCGGCTGAATCCTGCCAGGGTCGATCGATCTTTCCTGGATCAGGTAGTTTTTCATAACAGACGGTTCATCATACCTTGAAACCCGATTGTCGCCAGAAACGATCACTTTACGAATGCGACCAGAGTCAAGCAACGCAGCTGCCGCATCAAGCCGATCCCGTAACAGGGGCATCGGTTTGTTGTCTTCAATTCCGCCGCCCAACACAATGCCGACCAGCAGCTCGCCCTCCACCAACCGGGCCAGCTGATCCTGATCCGCAACCACATACTTGCCATATCGGCCGATCAGCAGATAGTTGGCCAGCACTACAATGAGGCTTATAGCCACCGTACATCCTGCAGCCAAAAATACCTGCTTACGATGCAGGCGCAAAAAATCACGGGACTGGCGTGTGAGCTTCACCTGTCTAGCATACCAAAAAAGCCACCTTGGCGTTGTTAGACCAGTAAATAAGGAAATAATAAAAAAATAAGGTCTCACCTTGAGAGCTGAACCACCCCACACCTTCTCTCCCGTCAGGGTCAGCAAGCGCCTCCGGGTAGCTTAAGCTACCCGGTAAAAGCGCCCTAGAGGGAGAGAAGGTGTGGGGTGGTTCAGCCTTGAGAGGTGTTATTTTGTGTAATGTGGGGTGCGAGGGAGAAGCTGGTCATTTCCTATGGATCCGGAAACTACCTGAGTTGTGTAACAAGTTGCCATGGTTCTGCCAGACAGGCTTGTCGGGATCGGGTATAATGCGGGGCGTTCATCAAAAATAAACAGGAGGCCTTACCATGGGTCAAAGATTAGCAAAAAGTAAGCGGGTAGTGTTTTCGCTGGTGGCGGTCATGCTGCTGGCAAGCGTGTTTGCGCTGAGCGGAATCAGGCGCACCTCGCAGGCAGCGCCGGCAGCCAAGGCCGAGGGAGATTATTTCCTCAAGCTTGACGGCATTGAAGGCGAATCCACCGACGACAAGCACAAGGGCGAGATCGAGATACATTCCTTTAGCTGGGGCGTGTCACAACAAGGCACGGGCGGCCAAGGCGGTGGCGGTGGTACGGGCAAAGCCAATGCGCAGGACTTCCACTTTACCTCCAACACCAGCAAAGCCTCGCCGAAACTCTTCACGACCTCGGCTTCGGGCAAGCATATCAAGGAAGCCATCCTCACCGTACGCAAAGCCGGCAAGGGTCAGCAAGAGTACTACAAAATCACCATGGAAGACGTGCTGATTAGCTCCTACCAAAATGGCGGCAGCAACGGCACGGCGCCCACCGATCAAGTCTCCGTCAACTTCGCCAAGCTCAAGGTAGAGTACCTTCAGCAGAAACCGGACGGGAGCTTGGGCGACCCAGTCATCGGCGCTTGGGACTTCAAGCAAAACAAAGAACTCTAGCAAGTAGCAATAAAAAAATAGGCCGTCTTCAGATGGTCTATTTTTCTTGGTGTCCTCGGGAGCAGTTTCTTTCGAGCACCTTTTGGGGTGGCTTGATCAGATCTTTACGGTTACAGCCGCGCGAGCCCTTTAAATTGCCTGGAAATATTAGGTAAAAAAGCTTAAATTGGACATCAATGAGATTTGATATCAGCTACCCTTACTTAGACATTGAACCCTATCACGTAGAACAGCCCGAGCAGCTCCCTGATGCTGTACGGGAACGGCAGCTGGGCATCGTCACGCTCGAATCCTTGACGCCGGATGATATGCTAATGCTCGCTCGCATAATTGGTGAGCCTCGGCCAGAGCCGGAAATCTATCCGCCAGAGAATATGCTTAGCCCCTATGTAACACGGATTACAGCTCATGCCAGCAGAGGGCTTCTTTCGACACAATCTCTCAGTTTACACACAGACGAGGGAGCAGCATTGCCTTACGATATGGGAATACCTGCCAAAAAGGGGCCTGATTGGCTACAACTTGGCCAACCATATGCTCTGGCATTGGGCTGCGAAAGACCGCCAGAGCCCCATGAGGGAGGTCAGACGTTATTTTTTGATCCACGACACCTCTATGACGAGCTGGACGACGAAACACTTGAAGTTCTCGGCCAGTCACGGCAAAGCCTCATAACACCGATGGATGAGATTACAGCACCTAGACCCGTCCTCTCGGGATCAAGAGAGCTTCCTCATGTGGCCTATGCTGACAGACCTAACGACATTGCTATACGTCTTATGGGTCCTGCTGATCTTCCAGTCGCCGAAGATATTGTGGCGGACGTTGCCAGGACAATGCGTGAGATATTCTCTGATTACGCCAGAGCCATACCATGGAAATTTGGTTTGGTGGTAGCGTGGCGCAACGAGGGGATGCTACATGGCCGCACGGAACAAATTGATGGCTCCAAGAGAAGTCTGTTGCGCGTAAAAATTGCTCGTCCACATAATTCGGCCGCTCAGACGAAGTGTCAATAACTTAAACAGTCTGTACAGCAAATCTCTTAGAACCCATTCCAAATCTCGCTTCTGATGCCAAAGGTGGTCCATTTCCTTTTTAAAAGATAGATAGCAATTCGTTCCAGTTTCCAAGGCGTACCCGTAGGTACGGCAGGGGAACTGGGGCGGATTGACGCCGGAATGGGCAATTTTGGGACGGAATTGGAGATTTGGAATGGGTTCTAAGGCTGGTGCGCTGAGAGGACTTGGTGGTCGAGAGGAACTTGCTAGTTACCGGCAGTAGGTGTGCAATATGGGTGTCACAGTAAGTCAGCGACCAGGTAATCATATTCGCCAGCCTTTGCACGCTGGAGCACACCTACGACGTTTTCATGATCGAACCTCAGAACCATACCAGTCTTGTTGTCACCTATGCCTGTATAGTTTCCATTTTGATCTGCAATTAGCACTACGCATGCCGCATCTTCACAAGAGGCTTTTAATGCTCTCTCTCCTAATCCGACCCCTGTTTGAGAGTTTAGCCCCCTCATGGCTTCCGTAACGTCAACTGGGCCTTGTCCATTCTCGATCATGATAGAGCTCCTTAGCTTAGTATCTACATAATACCCGTACGCGAGACTAGAAAAAAGCTCAATAGATGTAGTAAATCATCATAAAAAGACTCGCCAGGCCAGTCTTTTTGATGGCGCCATAGATTTGTCGTGAAACTCAAATCGACAGTAATATTCCATTGATATAAAAAGGCTGATCCAGAGATTTAAGACGTAATGCCTAGGCTGTTCTCACCTATCGGTTCAAGTCCTCTACCCGGAAAGGATAAAAAAAGAGACCACCAAAAATGGTAATCTTTTTTTCATGGTGCCCTTGAAGCACTTTCATTCGAACACCTTTTGGCGTGGCTAGATCAGTTTATGCAGATGATGAGAGAGTAAGCGTCTTGGCGAGTATGGCATACCACCAATGTCATAATCTGGTCACCCTCTTCTTAGCGAGTCACGTGCCGCAAATGGAATATCTGTTCGTGTTTGATGGCCATTCTACCAAACCATCCGATATCTCGGCCATTGGCGGTTTCTATCAAAAATCTACCAAGCCGCTTAAGCTCTGCCTCAACATGTTCAACGTTTGCTTCGAAAGAAGTACTCTGTTCTTTTGTAAAGTATGGCTGTAGGTTCTGGTATGCGTCCATTATATCGCTATAGCCTACACCTCCAATTCGGGCTTTGGGTGTTAGGGCGTCTCTATGATGTGTACCTTTGCGAAGTACTAATGCTGGTTTACCTAGATGCGCAGCCTCAACGAGCAGTCCCGACGAGTCGGTAATAACTCCCCTTGAATCCCAGAGTGTGCCAAGGTATTCATGAAAGGGTAGAGTGTTTGTACAAACAATATTTTTATTTGGCGGCTCCCACCCAAGTCTTGTAAGCGCTTCTTTGGAGCTGCCGTACTGGATAAACACAACTTGCACATCTTTAGATATGGCCTCAAGTGCATTAAGTATATTGGGGAGCGCTTCTTGGTCTCCGTCACCAATCTCAGGAAAGTTGCCAGTAGTGCGATCTGCTCTGGATACATGCTTTGCAAAAAAGTGTTCATTATTGAGCAATGTTTCTTCTCTATGGATGGTCGATACGATATACGGCCGATTCATATTTAGGCCAGCTATGTCCGGCATTTGTCTATGACTCATATGCAAGTCGAGGATTGCCGTGATCGGATTGATGCCAAGAAAAACATTGTTGCTGGCGACGTATGAATCGGACCTAAGCTGCGCATAGGCTTCGGCCAAGTGAGTTGTATGTGCGTGTGCTGACATATCAAGGCCGAGTCTCCCCACCTCTTCAACGTCCCGCATGTTTCCAGTCCGTAGTCCTGATTCAATATGCACGAATGGAAATCTTCCTTTACTCATCCATGTGCCGAGTGCTGACGAGGAGCTACCCGGAAGATCACCGTAAAGCAATAGTAGGTCGGGGGCTAGTTCATCAAGCCTTTTGCCAACATATTCTGCTGCACTGGATGAAAAGTGGTTGAGTAGTTGGGCGTGAGGAGGCTCAATCCATTGAATGTCGTCGCGGTCGAGTCCGAGCTGGCTGATACTTGTCTGGGCCGCCTGTCCCCATGACTCTTTAAGGTCAAGCATGGTATGTCTAATGTCCAGGGTGTCACGTGGTAAACCATAATCAATCGCCGCTGCCTTATTGAGGTGTTCGTGACCAGCTATGACCGAGACGACTTCCATGTAGGTACTAGTATAGTCTTAATGGCTAAATCATGGTGTTCATTGCGAGAGTAGATGGGATCGGGGTGTTCACAAGTCCCTTCAGGCACCAGCATCTGCAAAATAAATAACGCCTAGCTGTAGGCGTTATTTATGCTCGAAAGCTCGTTGTCCGTTCTGGTGCACTTGAAGCAGTTTCATTCGAACACCTTTTGGCTTGGCTAGATCAGTTAAGACAGGCGTTTGAGGACAAATAGACACCGAAGGCTAGAGTAAGTCGAGAGATTATGGCCCCAGCTATGCCCACCAAGACAACCGAGAATCGGATCTTTACTGCAAGCGAGGATCCCAACGCGTGTCAATGGCCAGATCCAACGAATTGGCTATGCGCTGCCAGGACACAAGTTTAAAGTTTTGATTCTGGCCGTTATTTGTACCGTCTTGGGCAATAAAGAAGCCCTTAGGGAACAACGGACCAAAGTCAGTGTTTGTTACGTCAATACCATCCGTCTCAGTAACTTCGTCTATGCCGTTGCCTGCATCAATCTTAAACGAGCCTTTATATTTGTTTGATACCCGATCAAACACGGCGTAGCTATTGCTGCCCTGGCTGGAAGCCAACAGATAGCCCTTGGTTTGCTGGTGCGATAAAGCGTTAAGCCTTCGATGTCGGCCTGGAGCGGGCCATGCTCTGATACAGAAGCTACCTGAGTTCCGACAGGACTTGCGTGTGGTTCGGCTCTGAATTTCCATATTGCTACATCTTCTTCGCCGACGTATACGGTGCCGTAATCTTCATCAGCAACACAACCTTCTGCCGGACTACTCAGTGACAGTGTCCGGACCAGAGACTTCTCTACCTTCCCAGTTCCATTGTCGAATACCTGCCATTGCTGCACAGTTCCTTGGTTGTCTGATGTCACAAATATGTAGCTTGAGCCTGTCTTAGGACTTTTATACATACAAAGTCCATAGACGTTTATGCCAGCACCGTCGGTATTGGCAGACACGCGTTCCAAGAGCCGAGTTGTCGGGTTAACTGCATAGAATAGGATGCTGTCATCTGTTCGGTTGGTCACAGGTACAAGCGCTACGCGGGCCTTCCCCAAAGAAAAGTTATAACGGAGATCCACATTATTGAGTTCCCCATCCGGCAAATATTGAATCTGCGTTCCGTCAAGATTGTAAACTGCCAAACCACCTTGCTTATCGGTGCCAATCACGGTACTGAGCGCGGTATCGGTGGGATGTACCCAAACGGCTGAGTCATCAGCAGCGTCGCCGCTGTGCGGGACTGGTGCTGTCTCAACCTTTGGAACCACTTTGGGTTTAGCTTTTGCCTCCGCTTGCTGGCGGCTCGGAAGTGCTATGCCGCTGAAAGCACCAAAGAAAAACAGCAGAGTCAAAAGCCAACGGACCTTCCTGCTCGTGCTGGCAGATCGTTGATGTATGCTTTTTCCCATGTCACCTCCTATAGCTTCCAATGATTGCTTTATTATGCTTAATCTCGTTAGCTAGTGAAGTAAAATTTATTGCATTAGTGGCTTTTGCATGGAAGCCTCTAGCCTTGTCTGTAACGGACCTGGTTTTGCGGATGGTGCAAGGGCGCCGCCTTGGGGCAATAGCCACGTTAATTGGCTATTTTTACTTGGCGCTTGTAGTTATTATTTTATAAAGTCTGGTCTCAGTCTTTGGTGAAGCCTATGGCCACAAAAGCACTAGATAGTAGAGATCTGTGCCTATTGATTTGGTTCTAACTTCGTCTGGTATGATATCACCATGCATGTAGCAAAGACAGCCACCAGGAAAAGACTTTATGTACTCGGAGGCAGTTTACTGGTCATACCCGTAATATTTTTCGTAATAGCCAGCCTCTTGATGGGCCCGAAAAATCCAAACAAGACACCCTTGATCAAGCCGCAGACTAGCGTGCTAGTGTCGGACTACGAAATGGACAACTACGAGCTAAATCTGCCAGGTACATTCCTGGCCTATCAACCCCCGGAAATAAACAACCAAGAGCAATCTGTAAAAGTAATCGATCCGGTTACGGGCGAACTTATAGATCAAGTTGTGGTCGGTTCCCGAGACTCCACCGGTGCGTATATGGGTTTCCTGGGCTGGGATAGCCAGGGCGATTTCTGGGCGAATACCTACCATATAAACCACTTGGACGGCTGCGAGACCAGTTATGTTTTCGAGCCACAAAGCCGCAAGCTCAGAACCGCTGACTGTAAGGAACGGCCCCAGGAGCTTCTGAGTGACAGGCCCCGGCATACGCTTTTGTATCGAGACAAACTGCCTGCGAATGCCGAAATGCCACAGAGGACTAGATTTGTGAACGAAAACCCTCCTTTTGCGCGGCAGAACCCCTCAACTGCAGTGTACGCCGTAAAAGTGAACGAAAGAGAATACAAAGCCAGGATAGGAGTATTCCAGATATTCGATACCAGGCTGCTCGATAAGGACGGTAAATTTATAGCCCAACTTGGCTCAATGACTCCGGTGGGTTGGGCGTATGATGGCAGCCTCATTGTTCATGCTATGCCAGCAGATCCTGGCAATGATAGTGCTCCCATTTCCAGGATAACGGCGGAAGAGATTGAACGTATTGTGAACCTAGACTAGGACCAAGTCATTATGGTGCGCGCCGTTAGCTACGAAAGTAAAACACTACTTCTTAGAGAATTTCAGAAAATAGAATCAAGTTGGACTACTTACTGACAAGCAAGTCGGTGTTTGTACTGCGGGGTTTGACACTCTTCTTTATGAGTCCCCGCATAGTCCCATTTATTTTGCGCGTAATTAACTAGTAGACTTCCCACAATTACACCAGAGACGACAGCTGAAAGCACAAATAAAGCTACAGTTTTAATCAATCCTTTTTTATGCTTAATATCATAAACTGCACCAACTATCCCACCACTAACCGCTCCTGCAATGAGTCCTAAGGCAAGACCTGTAAAGGCTGGACCATCAAACTCTATTGAACCGACATTATTCGCATATATTGTAAGCCAAACGATTCCTCCCAATACAACGCCCACTACTGTTGATAAATGAATGATAGGACCAATACTTGCTTTCATAAGCTAATTGTAACAATCAGTGAGAGAGGGCTTCACTTTTCTATGCCCTCTAGCAACATCTGCCAAACCTGAAGCACCGGTAATAAGGATTGTTGTCATACTAGAATTGTATCAGATAGACCCCGGGCGGACATGAACACCACTTTACCGGATGAAGTCCGCTCAAACTATACAAGAAATGCCCAAGTTAGAGCTTGAGCATCTCTGTTGTCTAGTTTGGTGTCCTTGAAGCAGTTTCTCTCGAACACCTTTTGGCCTGGCTTGGCCACATAATGAGGGCGTTCGACACTGATAAAGAGTCTGAGCTAAGGTAAAATCGAGGGACTGATTTTTAGCACCTTCATGATGCTTTGTAGTTTTTCAAAGAATGAGCCGAAAGGTCCAAAGCAAAAAGCTGGGTGTCTGTTACAAGCTCCCAGAAAGGATTGAGGTATGCTTCAAAAGCAAGGCCGGACTCATATTATGCCGTACTTGCCGCTTGTGTCTACGTGGAATTGTCCGGCTGCGGCCAGCCCAAGCGTCATGAGGATCATAAGACCGGCAGCAACCAATGATGCCTTACCGACTTCAGCAGGATGATTCGGCGGAGCGTGGGGTTGGTGGAATGTTTTTTCATGACGGTTACTTCTTATTCTTGTAATTAATCCGGTTGTATATGGCATAGCTAAGCGCTATGGCAAGCAACGTGATGGCCTCAAACCACAGGAGCAACGGAAGCTTGCTGTCAAGAACGTACCTGCCCATAGCATCCGTTGGCATGAAAAGGCCCAAGAGCTGGCACAGGACCATAAAGAGCGCGACCAGTACCCACGGCCCGACGGCTATGCGTAGGCGTTTTTTGAAAACCCTCAGGACTACCGGCAGCACCAGCAGTGCACAGAACTGGGTGAAGGCAATCAGCTCTATGGCGGGGTTATAGAATGACTGTAGGCCCCGCAGCGCGCTAGAGTATAGCCCGAAATCTCCTTTTGGCCAGAGACCATTATGCCTACTCGCGTCAAAACTAAACTTTCCTATGGCAACCAGTAGCAGCACGGCTAGGATCATCAGGCCGGCAATGATGGGCAGAACTTTGCAAACTTCCCAGATTGCGGCCCGTCGCTGCGGTATCATGTCAGTGGTGGGCTCTTCCTTCATATTAGTATTTTTTAAGATTATTGTTCTTATCCGTAATTTCAGTCACTAGCTGGACGGCCAACACTTCGCCTGAGCGAACAGCCTGGTGATCGGCTTCCGGATCTTGCGCGTACCTCACCACCAACATATCACCTATCTCTATAGTCAAACCACCATAAGCTTCGGCGTAGTTCTCGTTGAATGTACCGATAACATCTTCTGTCGTCTGGACAGTATAGAGCTTTCCCGAAGAACCTTTGAGTTTGAAAAGCTTACCCTCTAAGGCTACTATCTCACCCTGTATCTCATACGTTTCCCCTGTAGGACGCGGGTACGGCAATGTCATAGCTTCATCCCTAGGGAAGACATCCACTCCCGAACCATGTGTGCATGTTTCCTGGGTGTTCCCAATACATGCTGCCCGCTCGGCAATTTGATTTTGTACTCTCCAGGAATAATAGTGAGCCGAGAGCTCAACCTTTACCAGAGCCAGCAGCTCGCTACTAGTTGGAGCACCACCATTTTCGTCTGCATAGTGATAGCGCACTACGGTTAATAACGCGTCACCCTTTTTTATATCTCGCTTCGTGGCGGGTTGACCGCTCTGGATAAAAATCGTCTCGTGATTCAGAGCGAATGTCCGCTGGTCTCGTCCCTCTTCTATGAGTGATATTGTATCCGGGGAAATATCCTGCACGGTTAGGGCACTGGGGGAATACTGAACACTCGCGGGAAGTTCGGTTTTCCAGGTACTACCAGCCCAGCTTGCTATAGCATCAAGCTCGCACCTTGCCTGCACCACCTTGTCGATCTCTTCGGGTTTCAAAGTGCTACCACGCTTAAGTTCAAAAGTAACTTGATCACCGTAGTTTTTGCAGTTTTCTAAATCAATCACGGCTGCCTTACGATTGTCGTTTTCTTGGTAAGAGCCGGTGCGTGCTTGCGGACTCAGCCATAGGCGATATGCGGCGTATGCTGTACCTGTAAGTACGAGCGTCGTGAGGATTGCTAGGGCTATAAGGGCAAGTTTCGGCAAGTGCCTCAGCTTCGTGATGAAACTAGGCTTTTCAGTTGCGCCTGATTCACGCAACACCTGGTTGAATGCTCGTTCCTGGCGTATTGATCCCATGACTTTCTGGACGAAAGGATGATCATGATCACCGCCCACTGGAGCACTGGCAATCAGTATCTGTTCAATAGTCGCGTTTTTCATACCAGCTTCTCCTTGAGCTGGAGCTTTGCCCGGCGCATCCACGTACCAATAGTGTTGACCGGCTTATCCATCTCTTTGGCAATCTGTTGGTAACTTTTGCCCTGCCAGTAATAAGCCGCGATAATATGCCGATACTCGGGCGGCACCAGTTCCAGAACTGCCTGTCTTACTGCCTCCCGCTCCTCTTCTTCTAGGAAAAGGGGCATAGTGCTTTCGGCAAGCAGCTCGACATCTTCGACATTCAATTTGCGCTTATTTTTACGCAAATGATCGATTGCCTTGTTGGTAGCAATTTTATACACCCAGGTTGAAAACCGGGCACGTTTTGCGTCAAAAGAATTTAGTTGTTCGTACGCTTTGATAAAAGCCTCCTGGGCGATATCTTCCGCGTCGTCTCTATCGCCCACGATTCGTTCACAGTGGATAATGAGCCCCTTGAAGTACCGCTCAACCAGCGCGGTGTATTTATCCGGGTTGCCATCTAGGACTTCCTGTATTATTTCGGCTTCATTCATCATGCCTAGTATACGTGCGAAAAGAGAAAATATTTCAGAAAGATCTGATGGTTCTTAGGTTAGGCAAGTGCTAAAGTCTATTTTCCGACCGACAAAGGCTCACCAGCACGCATCACGTCTACATCGCCTGCTATCCTGCCAGGCTCTTGGCCAATCGCGGTAACATAGAATCGGCCACTCTCGCCATATGCTTCGGACTCGTAGTAAACAGGACTGATGTCTACAGTTGCATTGTGAGGGTTGGGTTCAGGTTGACCGGCTTGTTCCATGGCGGGGCCGTATGGCGCTTCCATGAGTGTGCCGCCCTCCGGCGCGATAAATACTGAGGCCTCACCGGTTTGGTCATAGACAGTGTAGCCGTAGGTATTCTCGCCTAAAATGAGCGGGCTACGAATACCATCGGGGTGATTCAAGCCGCCATCTTGTGGGTACAGAATCTCGTAATCAAATGAAGCTCATAAGCTCAGAAACAGCAATTAAATACATGGAGGAGGACTTAGTGAAGCTAGAGAAGCAATTGACAGACCTGAATACTAAAAAAGAAGAACGGAAGGACAAAGAATCCGTCGATATGCCGACGATCTTGACATATATCAAATATTACATGGAACACCTGTTTGAACTACTCATTGACCACTGTAATCCGCTCACCAAAGCCGAGTATTTCGGCGTCATGTTCGATCAGGTTCCAAGCTATGCTGAAATAAAAGATGGAACCCCGGATGTTAGCAAAATAACAGGGTTGAATGAACTTTTTCGGATTGCTAAAACCGAAAAAGGTTCACTGGTGCGCGAGAGAGGACTTGAACCTCCACGCCTTGCGGCACTAGTCCCTCAGACTAGCGTGTCTACCATTCCACCACTCGCGCTCGTCGAGGTGTGATGGTCAGGTAGCTGAAGCGCTGGCAAAACAAGTTTGCCCATCACTTCTAGCTACCTGACCAAGCCCTCTCCTCTACAAATCCGCGAATCCTCTCGCGGATTTGGCAAGGCTGCAAAATAGCTCTGTTATAGTACGATTTTTAGGTTAAAAACTCAAGAGGTACCGGCCGGGCTACTTGGTCACCCGCTCCTGGCGGATCATCCAGTTTTCTACGTTCACGTAGCGGTTGGTAATGCCGTTCAGGGACTCTGGTTCAAAGTTAAAGACTTTGCCCCGGGTCACATACAGGAAGGTGGGCTGGTACAGCGCCAGCGCCGGGGCGTCATCCCGCCAGGCCTTCAAAAAAGGTGCGTACTTGGCCGCCCGGACTGCGGGGTCCAACCGGGTGCGGCCAGCCTCTAGCGACAGGTCAGCTACCTTGGACTTGTACTCTGAAAGGTTGAGCCGGGCCGGTGAGTTGGGGCTGGCCTGGGTACTATGCCAGTAGGCAAAAACATCCGGGTCCGTTCCGATAGATATGCCATACAAAAGTGCAGCGTAATCGTGACGGCTGACTACCCCCTGCATGTCTGCATCATTCTGTAGTAGTACTTCTGTTTTTACGCCCAGATCGCGCCAGGCCTTTTGTACAAAGCCGCTGACGGCGCTGTAGTCGCTGGTATTTTGCGCGTATAGGGTAAAGGTCAGTTCCTGTCCGGCCTTTCGGCGTATGCCGTTGTTACTCATCTTCCATCCGGCAGCATCCAGACTGGCCGCAGCCCTGGCCGTCCGAAACGGCAGCTGGGTCAGTTTGGGGTCAAAGCCGATGTGCAGGTCAAGCAGCGGTCCCTTCGCCAGCTGCACCGGATAGCCAAGCGTATTTATAGCAGCAGACGTATCTACACTTTGGACCAGCGCCCGCCGGACCTTTACATCGTCCAATGGAGGTTCGGTTGTTTTAAAGAACACCAGGACAATGCCCGTCAGTGGGACGCTGTACTCCACAAAGTCCGGTACCTCACGGATGTCATCCGAAATACTGGCCAGTCCGACCATGCTCGTTAATTCGCCTGCCTGGTAGGCGCTGGCCATCTGCTGTTCGTCCCGGAAGGTCCGGATGATGAACTGGCCGAGCTTTGGCGGGCTGCGGTAAAAGACCTGGCTTGGCGACAGTCCAATGACTTCTTGTCTGGTTTCCTGAGTTGTGCCAGTTACCTCCAGCCGGTCCCACATAAACGGGCCGCTGCCAATCGGCGCTACCGTATTGAAGCGGGCCGACCGCAGTTGCGCAGGCTCGACAGCCTCCAGCACATGCCGGGGCACAATACCGTTGGTCAGGCCTTCCGGGAAAGTACTCAGAACATTCGGCAGCTCAAACACCAGAGTTTGAGCGTTTTTTTCTGTGACCTGTATTTCTTTCCAGGTGTTAAACAGGGGCGACCGGGCATCCGGGTTTTTGATAACCTCGTAGGTAAAGGCCACGTCCCTGGCAGTCAGCGGCTTACCGTCGTGCCATTTTAAGTTGTTGCGTAGCGTGACAGTGTACACCTTACCGGTTGGATCGACTGAGATCGACTCTGCCAGATCCGGCACCAGCTTGTTTTCCTGGTTGTAGCGCATCAGCCCGGAGAAAACCAGCCGGGATACGGAACTATCAGCAGCGCTGGTGGCATACAGCGGATTGGCGCTTGTAAAGGTCCCGATAATGCCTTCTGTATAGGTGCCGCCTGGTGCTGGCTGGAGGATTTGGTAGTGCTGGCCAAGGGCTCTGGTCTGCAGAATCGTACCCACCGCTACCAACACCAAAAGCACCAGCCAGCTGGCCGCAAACCGCCAGACACTCATCAGCCGGCCGAGGCGCTTGAAAAAGTGCCGTTCCAGGCCTTGTTCAGCGTTTACACTTATGTCTTCCACCTGTTGGCGGCGTTTTTTGAACCGCCGACGCCAGCGGAGTTTTGTCGTCCGATCAATCATAGTTTAGCTATATTATAGTATCATGCGTAAGTGGTTGATAACGCTGCCAATGAGTACTAACCAACTATGCCCAGGATAATGGAACCGGAAAAGACTAAGGCGATTATAATTGTCAGCTGGTGAAGGGATTTGTCCGAACCCCGGCGCACGGTGTTGACCTCTGCGCTGCCGCCCAGACCGGCGCCCAGACTTGCCCCGCGGGATTGTACCAGTACCAAAACTGTCAAAAGCGCCATGGAACCAATAGTGATGTAATTGTAGATACTCATCTCTCCTCCAGAATGGTTGATACCAGGTAGTTTACCAAGCCTATCACCAGTCCGGCAAGCATAGCGGTTCCAAAGGTGGTGATCTGCATCTGCGGATACAGCCATCCAACCAGGTAGACCATAAAGCCATTTATGACAATCATGAACAATCCCAGGCTGAACAGGATGGCCGGCAGCGACAGGATGACCACGATCGGTTTGATGATGGCGTTGACAATAGCCAGGATCAGTCCGGCGATGATTACCACCCCGATACGACTGTCATAGTTCAGCCGCTCGCCTAATATGCCGGCAGCAATCCACAGCCCCAGGCTGCAGACAAACCAGCGAATAGCAAAACGACTTAGAGGCCCACGTTGCATAGTTACCACCAGTATAGCAAATCCGCGGGCTTATGCCGCAGCATTACGCTGACCCACCCTCACTTTTCCGTCATGCCGGGCTCCCGTTCTCCGCAGCAAGTCCGCGAAGAATGAATGATCCGGCATCAGATAAAAAAGTAGGTAACTTATTACTTACTGGATGCCGGATCAAGTCCGGCATGACAGGAAAAATGTAGGTCAAGGCCAACGGACTAGCCCCTCACATACCCCTCACGCATAAGTAGCTCGGCCATCAGAATGGCGCCGCCCGCTGCGCCGCGGACGGTATTGTGGGCAAGCGATATAAACTGCCATCCAAACTGCGGATCTTCCCGAAGCCGGCCAATGCTTATACCCATGCCACCATCCCTGTCCCGGTCCAGCCGTGGTTGCGGCCGGTCTTCATCAGAGAGATAGGTCAGGAAGTTTTTGGGAGCGGAGGGCAGGTTGAGCGCCGCTAGAGGGCTGTGGAAGTTTTGTATTGCTGCAAGAACCTGCTGCCTGGTGGGCTTCTTTTGAAAACGCACACTGACTTGCGCCAGGTGGCCGTCACTGATTGGTACGCGAATACAGGTAGCAAAGATTTTAGGGGCGGAGGCTAAACGCAGAGCGCCGTCAGAAAGATCGCCCCATATTTTCAGCGGCTCTTTTATGGATTTTTCTTCTTCGCCGCTTATGAATGGGATGAGGTTGTCCGCCATTTCCGGATAGGTTGCCACTGTTTTGCCAGCACCGGAGACCGCTTGCATGCTTACAACCGAAACGTCTGTAGGCTCAAAGTCCTGCAGCGCCGTCAGTACTGCCACATAGGACTGTATGGAACAGTTTGGTTTAACGGCGATCAACCCCTTATCCCAGCCGCGGTTCTGGCGCTGCACGTCAATAAGCCGGGCATGTTCGGGGTTAACCTCTGGTATAAGCATTGGTACGTCGTCAGTCCAACGATGCGCCGAATTATTGGAGATGACGGCCACGCCCGCCGCAGCATACGCCTCTTCAATTTGCTTGATGGCTGCCTTGTCCAGGTCAAGGGCACAAAACACCAAACCGACCTGACTGGCGATATCTTGCAGGTCGTCCTGAACAGACCTGACCACCATACCCTCTGCAAAAGCGGGGACAGGTGTGGTCATGCTCCAGCGGCCCTCGACAGCCCGGCCATACGCCTGGCCAGCCGAACGCGGCGATGCAGCCAGGCACACTACCTCAAACCAGGGGTGGTCGGCCAAAAGGGTGACAAAGCGCTGGCCAACCATGCCGGTCGCGCCCAGGATGCCCACACAAAGCTTCATAGCAATTCGTGCCCTTTTAGAACTCTTTCCAGCGCCTGGCGGTTTTGTTCTTCCATTGGCGTCAGGGGTAGCCGCAGGGTTTGGGTAATCTTGCCCATCATGGCCAGGGCTGACTTGACCGGAATGGGGTTTGTCTCTATAAAGTTGGCATGCATGAGGTCAAGCCACTGGTAGTGCAGTTTGCGGGCCTTGGCCAAATCGCCAGCTTGTGCGGCATGCACCAGTTCGGAAAACGGCCCGGGAATTTCGTTGGTGGTAGCAGATATAACGCCCTTGCCTCCAATGGCTATCACCGGCAGCGTGAACGCATCGTCGCCAGCCAATAGCACAAATTCCGGAGGTGCCCCGGCAATGATGTTCATCTGCTGCACAATGTCGCCGGAAGCTTCTTTGACACCGATAATCTGCGGGACTTCTTTGATGAGCCGGAGCATGGTTTCCGCGCTGACGTTCGAGCCCGTTCTGCCTGGTATGTTATAGGCGATGATTGGCAAGTCTCCACTACCCGCGATGGCGCTAAAATGAGCGATCAGGCCGCTTGGGGTTGGCTTGTTGTAATAAGGCGTCACATGCAGCAAGGCGTCGGCACCAGCCTGCTTGGCAATCTGCGATAAATGCACAGCTTTTGCCGTATCGTTGGTACCCGCGCCCGCGATAACCGGCACCCGGCCATGCGCTTCGCTTGCGACAGTCTCCACTACCAGGCGATACTCGGCCTCTGTTAGTGTCGATGCCTCGCCGGTTGAGCCGCAAGGCACTAATCCATCGATACCATTCGCCAACTGGAAATCCACCAACTGGCGCAAAGCCTCCACGTCCACCTCGTTTTTACTGGTAAACGGTGTTACCAGGGCAGTGATTGCCCCCTGAAAGTTATGGCGCATACGGACCTCCTTTTTGAAATAATTGCTCAAAGAACATGTAGCCTTGTTTACCGTGAATATATTCGGCCGCCAGCAACGCGCCTTCGGCAAAACCGCTGCGGCTATGTGCCGCATGGGTCAATCGCACTTCGTCTGCTGCGCTGTCAAAGGTAACCTCGTGCTGTCCAGGGTTTCGCCCACCGCGCAGCGAAGCAAAATGCAGCTCACCGGGGTCGATGACTCCGTCGGCCCGGTCAAAACGTGCAGCTGTCTTTGGGGGGAAGTTGTTGACTATCGTGGTTGCGATGATTTGGGCTGTTCCGCTTGGGCTGTCTTTTTTACCGGCGTGGTGGGTCTCAAAACCATACACATCGTACGCACCCAGACGGTGGAATTGCCTGGACGCCAGAGCAACCAACTGCAGGAAAACCTGAGCGCCAGCGGAAAAGTTAGAGCCGACTATCAGGCCAATGCCAGCCTGCTCAACCTGACGCTGCAAACCAACGTCTTGCGCGTCCCAGCCGGTGGTGCCGATAACCGCATCAATACCCAGGTCGCAGTAGGTTTTGATGTGCCCCGGCACCAGCTCGCCCACCGTAAAGTCAATCACCACGTCGGCCTGCCTTAGCGTTTCAGTGTCCAGCGCCTGACCGATGTGCTTGCGCTGTATGGTGACGATCTTATGACGGTCACTCCCGGCAACCAGCCGCTCGACCTCCTGACCCATCCGGCCATAGCCCACGAGTGCGAGCTTCATACTGTACTCCTTTCCCTAGGTATAAATTGCGTGTGCAGCCGTGCCACGGCGGCGGTTACTGCCGCAGCCGGCATGATCAGGCTGACGTTAATATCGGACGCGCCCAAGGAAACCATCCTGACTGGTATATCCAGCTCTTCCAGCACACTAAAGATGAGGCGGATGGTTGCCGGCGACTGCGTGATGTTGCTGCCGACCAGCGACACTATGCCAACGTCGCGTTGCACACCCACAGTGGTGAAGGTTGAGAGCTCCGCCAAAGCCGCCTCCAAGTTGTCATCATTATCCAAAGTCAGCGACACACTGGCTTCCGAGGCACTCACCAGGTCGACCGAGATGTTATGGCCAGCAAAAATGGTACATATGCGGGCCAAAAATCCTTGACCCAGCAGCATTTCGCTGGCGTAGAGGTTTATCATGACTGTTTGTTGTTTGCAGGCTATGGCCGTTACGCCACCGGGCCCACTCGCTTCTTCCGTGATAACCGTGCCAGCGGCGGCGGGGCGAAAGGTGTTAAGGATACGCACCGGGATGCCGGTCCGAACCGCTGGCTTGATAGTTTTTGGGTGCAGAATCTTTGCACCAAAGGCGGCCAACTCCGACGCCTCGCGAAAGGACAGCCGCTCCAAAAGCAAAGCGTCTTTGAACAAACGCGGATCGGTGGTAAACATCCCGTCAACATCCGTCCATATTTGTATCTCCTCCGCTTCCAGGCAATGGCCGATTATAGCAGCCGAATAATCCGAGCCGCCCCTGCCCAGCGTAGTGACCTGACCATGCTCGTCAGCCCCAATAAAGCCCGTGACCACTGGTATAATACCAGCCTCCGCCATGGGAGTGATCGTCGAACGCACACGCTTTTTAGTGGGCACTTCAATAAATTCTGCCGCCCCGTGGTTGCTAGTGGTGATGATGAGGTCCGAGGCAATCACCTGATGGGCTGGTGTTCCTTGGGTGTTTATATACTGAGCAACCAGGTGAGAAGCAAGCATCTCACCACTAGCAAGTACGCTATCTTGAGTTGCCCTGGATCGGTCGGTTAAGCTCAAACGACTCCTGAGCGAGGCAAGATGCTCGGCCAGGTATGCGCACGGAGCATGGTTATCAATCTTGTCGGGCCAGAGCGCGTAAATAATTGTCTCGTGCTTGTCGAGGATCTGATGCAGCACAGCCTCACGCTCAGTTTGAGCCTTCGCATCAAATGCTTGCTGGAGCAGATCGGTCGTCCCGCCGACTGCCGAGACAACAACCACCGGCTGTTGATCCTGCCGGGCCCGCACGAGCTCGCAGACAGTAGTAATTTGCTCTGCACTCCCAACCGAGGTTCCGCCGAACTTCATAACGATCATAGCCGTATTCTCATCTCTGGGAACTCCAGGGTGGCAAACAGGTCATTGAGTGTTTCAGCGCGGCGAATCATCTCCACTTCTCCATTTTCTTTCATGAGAAGTTCAGCCGACCGCAGCTTGCCGTTATAGTTAAAGCCCATCGAATGTCCATGTGCGCCCGTGGTATGAATCACCAGGTAGTCGCCAACCTCAATCGGTGGCAGTTCACGGTCAATGGCGAACTTGTCATTGTTTTCGCACAATGAACCGGTGACATCCACCAGGTCCGTTGGCTCTTGATCCTCTTTACCCAGCACGGTTATATGGTGATAAGCACCATACATACCCGGCCGCATAAGGTTGGCCATAGAAGCATCAACGCCAACGTAGGTTTTGTGCGTACGCTTCATATTGATGACTTCTGTCACCAGCCAGCCAGCCTCGGCGGTCATGAAACGGCCGCTTTCCATAAAAATAGCCGGCCTGCCAAGCAGATTTAGATTTAGTTCGTCGTAAGCCTGCCGCACAGCCATGGCGAGCGCCTCAACATCAAAAGGTTGATCTGCCGGGTGATAGGGGACGCCGATACCCCCGCTTAGGTTGATAAAAGAGAAAGTTATACCAAGCGCCTGATGGATCTCGACGGCCAGCTCAAATAGCTGCCTGGCTATCCGCGCGTGATTGCGCCAGTCCCGGTCGTTACTGAGCAACATAGTGTGCAGCCCAAAGGTGGTTACCCCAGCCTCTTTGAGCATGCGGTAGGATGCAATGATCTGCTCGCGGGTCATGCCGTATTTGGCTTCGCTTGGCGTACCCATGATCCATTCCTCGGCATCGGCAAAAGACATGTTCCCGGGGTTATAGCGGCAGCAACCCACTTTTGGCGTACCGAACTTCTGCAAAAACGGTTCAATGTGCGAAATTTCGTCAAAGTTGATCGTCGCCTCCAGCTCTACCGCACGTTCGTACTCAGCCATAGCTGTATTGTTGGACGAAAAGAAGATATCCTCGCCGGACAGTCCGATACGATCAGCCAGGTCCAATTCGGCTATAGAGCTGCAGTCCATTCCCTGGCCTTCATCTGCCAGGATCTGCATTACATGCGGGTTCGGCAGTGCCTTGACCGCAAAGTAGTTGCGGAAACCCTTGAAGCCTACGTTTTGCATAGCTTTGTAGAGTAGCTGTGATCTTTCACGAATGTGTGTTTCGTCATAGATATGGAATGGCGCGGGGAAGCGGCTGGCCAGGGCCTTTACCTGCTCTTTTGTAAAAGGTAGGTCTTTGTTCATAGCCCGATCGTAATGTAAAAATAACATAGTGTATAGTATTTCGTACTCTTGAACAATTTTACTATTTTGTGTTAAGATATTAACATGATTAGTATTGCTGAAGCTGTTGCTGAACTCGTTAAGCAGTCTCCACTCCTGGAAGAGGGTCTGTCGCGCAACCTCATGAACATATCGGCCGTGGCAAGGGATATGAAGCCCCGGGTTGAACAAAGGGTCTTCAAGGACGTAACCGAGGGCGCCGTTGTCATGGCACTGCAGCGGCTATCGACTACCTTGCCCTCGCAGGATCGCAGCTCCAAAGTCTTTCAGGGTGTGCCGGACATGGTCATCCGTTCCAATCTGTTTGAAGTGACGCTTGGCAACTCTCCCTCGCTGCTGGACAAACAGCAGCAGCTACTGACCCTGGCAGTCAGCTACAGAAACAAATACTTTTTGACGATTACGTCGGGCGTGTTTGAGACGACCATCATTGCCAGCAACGCCTTGCACGAAAAGATCACTGCCATCCTGGAGGGCGAAACCATCCTTAGCGAAATCCCAAGCCTGTCTTCAGTTACCATTCGTTTAAGCGAAAGCATTCTGGCCATCCCCGGATCCTATGCACAAATCCTCAAATTCATGGCATGGGAAGGCATTAACATAATAGAGGTAGTATCTACCTACCTTGAACTAACCGTGGTGCTCAAACAGGACGAGGCCGACCGGGCCTTTTCAGTCCTTAAAAACGCTTTTAAATAAGCTGTTTCTAAAGCCTCCTTCCCGTCACGGCCAAACCATGTACTCAGCTTGACCTGAATCTCAAAACCCCATTACATGCACCACTGTCATTGTCTGGCTTGACCAGACAATCCAGATTTTTGTCTTTTTTACTACTGGATCCTCCAGTCAAGCTGGAGAGCCTGCCCTCAACTTGATTGGGGGATGACAGGACTAGAGTTTGAGGGTCGGGTTACATAAACTGAATGGGTAGTTTACGGCTTAGGTTTTCTAGGCCGGTTTCTGTGACCAGCAGATCGTCTTCTATTCGCACACCTATGCCTTCCTCCGGGATATAAATCCCCGGCTCTACGGTCAGGACCATGCCGGGTTCCAGCGGCTGATCGTAGTCACCGATGTCATGCGGGTCCATGCCAAGGTAGTGGGACAGGGCGTGTGGATAGTATTTGCGCACTTCATCGCGTTCGATCAGTTTGATAAGCCCCAGTTCGCGCAGTTTTTCACCAATGAACTGCTCCATCTTCTTTTCGTTCTCCCGGATAGAAACGCCGGGGCGGACCAGTTCCAGGCCAAAAGCATGCGCCTCTGCCACTGCCGCATACACCTGACGTTCACGCTTACTTGGTTCAACCAAAAAGTACGTCCGGGCGATGTCCGCAGCATACCACTCGTACTCGGCACCGATGTCCAAATACAGCATCCGCTGGCCAGCCAAAGGTGCGTTGTTACGATAGTAGTGCAGTATGCAGGTGTTTTTGCCGCTGGCCACAATCGGATCAAAGCTGTGGCCCAGGGCACCGCGGCGGCGAAACCCCTGGGTCAGGTCGGCTTCTATCTGGTATTCGTGCTGGTACTTGCCCAGTTTTCGTTCCACGCTTTTAAACGTGTCTACCGTAATGTCTATAGCCCGCTGGATAGCCTCCAGCTCTACCGGCTGTTTGATAGAGCGCATCCGCAGCAGGTGCGGACGCAGATCCAGCAGTTCGGCCTCCGGCGCAATTTCTTTTAACCCGGCGATCAGCCGGGCGCGGGCCGGGTTAGTGTACATGTCATGCCATTCAACAAAAACCGGGGCTGCGGCCAGGGTAGCAATGTGCTGGACTTTTTTTAGCCGGGCCTCAAGCTTTTTCCAGCCGGTTTTCTGGTCGTAGATTTCCTCTATGCCAGACAGCCGGGTCAGTTCCTCCGGATTCAGCTGCCCATCAAAGGCTATCTTGGATGGTTCACGGTCGTTTGACAGGATGAGGTACTCGCGGCCCTTGTCCATCACCAGCATGATGTCCGGATCGGTGATGCCAGTCAGGTACCAAAAACTGCTGTCCTGCCGAAACTTGTAGGACACATCACCATTGCGCTGCAGCAGCCCATGTGCCGTTAGAACAATCGGCGCAGTGCCCGTAAAGAGCGTCCGCAGCCGCTCGCGGTTTTGCCTGAAAAAGTCAATGGTAAATAAGGAGTTCATGGTGTCAACTGGTAATTATAGCAAATCTCTGCAAAAAGATTTGCGCTTATGTTTTTTTAAGTTTATAGTAATCCGGGTTTTAGCCATAATTAGCCACCATAAGGAGTCTTAAAAATGTTCCTGAACTCAGCTGAACGTACCATAGAAAGCCACACTCTGACCGTACCGCCCAAGCCGGATGGCCTGTTGGAGCTGTCCGACCTGACCGGCTGGATGAAAGAACTGCTTGATGCCAACGAGCTGCCCACAAAAGACGTGGGACTATTTGATCACCGGCTAACCGTAACCCACAGCGATGAAAAGCCAGCCGTAACCATCCTTGGCATCTACGCCTCGGGCCAGGTACAACATCAGGAAGAGTACAGGCTGCTCTGTAACGGAGACGGGCAGGATCGTCTTTTTGTCACGAGCGGCCCGCCTGATCACAAGGTAGCGTTTCTTGATACCAATCAGGATCCGCCAGTACGTCGCGTACTATATGCCCCGGCCTTTCAGCTGCCCAGCCCACCGGAGGAGGCCGGTTTACCTCCCTCTCCTGACCACTTTATAACCAAACTGGAAGCACGAGCCAATATGCAGGCAGGGGTGTCCAGCCAGGTGATAAGCGGCATTCTGGACAGCACTATACGGGTCCTTGCCCCTGCAAAACCCTAAGAGCCAATTCCAGCTCTTTTCCTCTGGCTCCGACCACCACGAAACCTCACGACAACACCCGCCAAAAGGCCGTAAACCAGTTTTTGTAGCCAGCGTCACTGGGGTGGAAGAAGTCAACAGCCATAGTTCTAACGCCGTCCCGGTCCCTGGTAACCTGATGCAACGGGGCCATACGCAGGCCATGCCTTTTGGCCAGGTCTGTAATAATCCGGTTAGCGGCCTCTACGTTGGGCTCCAGGTGCCGGTAGCGTCCGCCGCCAAAGTACGGGATGTCACTGATGATTGCCTGTTTGGGCAGTTCGATCATGAGCTTGTCCATATCTGCCCTGAATGATGCTTCATCCCACGCCGACATGTCGTTGGCGCCGATTTCTATGGTTACGACATCGGCTTGTAGTTCTTTTAGCCGGGGTAGCTGGTCACGCAGGCAATCCTGCAGCCTGGCCCCGGACTTACTTAGGTTCACGGCATGCACCGGCCGGCTCTGTTTTTGTTCAAGTGCTGTCGCAATCAGCCCCACATAACTTTTTTGCGGACTGGTAGCACCAATGCCCTGTGCCGTGGAATCGCCCAGCGCCACGTAAGTCAGTGCGTTTTCAGGCTTTGGTTGTGCAGCCCTTTTCTGCCAGTACTTCTGATACTGCGGAACTTTTATGTATAAACTGGCCAGGCCAACAAGGAAGGTTACCAACACGACAATCCCCAGAACGCCCAGGATTTTTAATGGACCCAATGGACTCATAGCACCTCCCGCTTGCTGGCTTGGATGTACTGTTTTAGAATGGCAGCCTTTTTGGTACCCACTACCTTTTCCAGCTCAAAGTCCCGGGCCTGGGTTACGCCGCGCATACTGCCAAAGGTGCGGAGGAGTTTTTTGCGGGTTTCCGGGCCAATGGTGGGAATGTCGTCCAGCAGGCTGGCGGTCTGGCGCTTGGACTTGAGCACCGAATGATAGCTGACAGCAAAGCGGTGGGACTCGTCCCGAATCCGCTGCAGCAGTTTAACCAGGTTGGAAGTATGCGGCACATTGACCAGTATAAAATCATCAGTTTCCGTCAAAAACCCGCCCAGCTTCTGCAAAACCCCCGGGTTGAGCCGTACATTTGACGCATCCTTCTTTATAACAATCTGCTCCTCCCGCTTAGCCAACCCCACAAACGGTATATGAGCCAGATTACTAGTGCTAGAGGACGGACCCTTAGCAGTTTGGGAGGGTGGCTGGTTTGCGGTTTGGTTGCGGGCGCGGAGGGCGGCGTCTAGTTGGCCTTTGCCGCCGTCGATTAAAACCAAGTCCGGTAGGCCCCATTTTTTGCGGTTGCGCTCGGCTAGACGCCGGGTCAGGGTTTCGTGCATGTTGTAGAAGTCGTCGTTGTGGTTTTTCTTGGTTTTGAATTTGCGGTATTCGCCTTTGTTGCTGACGCCGTTGGTAAAGACCACCATGCTGGCCACCACGTCCGTACCCTGCATGTGGCTGATATCGTAGCCTTCTATCCGCCGCGGGAACCTGTCCAGCCCCAGCAGGTCCACCAGCTCGTTCAGGGCGTGGTCCTTGCTGATATCCAGAAACTCTTTGTCGCTAAAAATCACTTGCATGTTAAGGCGCTGGAGTGCAAACAACTGGTTGCGCACCTTGGCCGCTTCCTCAAACTGCGACGTCTTGGCAAATCGCTTCATGTCCTTTTCCAGCTCTTTTTCTATAGATTTGCGCTTGCCCTCTATGACCAGCATCAGCCGGCGAAGGTCAGCCCGGTAGTCTTCCAAGGTGGTTTTGCCTTCCTCCAGACCGGGATCCAGGCCCAGATGGTAGTGCAGCGTAGCCCGCTTTTGCCCGGGAATACGGCGGGTAGCAAACGGAAAGATCCGGCGCAGCAGCTTTAACGCCTGGCGAACACTTACCGTGCTAAGGTACGGGCCAAAATAGCGGGCGTCGTCGTCCAGCGGCCGGCGGGTGGTGGTCACCGTAGGGTAGTCACTGTCGTAGTCTATGCGAATGTAGACCATGGACTTGTCGTCGCGCAACAAAATGTTGTACTGCGGCATATAGCGCCGCACCATCTCTGCCTCCAGAAACAGCGCCTCCAGCTCACTTTCCACCTCCATCCAGTCCACGTCGGCAATTTCTGCTACTAACGCCTCTGTTTTGGGGTCCCGGCCGCGGCTTTTTTGGAAATACTGCCGCACCCGGTTATTCAGCCGCGCAGCCTTGCCCACATAAATAATCTGCCCCTTGGCGTTTTTATGAAAATACACACCCGGGGTTTTGGGGAGGGTTTTGAGTTTGTCTGTGAGCGAAGCAATCACTCTTTTTAGTATACCGTTTACTTAGAGCTATGCTCCATCGGCTTGTGCTTCAACAGCATTCGCTTCAATTACTTCCATGCCGGCGTTACCAGCCACAAACGTTCTATCCGCCTCTGATCCCATCGGAATTGTAGCCCTGCTGGTGGGGATTGGAACGGCTTCATCCGTGACAACCCCGATAGTTTCAGGGCTGCTTAGCCAATCGTTGGCGCCCAGTAAGTCAATCGGCTGGTACTGATCAGCCGGCCAGACTTCTTCAATATGCCGTCGAACTCGCTTAGCGCCGGCTGGCTTTAGTCTTACAGCGCTCACCTCGCTCCACATTCCATCATGCCCGGGCGCGGGCAGATGACTGGCCGCCACCCTGCCCAGGTAATGCCGACCGTTGCCATCCATCACCCCCAAGAGCACTTCATAGGTTACCCCTATGCCAAGGTCTTCTCCTGCTCCGGGTCTTACAACGTTTCGGGGCACATCCCTTCTGAACTTTACGGCACCATCGTCGGCGTATGTTTCACGCTCGATAGCTTCTGCTACTTCATCCCCATCGGCGTAGAGTTTGTCACCCTTCCTCACTACTTCTGGCACGCCTAGTGCGGCCATGGCTGCCCGGGTACACTGTTCGACATAAGGATAGTCGGCTCCATGTTCTAAAGGTACGTCAAAAATATCAGCCAGTCCGGTCATTACTGCAACATCAGCCGCTTTACTCAGTCGTTCGCTCTGCTTCAACGCTAATGCATTCGGTCTTCGGTCGGCCAGCGGTATAGCGGCCAGTGCGGAGTCTTCCACTTCTCTCTTCCTGCGTTCAAAGGCTTCGCGAGCCCCGCGTAACGCCATCCCTCGTAAGGTCCTTCCTATGAGATCTGTCCTCCCAAAAAAGTCTTCTGGAACAATAGCCCCAACCCCGCGATCAATGCGGGCCTTGACATCTCGCTCGAACCACGCCGGAACGGGTGCCTCAACACCTGGATGTAGCCGCCTGTCAAGACCAGCTACGATTTGCGTCAAAGGCCCCGGCGGAGCACCAGCACCCTCTAGCCTTCGCCCGTGTATCGAATGATCCGATGTATTGTCAGCCAATCTACCCGACATACCCCGACTTACTTGTGGGCCGGTTTCATTTGCACCATACGAAAGAGGTGAAGAGGACGGTGGCATAACCGGCGCAGGAGACATCACGGAATCTTCCTGATCAGCTCCTAAATCTGGCCCATAAGCAAACGGGGGGGAGGAGTGTACTGTAGGAGACGGATCAAGAGTCGTTTCGTCCTCAACCGGGGAACGCAACCCCTGCATGCTTTCTCCTAGTGTTTCGCCAAGTGCCTTGGCTGTGTGTTTTGCCTTTCCAACAGCACTTGACACGAGTGCACCTACATTTGGCATCTGTCTGGAGGGCCGTGATCTCTGTCTGGGCGGTGGCGCAGCCACAGCGTCAGCGGGCGATGGTGTCTCTACCTTCATTTCTGGGGCTTCAGCAGGAAGCTCGTCAATAACTACAGTTATTTTTAGCTCGCTGGGGTCCTCTATCCTTCCAACGTCCACAGTGTGCTTAGAGGCATCCGGGGCTCTCCAAACTGACCCGGCGTCCAGATTGTATCCGCCGTCCTGTTGCTCCCACCCATGAGACATCACTTCAGGGGCATCAACATCCTGGCCATCAACAGGCAAGGTTTTTGGTAGCCTCATCAGGTTTGGTGAGCTTCCCCAGCCCTCGGGCGGTCCCTCATGGCGATCTATTGCATCCACAACCTAGTACTCTTTTATTATGTTCTTACTTAGTTTTGTCTAGATCATAAAACCACAGGGGTTCGTAGATGTCAAACCGATAGAACCTGTTGTAGCTTTTCGTTTTTCATGGAACTCGATTTCGTAGTGCGAAAACATGATAATATGATACGTGCTTAGCTTGGAAGTATCGAGTGCGTTTTGATTAATGCTCGGAAAACGCGGGGCAATGCAGCAAAAAGGCGTTTAGTTAAGTTGTACTATCCTTGTCTTTAGTCCAAAAGTATGATTGTATAAAAATAAAAGCGAAGGCTGATCAGGATTTAGTTATACAGGATAACTCTTTGATGTAATTATTATGGCTACAGAAACTCCACTATTAGACTCCCTGCCCGTAGAGCACAATGGACAGCTGGTGCCAGCCGGTGCCCTGGTATCAGCAGGCGCCCCGGAGGAAGAGCTTCTCGCCCCGACAACCCCGCAACAACTGCGGCGCTCCCGGGGTTTCCTTGCGCCAGCAGTAATTGATGGCTATGTGGACTTGGGCCCAAGCCTGGAGACAACCAATCAGCTGCGTGTCCTTTCGCCGCAGGAGGCTCAGGCAAAAGGCGAACCCTATGCCAGCATCAGTGGTCGGCTGCAGACAACTGGCTCAGAAATCGGCACAAAAGTGACAGGAGGAGCCAAGTCACACCTTGCAATCAGCACCCTGTATAGCGGCTGGATGCCGGGACACGTTTATATAGACAAGGAGGCAGCTAAGGCAAAAGAGGCATGCGAATACTCCGTCTTTGACACACTGAATGATGAAGACAGCTTTGCCTTTGCCGTCTTTGAACATAACCCAAACGCAGCCCATCCCTTTTCTTTAGAGTTTCCGGCGGTATACGGCAAGGACGACATTGGCGACTGGGAGCTACGCGACGTCATTACCAGCGATGATGCCAATCCTACCAATGGACATTTTAAATCCTTGAAGGGATGGCTGGACAGGTTCGGCCACTTCTCTAAAACCGATTCCGGCGGAGAACCAATGCTCCAGTACGGCCTGCTTTCAGATATTGGTGCAGCGCACGAAACTCGACTGAATAAGAGATTTGGTAGCGGCTACCGGAATGAGATAGACAAGCTCATGCTGGCCTTTTACCAGCAATACGTAGAAGGCAGACCGACCAAAGTCTCTCACGCTACCAAGGAGCTGATGGAAGAATATAAAACGCACTGCCCCAGTATTTTTGACTGGCGCATTCCTGCCCGCGGGTGGGCCAAAAAGCTGGCACTGGACGATTTCAGGAAAGGCTACCGGAAGGAATTTAAGCAGTCGATGCCTTCAGATGTAAAAGACCAGCTGGATATCCAGATGGAACGCAGCCGGAAAGAAGTCATTCAGGCGCTCGCTATGAGCCAACTGACTTTTGAGCTGGGCAGAAGGGCAGTAGGAATAGCGAAAACACTCGGTGCGCCGCCCGACGCGTTGCCAGACCCCGTGGCATGGCATATCCGCGGCATAGATAGCTTTGACCATGAGTTTTCTGATTGTCTTACTAACATCTACCGTAGTCCCAAAACCATGGAAGAAGCAGGCGAAGCTAAAGAAGTAGCGGGCATAGCGGCCATGCAAAAGCAGCTAAAAGCTGTTGGCGCTAACCTTATCATCGAGCCCACTCGCGGGAATGTACTTTTCAAAGACAACAAGCCACATGAAGGCGCCATACCCTATAACAATACTGTCATGCGCCCCCGGGCGCCCAGGGCGGCAACAGCGCTGGAAATATTTGCATCACTTTATGATCCTTATGGTCTTAAGGGTCTTCCCAACCTTATGGGCGGAGTGGTGTGCTATCTAACTGCCAAGAACAGTCATGCAGAAGACTCCAAAGATTTCCTGGTCATGGATCTCAAAGAAGGTCCGGCTGGTATAATTCGCCACCTCAACGAACGGTTAGACTTGTTTAATTCAACAAGACAAGGGATCCCTCGAAACCATTTTCTGAGCGGCATACTACTTAACCCGCCAAAAAGGGAAAGCCTTACCATTGTCACGACCACGCCTGACGGCAAGCATACTACACAGAAAGAAGTTACCGAAAAAGCCGCCACCATAAGTACGTTTGACCCTGACAAGCGAGAAGTTGTCTTCCACAATGCCCATACAAGACCGACTTTAAAGGCAATCAAGGCGGCTAACAAGGCGGCCAGGAAAACTGGGGTCAGCGTAGCCAGAGTGGGCAGAATAAGCAAGGAGAGAAAAGTACTGAGAAAGAAGCACGTTGTAGTACCGGATAAACCCATACCAAAGAACCACATAAATATAACCAACGTAGCCCTTCAGAATAACGCTGCCCATGTCCGCGACGGCCGCGGACAGCAGTCCACGGTCATGCCCAGCCCGGCACAGTAAAGAAGATATAGTATATGGCACTTACAAGACACCCAACACTTGGAATCGCGGGCGCCGTTTCTTCAAATGGCAGTCCGGAATACGCCGCCTCGCGGGCGCCAGGGCCGCCTCCCGACCCTTTTCGCTCAGTAGTCATTCCTCACGATGAGACAACGCGAACTATCAGTCTTATAGACCGCACGCAAGCAGCTTATTGGCCGATTTCTGACATGCCAGATGTTTTAGAGATCCAGCCGAAACCACAATCCCAAGGAACCAGCGAGAAGCCAGAACTCTGCCTCGTATCAAGGGAGGGGGTAGTCGCCAGAGCGCTATTACTGGAACAGGTGGAGCCTGTACCTTTTGATCGGACAACCATGACAGTCGATGACGTCACTGAGGCCATGGGTAATCAGCAACTACGCCCCATCCTAAAAGTATATTTTGCTGATGGACGGCGCCTGCCTGGCCCGCTTGCGGAAGAAAGCTACGGTAACAGCCCGGACTTTAACCCCGCCACCTTTGGCACAGGCATCAGCACCCGGACAGTGCATATAGGCACAGAGCATCACTTTCCGCTCCCCGAACCTTTTCCTCCCCGCCGGCCAGGAGAAGGCATGGCGGTTGTCGGACCGCCGAAAGACAGCGGCCAGGATCTAACAATTGGCCTCCTACTATATGATGGGCAAGGCGACTTCATGGTCAGAGGACTTTCTCCGGAGGTCGTGGACTGTATGACAAAAGAAGAGGTCGCTGCAGGCTTTTGGGTGGGCATAAACCCTGAGGGTACTGTGGGCTTATTAGGCAGAGACAACTACTTGGACCCGCAGCAAGATCCAGAGGGCCTTGTAGGACCGATAATCCTTGTCGAAACCACTAAGCCCTTTACCTCTATAGAAAAGTCTCCTCTACGGACCCGGGCAGCCCTGGAGCAACTTGGAAAGTTGGGACTCCTCGCCAGCGCCGCCCCATCCGTACCAGATGCCGAACCGCCGCCTGCTGCTGTCCTGCCAGACGCCGAACTGGACTTACCGGATCTGGTTGAAGCTTCTGTGAGTCGCGACTCACCACATGCCATCCTGGATGAGCAGCGTGATAACGGGTATGTGACGGTAACCACCAACGGCCCAGGATGGTTTGGTCGAAGGAAAGCAAAGTCCACCAGTGGCTTCGTCGTCTAATAAAGTTTTATGAACGAATAACCAAGGAGAAACATATGAGAATGCGCAGTACAGAAAGTCATGGTGGCGGTCAAAGTGCCGCCGTTGTGAACATCCAACGACCACGACGACAAATGGACGAGGCTGGCTTTGTAGAAGAGCATGGCCAAACCCACTGGAAGCCACTGCTTAAAAGAATGATTACCGCTCCACTTCTTACCACCGAATGGCGAGGAGAAGCACAGACGGAACACAGGGACCTTGTCCAGGACTTGAAAGACATCGACGTCAGGACAAAGGAAAATGATGCTCATTGGCATCCTTCTGAAAAGCTTGCTATACCAAAGCCGGTTTTCAAAAAGGCAAGCCATGGCGACACCTATACCGGCGCCAGGTATCACAGAAGGCAGATGGCCGTGCAGGCAGCCCTGGCTTTTGGCGCCCTGGCCGCCGCAGAGCGACCCTTCGACCTCATCCCTCAGCCAGTGGTCAGTGTATCTGAAGGGGTATTAGGCCTGTCTGGCGGGATAGTTGATATTGTGGTGCCGTGGGAAATCGGTGGCGGTGGCGGGTCTGACGATGGCAAAATACCGGTTGTGGGTCCCACGGCCGCAAACACCGGCCAAGGAACGGAAACACCCCTGCCTTCAATTGTTACGTCCGGCGAACAGCCCACTGGAACACCCATTACTCAAGCAACAGGAGCCGCTCCTGAAGGCTTTACTGTAGAATATCTGGATGGGAGTAAAATTGCATGTCCGGGCGAAGGCACCGTCACCCTGGGCGCTGGAGAGGGCCGTGGACAGGCTTTTGGCAGGGCTAACCAGCAACTAGGCATTGACAGTGAGCCAGAATACCAATGGGTAGGCCAACACCCGGAACTCTTCCTTGGTACCTACGGCAATCAGCCCGGAGATGAAAATCAGATCAGGATCGATTGTCAGTTTGTTGACTAGGAAGATTTACAAGCTATAGAGAAAAGTCTGGCATCATCGGCCAGACTTTTCTTTTGCCAGTAATCCCTGGACGGGTTCTTAGAGGTCTTGATCAAGCCCCTGTACTTGGTCTATAAGTGCTACGACCTTACCCTCGTATTTAGAATCTGTTGCGTAGTTTGGTCCGTTGCCGTCAACTAACCGATGCACAAATTCTTCTGGGGTATCAGCCTCAAATGCGTCATCATAATAGCCGCTCTTGAGCTTATTGTCTGCATAGTCCATAAAGCCTTCTTCGGGAGTCGCATACTTGCGGAATACTGCTGGTTCCGGTTCAAGGCCATTCCCATAGTCCTCCATGGTAGGCTTGGTAACTGTTTCGCCGGTCCAATCCGAACCAACCTTTACCCCAAAGAAGTTGTTAGCTTGCGTGCTGAGGCTGGAGTCGCCATACGCACTCTCCAGCATAGCCTGGGCAAGGATGACTTCTCTTGGCACGCCAGATTCTTCGCTCACCTTGGCGGCCAACTCGCCATATTCAGCCACGAACGCCCGGACTTGTTCGCTCGGCGGAGCCACTTCCCCCACGGGGGCTGGAGTGGCGGGTGTGGGTTCGGGAGCGGCGGGTTCCGGCGGCTGGACTTCTGGTGCTTCACCACCCTCCGGGGTGACTGGCAAAAGCGTACCAGTGGCAATAGCAGCCGCACCTGGATCGGCAGTTAGGGGCTGAAGCTTTATATCAGCGCCCTCTGGTGGAGCCACAATAGAGCCGGTGGCCGCACTGGTCTCAGCGGACACCGGCGGAACCTCAGGGGCTGGAGAGGGAGGAGGCGCTGGCGTCACCGGACCAGTCGGCACGTTAGCAAAACGATTAGCTATAGAGACTATGTTGTCATCGCTAAGTGGCACCCGTCTAGGACTAGCTTGGTCATCCCAGTTACCTTCAACGGTACGGATAAAATCATCAGGTCCAGGGTTGTCCTCAAAAGCAACAACAGTACCAACATGATTAACTGGATTGTTGTTAGTATCATACTTATAGAAAACAATGTCGGCGGGCTGTGGGTCATAAACGTCTGCACGAACCTGATCGGCCGTGAAGACATCAGAGTTTGGGTCATTCTGGAGCCATTGAAGCTGCTTTACCGTCCAGGACATACTGTTATTGTTATATACCCCTTGTTCTGGTGTGCCCGTAAAGGGAAGGCCTACCTGAGCAAATAACCAGGTTGAGAAGTCTGCGCACCAGGGCTCTCGCCTTCCTTGCGCATAGCGATCACGGGGCACGCCGTTATCTTCCCCGCCGCTCTCTGCTACGCCCACTTGGCTATTGGCAAGATCAACTATCTTCTGGCGCGCGCCTTGAACGAGCTGCTGAGGAGCCGGCGGAGCAGCGGCCACGGGAGCTGGTGCTGGCCGAGGCGCGGTCGGCTGTATAGGCGTAAGCTTGCCGGTCGCATCAGTGGAGTCTGCCGGAACGCGACGCGAAAGGTCCATCAAGGTTTCTGCCGGAGGCGCCAGAACTGTTCCTACAGCCCGCTGGACAGTTGCCGGATCAGCCTCTACAGGAGCAAGGCGCGGGACAGTATCAGATGGGCGGGATGAAGCAGCCAGCTGTATGGGCAACTCCCTGGTCAGCTGAGTGCTTGAAGCAGTTGCGGGCGCAGTGGACTCTACCTGTATCAGCAAAGGCAGGGGCTCTGTTTTTTGCGGCATTGACAATAATGTGTCTCTGTTTGGACTTTTCAACACAGCTGCCTGAGGGGCACCTGCCGTGGAGTCAGAAAGCGACGCCCGATATGCTACATGATCTATAGAAATGCCTGATGCTACACGCGGGGCCAGCTCAGCCAGCGGACCGGCAGCTATAGCACCGCCCAGAGCCGCAGCAGCCACCATCACGCCCAAAGGACTACGATCCGACCCTTCGTCAATAGGGCGGTTTACATAAGCCACCAGGTCAGCAGGATGGGGAAACCTTTCTCTGAGCTCCAGAGAACGTCCGATCTGTTCTGAAGTAATTTTCAAGACCACTCCTTAGAGCTATTGCCTTTTAGTATAGCCGCACTTCAGGTCGTATACAAGTATTTTTACCCGACTCTATCCAAGCATGATATAATTTCAAACCCTTGCTTGCCATCTGCCGGTGTTTGACTAGGGTCAGGAATGACCACTAAAATATTGGGGGCCGGACTATCGGTCGCCGCACCGCCGTTACCTGTAATTGCATAGTGGCTTTCGCCTTCCCGCACCTTCTTCCTATACTCCTCATCAGCTGTCAGCCCGTCTACACCGGCCTGTCCCCAGCCAATGATCCGCCCCATGTCCTCCGCGCACTTATCCGGGCCCGCATATTCGGCAGCGTAGACTGTGTAGTCATTAAAAGTCTTGATTTTGCTGGGGTCAGCAAAAACTTCTGCCACCTTTTCAGCATCAAGCTTGAAGTCAACAACAATCCCGGGGTAGGATTTGTTATCGGCAGGGTTAGTAACCTCTGCTACGCCGGTCACCTGATACTCTGCTACGCCACTGACTGTTGTATCGCCAACTGGCCATTCTATTCCGGACTTGAGGGGGCGTGGCAGGCCAACCTTGCATTCTGGGCTGGCTTCAAGCGGCAGAGGGCCCAGGCTGGACCACTCGCGCCCCGCCGGGCAGGCACCGAAGGTATCTGCCACTTTATCCTTGTTCCAGTACGCTCCCGCAAGCAGCACGCCAGCCAGAGCAATGGCCGCGGTCTTTCTATGACGAAAACCATAGCTCAACTGGTCAAAACCGCGACCCCTTCCGCCCAGTCCTCTTGGCCGCACAGGGCTACTTCGCCTACTTTGCGCTGGCACCGGATAGTGCGGATCGGTTTCGTAGATTCCCGGCAGGTTGTCTATTAGCGGTTTCTCTTTTCCCATATGCATGCATTTCCGTTAAATCGAATACTTTGTCTATTTGGCACTGCAAGGTGCCATCCAAGGGCTCGTTGTTTATATTAAACTAGATAAAACATTATAAGGCAAGCGCATCGGCTACTACTGGCTCAGGAAGGTAGGAGGCGGCTCATCACAAGTCGCACCACCAGCGGACATCTGCAGAAAGGGTTTTGTAGTCTCATAGGCGGCCGGATAGATCCCTTGAATCGCTTCGGCAGCAATTTCCCGACCAACATTTATAGCTTCCTGGCAGGCTTCCCCCATCTCTGGCAGGCTTAAGGCTGCAGGCACATCAAGAGGCAGGCTATCACTGCCTGGAGCGGGCGCAAGCGTTACTTGCGCCTGAAGCCATGATCCGCTCGGGGTAGTTTGAGCCGTTATACTCCTGATGTTTACACAAACTCCGTATTCGTCGGCACGGAGTTCATTTATGGTATCGTCAGGACAGAGTACCTCTGGCAACGCCTGCAGTCCCGCTACTATACGGTCAAGCTCTGGCCTGGGAGTGGCTGGCAGGTCCCCAGACTGAGCATAGAGGCTAGGGTTCCCGAACTCTTCTACCCATTGCCTGGCTGCGGCAAGTTCCGACCCGTCCTTTATTGCATAGCCCGGAAGCTGCGGATGCTGCCCAGCCTCTGGTATCTGGATCTGAAAATCACCCTGGTTCTCTGCCAGGCCAATTGCACCCACTACAAGAAGAGCTTTTACTTTCGGTCCTATAATTCCCATAATAATTACTTTTATATTCTGTTGCAGCCAAAAATGCAAATTTAAAATAGCTGCCTGCTTACTTAAAAATCTACTAAACAAGCCGGCCGAACAAGAGGCTATATCGCTCGCATAGTTGCATAACGCAAGTTTTAGTAGTATAAGTGTGGTCTAACCTATTAAAATTGAATAGCCTCGACCGTGCTAGTGCAAAGGAGCGATTGATGAGACAAACAGCTAGAAATGTTCTAACAGTTGGTGCTGTATTCGGAGTGGTAGCTGCCGCAGCAAACTGGGAGACTATTGATGCAGAGCTGGAAAAACGCTTTAATACAAATGCTGAGACCGAATCCACTACCACCAGCACAACGACACTGCAAGCTGCAGGTTCCCTGACAGGCAGTGTCGTCGTCCTGGACCCTGGCCACCACCCGAATAACGCAAGTCATCCAGGCCCTGACGGGATTGGAGCACAAGTATCAGACGGTAGAGGAGGAATGAAGGACTGTAACAAAACGGGTACTGCCAGCGAAGACGGCTATTCAGAGGGGCAGTTCAACCTGGACGTTGCAGCCAAGCTAACTACTGCCCTTACCAACCTGGGCGCTACGGTTATATCCACGGCTGACGGCAATCCAAACGACTATGGTCCATGTCTTACTGGACCCAACAGCCGCGCTGAGATTATCAGTCGGAATCATCCTGCCGCCGCGGTATCCATCCACGCCGATGGTGCCAAACATCCGGATGGCAGCATTGATACCGAGGCCAGTGGCTTCCACATTATTGTATCTGGGTATAACGAGAGTGCACCATCCCGCGCACTGGCGCAGAAGCTGAATACTAACCTGCTTGCTATTGGTGGCGTGCAGTGTAGTGATTACATACCGCTGGAAGATCCTGCCAGCTGTCTGGACATCCGGGACGACCTGGCAGTACCCAACACCATAGATGCAGCCATTCCCCTGGTCACCCTTGAAAGTGGCAATATGAAAAACCCATCAGAGGCAGCCAGACTCGCCGACCCTGCCTTTCAGCAGCAGTGGGCAGAAGCCATTGCCGGAGCTATCGAGGCTCAGCTTACACAAGGTTAGTTTTACGCCAACCCTTTTAGCTACTAGCCCTCTGCTACATCCGCTTTGCACTCAGTGACCTCAAACGAACCAAAATCCGGTTTTTCAAGAGAGTGTGTGTCTCCGTCTTCATCCGGGAAGGATTCTTTCATGTCTGCTATCTGGTCCTTCACGTCTTCGAACTGTTTTTCGTAAAATTCGCGCCTGACGTCAGGAGGCTGAATCATGACATCAAACTCGTCACCCTCCCATAGCTGGCGTAGCTGTGTTTCTTCTATATTGACATCCGGCCTCAGAACAATATCCCCAATTACGGCCTCGGCCACTCGTTGCTCTACGGCGTCCATATTTAATTCGCTTTCCCCGCAAGCCTCTCTCAGTGCATAGTGCAGAATGAGCTGGTTTTGCTGCCAGCGGAAGGTCGCCTCTTCAGCTCCGCCGAACTGAGTTTGATTGTCATGGTCAGGTGCCCATACCGAGTTATTCTCTGGAGTGTTCGGTATCCTGCCGAAGCAAGAATCCAGGATACCGGCGTTTACTCTGACGCTTAGCGGAGTACCGATTGGCTTGCCGGTTTGCTCGGCCCTTGCTGGTGTGTCCACCACGTCCACCGCATACTCTACCGTACCGGCGGGTCCGCTTGGCTCAACAGCAGTACCGTCAGCCCCGATTTCACTCACTGCGTTGGGGTTAATACCCTCCTCATAGTCATCGGAAAGTTTTATACAAGGGTTAAATAGCACTGATGTAGTCTTATCACCATCCCTGTTCCAGTATAAGGTGGCGTCAATGTCAGGCGAGTCAATGAGCTGCGGATCGTCCCAGTCGAAGGTACTCCGGTCGCCACCTATTAGTATAGTGACTTCTCCCAAGCTTAGTATCTCGGCTTTGCCGGTTAATTCATGCGCCTGGACGTTTAAATCGCCAAACTCGGCGTGGGCTGGTGTCTGTTGACCTAAACTGAATTCAGGAGCACAAGCAAGCAAGTTTGGGTCTCCTGCACCCATACCGATGGTTTCGCCAAGACATTCGGCATCCTGCAGGGCGCCATACCCCATAAAAAGCCCGCCGCCAACCAGCACTGCGGCCCCGGCTATCTTAGTAGTCTTTTGCATAACTCCTCCTTTGCATTATTCAACAACTTCTCTCCCGGGTGTTTGCTCTGCCTGATAAGTGCCGCAATCACCGGCCATAATCCGAATATCCACAGCCTTATCAGAACCTAGAAGTCCCGTCTGGTCGATGACAAGCTCTGCATACCTGGTAAGCCGCGTCATAGCGTCCGTGCAATAATCGGGATTTGTATTTAGAGTAGCGGGAATGTCCAGCAGTAAACCCGACGATGGTGGAAGCGTAAGAGGGAAAAGAAGCTGCGACCGTTCGTCTACGGCTTGTACCTTGCTGGTATTTAAGCACAAGAGCGTGTTCGGGTCTGGTTCGTTTCCGCCGTCCTGCATAGCAAGATGCTGTTGATACTCGGGTTGATCCTCAGGGCAGCTTGCGGGGTCTTCCCGCAAGCGCTGGGCCAGCCCCTGCAGTTCAGGGGACGTCAGGTTTCCTTCAACTGGTTCTGGCAGGGCTGGATCAGCCGTCTGAGTTTCTGGCAGGGCAGTATCGTCCAGCCAGGATTTTACAGGCGAGCCAGGGTTAAGGGTGTAATCGAACCGATCCGGCCACTGGAACCCTTGCTCGGTCATGGGTGATCCACCCATATCCAAGTTACCTTGAGACTCTGCAATGCATACGCCTAAACCAGCCAGGCCGAATCCAATGGTCGCTACTTGTCTTCTGTTCATATGTAGCTGTTTTATACTACGTTATGGTTAGAAAAGCAAAATAAACCTCCCTAACTTCTTTAGAATAGTATATGCTGGGAGTAATTATGGAGTTTGGAAAAGTCTTGGGAGCAGGTATGGCAGTGGCTGGTTTAGCCGCAGGCGCTGTGGTTGTGGGCGCAGAGAACCGCGTGTTTTCAGAGACGCTGCCCGCTGCGTCCAGTTTACCCGCAAAGCTGGAAGACAGCTTGATCTGTCCAGCAACCACCAACCAAGAGGCCAATAACTGTACGGTAACAAACGCACTGGGAGTTTTGTCTGCCCCAAGCGTGGAACTAACGCTGGAGGACACCGGGACAGGCCAGCCCTACCTGCGGCCTGTGTCTGGCGAACGGTCGTACCTTGAACAAGCCGTCGTTGCAAATGAAGACAGAACATTTTATGAGCACCGCGGCGTTGATGATATGCAGGTGTTAAAAGCCGGGAAACATAACTTAGAAAATTGGGAATTAGAGCGAGGCGGATCAACCATCACCATGCAGCTTGTTGATCTGTTGTATGGTTCGGGCGATGGTGTTAATGACAAAGTTACCGAGGCCCGGCGGGCACTACTGCTAGAGAAAGAATATGAAAAAAAGTATGGTCCAGACTATAAGGACTATCTGCTGTTGGACTACCTGAATATCGTCCCAGGACCACGGGGAACAAGAGGCGTAGAGGCGTCCCTGCAGGCCATGCACGGCATAAGCGCCAAAGATGCAGATATAGAAAAGGCTGCAACAGTGACTGGTGCATACACAGCGCCAAGCGACATGGATATAAGCTTTACGCCAGACCAAACAACACGGATTGGAACACAGTACGGGCCCTTTGCGTCATTTCAGCAAGCTCATCCAGACCAAACCCTTGACGACCAGTTGCAGCAGTTTGCCGAAGAAAACGGCCCGGACGCCCAGCTCTTCAGCCAGTATGTAAACGAAGTCGATAGGCTGGAGGAAAACTTTACCCAAAGTATTGAGGGTATGGATAAAACAGGCGCTATTACCCAGGAAGAAGCCGGCCAAAACCTTGCCCTCATAGATGGCATCCCGGAAAACGACGCCCGGCCGGATAGTGAAGGCCTCCAGCTGGCACCCTTCCAGTCTCTGCCTAAGTTTGATATGGCCGTAGCAGAGCAGATTGGTGCCCGGCATTTTACTGCAGCCGTTCAGCAAAGCGCCGCACGGATACTTAAAGAAGAAGGGATTATCGAGGATCCGGCCGAACTGTCAATGGGCTATCGAATATATACCACCCTTGATCCGGCCGTTCAGCAGACGGCACACACTGCCGTACAGGAGCTTGGCTACGGTCCTGATGACCCGGAAGTCGCCCTGACCTATGTTGACCGCGAAGGCCTCGTGCAGGCCATGATTGGCGGCAGGGGTGATTCCCAGGTCAACCTGGCTACGGCTGAACGCCAAATTGGATCAGATATGAAGCCTTTCTTTTTCGTCAATGCCGTTCTGCAAGGGGATACTCCATCTACCCCCTACCCGGCGCCAGAATATATAGAAATACCCGGCGCCAATAACGGTCAACCCTGGGGAGTGCATGGCGCTACAATTTCCGGCTCGCCAGAAGTGCCGCTGGATCGTGCCCTGGCTCACTCGCTTAACACCGTCTACGCGCAGGTAGCAGAGAGACACGGCACCGAGGGGCCACTCACTATCGCCCGCGACCTGGGGGTAGAAGTTGATCCAGAGAATGCTCCGCTTTCGACCGTTCTGGGCACTAACAATGGATCCACCCTGGATTTGGCCGAAGCTTATACCGGACTCATGGGAGACGGCCGGGCCGTACAAGGCCATACCATTACAGAAATCTACAAGGGCAATAGACTGGTATACAAATACGAACCGCCGGAGGGCAAGCAGGTCATCCCCGAGGAAGTAGCCAATCAGGTAGCAGAAGCCGCCAAAGGCACGGTGACAGAGGGTACTGCCGCGTCATCTTTCACACTTGACGATGGCAACCCTAACGGGTATGCCGCCAAAACCGGCACCACACAGGACAACGCTGACGCCCGGTTTACGGTAGTAAACTGCATTGGTACTGTATCTGTCTGGGAAGGCTATCCGGATGAGGCAAAGCCCATGCCCGGGCATTATGGTGCCGGCACCCCGGCACAGGTAGCCAACCGGTTCTTCGGCCAGATTCCGGCCGCCATGGACCCTGCCTGCGACGTTGCAAAGTAGTTGAAACGCCTCGCCCAGGTACTCGTATCACCAAAGGAGTTGGCCCTTAACAGAGAGGGAGTTGGTAAATTTTCTTGGTTAGGATTGGAGGCTAGGGATGCAGCTGGCGCATACATCATCGGCTGCGCAGGACTGACAGACTAGTACCAGCTTGTTGCACTGCTTGTTGGCGCAGTTGACGTAATTGCTGGTTTTGTTTTGGCAGTGGATGCAGGTGCCGATGTCTTTGGCTTCGTCGCTGAACTGCATGACCATGCGGTCGTCAAAGATGTGGAGTTTGCCTTCCCACTCGCCCGCGTCCTTGAACTCCTCGCCGTATTTCACAATGCCGCCGTCCAGTTGATAGACCTCTTTAAAGCCGCGGTTTTTCATCATGGCGCTCAGGATTTCGCAGCGAATGCCGCCGGTGCAGTAGGTCACGACTGGTTTGTCCTTGATGTCGTCATACTTGGGATCTTCCAGCTCCGCGGCAAAGTCGCGGGAATTTTCTACGTCCGGTACTACGGCACCCTTAAATTTGCCAATGGCCGCCTCGTGCTTATTGCGGCCGTCAAAGAACACCACGTCGTCACCCCGCTCCTCTAGCAGTTCATGCACCTGCTGGGGTTTTAGGTGCTGGCCGCCGTTTACAATGCCCTGCTCGGTCACTACAATTTCATCGGCCGCCTGAAAGTTGACGATTTCGTCCTTTACCTTGATCTGCAGTTTTGGAAAGTCCGCGCCCGTGCCATCACTCCATTTGTAGGTAATACCTTTGAACGTAACTGACTTGTTCATTTCGCGTTTGTACTGCCGCAGGGCCTCTATATCCCCGCCCAGTGTACCGTTGATGCCGTGGTCGGAAATCAGCACCCGGCCCTTCAAACCCAGGCGTGTGCAGATTTCACGCTGCCAGCGCATGGTCATGGCCGGATCTTTGACCGGCACAAACTTGTAGTACAAGATGATTTTTTGTTGCATCGGGGCATGAACTCCTTGCCAAGTCTATTTTAGTCACAAAGTTGCTTCTGGCGAGTGCGAATTGGCAGTTCTTTTGAGAAGAGGTACCTGCTGGTACCTCGCCGAGAAAAACTGCCAAGTCGTGCCGTCAGAACGACTTTTGACAAAATAGGACTTGGCAATGAGTTCATTATACTCTATTATTCTCTGTTATTATGATGAACTAGATTCATCCGCTATTCGCACAACGAACGGACGAGCCGTTCCGCTAGCGACGAGAGACAAAAATCACAATCAGAAATAACCGTTCGGCTACACTTATGGTAAGGCCGTTTGTATGGATTTTTGGAAGAGTACTATGAACCAAGTCACTAACAGAACAATCATCAACTACTACTTGCACCACGGCTTGCGCTACCCGTTCCTGATGGCTGGCATGTTCCTGAGCGCACCCCTGGCTGTGCTGTTCAACGAGTTTTTGCCGGCGCTGATTGTGGCCGGTATCCTGGACCGCCTGGCTGGCGGCGACTTCATCCGCGGCGATATTTGGGGCAGTTTTGGGCCGGACATTTTGACCGCCGTAGGGCTGGCGGCGCTAGGCGGCATTATTATCTGGCGGATTAACATGTACTGTAACTGGAAGCTGGAAGGCAAAGTGGCCAGGGATATTGGCGAAGAGGTCTTTAACCACCTCATGAAAATGAGCGCCACCTTCCATGCAGATACCTTTGGCGGGTCGCTGGTGTCGCAGACCAATAAGCTGCTTGGTGCCTATAGCCGTATTACTGACACCACCCTCTATAGCACCGGCGGCCTGTTGTGGTCGCTGATATTTACCAATATCATTTTGTGGAACAAGGCGCTGTTTTTTGTGCTGCTGCTGGACGTCTTTTCCGTCCTGTTTGTCATAATCGCTGCCCGCATAACCCGGCAGGTACGCTACTACAACAAAAAGGAGGCCGACGCCAGCAACCGCCAAACCGGCCAGTTGGCCGACGGCATTACCAACGTTATGGCCGTCAAGAGCTTTGCCGCTGAAGAAGCTGAAAACAAACGATTCCACATAGTGACTGAAAAGCAGCGCTATGCCCTGATGAAGCTCATGTTTGCCACCATGAATGCCCAGATCGTGTTCTCCGGCGTTGGCACAGTCATAAACCTCGTGGCCATTACCTCTGCGGTGGCAAGTGTGGTGGTGTATAACGCCGACATCACCACCGTCTTTTTGGTCTTTGCCTATACCACTACTTTGCGGGACCGGTTGTGGGATTTTAGTAACAACGCCCTGCGCAGCTACAACCGCGCCTTTGGCGACGCCCAGGCCATGGTAGAGGTCCTGCACACCCAACCCGGCGTCAAAGATCCAGCAGATCCAGAACCAACACGCATTGACAAGGGTGCCATTACCTTCAGCAGCATGAGCTTTGCCCACGACGGCTCGCACAAGGACGATTCCCTGTTCACTGACCTTAATCTGGAGATCAAGTCGCGCGAAAAGATCGGTCTGGTCGGGCACTCCGGTTCCGGCAAGACCAGCCTAACTAAACTTTTGCTGCGATTTAACGACATTGACGACGGCGAAATCCTGATCGACGGACAAAACATAGCCCGCATCACCCAGTCCGACCTCCGCCGCCACATTGCCTATGTGCCGCAGGAACCACTGTTGTTCCACCGCAGCATCCACGAAAACATCGCCTACGGCAACCCGGCGGCCAGCGACGAAGAGATTGTTGAAGCAGCCCGCAAAGCCTATGCCGACGAGTTCATTGCTAAACTTCCCAAAGGCTACGATACGCTGGTCGGCGAGCGCGGCGTCAAACTGTCCGGCGGGCAACGCCAGCGGATTGCCATTGCCCGGGCGATCCTCAAAGACGCTCCCATATTGGTGCTGGACGAGGCTACCAGCGCCCTGGACAGCGAATCAGAAAAACTCATCCAGGCTGCCCTGCGCGAACTCATGAAAGGCCGGACCACCCTGGTCATTGCCCACCGGCTGAGCACCATCCAGAGCATGGACCGCATTTTGGTGCTGGACAATGGTACAGTTATCGAGGAAGGCAGCCACCCGCAGCTACTCAAACATAAAGGCACTTACGCCAAATTGTGGGCCCACCAGTCCGGCGGCTTCTTAGAGGAATAATTTGGAAGAATAGGGCAAACAACAGGCTGCACTAGAGCAATGACATCACCATGAAAACACCTCCCCACACCCGTAACAGATCAACCGACCTTGCTACTATCCGTATATTCCTAGGCGAAAACTGGCGCCATAAGTGGCTTTCCATAAGCACTAGCATTTGTTGGCTTTCGGGTATGATACTGCAAAAGCTCGTGCTGTCGCTGATTGCGGCCACGGCCATTGACCGGCTCATTGACCTATCCGGAGCCAAGTCTACAGACTACTGGTCTACCTTCCTGCCCTACATAGCAGCGTTCGTGGGAGTCGGCCTGCTGGCACTGCTGTGTATTGACCTGGGTCTGATACTCCTGTCAAAACTAGAAGCACGGGTACGCCCGGAGCTAGAAATACGCATTTTTGATCGGCTTATCCGTCATAGCATGCAGTTTCATGCCAACACCTTCAGCGGTTCACTAGTGACGCAAGTCAATCGTTTCCTGGGCGCCTACATTGCCCTAACCGACCAGTTGGTCATGACTATCCTGAGGATGTTTACTAATGTGATAATCGCCATCGTGGTCATTGCCTATTTTGCCCCAGGTATCGCTGTAGTGATGCTGGTATGGACAATATTTTTTACCTACCTCAATATAACCCTGACTCGCCGACGCATTTACTTGTCCAAGCTTGCCGCGGCTGCCGGCACTGCGCTGACAGGACACTTGGCAGATACCATGGGTAACGTAGGAGTGGTCAAATCTTTTGCCAACGAGAACAGGGAATATCAGACCCATCACGAACTGGCGCTGGATCAGGCACGAAAGAAATACGTCAGCTGGATGCGCGCGGTACGGAACGACGCAACTTTTGGGATGCTCATGACTGTTTTGCAGGCTACCGTACTGGCGTTGTCGGTACGGGCCGTTATGGAAGGAGCTTTGAGCGTCGGCACACTCTTGCTCATCCAGGTCTATATGGCGCAGCTCACCAATGAATTATGGGGCTTATCAGGTGTGTCACGCAGCATTGAACAGCAGTTGTCCGATGCAGCCGAAATGACAGAAATCCTAAACGTACCGCTGGAAATAACCGACCCCGAACGTCCCCAGAAAGCCCGCATCACCAAAGGTGCCATTGCTTTTGACGGGGTAGATTTTACTCACGGAGACAGCGCCGACGGAGATACTTTGTTTGAAGACTTCTCCCTGCACGTCAGGCCCGGAGAAAAAGTAGGCGTCGTAGGGCGATCCGGATCAGGCAAAACCACGCTGACAAAGCTGCTGCTCAGATTCATAGACGTAGACAAAGGCGCCATACGCATAGACGGCCAGGATATCCGTGACCTGCGGCAGGATGACCTTCGATCGCACATCGCCTATGTGCCCCAGGAACCATTACTGTTTCACAGAAGCCTGCACGAAAACATTTCCTACGGCAAACCTACCGCCACCGAGGCCCAGATATACAAAGCCGCAGAAGAAGCCAAAGCCGCTGAATTTATAGACGTCCTGCCCAAAGGCTACGAAACGACGGTTGGCGAGCGCGGCGTCAAACTGTCCGGCGGGCAGCGCCAGCGGATTGCCATTGCCCGGGCAATCCTCAAAGACGCCCCTATTTTGGTCCTAGACGAAGCCACCTCGGCCCTCGACTCCGAAAGTGAAGTCTTAATTCAGAAAGCCCTCTGGGAACTCATGAAAGGCCGCACCGCAATTGTCATTGCCCACCGTTTAAGTACCATCCAAAAGATGGACCGCATTGTGGTCATGGAAGAAGGCGCCATCATAGAACAAGGCACCCACAAACAGCTCCTCCAGAAAAAGGGCACTTACGCCAAACTCTGGGCCCACCAATCCGGCGGCTTTCTGGAGGATTAGATTCGATTAACGGCCGCTGCGCACCAATCTTAATTCTTGGCCCAACGCACTAGCAACACGGCTAACGGTTCCAAAGGTAGGGTTTGTAGTACCACTTTCAAGCCTGGTGATAGTGTTTTGTGTAACACCTGCCTTTTTTGCCAACTGTTCTTGTGTCAGCTTTCTGTCGAGGCGAGCTTTAATCAGGCTCTCAGCCAGCTTATACTCTGGCCCTAGGGCATCATAGGCTGCTTTGAGCGCAGGATCTTTAAAAGCTTCCTGTTTATATTCTTTGTAAGTTTTGAAGGCTTTCATAAGTATTTCCTCTTCTTTAGAATATAGCATATACTCAATAAATTGTCACACGGTTTATTGGCTTTGTGTTACAGATTCTCTATTTCTTTTTTGCGTTGCAAGGCAATATCCAGCTCTTTTTTCGGCGTAGTCTGTGTCTTTTTGATAAATCCGTGCAGTAGGTAAATCCGCCGCTCTTTAGCAAAAACGTAAAGCACCCTCACCTCTTGTTTGCCACGCGCTCGCAACTCTATCAATCCGGCACCTATTGGCTTTGTGTGAGGCATGCCCAACTCCGTGCCGTACTTTTCCAGCAGGTCAAGCTCTTTCAACAGTTTAGCGTGTGGAATCTTTGGCAGTGTCTCTATAAACTTCTGTACTACAGGCTGACCAGACGAAGTTATGTAAAATAGAACTTCCCAATTCATAAAGTCTACAATACCAGTATATGTGCTTTCTAGAAAAGAAAAAGGGCAGTCAGGATAGTTACGCCTACACCGCCCACCACAGCCCACGCCAACGGAAAACTGCCTGACTTACTATCCTGAGTAGCCTGCTGGGCCAGTCGCGCATCTGCTGCTACAGCGGCCGGATCTACCGGCCTTTGAGGCTGGCTGTAGCGGGCGCCACCATACCCGGCTGGGGCAACGAACCCATCGCCCCCGCCAGACGCACGCTGCCCGCCTGCACCAGCCGGAGCACCCATGTGGGCAGGCACCTGCTCGATGCCCTCTTTCATTCCGGGTGCTGGTTGGAGTTTTTCTGCCAACACTTTCGCCGGGTGGCCGCCACGCAAATGCTCTACTACCACCGCACGGACGCTTTGCTGGTCCAGCCGGCCCTGTTCGTATAACGTTTTGACATTCTGCCCGCCTGTTTCTATGCGTGCGGCAATGGTGAGTAGTTCGTCCTTCGGTATAGCCTGGACTGCTTCTTGGGCCATTCGTCTTTCTGGACGGTCTATACGCGGCAGGATGACCGGAGGCCGCTCTATCTTAGGCAACACTACGCGGGTAACCCCCTCTGGCTGATAAGCTGCCAGAGCTACCTGATCAGTCTGCGTCTCTGCCCTGACCGCCGATCCGGCTAACCGCGCCTGAGCCTCTACTGACCGGGCAGCACCGGCAGCCTCCACCATATCTCCGGGCAGTCTTTGCTTCTCCGCCAGACGCTCAGCCTGCTTTTGTCCGGCCTCTTGCCTGGCACGGGTCTTTGCCTCCAGCCGGGCAGCAGCCCGGGCCCGGACTTTGTCTGTTACGGCTTGTTTGGCAGTTTCTCCCTCCCGGGCAACTTTTTCTGACGTCAGGGAACGTACTTTTTCCTCGCGGATGATAATCTTTTCGTGCAGATCCTTGACCTGCTTTTCCAGGGATCTTTGCACAGGCAGCAATCGTTCTTCGGTCCTGATCCGGCCGCGGCGACGGCCGATAAGGTACCCGATTATACCGCCCACCAACAAATCCGTGCCGCGCTGATACCGCCGATCTGGCAATGGCTCCGCCGATCTGGCACTATTCGGGTTAGTGCCCGGGGCAGGCGAGGCTCTGGCAAAACTGTTGCCGCCTATGGTACCGCCTCCGCCTCCAGAATGGAAACGTGCGCCGTGCAACGCCGTCTGGTTCGGGGGCAGCTGCCCAAACGATGAAGCAGCCGGTGGCAGAGGCAGAGACGCACCAGCCGGCCCGCTTGGACCAGATACCCTGGCCGTTGCAACAGTGGCAGCGTCAGGATCTGTCTGTAGCTCATCTTCGGGGGAAGAAGGCGAGACAAGCAGTGGTTCAGCCTGCTCCGGATGCACTTCCAGTTCGTGCATGACTTCCTGCAAAGTGGCCTCTAACGTTTCTTCGTTCAAAGGCTGACCGGCCTCCAGTTTTTCTGCCAGGCTGTCTATTAGCAGCAACCCGCCCTGCGCGCCCGCGTCTTCTTCTTGTCCCAAATCAGCCTGACGGGCTTCTAACAGGTGCCGTGCGACATGCTGAAGCTCGGCATCAGACAGTTCCTCCGGGTTTTCTGGGACTTCCGGCCCGGCTTGCGCCAGCAGCTGATCGGCCTCTTCCCCGGTACTTGTTTCTGGTTCTTCGGAAGTTGTATCCTTGCCGCCAGTTTTATCTGCAGCTGGCCGCGATTCTTCCCTGGCAGCCTTATCTGCCTCCTCCTTGCCGTCCTCCTTTTGCAGGGCACGGGTCAGGATAGCCGCCAGACCATCCTTTTTCTCTGTAGTATTTTCTCTCTCGTAAGCCCCGGCAGCTACCGCCGTATTGGAGTCATCGGCCTCACGGGATTTGGCCGCTGCCTCGCCTTCACGTACCTGCCGTTTTTTCTTCTTGGATTTCTTTTCCCCTGACTTTTCAGTGTTTTTTTCGGTATCCAAATACTTCTCGAAGCTGCTTGCCATTCGAGTATCTTTATCAGAAGAAGCGTTATCCTGGTTATATTCCACCAAGGAATTATACCAATTATACGTATAACGTAGTACGTATTTGTATAAAGTATGGCCCTGACGGGCTACGATTTTATGTGTCTGTGGGTTTGTCTTCGGCTACGGGCTTGGTTTCCTCGTCTGTAGTTTCGCCCTCTGCACCTTCTTCTTCGGTCGCCGCCTGAGCCTGCTTTTCTTCCTCTAGGGCTGCATCTGCCTCTGCTACCTGATCTCTTGGGATCTCTACCGTAGCAACAGTAGCTTCGGGGTCAGTCAGAATAGTAACGCCAGCGGGTGGCTGGATATCAGACACATGAAGGCGATCGCCGTCATCCTCTAGCGTAGTGGCATCTACGGTCAGTTCATTTGGCAAATCACGCGGCAACGCCTCTACTTGCACGGTGTCCAGCTGGGTCAGGACAAGGAGGCCCTTCTTTTCGGCTGGGATATCCTCTCCTGCCAGAACAACTGGTATCTCGGCAGTGGTCTTTTCATTCTGGCGAATCGCCTGAAACACCACGTGCCGGATCTGGTGCTTGCGCGGGTCAAAGTCCACGTCCTTGATAAGCGCCAGGTGCGGTTTGCCGTCCACCTTCAATTCCACCGGGTGGTGCTTGCCCGCCTGGGCATGAACCTTTGTCAGCAGTTGAAAATTACCCATAGCATGAATGGAAGCCTTGCCGTGATTATGCACAACCACCGGCACCACGCCATCAGCCCGCAACCTTGCCAGGCCTTTGCCCACTACTTCACGTTTCTCAAGTTCCACCGTTATCGTGTCGCTAGACATGTATATCCTCCAGTAATTAGCTACGCCTATTCTACCACAATTTCCCTTATCACACTCCAAGACTGGGGCCACTATTATCCCGAATCCCGACCTGCCAGAATACAATCCTCCATTCCCGTCATCCCACCCTTGATCCGCCCCTCGTCATCCCGGGCCCCGACCCGGGATCCAGTCAAAGCAGATCAACTGCGTCTTTGTTATCCTCAAGAAACTGCTCACGAAAGTACCTCGCCGCCAGCCACCCTATTCAATCTAACGAGTATTTTTTCTTATTCCTGATACTTTTGCGGTCAAAACCGGGGTCCCCACAGCGAGAGGATTCGCCGTGGGGTGGAGTGTATCCAAAAACCCATCCGGACAGTTGAGTCGACTCGGTAGGCAGGCAGACCCAAAAGAGGTGCCTGCGGGACTCCCTTCGGTCGGCCCTATTTCCATTTTATTAGTTACTTGAAATAGGGCATGTCCTCGGCAATGACTCCTCTTTTGGGTCTGCCTGCCCAGCCGGGTAGCCTCAAAGCCCGGAGGGGCTGCAGGAAGATGCCAATCCCTTAGAACCCATCCAGGATCTTTTCTCCTTGCCGAGAGCACTTTTCAGATGTGAGCCAGCTGTTTTTTGTTTTGAAAGGTAGCCATAGCTACCTTTCGGAGCAAAAGGCAGTTGGATTGCAGGCGAAAGGTGGTCGGAGTCAGAGGAAGAGATCCTGGATGGGTTCTTAGGGGATTGTGACAATGATTGGCCAAGGGCCAATACAAAATAGGACCAGGCTTTGAAAAACCGATGAAATGAGCCCGGTTTAGGCCGAGTCAAGCCGAAACTTGTTTTTTCAAGCAATAAAGAAATCGAAAAAACTGCCCTTTTTTCTTGAAAAAAGGCATTGTTTTGGCGCGGCCTAAACCGGGCTCATTTCAATCGTTCTGTTTTTCAACTGCCTGTTGTTTCTTTTGGTTCATTTCTTGGCAATCCAAGAAATGAACTCGCAGGAGCTGCCGAAGGCACCTGCGAAATGTCTTGTCGGTAGTTAATTACTTTATGGCTGGATCCCCGGGTCTGGTCGGGAATGACGGGGGGAACGGGTCAGGGGCGGGATGACAGCGACCGGGGGCGGTGGCGAAAATAACTTAATGAAAATGGTGAAGTCCTTGACGGCACGCTAGACGCAATCATCGCTGACTGCTAGGCTAATGCATATGATTAGCATTGACAAAGCAATCCTGGGTGGCGGGCTTATTGCCATTGGCGCGACTGTTTTTGCAGAATCGGGACTACTTATTGGGTTCTTTCTGCCTGGAGACACGCTGCTTTTTGGAGCAGGCATCCTTGCCTCGCAGGGCGCCCTGCCCCTGCCTTGGCTCATTGTAGTGGTTGTTGGTTCGGCCATCTTGGGCGATAACGTCGGCTACAGCATTGGCCGGCGCACCGGCAAACGGCTCTTCCGCAAAAAAGAAAGCATACTGTTCAAGCCGGAACATCTGGAACGGGCCGAGAAGTTTTACGAGCAGCATGGCGGCAAGACCGTTATCCTGGCCCGGTTCGTACCAGTTGTGCGGACTTTTGCACCCATGGTTGCCGGCATTGGCAAGATGTCACGCGGACGATTTTTTGCCTTCAACATCGTTGGCGGCGTCCTGTGGGGTGCCGGCATCACCTTGCTGGGCTACTGGTTTGGTTCACGTATGCCGTGGCTGGAGGACTACATTACACCAGTCATACTGGGCATTGTTCTGGTAAGTTTTGGTGCAGGAGCTTTCCACATCTTAAAAGAAAAAGACAACCGCATGATCTTGGCAGCCAAAATCAAGCGCATCCTCAGCACCATCGCCCTCAACAAAAGAGTCGACTAACCCATCAGGCGTCAAAGAATAGGCGAGCATTCCCTCAGAGCCTATTCCAACTAGGATCGGCAAGCCGGAGCGAACGTAGGGGTTGGGGAGGCTCCGCTCACGTCCCAGCCCTATTAATCAAAACGTGACCTTCATGAATAAAGTTACCGTTTGCCCTTTCATTCCTAAGGCTACTACCAACAGGACGTTCTCTTATTACTTTAACCAGATGGTTGGTAAGAGGAAGTATTCCAATCCTTGCCACGTCTTCTCTTTCAAGTCTTTCAGCGCCGTATATCAAAGGAATGATTTCTTCGAAAAGCTCTTTCTTTTTATCTGTATCCGATAATCTTGGACCGCTGAAGAGAAGCGACCACTTATCAGTAAAATCATCCATCTTTAAAATTGCAAAGAACGACACTTTGCTATTGCGTTTCAAAGCATCTACCAGAGCCCTAAAATCTTCTTCTACCATCTATCGTTCCTTTGCAGTGTTTGTATGAGACTGTCCTCTGCATCATACAATAGTTTGGCGATCTCCTTTACGCTTGCTTCATCGTAGACCGTGCCCACGTTCTTATCATACCGCCTTTCATGCCAGGCGCCTGCATAATAAGAGGAGAGCTGTTGCCAGGTAAAGTTACTGTCGTTAAAGATATCGCTTAGCCCGCTATATACGAGGAGGACGTCAAACTCGTGAGCAGGCTTCATCCCTACACCACTTTGGCTGCCGTCTACTAGGCTAGTCTTGATTGGTGGATAGTATGTATTGTTTAGCGTCTTGCATGTTGCTGCCTTTAGCGCACATTCAAGAGCATATCCCATGTATTCCCCTGCAACTGTCCATTCTTCGTACTCTAAAAGACGTTTTACTATCTCAATCTTATTCAAAGAGAGTTGCTTCCAGTCTTCTCGTGTAATCATAATCCAAGCTGGAGTATACCACGCTACTACTTACCTGCATTGATCTCGGCAGTTACCTGCTGAGAGGGGATAGTCGCCTGTTGTCAGGGTTAAACTCGACAAAGAATAACCTGACTCTCAAAACCCTCCCCAATAGTCCGAAAACGTAAAAGACGCTACACTTTTCTCTGTTCCATTCGCAAAAACAAACAGGAGAAAAAGTATGCGTCTTTTACGTCAACATCATATCGTT